>Ga0335069_10006450_pt1 | contig 17041 bp, 16 predicted proteins | sample Lox_Sample_11_FD_206714 | JGI IMG/M metagenome (GOLD analysis project Ga0335069, IMG submission 206714) | Soil microbial communities from Loxahatchee National Wildlife Refuge, Florida, United States - Lox_Sample_1.1 | ecosystem: Environmental > Terrestrial > Soil > Wetlands | place: USA...
CATTCCGCCGCGAGGTCTTTGAGATCGCGACCGCTCGCTTCGGGCACGCTGTCCGACCAGGTGATCAGCACCTTCTCCGCGCGCGCCAGCATCGTCTTCTGCAGCACCGTCGAGCCCGCGACGTAAGGATAGACATCGAAGACGACCTTCTGCCGCGTCCTGGCGGCGTCGATCTTCGGCAGCGTCTCGCGCATGCGCCCGAAATTCTGCCGCCCGGAGCATTTGTGATGCGAGATCACGACCGGCGCGCTGGCCCTGCGGCCGATCTCGAAGGTTTCGTCGAGCGAGTCCAGCACATGATCGGCTTCGTCGCGCATATGCGTGGTGTAGAGGCCGCCATGGCGCGCAAGCGGCGCCGCCACCTCCGCCACTTCGTCGGTCGTCGCCGCCATGGCCGGCGGATAGAAAAGCCCCGTCGACAGGCCGATGGCGCCGTCTTCGAGGCTTTGATCGAGCAGATCGCGCATGACGGCGACTTCCGCGGCCGTCGCGGGACGCTTGAGATCGAGGCCCATCGCCGACATGCGCAGCGTCGAATGGCCGATGAGGAAGGCGCTGTTGACGGCGGGACGCGCGTCGGCGACGAGCTCGGCGAAGGCGGCAAAGGTCGTCGTCATGTATTCCGGCTTCTTGACGATCAGCCCGATCAGCTCCGCCGGCACGGCTTGCGTGAACGGCGCGGGCGAGGCGCCGCAATTGCCGCAGATGACCGTCGTCACGCCCTGGCTCGCCTTCATCGTCATGGCGGGATTGTCGATCAGCGCGGTGTCGTCATGGGTGTGCACGTCGACGAAGCCGGGCGCGACGATCTTGCCGCCTGCATCGAATTCGTTGTCGGAGCGGAGCGTGCCGGGCTCGGCGATCGCGGCGATGCGTGCGCCCTTGATGCCGACATCGGCCTTGCGGCGCGGCGCGCCGGTGCCGTCGATCACATCGCCGTTGCGGATGAGGATGTCGTAAGAGGTCATCGGGCTGTATCCGTGAAACGATTGCCGACCCTAGCCGACACCCGATCGCCAAGGCCAGCGGGGACGCGGGCGGCTGTCACCATGGATGCGCTGCCGACTTGGACCTCGGTGGAGGCCCTGCGCACAGGTTTTGCGGGCATGACAAAATCTATGTGAGCGAAGAGCGCAGCGCCGCCAGATCAGGTCCCACATCGCGCGCATGGCACCTGCGCGAGCTTAGCGCTTGTCGGTTTTGATCAAAAAGCATACTGATTTCGTTACAACGCAGTGCTGCGCCCGGCGCTCTCTCGAGCGGCCGGGTTTTTGATTCTTCGGCCGGCGCCGGCGCCTGTCCTCGACGCCGCAAGGATTCACCACAGCTCGCCTTCGCTAAAGCTACGGCGGGTCTTCGCGAAACACCTTGTCCGCCGAAGCCTTGGCGTAGGCGGAAGACACAGAGGCACAGAGATGGCGAACATGTCCCGGACGGCTCGACTCGCCGTCAAAGCTTGCCTGCGCGCGTTCCGCTTCTGCGGCTGCACAACCTTGGTGGAACGCGCGCAAGAAACCTTCCGAAGCGACGCACAGCCTCTGAGTTGGGCGCTCTCTCTCTGTGCCTCTGTGTCTCTGTGGTTCAATTTTCTTGTTTCGCGACGCCGGCGCCGCGGAAAAGGACGTACACGGATGAAATCCACCCTGCGTGCCCCTGTTTTTCCTCTTGGTGCGCGAGCCAAACGCGCGGGAAAGCCCCGCGGAATCGGCATTTCCTGCGTTTCGCTCGGCGCGGAGAATTTTTTTGACCCTGTTTTTCGCCCTGATAGCAGGGTGGGCGAGTCAGAGGCCTTCGAACAGCGCCGTCGTCAGATAGCGCTCGGCGAAGGAGGGGATGATCGTCACGATCATCTTGCCCGCCATCTCCGGCCGCGCGCCGACTTCCAGCGCCGCGGCAACCGCCGCGCCGGAGGAGATGCCGACCGGAATGCCTTCGAGCCGCGCCACCTTGCGCGCCATGTCGAACGCGGTTTCGTTGGAGACGGTGATGACTTCGTCGATCACCTTGCGGTCGAGGATCGCCGGCACGAAGCCCGCGCCGAGACCCTGGATCTTGTGCGGACCGGGCTGGCCGCCGGACAGCACCGGCGAGTCCTCGGGCTCCAGCGCGATCATCTTCACGCTCGGCTTCTTCTTTTTCAGCACTTCGCCGACGCCCGTGATCGTGCCGCCCGTGCCGACGCCGGAGATGACGACATCGACGCCGCCCTTGGTGTCGTTCCAGATCTCGTTCGCCGTCGTGTTGCGATGGATCTCGGGATTGGCGGGGTTCTCGAATTGCTGCGGCATCACGGCGCCCGGCGTTTCGGCGATGATCTCCTGCGCCTTCGCGATGGCGCCTTTCATGCCCTTCGCGGCTTCCGTGAGCACGAGCTCCGCGCCCATCAGCGCCAGCATCTTGCGGCGCTCGATCGACATCGATTCCGGCATCACGAGGATCAGCCGGTAGCCGCGCGCCGCCGCCACGAAGGCGAGCGCGATGCCGGTGTTGCCGCTGGTCGGCTCGACCAATACCGATTTGCCCGGCGTGATTTTTCCTTGCGCCTCCAGCGCATCGATCATCGACACGCCGATGCGGTCCTTGACGCTCGAGATCGGATTGAAGAATTCAAGCTTTAAGAGGATGTCGGCCTTGACGCCGGCTTCTTTCGGCAGCCGCTTCAGGCGGACGAGCGGCGTGTCGCCGATCGTGTCGGTGATGGAATCGTAGATCCTGCCGCGGCCCTGGGTTTCGCGCTTCGCCATGGGATGCTCCTTCGTTGGGCGCCGGGGAAAGGCGCCGTCGTTGAAACGTTCAGATGATGAAATCGGCGCTCGGCTGGCCGCCGCAATCGACGCCCACCGCGCGCGCCTGCTGACAGAGCTCCTCGATCGAGATGGCGTCGAGCCGCGCCATCACTTCGTCCTGGAGGGAATGGATCAGCGGCGTCACGATGCGCGCGCCGAGCGCGGAATGGGGCTCGGCGCTCTCGTTCTCCTCGTCGTCGATGCTTTCGGCCACACGCACGATGTCGCCGACCGAGATGCGGCGACGTTCGCGGGCGAGGCGATAGCCGCCTCTGGGTCCGCGAACACCTTTGAGCACGCCAGCGCGCACCAGCTGCTGCATCACCTGTTCGAGATAGCGCTGCGGCACGCCCTGGCGCGCGGTGATTTCCTTCGCCTGCACCGGTTCGGGCCGCGCGTTGAAGGCGATGTCGATGACGGCCTCGAGCGCCAGAAGGGTCTTTCGGGAGAGTTTGAGCATGGTCATGAGGGTTGCGATTTCAATCCGGTTGAGCCGAAGCCGTCCGCGCCGCGCGCGCTCGCGGGCAATTCGGAGGTTTCGACGAGCTCGACATGTTCGTGGCGGGCGATGACGAGCTGCGCGATCTTCATGCCGCGCGAAATCTCGAAGGCCGCATCGCCGTGATTGACAAGAATGGCCTTGATCTCGCCGCGATAGTCGCTGTCGACCGTGCCCGGCGCGTTCAGCACCGTGATGCCGTGATGCAGTGCAAGGCCGGAGCGCGGTCGCACCTGCGCTTCGAAACCCGGCGGCAGCGCAATGGCGATCCCGCACGGCACGGCGGTGCGTCCGCCCGGCGCGAGTGACATCGGCTGATCGTTGGCGGCCAGAAGATCGAGCCCCGCCGATCCTTCCGTCGCATAGGTGGGGAGCGTCAGATCGAGCGCATGGGCGAGGCGTTGCACGGCGATCTTCACGCGCGCGCCCTCAGCTGATCGGCGATGCGGCCTGCAAGCCGGCGGCCGACATCGATCTTGTCGAGCAGCGGCCAGTCTTCCACACCTTTGGCGGTCACGAGATGCACGCGGTTCCTGTCGCCGCCCATGACGCCGGTTGCAGGGCTGACATCGTTGGCGACGATCCAGTCGCAGCCTTTGCGCGCGCGCTTGTCCTGCGCGAAGGCGACGACATTTTCCGTTTCCGCCGCGAAGCCGACGACGAGGCCGGGCCGTTTCTTGGCGCGTGCGATGGTGGCGAGGATGTCGGGGTTGGCCGTCAGCTTGACCGACGGCGCGGAATTCTCATCGGCTTTTTTGATTTTCTGGTTCGCCTGAATCTCGGGACGCCAGTCGGCGACCGCAGCCGTGAACACCGCGACATCCACCGGCAATTCCGCTTCGCAGGCCGCCAGCATCTCGCGTGCGGTCGTCACCTTGACGAGCTTCGCATGGCGCGGCGGCGCAAGTTCGACGGGACCGGAGACGAGCGTCGTCGACGCGCCGGCTTCCGTCAGCGCTTTGGCGATCGCGTAACCCTGCTTGCCGGAGGAGTGATTGCTGAGGAAGCGCACCGGATCGAGCGGCTCCTGTGTCGGGCCTGCCGTCACCAGCGCCTTGATGCCGGACAACGGTCCGGTGGACGGCGTCGCAAGCGCGGCTTCGACAGCGGCGACGATCTCGAGGGGCTCCGCCATGCGGCCCGGCCCGAATTCGCCGCACGCCATCTCGCCATCGTTCGGCCCGACGAACAGCACGCCTTCGGCTTTGAGCGTCCGGACGTTTCTTTGCGTTGCCGGGTGGTTCCACATGCGGACGTTCATCGCCGGCGCCATCAAGACGCGCTTGTCGGTGGCGAGCAGCGCCGTCGAGGCGAGGTCGTTGGCGATACCGCCCGCAACCTTTGCCATCAGATCCGCCGTCGCGGGCGCCACGACGACGAGATCGGTCGAGCGCGACAGCTCGATATGGCCCATCTCCGCTTCGTCCGTGAGGCTGAAGAGGTCCTGGAAAACCTTCTCGCCCGCGAGCGCGGACACAGCCAGCGGCGTGACGAACTCCGCGCCGGCGCGCGTCAGAATCGCCCGCGTGGCGATCCCGCGTTCCGCCAGCCGGCGGATCAGATCGAGGGACTTGTAGGCGGCGATGCCGCCGCCGATGATGAGAAGGACGCTATTGCCGCGCATGGGCGCACCTTCGGGCCGTGAGGGGAAAAATCTCCCGCGTCTCGGTGGAGAATATATAGAACAACGCGAGAGATGTGTAGTTTCTTTCGCGGCAGGGAGCCAACCTATGAATATCCCCTTGAAAAACAGTGACTTGCCGCCCTTCAAGCCGCTGCCGCAGAAGCCACCGGCGATCGACGTGACCCGAAAGCCGAACGGCACGATCTATGTCCGCTCCCGCTATCCGCTCGGGCAGATGCACCGCTCGATCGCGCATCTTCTCGAGGAAAGAGCGGCGGCGCATCCCGAGCGGAATTTCATCGCCGAACGCACGCCGCTTCCGGGCGGCAAGCTGGGCGACTGGCGGTACATCACCTATGGCGAAGCCAACGCGAAGGCGTCGGCGGTGGCTCAGGCTCTGATCGATCGCGGCATGGGCCCCGATACGCCGCTGATGGTTGTCTCCGGCAACTCCATCATTCACGGCGTGATGATGCTGGGCGCAATGAAAGCCCGCGTGCCGGTCGCGCCTGTCTCCGTCGCGTATTCGCTGATGTCGGGCGATCATTCCAAGCTCCGCCATGTCTTCGAAACGGCGAAGCCGAAGATGATCTTTGCGGAGCAGGGACCGCTTTACGCGCGCGCACTCGCCGCGCTTCCGCTCGACGATGTCGAAGTCGTCACCGTGATCCCGATTCCGGATCGGCCGACGACATCGTTCGAGGATCTCACGCGCGTCAATGTCGGCCCCAAAGTCGCCCGGTCGATGGACGAGATCACGCACGGCACCGTCGCCAAATATCTCTTCACGTCCGGCTCGACCGGTATGCCGAAAGGCGTCCTGCAGACCCACGGCATGATGTGCGCGGTGATCGCTGCGACGCAGGCCCTGCGGGAAGACCAGGACGATCCGAACGAGATTCCGCAAAGCCTGGAATGGATGCCGTGGAACCACATCTCCGCCGGCAATATCGGTTTCAACGGCAATCTACACGCGGGCGGCACGGTTTATCTCGATGCCGGCAAGCCGCTTCCGGGCATGTTCGAGGAGACGATTCGCAATCTGCGCGACGTGGCGCCGCTTGTTTTTGGGTCCGCGCCGATCGCCTTCGGCTGGCTGGCCGATGCGATGGAGCGCGACGCGACGCTGCGCGACCGGTTCTTTTCGAAGATGCGCTATGTGGGCTATGGCGGTGCGACCCTCAGCCAGGACATCTATGAGCGCATCCAGAAGCTCGCGATCGCGGCCACGGGCATGCGCATCCCGCTGACGACGATGTATGGCGCGACGGAGACGCAAGGCGTCACGGTGGTCCACTGGCTGACGGAGAAAGTCGGACTCATCGGCCTGCCGCTGCCCGGCATCACGCTGAAGCTCGTGCCCAACGGCACCAAGCTCGAAGTGCGGGTCAAGGGACCGACGGTGACGCCCGGCTATCTCAAGCGTCCCGATCTCACCAAGGCGGCGTTCGACGAAGAGGGCTTCTACAGCCTCGGCGACGCGGCGAAATTCGTCGACGAGAACGATCCCGAAAAAGGCCTCGTCTTCGACGGACGCGTGACGGAGGACTTCAAGCTCGATTCCGGCACCTGGGTTTCGGTCGGCACCTTGCGCGCCCAGGCGATCGGCGCGGCATCGCCGCTGATCCAGGACTGCGTCGTCTGCGGCCACGACAAGGCTTACGTGGCGCTGCTGGCGTGGCCGAATTTCGCGGCGGCCAAGGAGATCTGCGCCGACGCGTCGCGCTCCTCGCCGGAGGAGATCATCCATAGCCCGAAAGTGCGCGCGTTCCTCGCCGAGAAGATCGCCGCGCACAATGCGACCTGCGGCGGATCATCCGGGCGCATCAAGCGCGTCATGCTGATGCTGGATCCGCCTTCGGTCGACGGTCACGAAATCACCGACAAGGGCTACATCAACCAGCGCGCCACGCTGGATCGCAGAAAGCGTCTCGTCGAATTGCTCTACGAGGACACGCCGCCGGCGGACGTGATCGAGATCGGCAAATGAGTGGACGCCTGATCGGCATCGGGCGCGCCAGGGAGAAACGGGCGCCGCTCGAGCAATGTCGCGAAGCAAACGTCACCGCCGAAGCCGGCATCCAGGGCGATGTCCGCGGCAGCAAGCCCGGTCGGCAGGTGACGGTGCTGTTCCGCGAAGGCTGGGACGATGCCTGCCGCGAGCTGGGCGTGCGGCTGCCCTGGGTGACACGGAGAGCCAATCTCCTGGTCGAAGGCATCGAGCGTCCGCGGCGCATCGGGGATTATCTGCAGATCGGAGACATCGTTCTGGCGGTGCGCGACGAAACGAAGCCCTGCAATCTGATGGAGCTGGCCCACAGCGGCCTCAGAGGCGCGCTCCAGCCCGACTGGCGCGGCGGCGTCTGCTGCGATGTCGTCTCGGGTGGGACAATCCGCGTCGGCGACCCGGTATCTCTGGCGGAATCCGTCGCAGCCGCGCGTTAACGGACCGCTTACCTTGGCCTCGCTAAGCTTGCCGATCAAGGCGTGGAGGAGGCCCATGCGGGCGGGCGATATCTGTCATTTGGCTTGGGAGTTGGCAGCTGAGCACGGCGACGCGGCCCTCATCTATGCGCGCAGAGCTTCCGCGGAATTCGCCTCCATCGGCGCCGACGATCGTGCGGCCTTCTGGCACGCGCTGTCGATCTTCATCGACGACATCATGAACCAGCGCCTCGATCCCGAGCTGCCGATCGTTTTTCACTGACGCTCCCGCTTCGCCGGGCGCGCTTGCGCGAAACCGTTCAGCCTGTCCAAATGCGTGTGCTCATTTCGGGGACACGTGGATGCCGCTCGATCCCATCATGAAGGCCTTCCTCGACCAGATGGCCTTGCAGCCGGCGCCGAAGATGCACGAGCTGCCGGCGCCCGCAGCGCGCCAGATGTTCGCGGCGCTGATGGAGCTGGCGGGCCCCAAGGATGTGCCGATCGGCAAAGTCGCCAATCTGACCTGCCGGGGGCCCGCAGGCGATATCCCGTTGCGGGTCTATACGCCGGTCGCCGCGTCATCCGACGTGCTGCCCGCGCTGCTGTACTTCCACGGCGGAGGATTCGTCATCGGCGATCTCAACACCCACGACGGCTTATGCCGCATGATCGCCAATGAGGCCGGCGTGCGCGTCATCGCCGTCGATTACCGGCTCGCCCCCGAGCACAAATATCCGGCTGCGATCGAAGACGCTTTTGCCGCGCTGAAATATGTTGAAGCCAACGCGCCGCAACTGGGTGTCGATGCCAATCGTCTGGCGGTCGGCGGCGATTCTGCGGGCGGCGCCATCACGGCGGTCCTGACCCAGAAGGCAAAGGAAGAAGGCGGACCGTCGCTCGCCTTCCAGCTTCTGTTCTTTCCCGTCACGCAGATCGGCGAGGAAACCGCTTCGCTCCGCAATCATGCCGAAGGGATGTTCCTCGAGCGCGCCGGGCTCGAATGGTTCTACCGCGCCTATCTGCCGGACGGGGCCGACCGGAGCGATCCGCGCATCTCACCGCTGCGTGCGTCCTCGCTGGAAGATTTGCCGCCCGCCTATCTCGTCGTCGCCGAGTTCGACCCCCTGCACGACGAAGGCCTCGCTTATGGCGAAAAGCTGAAGAAGGCGGGCGTGGCGTGCGAGATCGCCGACTATCAGGGCCTCGTGCACGATTTCATCTATCTGCAGGGCGTGCTGCCGCAGGCCGCGACGGCGCTGAAAGCGGCGGCGGCTGCGCTGAAGAAGGCGCTCAAGGCGGAATAAGCTTCCCCGGATTGAGAATCCCTTTGGGATCGAAGACGCGTTTGACGGCGCGCAGCACCTCGAGGCCCAGCGCGCCCTTCTCGCTTTCCATCCAGGCCAGGTGATGGCTGATCGTCCCGCCATGGGCGACGATCGCATCGGTGGCTGCGTTCTTGATCGTCTGCCACTGCTCGATCTCGCCGTGGAGCGCGCGCGGGAAGATGAAGGTGAAATAGAGGCTCGCACCGTCCGGATAGGCGTGGCTGATGTGGCACATCACGATGCCTTTGGCGCCGCTGGTGGGCGCCGTATCACGGATGGCATTTTCGAGCGCGGCGCGCACGGCGGATGCGAGCGCGTCGATCTTCGACCAGCTCGTGGCGGTCTCGATCGTGTCGACGCCGACGCCCCGATCCATCATGGGATCGCGCAAATAAGGTCCGTGGAAACGTCCTTCATACCAGCGCCTGCCGGGACCGCGACCGAGGGGAATGGCGCCCAGTCGGCCGGCGATTTCGGCGAACCGCCGACGTCCATCGGCAACCTCGCGCGCGTCGCCTTCGAAACCTGCGATGAGCGCCGAGGCCTGCGCATCGAATTTGCGATAGTCGAGATAGGACTGTTCGAGCCGGGCCTTGATGCCGCGCTTTTTCCCGACCGCGCCGAAGGCACGATAGAAGCGCGTTTCCTCGGCGTCCGAGAGGCGTAGCATCGCGGCCGGAATATCCTCCTGCATCGCATGGCGGATAGCCGCCGTGCCGCTCGCGAAATCGCGGAAGAGATAGCCGCGATAGTCGCGCTCCGCGGGGGAAGGCCGCACGCGCAGCGTCGCCTCCGTGATGACTCCGAACTGCCCTTCGGAGCCCACAATGAGATCGCTCAGGCGCGGCCCAGCAGCGGAGGCGGGAAACGATTCCGTCTCGAACATGCCGCGCGGCGTCGCGAGCTTGGCGGCGAGGAGCCAGTCCTCCGCCTTGCCGTAGCGGATCGACTGCTGGCCGGCGCCGCGATGCGAGATCCAGCCGCCGAGCGTCGAGAATTCGAACGATTGCGGATAGTGCCCGAGCGTCAGGCCTTTCGCCTGCAGCGCCTTCTCGAGCGCCATGCCGTAGATGCCGGCTTCCGCCGTCACTGATCCAGCGGCGGGATCGATCTCGTGGACGCGATCCATGCCTGTGATGTCGAGCGTGATGGCGGCCTTGAACGGACCTTTCTCGGCCGACACGCCGCCGACGACGCTGGTGCCGCCGCCATACGGGACGATCGCGATGCCGGTTTCGCCGGCGAAGGCGAGGAGCGCCAGCACTTCGTCCTGCCCGCGCGGATAGACGATGGCGTCAGGCGCCGTCGCGAGATCGCCCGCACGCAGCCTCAAGAGATCATGATAGGAGCGGCCGAGCGCATGGAAGGCGCGCTCATGAGCGTCGTCGTGCACGCGATCCGCGCCGACGACCGCCACCAGCACGCCGCGTTCCGCGGGAGACAGGCGCGACGCCGGAAGCACAATCTCGTCGAGCGGCCGCGGCGGCGTTGCGAGAAGGCTCGGCATGCCGAGCTCGCCCGCAAGCCAGTCCCAGACTTCGTCTCGCTGGGCGAGGCCGTCACGGTGCGCCGCCCAGCCCCAGCCGTTCCAGCGGATCATGTTGCGGTCGATGGTCATGGCCGGAGCCTAGCAGGGAATTCAGCAGCGCAGGTTAAGAGCGCGCGGCAGGATTTCGAATGTCGCCGGCAGCCGGCCGGCGCTTTCGCCATCGAGCTCGATGAGGACGGCATGGCCGCCTGTCTCCGCCACCGGGGCCGCCATGATCTTGCGGCCGCGCAGCACGCGCACGCCCGGTGTGCCGATGTGATCGCCGGTGTAGAGAAGCTTGAGATCGGAGATGGCCCTGCGTCCGCCGCCCATGATGATGACGTCGAACAGGCCGTCATCGGGAAGTGCGCTTGGCGCCACATGCATGCCGCCGCCGAAATAGCGCCCATTGGCCACGGCGACGGTCCCGATGCTCGCGATCTCGTCGAAATCGCCGTCGACGCGGATGCGCACCATGCGTTCGCGATAGAACAGCAGGGCACGCGCGCTGTGGAACCGGAACGCGAAGCTGCCGCCGAAGAGCTTGGCGATGCGGGCACGATTGACCCAGTCGACGATCACGCCGGACAGGCCGAACGAGGCGATGTTGACGAAATAGCGTACCACGCTCTCGCCCGAGAGGCTGACGCAGGAGATGCGGCCGACATCGATGGGACGCACGGACGCATTCTTGAGGCGTGCGACCGCGGCGAGCGCGCCTTCCTCGTGATCGAAGGTCTTGCGGAAATCGCCGCCTGTCCCGCTGGTGACGAACGCAAAGACGGCGTCGGGTGCGATCGAGCCTTCGGGATCGAAGAATCCGTTGACGGCTTCGTTGATGGTGCCGTCGCCGCCGACGGCGATGATCTCGGAATGACCTTCACGCAACGCTTCGCGCACGAGCTCCGTGGCATCGCCGCGCTTGCGCGTGAATGCGATACTCAGCTCGGGATAAACGGCACGGAGCGCCGCTTCGATCCGAGGCCAGTCGCGGCGCGTGCGTCCGTTGGATGAGCGGGGATTGACGACGGCGAAGCCGGTCATGCGCCGTCTCCCGCAATGCGCCAGGCGCTCGATAGCGACGCGGTTTCCTGCTGTTTGCGCGTTTCGCTCCAGCCCAGCGCTTCCGCCGCCACGGCGGCCGTGATGCCGAGCGCGTGATCGCCCGGCTTTCCGAGCTGACCGATGCCGGTCCGGCGCAGGACGATATCGGACAGCGTCATGGCCATTTCGTCCTGGATGGCAAACAGCACCTGCGCCGCGATGTCGCCGGACGGGGACAGCTTGGTCGCGAGCGCGGGCGCATTCCTGGCGAGCGCCAGCACCTGATCGAGCCGCGCACCGTAAAGTCGCGCAAGATGATCCTGCTCCGGCGCATAGCGTCTGCGGAAGTCGGCGAGACGGCCGATCCGGCCGCCGGGCAGCGGAGTCGTCGCTGTCGTGGATTGCCGGCCGCGCACGCCCAGTTTGGCGACGGCCGCGTCGACCACCCGTTCCGCCAGTTCGCGCGAGGTCGTCCATTTGCCGCCGATGGCCGACAACAATCCGGCAATCTTGTTTGTTTGGCCATGATCGATGAGTTCAGCCTTGCGGCTCGCGCCGTAAGTGTCTTTCGACCCGTCATCGACAAGCGGGCGCAAGCCGGCATAGGCGTAGAGCACGTTCTCGCGCGACAGCGCCTCGTTCGGGAGATACGCGTTCACCAGCGCAAGAAACGCATCGATATCGTTGTTGCTGACGCCGACATCGTCCGGTGAGCCCGTAAACGCGCTGTCGGTGGTGCCGAGCAGCGAATGGCCGCGCCACGGCAGCACGAAGAAATGGCCGTGAGGGGTCGCGACCGTCAGCGCATCCGTGCGCGTGAGCGCCGGCACGACGACATGGATGCCCTTGGAGCGCACGATCCTGGGTGCGGATTCGCCGAGCGTGCGGGCGAGGAAGATGTCGGCCCATGGACCGGTCGCGACGATGGTGAGTCTCGCGCGGATCTCGAAACGGCTGTCGCTCACCGTGCAGCGCACGCGCGCGCCTTGGCAAACCCCGTCGCGCAACAGCAAGTCCTGCGCGTCCAGATGATTGGCGATGGCTGCGCCGTGATCGGCAGCATCGAGCAGGCATTCCAGCGCGAGCCGTTCGGGCGCGTACATCTGGGCGTCGTAATAGAGAAACGCGCCTTTGAGCGCAGGCGCATCCAGGGACGGCTCACGCGCAAGCGTCGCCGCGCGGTTGAGCCAGCGGTGGCCGGGCAGGCGCTGCTCGGGATCGTCGAGCCAGCCGCGGTCGAAGGAGAGAAGATCGTAGAGCGTCAGTCCGGCCGACAGGGTCAGGCGTCCGCTGCCGAAGCTGGGCACCAGAAAGGGCAGGGGCTGTACCAGATGCGGCGCAATGCGCTGCCAGATGCGTCGCTCCTTCAGAGACTCGCGCACCAGTCCCAATTCGAAGTTGCGAAGATAGCGCAGGCCGCCATGGACGAGCTTCGAATTGTGGGCGCTGGTCGCGTGCGCGAAATCGTTCTTTTCGCTGAGCGCGACGGAAAGGCCGCGCAGCGCCGCGTCGCGCGCGATGCAGGCGCCTGTCGCCCCGCCGCCGATGACATGGATGTCGAAGACTTCGCTGGAGAGGCGTCTGAGGTCGCGTTGCATGTGTCCGAAGGCGCGGAGGAAAGCGAGGCGGCGAAGCTTGACCGCGAAATACGCGAAATCCAAGCGGCTTTCGCCTCTATCGTTCTTCGCGAACCTTTAGTAGGGATGGGTCAAGAAACCGCGGGCGAGGGCAAATGGCGGCGCATCATTGTACGACGGCGGTCGACACGACATTCGTCAGCCTTGGCTATGCCAAGGTGGCATTCCTGGGCGTGATCCAGGGCATCACAGAACTCGTTCCGGTCTCTTCGAGCGCTCATATGCGCGCGGTTCCTGCGTTCCTCGGCTGGCCCGATCCGGGCGCGGCATTTTCGGCGGCGATGCAGCTGGCCGCATTGGCGGCGGTCGTGACCTATTTCTGGTCCGACATTGCGGGCGTCTCCCGCGCTACGGCCTCGGGCTTCATGACGCGCAACTGGCGGGATCGCGAATTCCGCCTCGGCCTCTACATCATCGTCGCCACAATCCCCATCGGCATCGCGGGGCTTGCGCTGGCCAAAGTTCTGAACGCCTGCGACTCCCCGCTCAGAGTGCCGCTTCTGGTCGGCGCCGGCTCATTCATTTTCGCGCTGATCATGGGCCTCGCCGAACTGACCGCGAGCCACAAGCGCAGCGCCGAAGGCCTGACGCTGTGGGATTCGATCGTTGTCGGAATCGCGCAGGTCGGCGCTCTGATCCCCGGCGTATCGCGTTCCGGCGCGACGTTTTCGGGCGCGATGTTCCTCGGCTTCAAGCGGGACGATGCGGCGCGGGTCTCGTTCCTGCTTGGCATCCCGGCCATCTTTCTCGCCGGCGCCAAGGAGATTTGGGAGCTGCATAAAGCGGGGCTCCCGAGCCATGGGTGGTCCGTGCTCGCGGTCGGCCTCGTCGTCTCGTCGCTGTCGGCCTTCGTCGCCATCTGGGGCCTGATGCGCTTCCTGCGTCATTCGACGACCTGGCCGCTGGTGATCTATCGCGCCGCGTTCGGCGCGCTTCTCGTCTGGGGTGCGCTCTCGGGCCGGATTTCTTAAAAGGCGCCTCTAAGCTCAACGAGACATCGAAGGGAGAGCCCATGGTCCAGATCAAGGCGAACGGAATCCGTCTCGAATATGACGAGCGCGGACCGAAGGACGGCGCGCCGATCCTTCTGATCATGGGCTTCGGCGCCCAAATGACGAACTGGCCCGAAGAATTCCCCAGGGCGCTGGCCGATGCGGGCCTGCGCGTCATCCGCTTCGACAATCGCGACGTCGGCCTTTCGCAGAAATTCGAAGGCCTGCCGGATGCGCGCGAAGTCCGGGCCGCCATGACGGCCGGCAAGAAGCCGGACATCCCGTACACGCTTGACGACATGGCGGCCGACGCAGCGGCGCTCCTGGACGAGCTCGGCATCCAGAGCGCGCATATTCTGGGCGGCTCGATGGGCGGCATGATCGCGCAACTGGTCGCGCTCAACCATCCGGCGAAGACGCGCTCGCTAATCTCGATCTTCTCGACGACGGGCGAACCCTCATTGCCGCCGGCAAAACCGGAAGCGATGGCGGCGCTGACCGCAAAACCGCCGGCCACGGATCGCGCTTCGGTCATCGCCCATTCGCTGAAAGGGCGGAGTACTTACGCTTCGACGGCGTTTCCGTTCGACGAGGCGCGGCTGTCGGCGCAGATCGGCGCCAATTACGACCGCTCCTACTATCCCGAAGGTACCGTGCGGCAGATGGCGGCCATCGTCGCCGCCTCGCCGCGTACGGATCGTCTGAAGACGCTTTCAGTGCCGGCGCTGGTGCTGCACGGCTCGGTCGATGCGCTCATTCCGCCGGAAGGCGGACGCCATACGGCGCAGTGCATTCCCGGCGCGAAGTATCACGAGATCGAAGGCTGGGGGCACGACATCCCGGCAGGCGTGGTCCCGCTCCTGATGGAACAGATCGTGCCGTTCGTCGCGGAGGTCGAAGAGCGTCGCAATAAATGAGTGTCATTCCCGCGAAAGCGGGGAGCCGGGACAAGCGGCGCGTTGCGGCAAGAGCCATTCAGCGCGCCGACGCGCGCCGGCTGGGATCCCGCTTGCGCGGGAAGACGGCCATTGATTACTTAATCTTGCCTTCCTTGAACTCCACATGCTTGCGGAGGACCGGGTCGTACTTCTTGATCGTGAACTTCTCGGTCATGGTCCGGGTGTTCTTCTTGGTCACATAGAAAAAACCCGTATCGCCCGAGCTGTTCAGCCGGATCTTGGACGTGGTGGGCTTCGCCATGGGACTGCTCCTGGACCTTCAAAAAGGGGCGCCAACCTACCCATCGACCGCCCAAAGTCAAGGCGAGGCGATGGTCCGCTCCTCGGGCGGCAGCTGCTCGTCGGAGACCGTTCTGAGCTCCGTCTCGACGGCTTCCATGCCCGGATCGTGCCCGGACAACCATGCCGCCGCCGTCAGGGGCGCAAAGATGTCCGGGCGCAGCGAACCGACCACCGCGTCATACCGGTCGCCATAACAGCCGGGTTCGCCTTTACAGCCCTTTTCGAGGTCCCAGAGCCCGTGTGTGCCCCGCAGACAGAGATGCGAACGGGGCAGGCATGTCACGTCTATTTCCGACCACCAGCGCAGCCTGTCTCCCAAGGCTTCGCCGACAACCGTCACGCGCCGGCCCTCGTGCCGTACAATCGCTGCCGCGGCGATGCCTGCGGAAAATGTGTAGCGGCCGACCAGCAGGAAGACCCGCCCCGGCGTGACCGTCGCCACGGCGCGCATCAGATCTTTCGTCGCGTCGATATCGCCGCCGACATCGAAACGAAGGTCGAGGATGACGTTTTCAGGCTGTCTGTTTTCGATCTCCTCGAGCACATGCTGGGCGAACGGCTTGATGAATTGCCCGTTTTCGTCCCAGTTGGCGCGGAACTGAATGTAGAGCGCATGAAGTTCGGGCATGCGCACGATGCGATAGAGCGTGTCGGCATCCCCGAGATAAAGCGGCACCGGAAGCTCGTCCGTGGCCGTTCGCCAGCCCTTTTCCCTTTCGGAGTCTATCGGCGCGGGCGACCAGTAGCGCCCGGGCTCCGCGCCGCCGGGCAGGGATGCCTTCGTCACGAAGGCGATGGTCCGCGAAACTTCGCGGCCATCGGGCAACAGAAAACGGAAACGGAGCCTGTCGGGATCGCGGGCCACGCCCAGCGTATGGAGAAGACCGCCGTTTTCGACGAACCACATCAGATCCCATTTGCGATACGTGTCTGTTCCTCCGCACAAGGAACGCAGGCGATCGAGCAATTCTGCCGGCGTAAGCCCCTCGACACGCATGACGCGCGCGCCCAACAGATCGGATTGCTGCGGGCCCGCGCGCGCGACGACGATGCCGTCGGGAAACCAGATCATGCGAAAGGGAAGGCGCGTCGGCGGCACCCAGGCGCCCGGACCGAAATCGACCGCATCATGGCCGTTCTGCGCCAGCGCGGCGATTTCCATCGTGCCGATGAGAAACTCGGCATCCCGGAGCGCGCCGGCTTTGCGCTCGAGGCGGTCGATCAGCGCCAGCGCCGCGCGCCGGGACGACGGCGTGAACGCTTTGCTCTTGAGCACATATTGGGACCTTGTGATTTCAAGATCCACGACCCGATCGATACGCGACGTCGCGGCTGCGCCGGTCGCGAGAAGCGCAAATATGATGGCCAGCGGTGCAAGACGCATGACGATCGCCCCCCAAGTGATCGTCACGCAATCTATACATCTGCGGCGACGGACCTCAATCGTGCAGCGCAACGTAGAACATGCGGTCGAGGTCGTTGGTCCGCTCGATCGTCAGTTCGGTTCTGCAGGAGAGGACGTCGGCGCGGCCGATGCGGCTTTCCTTCGTCGCTGGTTTGACGAGCCCGTCGCAGGTCTCGGCGACATAAGCGCCCCAGGTCCGCTGCGAACGGGCCAGGGCCTCCTTGCGATCGTTCGTGCCCAGCAGCGCCGCGACCGCCGCGTATTTTTTCTTGAGTTCGGAATCGGCATCCTTCAGCGCCTGCTGGAGGCAGGTTTCAGCCTCACGCACATTCCTGTTGTCGGTGCACACCGTGCCGTGGATGGTCACCGCTTCGGCGGATGAGATGCCGGCAATCGTGATGGCGAGAACAGCGGGGAATATCAGTCGGGACATGCGAGGCCTTCGGCAATCGACCCAGCGGCCAGGGACTATATCGATGGGGTCGGAAAGTGTCACAGCTTCGGGCTGCGCCAAAACGTCAAGAAGAGCACAT
>Ga0335069_10006451_pt1 | contig 17040 bp, 13 predicted proteins | sample Lox_Sample_11_FD_206714 | JGI IMG/M metagenome (GOLD analysis project Ga0335069, IMG submission 206714) | Soil microbial communities from Loxahatchee National Wildlife Refuge, Florida, United States - Lox_Sample_1.1 | ecosystem: Environmental > Terrestrial > Soil > Wetlands | place: USA...
GCGCTGGCCGAGCTCGGCGAGCGCATCGGACTTCACATCGGACGCGAGGTCGGACCCGAAGAACTTGGCGACCTTCGCACCGTCGAGGATCTTCAGCGCGTCGCAGCCAACACCAATGGCGCGGCGGCTCGCCTGCCGATGCCGTCGTATGCGAAGTATGCGGAGCCGTTCACGCCATCGCTACCTTCGCCGCTCAAGTCGGTCGGGCGAATGCTCGTACGCAGCGGGCAGCGCGCAGCGTTCGACTCGTGGCTCAAGCCGGTGATCATCGGTCGCGGGAATGTCGCGATGAACTCGAATCTGCTGGTGATTGCAAACCATTCGAGCCATCTGGATTTCGCGCTCGTCAGCCACGCGCTCGGCGAGATGGGCCGCGACCTGGTTGTCCTCGCCGCCAAGGACTACTTCTTCAACACACCTGCCCGCCGCTTGATCGTGAGCAACCTGACCACGCTGATTCCGTTCGATCGCGAGCGGGCGCAGCTTGAATCGCTCGACGAGGCGCTTGCAGAGATGGCGCGCGGAAAGAGCGTGCTGATGTTTCCGGAAGGCACTCGCTCGCCCGACGGCGTGATGCAGGATTTCAAGAGCGGCGCGGGCTACCTCGCGCTGCGCAGCGGATGCGACGTGTTGCCCATCCATATCAGCGGAACTCATCGGGTGCTCGGAAAGGGCAGCCTGTTCCCGCGCAAGCATCCGGTCGAAGTTAGAATCGGACGAATCATCACAAACGCGCGGCTTCGCGAAGCTGCCGAAAGCGCCGAAGGCGCAGGAGCATATCGCAAGGCGGCGGATTTCCTCAGGAATGCGGTGATGGCGCTTGCACCGGGAAATCGCAAGAAAATGCCGCGTGGTCTCGAGACGGCGCCACAGCTCCCCGCGCCTGCGAAGACCTCGCACGGCCCCCGCGATACGACGCGCGAGCCGCGCCGCCACGCCAAGGGATAATCACCGGCCAACCGGGCGACCGCTCTTGGTGTAGGGACGCATCGATGATTAGATTTGAAGCGTGAATTGGTGGGAGAAAAGACCCGAGCACGATATCCGTGCGATTCGACATACCCGTCCTTCCGTAAGCGAAATCGTCCCTGAACTCCTCGTCGGCGAATATCCCCGACACGAGGATATCGGGTGGCTGCGCGAGAACTTCGCCGTAGCAGCCGTTCATAACCTTCAGGACGACGAAGACCTGCGGCTGAACTCGCTCGATATCGCGGCGATGCGCGAGACTTACGACCGGCACGGAATCAAGCTGGTCAGGACTCCTATACAGGACGGGAGTGCGGACGCGATGCGCGAGCGGCTCGAGGTCGCGCTCGAAGACCTGCGCGGGCTCGTCGCCGCGCACCACCCCGTCTATCTGCATTGCAATGCCGGACTGAATCGCGCGCCGACGCTCGCGATCGCCTATCTGCGCGCGTGCCGCAAAATGTCGCTCGACGAGGCGCTCGCCCACGTCAAACGCCGGCGCTCGTGCGGCCCGTTCATGACCGTTCTCGAAGACTATTTCGGTCCGCGCCATCTGCGTCCGACCGACTAAAAGGCGCGCCATTGTCGTCCGCCGCCATCCCCGCAGCACGATCGAAAAAATCGATCCTTCGGGCATTCGCGTTCGGCGTGCACCTCTATACCGCGCTCGGTGCGGCGTTGGGACTTCTCGCGATTCAGTTTGCAGCCGGCGGCGACTTTCGTGCGTCCTTTATCGCGATGGCCGTCGCAATCGTGATCGATTCGAGCGACGGCACACTCGCACGCCTCGTAAACGTCAAGTCTCGCGCGCCGGAAATCGACGGACCGCTCCTCGACAACATCGTCGATTACCTCACGTATGTCGTCGCACCGGCGTTTCTGGCGCTGCGGGCGGGAATCGTCGCGTCGGGATGGCCGGGGCTCGCTGTAGCATGCATCGTGATGATCGCGAGCGCATATCAGTTCTCGCAGACCAATGCGAAGACGCACGACAACTTCTTTCTGGGATTCCCGTCGTACTGGAACCTGGTGGTTTTCTATCTCTACTGCCTTCACCTCGATACGACCGCGAATTCGCTGATCCTTCTGGGGTTCGCGGTTATGGTGTTCATCCCGATCAAGTATATTTATCCGAGCCGCACCCGCGCTCTAAGACCGCTCACTGTGGCGCTCGGAATTTTGTGGGCCGGCATAACGATCGCGATGCTGCCCGTGCTTCCCGTTGTGAATCCGATTCTGCTGACGCTCTCGCTCTCTTACGTGGCCTACTATTTCGTCGTGTCTTTCGCGCTGCACGCAATGTCGCTGAGCGCCCGGTCGCGCAGGGAGCGAATGTGAGCGAACCACGTCGCCGTATGGTCCCCTCCGAACACGCGTCGTGGCTCGACGTAATCGAAGGCGCCGCGCCAATACTCCTCATAGCTCCGCACGGCGGCAGGATGGGACCGGCTACGCGCGCGGTCCTCAATCCCAAGGTCAACGATCTCTATACGGCCGAGATAACCGCCGATCTTGCGACGCGGCTGCGCGCGACGGCCCTTATCAATCACGGGATGGACCGCAACCGCCTCGACTTAAATCGCCTCTCGCAACTGGTCGCACATGCTCCGTGGTTTCTCGACCTGATCGCAGACCATCTTGAAGCGATAATCGAACGTCACAGCCGCGCGACCGTGCTCATCATCCACGGATGGAACGTCATCCAGCCGCGGCTGGATCTCGGGCTGGGGCTGCGCCGCCATGGAAACGAGCTTCGTCCGGCGGGTTCCGCGCACGTCTCGGCGCGCGACGAATTCATCCACTGCGAACTCGCTGAACTGACGAGCAGGCTCTCGTCGCATGGGATCGCAGCCAGCTTCGGACTGCGCTATCCGGCGGGCGGCGCGCAAAATCTGCTGCAGGCGTTCACGGATAGATATGCAGACAGCGATGCGGGCGCGCTAAAGCGCTTGTCGTCGATGGCAGCGAACGAAACCATCGATGCGGCTCAGCTCGAGTTTTCGGTTTCGATCAGAATGCCCGGCGAGCTGCGACGCAACTGCGTGGCATCGATCGGCGACGTATTCGGCTCTCGCCCTTCGCAGCCCTCCCCTCCGGACATCCGCGTCATTCGTCATACTTCGCGTCCGTCGTCGCCGCGACGCGCTGCAACGCCGACTACGCCTCCGATGCCGATACGAATAGGAGTCGAGTTATTCGACCCTATGTCGAAGACAGGAGCGATGGCGAGCTTCGACCTCGGGCCCGGTGCGATAGGCGCGCGCGTGATGATTCTCCTTCCGAACCGCGGCGTCGCGCTGTTTACCGGTGAAGGAAAAGTGAGCCGCGAGTCCGGCCGCATCAGCCTCGGTCCGCTGTCGCTCGGCCTCGATGGCGACGCGCTCGAACTTGGCTTCAACGGACCCGGTGTGATCGTGCCGGATGCCGCCAACTATCTCAGCATCGAGCGTGCGCTTGCCTCCGGATGGCTCGACGAAAAAATGCGTCTCACGATTCGGATGACGTCGCAAAGCGCATCGGTCGAAGAGATGCTGTCGCGCCTCGCGGAGCCGAACGACGCTCCGCCGAAGACCGCGTCGGAGCCTCTGTTCGGGCGCGTCGAAGGATCGATCAACATCGATGGCTTTCGCGCCGAGTTCGATCGCGGATTTGCACGCGCCGGCGTCTCGTTCACAGGATTGGGAGCGAATCGCTTCGATTCCCGCCGGATGGTTTGGGCCTCGTTCGACAACGCGTCCGGCAGCAGCGCGGTCGAGTTGCGATCGATATGCGCCGACGCGGGCGAGCATCGCAGCGGGAAGATTCTCGCATCGTCGACGTGGAGCGACTGCACGGTCCATCGAATCGAGGTTGAAACCTCCGGACCCGACACGCCTCCCGAGACTCTCGGTGCGGAATTTGCGCTCGCCGATGAATCGGCGCCGCGCAGGATGACGGGAGCGATCAGCGCGTTCGTGCCGCTCGCGCGTCCGGGTCCCGAGGGCTCGCGAATTTACACCACGCTCGGTTTTGCGCAGTTCGACCTCGGCGGCAATCGCGGCGGCGGGATGTTCGAATACTCGCGCCGCGCCGGTGCTGCCGCGGGCGGCGCCGCGGATTCAGACGAAACCGAAGATTAGCGCCGAGCTTTGCGCTTTTAGCGGCAAGTGTTTAGCGGCTTCCCCCAAGAGCCGCGATGCGATCGGGGACAACTTCCGTGCGCGGCTTTACCGTCAACATCCCGAGGATTTGGCGAGCTGTCGCAGTCAGTTGCTTACTCAACGGCATTTCCGGCTCGCCTTGGAGGAATGGAACGCCGCGCTCCGACGACTCCCCCAGGCGCGGATCGAACGGCAATCTCGCGATGACCGGGATGCCGGCCTCGCGCGCAACCCGGCTCATCTCACCTTCCGGGAAAAGCGGCCGCACCGCGCGGCAGGTCTCGCAATTGAACCCCAGCATGTTTTCGACGACGCCAACCACGCGGAGCCTCCCCTGCCGATGCATCTCGAAAGTCTCTTTAGCGCCATGGGCCGAGTGCACCGTCGGATGGCTGACGATCACGAATTCTGTTCGCGCAAGCATCGCCGACAATCGATAGATATGTTCGAGTCCGGGCGCAAGATCGACGATCAGGACATCAAGAGCGCCAAAGCGGCTCTCGAACAGAATCCGTCGCAGGGTCGCTGCATATCCGATTTCGATTGGCTGCGAAGCCGCCGCAATTGCTTCGACCTCGCCAAGTCCGGCGAAACTGAACGCGGGACGTAGTCCTTCTGCGATCAGATGGGAATCTACAATTCGTAGACCCAGTGGACCCGCGACCGGCTGTATGCCGCCTATGTCCAGGTGCATTGGCGGCTTGACGCCAAGCATCGTGAAAATGCTGGGCGCGTTGAGGTCCGCATCGACGATGCCGACCTTCTTGCCCGCCAGGGCGAAGGCTACCGCGAAATTCGCCGCGAGCAGACTCTTGCCGCTACCGCCTTTGGCGCTTGCGAGCGCCAAAATTGACGCGGTCGAATCGAGATCGTTTGGTATTTCGGGCAAATCCGCAGTAAAGCCAGTGCTATCGACGAAAACTCTCATCGTATCCGGTCCGACCGGATGTTCCTCCTGGATAGAAGCAGAGTGCGACCCGGCAAGAGGCGCGGAACGCCCTAATACAATGCTACGTTAGCCTCGCGGGGTAAAGTGCGCGGCCACGGACGGTATGGGAAGACAGCGAGTCCCAGGCGTATCAAGACGCTTCTTCGTCAGCGTCGCTCGATCCGATTTTGCGATAGACGTTGCGATCTTCCTCAAAGCGGCGCTGCGTTTTCGCTTCCTTCTCGGAATCCTGCTGGCAGTCGCGGCACAACCGCGTAAACGGCATTGCCAGCAGCCGCTCTTCCGCTATTTCAAGACCGCACGATTCACAAATCCCGTAGGTTTTTTCCTCGAGCCGATCAAGCGCTTCGCGGATTTCCTTGAGCTTCACCCGATCCCGATCGGTAAGGATAAAGTTGATTTCGCGATCGCGCTCTTCCGAAGCAAGATCGTATGTATCGAGGCCTTCGTCCTTGTTGCCTTCGCGCCCCGCCTTGAGCTCGGAATCCATCTCGCTCAAAAGCTTCGTGCGGGTTTCAAGGAGATTCTCCCGAACTTCGTTTAGAAACTTCTTTCGATTCGCCGCCACTTTCCTCGCCATTTATGCTCCCACCCCGTTATGTAGACTTTCGTGAATTACCCGGCCTTTGAGATCGTACGTCGATGCTTTCTCGATGAGCGCCCGGACAAATTCCCCCGGTTGCGCGTCACCGGATAACGTAACCATTCCGTCGATTTCGGGCGCCTGCGCGGCGCTGCGGCCGCGCATCCGCGACGATTTTCCTCCCACCGGACCTTCAACTAATACTTCAATTTCGTTGCCCACAAGAGCCCTATTCTTTTTCGACGAAATCGCCGCCTGAACTTCCAACAGCCGCGCCCGCCGCGATCGCTTGATACGCTCGGGAACCTGCCCATCAAAGTCGTAGGCGGCAGTATTCTCCTCGCGCGAGTATGTGAAAACCCCTACGCGGTCGAATTCCTGCTCTTCGACGAAATCGACCAGATTTTCGAACGCCTCGTCAGTCTCCCCAGGAAATCCGACTATAAAAGACGTGCGAAGCGCCACGGAGGGTACATGCTGTCGAACCCGAGCGAGAACTTTTCGCAGCCCGTCGACCGATCGCTCGCGGCGCATCGCACGCAGTATCCCATCATCGGCGTGCTGCAGCGGCATGTCGATATACTTGACGACCTTGTCTAAGGTCCGAATCGCGTCGAGCAACTCTTCGGTCACGAAATTCGGATAGCAATAGAGCAGCCGTATCCAACGGATGCCGTCGATTTCATTGAGCACCCGCAGCAATCCGGCCAGCGATTCCTGCGGATCGAGGTCACGGCCGTAAGCTGTCAAGTCCTGCGCAATCAGGTTAACCTCGCGCACGCCCGCGTCAGCCAGCGCGTGTGCATGGGCGAGGATATCGGCCAGTGGGCGGCTCTCATGACGACCACGGATCTTCGGAATTATGCAGAAGGCGCATCGATGGTCGCAGCCCTCGGAAATCTTCAAGTAAGAAGTGAAGAAATCTCCGGTCTTGATTCGTGGAACATCGACGCTCGGGAGGATATGCGCGGCGCCCGCATACGGGATCGGTCGCGCCTCGGGTGTTTCGGTGCGGCGCAGAAGCTCCGGGATTTCGAGGAAATTTCCTGTTCCGACGAATACATCGACTTCGGGCAGGCTCTCGCGGAGTTCTGCGCCATAGCGCTGGGCGAGGCACCCGGCGACGACGAGGCGGCGTCCGGGTCGCGACTTCTTCAGTTGGGCAGCCTCGAGGATGGCGTCGATAGATTCCTTCTTCGCGGATTCGATGAACGCGCACGTGTTCACCACTAGGACCTGTGCATCCGCAGGGTCCATCGTTATATCGAAGCCCGCGCCCACGAGGCTGCCCAGCATCAATTCGCTGTCCGCCAGGTTCTTGGGGCATCCGAGGCTAAGGAGGTGAACTTTTTCCATCAAAATCCGGCAAACTGAAAGGTTATCATTTCTACTCGCGCGCCACCGCTGAAGCAATCCACGATGTTGCGGTTCGTGAAGGTCCCCGCCGATGGGAACGACGAAGCCCGGCGGTTATCTTACTAACAATTTACCGGTCTCCCTGACCAGAAAGGCGCGTCGATTTATCTCGGAGATTTCACGAGTCCCGGGTCGCGCGAATCCGTGGCGGTGTCGGTTGGCTGCCGACGTCCAATCGCCGTTACGCGCGAGCGAGGGTGTCCAGATGATCGTAAGCTCGCCACTCACACCGGCTGCGAGAATCGATCAATAAAGAACTACTTCTTTCCGTAGTTCCTCAAGCGCGCGGCGTCCGATTCGTACAAGACGCCGGTGCGGGTGAGTTCTTCAATGTCGGATTTCGAGAGTTTCAGGTAGCGTTCGAGAACGTCGTGATTGTGCTCGCCGAACTGCGGCGCCGGCCCGCGCACGTATGCGTCCGCATCCGAGAACTTGAACGGGGGCTCGACCACCTTGACGTCACCCAGCTCCGGATAGTGAATCGTGCCGAATGTGCCGCGCGACCTGAACAGCCTGTGATCGAGGATTTCAGCTTGAGAGAGCACCGGACCCGAGCTGATACGCGCTTCGGCGAGCTTTTCCAGCGCCTCGTCGCGAGTGAAGTTGGAGAGCCATCCCTCGATGATCTTGATCACCTCGGGTGCGTTCGCAGCGCGGACATTGTCTTCGAGAAATTCGGGTTTCGACACCAGGTCCTGACGCCCCATCGCCTGACACAGCCTCGCCCACGGACTCGCCGGGCCAAAACCGGGCGCCTGCAACGCGATGTAGCCGTCCTTCGTTTTGAACGGACCCATTGGATAAGTATAGGTGTTCGCCTGACCGTTGCGATAAATGCGCGATTTGCCGTTATTCGCCGCGACGTACGGCATCGCCGTGCAATCGACGAACATCGCGGCCTCAGCCATCGCAAGATCGATATACTGCCCTACTCCCGTCTGATTTCGCGAAACCAGCGCCGCGAGAATCGCGATGACTCCGTTAAGCGAAGTGATCGTGTCTCCGATTCCTCCGCCTATCGCGTATGGCGCTCCGTTGCGCTCGCCCGTGATCCACGTAAGCCCGCTCATCGCCTGCGCGACCGGATCGGTGCAGGGCCGCGTCACGTCGCCATCGTATCCCTCCTGTCCGAAGCCGGTCAGCGAGCACATGATGATGCGCGGGTTGCGAGCCTTGAGGTTGTCGTAATCGAGTGCGAAGTTACGCATCACGCGCGGCGTGAAATTCTCGACGACCACGTCGACCTGCTTGACGAGGTCCCATACGAGCTCGATCCCACGCATCTCCTTGAGATTGACAGCGAGGCTCTTCTTTCCGCCGTTGCAATGGATAAAGAGAACGTCGGCGCGAAGCCACTCGGGAGTGAAGCGTCCGGTGGGGCCGTCGGGATTCATCCCCTCGCGCGGATACTCGACGCGAATGACTTCCGCGCCCAAGTCGGCCAGGATTCGGCTGCAAAACGGGCCGACCGCGGCGAGAGTGAAATCGAGTACCTTGATGCCGGCTAGAAGATCCATTCGCTATTCGTCTCCTGCGCGATATATGCGTCGATCAAACTTTCTCCAGCACGTGCATCACGCACGCACTGCCCATCCCCGGCCCGCCTCCCACGACGTGGGTCATCCCAAGGCGCGCGCTTTCGACCTGGCGACGTCCGGCCTCACCGCGAAGATGGGTCGCTATCTCATAGATATTCGCGATACCCGTCGCGCCGAGAGGATGCCCCTTCGACAAGAGCCCGCCCGAGACGTTGACGGGAACGCGACCGCCGAGCGCGGTCGCGCCTTCGTCGATCAGGCGTCCACCCTCGCCGTCCTTGCACAGGCCGAGGTTCTCGTAGTGCACGATCTCCGCAGTCGCGAAGCAGTCGTGCAGTTCGATGAGATCGATGTCATCGGGGCCCACGCCCGCCATGTCATAGACCTTCTTCGCCGCGAGACGAGTGACGGCGTCGAAGTCAGGCGCGACCATCTCGCGTTCGACGAACGGATTACTGGTCATGATCGATCCGCGGATACGCACCGCGCGCCCCATCAAACCAAGCTTCTTGGCTGCGCTCTCCGATGCGAGCACGGCGGCGGCTGAGCCGTCGACGTTCACCGAGCACATCAGCTTGGTGTTGGGATAGGCGATCATCTCGGAGTTCATCACGTCTTCCAGCGGAGTCTCGATCTGGTACATCGCCTTGGGATTGAGCGTCGAATGATGATGGTTCTTGACCGAGACCTTGGCGAACTGCTGGAAGGTCGTGCCGTACTTGCGCGAATGCTCCAATCCGATCTGCGCGAACATCGCCGGCATCGTGTTCGACCCGATCATCCCTTCGGTGACCAATCCGTTCGCGTCTGTCGGACTGCCGAGCAATCCCTTGCCCATCTGCTCGACGCCGACCGCGAGCACGACGTCGTAAAGTCCCGCCTTGATCGAGATCCATCCGTCGCGAAACGCGGTGCCTCCTGTCGCGCATGCGTTGGCGACGTTGACGACCGGGATGCCCGTCTGGCCGATCTCGCGCAGCAAGCGCTGACCAACCATCGCATTGGCCTCGCCCATATTACCGCAGAAGAGAGCCTGCATATCCGCGATCGTCAGGCCGGCGTCGTCGAGCGCCATCAGAGCGGCCTGCGCAGCGAGTTCGGGAACGGTGCGATCGGGGAAGCGGCCGAACTTGATCATGTCCACGCCGACTACATAGACATCGCTCATCTGAGTGCTCCTTGACGGTTAACGAGCGGGAGTGAAGAAGAAGCACAGGACGGAATTTCCGTCCTTGTCCTTCTGCCCCGCGTCACGATAGACGACATTGACCGGCATGTTGAAGGTCAGCTTATCCGGATTCGGATCGACATCGACAAGTGTGCCCTTGACGGTGCCTCCGCCTTCGAGATCGACCACGGCCGCAACGAACGGTACCTTCACACCGGGGAAGCTGCGATAGATGACGGTATAGTTGTACAGCCGCCCGCGATTCGAAAGCCGCATCGGCGCCATCTTGTTGCGCGCGTAGCACTTCGCGCATACGTTGCGCTCGCCCAGAAAAATCTCACCGCACGCGCCGCACTTCGATCCCACGAGATAGGGCTCTCCCGTGTCGGGAATCTTGAGATACGGCGCGGCGGGCCGCGGTTTTACCGTTGTCTGTTGCGATTCCATCAGCTTATGCCTTGACGCGTCCGGTCTGCTTCGAACGGGTCGTCGCTTTCGGTTGTTTCTTCGCCGTCACCTGTACCGCACGACGCGGGAGCGAGTCTATCTGACGGACGAGATAGGCCGCCTCATGGATCGCGTTACCGAACGATCGCGGACGACGCGCATCGCCGATCACCTTCACGGTAACGCTGCCGCTGTCGAGAGCTTCGGCAAGTGCGTTCACCGATTCGCGTCCCAGGCTGACAATCAATGTGTCACACGCGATCGTTTCGGTTTGTCCGTTTGCGAACCGCACATCGATCGTCTTCTCACCGATACGCTCGACCGCGACGCCCATCTCGGGTTTCGGACCAGCGATCGCAAGCCACGTCATCACATGGAACGCGCGCGATCCGATATAGTTGGCCGGGGCGAACGCTGGATTGGGATCCAGAAGCCGGACCGTCCGACCTTGGCGGACGAGGTCGATCGCCATCTCAACCCCCTCGCCTGCTCCCCAGACGACAACGGTGTTGCCGGGATCGACTGTGCCGTCGCGCGCCATCACCTCGTCGAGAGTCTTGACGAATCCGCGCTTGCGGCCGTCTTTCATGCCGGGGATATCGGGAATCTTCGCGCGCGCTCCCGTCGCGACAACGACCACGTCGGGCGCCTGCGCGAGAATCAACTCGGGCGTGGCCTCGATTCCGAGGCGAACGTCGACGCCGAGAAGCTCAAGCTGATGGCTCTGATACTCGGTCTGATAGCGCACCGATTCGACGTTGGGCAGACGCTTGTAATTGCCCGCCCAATCCATCACGCCGCCAAGACGACTGCTCTTTTCGAACAGGACGACTTCGTGGCCGATCATCGTGGCAAGGCGCGCGTATTCCATCCCTCCTGGACCACCGCCCGCGATCACAACCTTCTTCGGACGGGCGGTCGGACGGATGCGATACTCGTGGTCGCGTCCGAAGTCGGGATTCTGCGCCGACCCGCACCATCCCTTGCCGAAGATGTTGCCTTGAAGAAGCGACGCACCCGTGCGAGCGGATTTGCGAATCTCACGCTCGCGTCCTTCGCGCATCTTGTTTGGGAAGTCCGGATCATCGATTGAGAGGCGGCAAACGCCTGCGAACTCCGCACCGCCCTCTTCGACCATCGTGCGCAGATGCCCGGGCGCGCCGAGATTGCACGAGCCGATCACGGGCATATCGATGTTCTTCGCGCTCAGCAGCTTCTTGATTAGCCGGATATTGTCGAGGTTCACGACGTTGGGAGTGTAAAAACCCCCGCCGATAAACTCGTGCGACGCGATATCCGTGCGTCGGCTCTTCGCCGCGAGCATCGAGCCGAACGTGCAATCAAGCACGGCGATTCCAGCGGCATGAAGCCGGGGTGCGTAGTGCTCGACGAAGTATTCGATATCGTACCCGCCCTCGAGATTTTCGTCGCAGCACAGGCGCGGGATGATCGGAAAATCCTTGCCGCACAGCTCCTGCGTGCGCTTGACGATCTCCTCGCAGAACAGGAATCGATCCGCGTACTTGTCCGTGCGTCCGACGTTCGAGAGCAGCGAGAGCGTGACGTGCGGCAGCGATCCGTGACAGAAATGGAACGAAACGAAATCGAAGCCGGCCTCGCGTATACGCCGCGCGCCCTGCGCGTAGTCCTCGACCAGACTTTCGTAAACCTCGGTCGGGATCACGTCGGGCTTGGGATTTCCGATCGGATACTTGTCGCTCGGTCCCCAGGAGCGAGTGCCGGGAATCCACCCTTCGCCCGGCCTCAACGAAATCGTCGAGCCGAGTCCGGGAATCAATCCGCCGTAAAACAACTGGATGCCGGCGAGCGAGTCGTTGTTGTGGATCACGTCGACAACATCTCGGAATCCGATGACGTAGGTGTCGTCGTAGATACCGAGCATCCGCTCGTTGATAAGCCCGTCGTGGCGGACGCACGTCGCACCTACGATCACGGAACCGAAACCGCCTTTGGCGAGAGTTTCGTAAACGCCCACCAGCCTGTCGGTCACGTGTCCCTGCGGATCGGACATGTTCATCGTGGTCGGCTCGTGAACGATTCGATTTTTGAATCGAAGGCCCTGGATCTCGAACGGCTGAAACAGCTTTTCCATACTCATCCCTTGCGTGCGCCTCACTATCGCGAAGATGCGGGTCGTGCCCGCGCAGCTTCCTTTCCCACTCGCGCTACTGTTTGCTCGACGCCGAGGATATAAATCCTCCCTGCCCGAGCAGCGACCCCGCGACGATCGCCAGATGCATCTCGCTGGTAGCCTCCGCTACGAGCTTCGTGCGCGCCTCGCGCATATAGCGATTCACACCGGTGCTGTTCATGATGCCGCTGCCGCCCCACATCTTGAGGAGCGTGTCTGTTCCCTGCGCCGCGATATCGCCGATGTAGGCCTTGCACATGGAGCCGTAGAGTCCTGAGATGTTGCCTTCGTCCCATCCGCGCTTGCCTTCGGTCGGGAGCACCCGAGTAGCGGTATAGAGCAGGCTGCGGCAAGCTTCGATTTTCGTAAAGACGTCGGCGAGCCAGTAGCTTATAGGCTGAAGCTGCGCCGCCGGCGCGCCGTAGAGATTGCGCTGCTTCACGTATTCGAGAGTCTTCTCGAACATACCTTCGAGGCATCCGAGGGAAGTCGCCGCGTGGCCCGCGAAGCTGACCTGGTTGGCGATGCCGACATCGTGGTTGCCGGTCAGCAGATCGCCCAAGATGTTCTCCTTCGGAACGTAGACGTCGGTGAACATGACAGTGCCGGTATTCGTCCCGCGCCATCCGAGCTTGTCTTCGTATTTCGCAACCTTGAAGCCGGGCCATTCCTGCTCGACGATCGCGCATCCATACCCTTCCTGACCATTGCGCGACGTCCTCGCCATGACGAGATAGTTCTTGGCAGTCCCCTGCGACGAGAAAATCTTGAGGCCGTTGAGCCGATAGCCATCGCCGTCGGGGGTCAGGCGCGTCTGATGCGCAAGGATATTTCCTGCGCCCGCGGGCTCGGTCTGCGACCACGCCAGCAGTCGTTCGCCCTTGGCAGAGGGCACGAGATATTTTTGCTTCTGCGCCTCGGTACCAAGCAGCTCGACCGATCGCGGACAGAGCACCATCTCGACATTGAGCAGACCTGCGAATCCGGGAGCCTCTTTGGCGATTTCCTCAAGGACGAGACAGGTGGTGGTCAAATCTGCGCCGAGACCGCCGTATTTCGGCGAGATGAACAGGCCGAAGAAGTTCAGCTCCTTGCATCGCTTCACGAGGTCTTCTGGAACTCGATCTTCGACATCGATCTCGACGCCTCGCGGTCTGACTTCCTTCTGCGCGAACTTGCGCGCGGTGTCGCGAATCGCCTTCTGTTCGTCGGTTAAAAAGTGTGGCATCTGCTCCTCCGGTCGTGCGGCGTACGCCGCAATTTATGCTCCGATGTTGATCTTGGTCCTAACCGATCGTTCAGGTCCGGCGATGCGCCCATCGAGCGGCCTCGGAATGAAACCCGGTTTAGGGAAATTAATGACCGGCCAGCCCCGGGCCGGGATCGGCGCAAGCGGGTGCATTTCTTGTGCCTTCAAACGCGATGGTGCGTGTAGGCTCGGCGCGCGTTCGGACGTAGATCCGACCGCGGCGTTGCGAGAGCGATGACTCTTACGGTGACGTTATGCGTCGATCGGAGACAGCTGCAAACGACTTCCCCAAAGCCGCTCCCACAGCAAAATGAGAATTGCCTTTGACTTGCCCCAGTGTTAGCCAAGTCGAATCCAAGCCAGAGGAGGATCCGAAATATGTCCGTATCTGCGGTACTGAGCTTTCGCCCTCGTGACGGCCGGGCTGGCGAACAAATCAACAATCTCAAAGCGGTGAAGCGGTTGGTAGAACGCGCCGGCGGCACCTTCAGAGTGCATCGTCAACTATTCGGCTCGCAGGCGGGTAATTTAGTCGCGGTGAGCGAATACAAGGACTGGAACGGGTTCGCTAAACTCCGCTCCGATCCGGAATTCATGCAGTTGGTCGAGAGCATCCGAACCGCTGACGCGCCCGCGGCAGATATAGTGGGAGGCGACATCTACGAAGAGGTCACGATCTGAACGCTGGTAGCCGCGGTCAGATGCGCCTCTGAGATCGGCTCGGTTGCTTTGTGACAAACGCGCGGCCTCCCCCAATGGGTGCCGCGCGTTGCTTTTAGCGATTGGATGTCGTGCCTTGCACATCAGGCAACTCCACGGGTCACAGCTTCGTGGTTGTTGTCGTCGGGGGCGAAGACGATACGACGCCGGCTTGAGCCACTCGAGCCTGTGCGAGTTTCAAGGTAACAACCTCGCAGGTCGCCTTAGATCCCCAAGGTTCCCGCCAACGCTCGCCTCAATTTGAACAGATGGAGCGTGGTGGTCAGATATCTAACGTGCCATTCAAACGGAATTCTTTCCGATTTGACGAACATCCGGTATTCAGGGCGTATCGCGTCGAGAGAATCCGCGATGTCACGTTTATGGGCCTCCTTCGAATTGCTTTTGCAGCTGTGGCGGCGACGAATCGAACCTTGCGACATCGCCAGCAGGCTGACGGCGCTGTCACAAACTAATTCTTGCGAGTTTCTCAGACGCTTCGACAGGCGATACAGCGGCCCCTCGTTGTGCGGCGTCTGAACCCCCTCGACTTTCCACAGAACGTAATGAGCGAATTCGTGCGTTAGAGTTGCCGCCACCGCGCCGCGTTGATGCGCAGTGTTCAGGTATATGAGAAACTTCTTCCCGTGATCTGTTTTCAGGTCACACGAGAATCCCCATAGATGCAACCCCGCGCCCCTTGTGTACGGCTCCAAACGGACGACTATGTCTCTGCCGTTTAACCTGACGTCACCGCTTTCGATTCGAACTCCCTCCATTAACTCCGGGTAACGCGAGAAAGTGCGAGCAATACCAGTGGCTTGTTCACCGGAGACCGCGGTCGCCGCCGAATTGTAATCAGCCGAGACGATTGCCAGGAGATCGTCCACGGCGCCGGCTTCGTCCGGAGTCCAGTCTTCCGGCGGTTCGAGCGAATTGCCCAAGTAGTCGCGTAATCGATGGACCCTGCCATTGGCCGAACAAGAAGGCGCGCGCCTTCCGGATCTTTTCTGAGAACTGCCTGTAGCAGTGATGCTGCCGTTGTCATTTATCAACGGTAGGCAAGGCCGAGAGTTGTAGGATTCTTCCACCGTTGTCCTCCAGATTGTCAGCGTCAAAAGCCGCGTTGTGACTCGGGCAGCGGGTTGACGACAAATACGATTGTCGCAAACGCAAATCGTGTACCATCCCGCCTCTGAAGAATGACGTTACTCGCACTCCTCTCATCTCAGTGGTTCGCCCGACCGAGCGACTGATGTCGAAGTGATTCGGATTATTATCGGGACCGCATTCTTATCGCGCTAATCTCAGAGCTATCTTTCGATGACAAGCTGCCCTTATTCGGAGTAAATGATGCACTTAGTCATAATTGACACCCACTTGGGTGCGCAGTTGCGTCAAATAGCGCCAGTGTGCCCATTTGAGCCGCCTTTTGCACATAATCCATACGAGAATTACGTTGCCTTGGAAGCAACAAACTTTCGGGCAAGTTTGTTGCGAAGCTGCTGTCCGTTGGATAGCGGATTGGGATGATTAACTGACAATTTGTAGGCTCCGACCTCACATTGTTAAGTTGGCACAAATTGGAAAACTGCCGTCGTGGAATGGTTTTCGCGATCTTCCACTGGAGATGTTTTTTTTCGGAAAGTATTTGCATGCCGAGAGCCACGAACAGGCCTGAGAGACTCGATGGATTTAAGCACGTAGCCGTTGAGGACATGCACGGCAATGGTGCAAGCGTGCATTCGCGGGGCCTATCAAGTCTGGTCGAGAACGACGACCAGGCAGCGGCCCAATCTTTAGCGCTTCACGTAAGATTTTCGGTAGAGGCGGGCGCTGTGAGCTCGTGAAGGGCTTTTAGCAGGGTGCCCTTCTTAAGGGGCTTGGCGATGTGCATCTGGAATCCGGCTTCCCGTGCCCTGCGCACGTCCTCGTCAAAAACCGAAGCAGTTAGAGCGACCACCGGGGTAGGCCTCCTATTCTGTCTCAGGTCCGCTTCGCGAATACCTCTCAGCGCCTCGAAGCCGTCCATCACCGGCATACTTATGTCCATCAACACGATGTCATATCGGCCGGCGCGGTACTTTGACACGGCAATCTGCCCGTTCTCAGCGACTTCGAGCGCGTACGGGGTCTTCTTAAGGTATGCGTCTATCAGCGCACGGTTGTCGGGCGAGTCATCGGCCAGCAGGATGCTCAGTGGGCGAGCAGCCGGCGGCGGAACGCGCTGCGAGGTCTCTAAACTCACGCGTTCGTCGTCGGACTTTCTCGCGGCAACACCGTTGACCGCGGTGCTGTCCACCGCCAACGTTCTTGTCCCGTGCAAGTCAGCCGTGGTCTTAACCGGGACTTCGCGCGCTTCGGCGTTTTGTAATTCGAATTCGGCGGTGAAGTGAAAGACACTCCCCTTGCCCAGTTCGCTCTCGGCCCATATCCTGCCCGCCATCATGCCTACCAGCCGCCTTGCGATCGCCAGCCCGAGCCCGCTTCCGCCGTATCTGCGACTGGTCGATGCGTCAGCTTGGGCGAAATCCCGGAAAATCGCCTCGAGCTGGTCAGGCGCAATCCCGATCCCGGTGTCGCTGACCGCGAAGTGGAGTAGTATCTCGGGTTCCGCGCTGGCCTCCCGCGATACCCGCAGTATTACCTCGCCGGTTTCGGTGAACTTGATCGCATTACCGAGGACGTTGATCAGCACCTGGCGCAGTCTGAGCGGATCGCCTATGAGCC
>Ga0335069_10006452_pt1 | contig 17038 bp, 18 predicted proteins | sample Lox_Sample_11_FD_206714 | JGI IMG/M metagenome (GOLD analysis project Ga0335069, IMG submission 206714) | Soil microbial communities from Loxahatchee National Wildlife Refuge, Florida, United States - Lox_Sample_1.1 | ecosystem: Environmental > Terrestrial > Soil > Wetlands | place: USA...
GTTACACAGTATACATATGTTCACTCAAACAGCGACTCGGAATCTCGCGCAGACACTGCGGAAGCGAGTGCTGGGCTCAGACCTGCTGGACCTGCTGACCGGTCCGCACGGCGTGGACCGCTACACCGAGCTGGTGGCGCCGACGTGGACGCTGGGCGAGGCCCGCGCCAGGGTCGTCGACGTGCGCCGCACCACGCCGCGCAGCGTCACGCTCACGCTCGCCCCCAACGAGACCTTCACGTCCAACCACACCGTTCGAGCCGGCCAGTACGTCAACTTGACCGTCGAGATCGACGGTCGCCGGCACACCCGCTGCTATTCACCGGCCAACGCCGAAGGCAGCGGCAACCTGGAGCTGACGATCGGCCACCACGACGGCGGGCTGGTGTCGGGCTACCTGTACGAGCGGGCCCGCCGTGGCATGGTGGTCGGCCTGGCCGGCGTCGGCGGTGACTTCGTGTTGCCCGCGGCGCGGCCGCGGCGGATCCTGTTCGTCTCCGGCGGAAGCGGCATCACGCCGGTGCTGGCGATGCTGCGCACGCTGATCGCCGAGCGGCACCGGGGCGAGGTCGCGTTCGTGCACTACGCCCGCACACCCGCCGACGCGTGCTACCGCGACGAACTGGCCGCCCTGCAGGGTCGGCCGGGCGTTCGCGTTCTGCACGGTTACACCCGCTCCGGCGCCGGTGACCTCACCGGCCGCTTCGGCCCGGAGCACCTGGCCGCCGCCATGCCCAAACCCGATGTGGTGTTCGTCTGCGGGCCAACGCCTTTGGTCGAGGCCGTGCGGGAACACTGCGACAACGTGTACACCGAAAGCTTCGTGCCGCCGGCCCTCGACACGCCGGCCAATGCCTCGGGCGGCCGAATCACGTTCGCCGACAGCGGGATCGACGTCGTCGACGATGGCCGCTCGCTGCTGGAGCAGGCCGAAACGGCCGGCCTGACGCCGCAGAACGGGTGCCGGATGGGCATCTGCCACACGTGCACCCGGCGCAAGACCACCGGGACGGTCCGCAACCTGGTCACCGGCGCGGTGTCGACCCAGCCGGATGAGGACGTGCAGATCTGCGTGTCCGTCCCGGTCGGTGACGTTGACCTATCCCTCTAACTCGCAAAATCGAGAGGAGAAAAGCCATGTCAGACAACAAGATCACCCTGACCCCCGAGCAGGCCGACGCCTTCGGCCGCGAGCTCGACGCGATCCGGGAACGCGTGATGGCGGACCTCGGCGAACAAGACGCCGACTACATCCGCCGCGTCATCAAGGCCCAGCGCGCGCTGGAAGTCGGCGGCCGGGCACTACTGTTCCTGCCGCCGGCGTGGCCGCTGGGCACCGCGATGCTGGGCGTGTCCAAGATCCTGGACAACATGGAGATCGGCCACAACATCATGCACGGCCAGTACGACTGGATGCGCGACCCGGCGATCTCCGGCCGGTCCTTCGAGTGGGACACGGCCTGCCCCGCCGATCAATGGCGGCATTCGCACAACTACATGCACCACACCCACACCAACATCGTGGGGATGGACCGCGACATCGGCTACGGCATCCTGCGGATGAGCGAGGACCAGCCCTGGGAGCCGTACTTCGTCGGCAACCCGCTCTACGCCTTCCTGCTGATGGTGTTGTTCCAGTATGGCGTCGCGCTGCACGAGCTGGAGACCGAACGCATCCGCTCCGGCGAGATCAGGTTCGCTGACAAGCGCGGGGTGCTGCGCGAGATCTGGAACAAGACACGCCGGCAGACGCTCAAGGACTACGTCGCCTTCCCGCTGCTGGCCGGGCCGTTCGCCCCGTTCGTCTTCGCGGGCAACCTCTCGGCCAACCTGATGCGCAACGTGTGGTCGTACATGATCATCTTCTGCGGCCACTTCCCGGACGGCACCCAGGAGTTCACCGTCGAGGAGACCAAGGACGAGTCCCGCGGCAGGTGGTACTTCCGCCAGGTGCTCGGTTCGGCAAACCTGACCGGCGGCAGGCTCTTTCACCTGCTGTCCGGCAACCTGTCGCACCAGATCGAGCACCACCTGTTCCCGGACATGCCGGCCCGCCGGTATGCCGAGATCGCGCCCGAGGTGCAAGAGATCTGCCGGCGCTACGGCATCCCCTACAACCGGGGCCCGCTGCTGCAGCAGTTCGGCACCGTCGTCCGCAAGATCGTCAAGCTGACCTTCCCGGACTCGTGGACACGCAAGCCCGGCCCCGACAAGCCCGCCGATCGGCTCGCCGTCGCCGCGTGAACCTGCGCCGGGCGTGGTCTCGATGCAGCAGGGGGCATTGCCTCGCGCCGGGTGAGGGGGACAATGAGGTCCGTGGAATGGACCGGCGCGCGCTACGCGGACACCCCGACGGTGGAGGCCTCGACCTGGGTCGACGCCGACCCCGCCCGCGTCTGGGACCTGGTCTCCGACATCGAGCTGATGCCGACGTTCAGCAACGAACTCAAGGCCGTGGAGTGGGCCGAAGGATCGGACCGGCCCCGGATCGGCGCCCGCTTCGTCGGACACAACGAACATGACGCGTTCGGGCAGTGGAGCACCACCTCGCAGATCGTCGCCTGCGACCGCCCACGCGAGTTCGCTTGGGCCGTGGGCGAACCCGACCGCCCGGCCGCGACGTGGCGATTCCGGCTGACGCCCCGGGACGGCGGCACCCTGCTGAACTTTTGGATGCGGATGGGACCGGGGCGGTCGGGGCTGTCGTCGGCCATCGAGTCGATGCCCGACAAGGAAGAAAAGATCGTGTTCGTGCGGATGCGGGAGTTCGAGGCCGCGATCGGTAAGACGCTGGCCGCGATCAAGAGGCTGGCCGAACGCGGAGTCCGATGATGCGGACGGCGACGACGGTCGAGTTGTCCGGCGCGGCAGCCGAAGTCGTCACCCTCGTCGTCGAGGCGGAGAAGCTCGGTCTCGACGTGTGTTGGGTGGCCGAGGCGTGGGGTTCGGACGCGCCGTCGGCGCTGGGCTATCTCGCGGCGCGGACGGACCGGATGCTGCTCGGTTCCGGCATCCTGCAGGTGGGCACCCGGTCGCCCGTCCTGGTCGCCCAGACCGCGATCACGCTGTCCAACCTGTCGAACGGGCGATTCCTGCTCGGGCTCGGAGCGTCGGGTCCGCAGGTGATCGAGGGCCTGCACGGCGTCTCGTTCGGCCGGCCGCTCGCGCGTATCGCCGAAACGGTGGACATCGTGCGCCAGGCATTCGGCGGAACCAAGATCTCCTACACCGGAAAGGAATTCCGGATTCCCCGGCCCGGCGGTGAGGCGGTGCCGATGCGGCTGTCGGCCCGGCCCGAGCACGCCATCCCGATCTACCTCGCCGCGCTGTCACCGGCGATGCTGCGCCTGACCGGACGGGTCGCCGACGGCTGGCTGGGCACCAGCTTCGTGCCGGAGGGCGCCGGCGACGCCTACTTCGCCCACCTCGACGACGGGCTGGCGGCAGCGGGTCGCCGTCGCGCCGACATCGACATCTGCCAGGGCGCCGAAGTCGCCTTCGCCGCGGACGAAGACGAACTGCGCGGCATGGTCGCGGGCCGCAAAAAGGAGCTCGCCTTCAGCCTCGGTGGCATGGGGTCGTCGAGCACGAACTTCTACAACCAGGCCTACAGCCGTCAGGGCTGGGCCGACGTGGCGGCCGAGGTCCGCGAGCGCTGGCAGCGCGGTGACCGCGAGGGCGCGACAGGCCTGGTGACCGACGAGATGGTGCTGGCCACCACGCTCATCGGCACCGAGGAGATGGTTCGGTCCCGGCTCGCGGTCTGGCGCGACGCCGGCGTCGACACCGTCCGGCTGTATCCCGCCGGCGAGACGCTGGATGCCAAACTCAGCACCCTGGGCCGGGCCATCGAGCTCGTCCGCGAGGCCTAGTCCACGTCCGCCGGAGCCTCGGACGCCTTCACGAGTCTCACGTCGGGGCGCTGCGGAACCGCATCGGCCAGAAACCACCGAAAGGCGAGGTTGCCCTGTGGATAGCCAAGCGTGGTCAGTGAATTCGGGTGGGCCGTGATCGTGTGGGACAGGACGATGGTCACCGAGCCGTCACTGTTCAGCACGGCGCTCTGCCCGTTGACCGAGCAGCGCGCGTCGGAGCCTTCAGCGGCGCCGTAGGTGGCCATGAACTGGTTCCACACCACCATGTTCCAGAACCGGCACGGCGGTGGCCGGTGCCTGATCACCAGCGCCTCGTCCTCGTCGAGCACGAAACTGCCGTAGGCATAGCACGCGTCGCGCGCCGACCACCCGAAGTTGGCGTCGGGCACCTGGTAGGGGGCGGCGAATTCGTTTGCGGCGTGCGGGGTCTCGTGGCCGAGCGCGTGCTGGTCGTCGACGCGGCTGCCAACCGCCAGCGGCACGATGGCGAACATGGTGTGCAGCCAGGTGGCGGCCGCCCGCAGGCTTGCGGCGGTCTCGGCGTCGCCGTGCCGAATGGGATCGGGCTCGTCGAGTGCCTCGATGTGCCAGACGACCGGGCGGCCGGTCAGCGGGTCGGCCTGGTAGTCGCGGGTCATCAGCACGGCGGCGTCTTGTGTCGGCGGGAATTCGAAGCTGAAGTTGCCGTCGGCGTCGATATCCAGGTCGCGGTCGCGGACTATCGCCACCACCCGGTCCGACCACGCGCCCGGCGATGGCTCGTTGTAGGCCGTCACCGAAAAGTACACGCTGTCACCGCGATTGCCGCTGATGCGGTAGCGCCGCTTCGAATCGACCGGGCACAGGAAGTAGTAGGCGTCGGTGTTGTCGCCGCCCCATCGACGATCCCGGCGGAACGGCGTGTTGACCGCGACGAACTGCGGCCGGCCGGGCTCGGGGAACAGGTAGGTGTCCAAGGCGACGCCCAGCGTGGTGGCGAGCGTGCGGTAGCCGTCGGCGATGTGGCGATCGTCGGTGACGGCGCGGGCGCCCTCGAGGAAGGAGCGGTCGAGGGCGCCCAGGGTCGTGAGCAGCTCGTGCCACGCGGCCGTCGATTCGTGCGTCATGCTGTGGTTCCTTTCAGGATTCCCTTCAGGAGCAACATCGTCGTGCGGTCGACCCACGCGTCGTCGAGTTCGGTGACGCGGGTGAGCAAACCCATCAGCGTGATGCCGGCGATGGCCTCGGTGAGTTCGGTGGCGGTCACGTCGGGCCGGATTTCGCCGCGGGCGGCGGCCCGCTCGAGCAACTCGGCGAGGCCGCCGCCGATGACCCCGGCGAACCGCTCCAGCAGCGCCGAATGCAGCGTCGGGTCGGCGGCCATCTCGCCGACGAGCCCCGGCAGGGCCGCCCTGGCGGCGGGCGTCGTCAGGAAATCCATTGACCGACGGACCATTTCGCGCAGGTCCTCGGGCAGTGAGCCGGTGTCGGGCAGCTCGGTCCCGACACCGATGGGGAACACCGCCTCGTGCACGAGGTGCGCCTTGCTCGGCCACCGCCGGTAGATCGCGGGCTTGCTGGTGCCGGCGCGCTCGGCGATGGCGGAGACCAGCAGCCCGGAGTAACCGGTTTCGGCCAGCAGCTCGACGGTCGCGCGCAGCACCGCACCGTCGATACGCGGGTCGCGGGGTCGGCCAAAATCGACAACCATTACGAAACTGACAGTAACATAAGTCGGATGACCGACAGCGACGTTGTACGTCTGGCGGATCTGGCCCGGCCCCAATTCCGCGCCGAGGCCCGGCAGATCCTGGACATGATGGCCGCGATGGCCGCGGAGTGTCCACTGGATGCCGATTCGCTGCATGCCAGGGCCAGCGCCGACACCGGCCTGCACGATTTCGGTCCCGACGACTACCGCGAACGGCTCGACGTCTACCTCGCCGCGCTCCGCGAGATCGACGGGTTGCACGCGGCCGGCGTCGTCAACTTCTACGCGCAGCTGCTGCAGTTGCTCAAGAACCGGCTCCTGTTCACCGACCTTCTGCGCAGGCATCCCGAAATCGACGACATCGAACTGCAGCCGCCGGTCGTGATCGCCGGCCTGCCCCGCACCGGCACCACCCATCTGCACAACCTGCTGGCGGCGGCGCCCACCTTCCGCACCATGCCGTACTGGGAAAGTGTGGAACCGTTCCCGCTGCCGCAGGAGGCCGGAACCGAGCCGGACCCGCGGCGCACGCGGATGGACGTCGGGGTCGGGGTCATCAACACGGTGATGCCGTACTTCCCGCTGATGCACGAGATGACCACCGACCACGTGCACGAAGAAATCCAATTGCTGGCAAACGACTTTTCGACGATGCTCTTCGAGACGCTGGCCGACGCGCCGCGCTGGCGCGACTACTACCAGGCCCACGACCAGACGACCCACTACGAGTACCTCGCCCGCCAACTCAAGGCCATGCAGTTCCTGCGCGGGGGGCGGCGCTGGCTGCTCAAGTCGCCCCAGCACCTCGAGCAGGTGCCGGTGCTCGATCGGGTCTTCCCCGGCAGCATCGTCGTGTTCACCCACCGCGACCCGGTCCCGGTGGCGCTGTCGATGATCGCGATGATCACCTACTCCGCGCGCATGCACCGCTCGCCCGTGCCGGTGGAAGAGATCGCGGCCTACTGGGTCGACCGGCTGGACCAGATGCTGACGGCGCTCGTGCGCGATCGCGACACCATCGGCCCGGAACGCTCGATCGACGTCCGCTTCGACCGTTTCATGGCCGACGAACTCGGCGTCGTCGAGCAGGTGTACGCGCTGGCCGGCGAACCGTTCACCGAGCCTGCGCGCGCGGCGGTCGCCGACTACCTGGCGGCCCACCGGCGCGGCCGGCTGGGCAACGTCGAAACGTCGGCCGAGATGTTCGGGCTCGAGAAGCAGTGCCTGCGGGCGCGCTTCGCACCCTACGCGGAACGGTTCCTGGCTTGATCCGGTCGGGCGGGCATTGAGTACCTTCTCAACACATGGTCGCTATGCCCGCGCTGGAAGGTGTCGAACACAGGTACGTCGAGCTCGGGGATGGTGTCACCATCCACGTCGCGGATGCCGGTCCGGCGCATGGTCGGGCGGTGATGCTGGTGCACGGCTTTCCGCAGAACTGGTGGGAGTGGCACGAGCTGATCGGCCCCCTGGCCGCCGATGGCTATCGCGTGCTGTGCCCCGACCTGCGGGGCGCGGGGTGGAGTTCGGCGCCGCCGTCTAAGTACCTCAAGAACGACATGGCCGACGACCTGGCCGCGGTCCTGGATCGCCTGGGCGTTACGACCGTCACACTTGCCGCCCATGACTGGGGCGGGCCCGTCGCGTTCACCATGATGCTGCGGCATCCGGAAAAGGTCACCGGGTTTCTCGGGATGAACACCTCCGCGCCGTGGGTGAAGCCCGACCTCAAGATGCTCCGCAACCTCTGGCGGTTCTGGTACCAAGTCCCGATAGCGCTGCCGGTGATCGGTCCGCGGGTGGTCGGCGACCCCAAGGCCCGCTTCTACCGGGCTCTGGCCTCGTGGGTCGGCGGGGGGTACCTGGTGCCCGAAGACGACGTCCGCTTCTACATCGAGTGCATGCGCCAGCCCGGGCACGCGCTGGCCGGTTCGCGGTGGTATCGCACCTTTTTGAGCACGGAGGTGTTCCGCTGGCTGCGCGGCGAATACAACGACGCCCGAGTCGACGTGCCGGTCCGCCGGCTGAGCGGCACGAAAGATCCGGTGCTCACGGTCGATCTGCTGGACGGGTATGCCGACCGCATAAGCGATTTCGAGGTCGAGGTCGTCGAGGGCGCCGGCCACTGGATCGTCGAGGAGCGGCCCGAGCTGGTCCTCGACCGGCTCAAGGCGTTCCTGCGCGCCGAAAGCTGAAGCGCTACTGCACTTTTCGGCGCTACTCGACGCCGATGGTGACTTCCGTGGACTTGATGAACACGGTCGCGGGCTGACCGACCGCCAGGCCGAGGTCGGTCGCGGCGTCCTTGGTGACCGAGGACGTGACGATCTGGTCACCGCCGTCGAGCTTCACCTTGACGATCGCCATCACGCTGCCGAGATCGACCTCGGTGATGGTTCCCTTGAGTTGGTTCCGCGTCGACAGTCGCATCGCATCCTCCGAGTTCGGTGTCAGCGACGAGCGTAATGTCGCGGGCCGAGCAGCGCTATGGACGCGTCCACCGCGGGTTCGACGATTTCCCGGACGGGCCGGCCGTCTTCGACGGCCAGCGCGGTCAGCTCGCGCAGGCCACCCAGCAGGATCACGGCCAGCGGCGCGGTCAGCGGCGGCAACTCCGCGCGGCGGAAGCCGGGGCTCGCACTGAGATCGATCAGCAGGTTGGACAACAACTGCACGCCGCGGCGCTGGACCGGGCGGGCGACGTCGCCCAGCGACGGCAGCTCCCGAATCAAGCTCAAGGTGATGGCCGGCCGGGCTTCCATGTGGGCGACATAGGCCTCGACCGCCTGCCGAATCTGCCGGTGCCAGTCGGCCTCTGGATCGACGGCCGCGGCGATGCTGCCGCCGAGCTTTTCGATGTCGGCCCGCAGCAGCTCCAGAAAGCAGTCTCCCTTGCTGGCGAACTGGTCGTAAAAGGTGCGCTTCGACGTGCGGGCGTGGCGGACGATGTCGGCGACCGTGCTGGCGCGGTAGCCGCGCTCGCTTATCGAGGCGGCGAGGCCCTCGAGCAGCCGAAGCCTGAACGGATCCGATTCGGCCGGGGGGCAGGCAAGGACGGCGTCGTCAACCGCTGATGTCACGGGCGGCGCTCCCTTGGAGTGAACACGGCACCTTGTCAGGTCTGGTACTACAGAGTACCGTAGCGGGAAAGCTTCTGGTACACCGCGGTACCAACCCCGAACAGGGGAGAAATGGGGAGCATCACCGCAATGAGCGACGTCGTCACCGCCCCGCCGGCCGTGCGGTTGCCGCCGGCCACCCGGATGCCGAAAGTGCTGCAGGGCCTTCTCTTTGCGGTCTCGCGACGGCGGATGATCCAGCGGCTGGCGCGGCGCCACGGCAACGTGTTCACGGTCAACATCCCGATCTACGGCCGGGTCATCGTGGTCGGCGACTGGCGGCTGGCGAAGCAGGTCTTCACCACCGGCCCGGAGGAGCTCGGGAACATCCAGCCCAACCTGAGCCGACTGTTCGGCTCCGGCTCGGTCTTCGCGCTCGACGGCGACGACCACCGCCGGCGGCGACGGCTGTTGGCGCCACCGTTCCACGGCAAGAGCATGAAGAACTACGAGCGCATCATCGAAGAGGAGACGCTGCGCGAGTCGGCCGGCTGGCCGGAAGGCACGCCCTTCGCCACGCTGCCGTCGATGATGCACATCACCCTCAACGCCATCCTGCGCGCGGTGTTCGGGGCCGAGGGCGCCGAGCTCGACGAGCTGCGCCGGCTGATCCCGCCGTGGGTCACCCTGGGGTCGCGCATGGCGGCGCTGCCCAAACCCGAGCGAGACTATGGCCGGTTCAGCCCGTGGCGGCGGCTGGCCGAATGGCGGCGCCAGTATGACGTCGTCGTCGACAAGCTGATCGACGCCGAGCGGGCCGACCCTGATTTCGACGAGCGGACCGACGTGCTCGCGCTGATGCTGCGCAGCACCTATGAGGACGGTTCGGCTATGTCCCGCAAGGACATTGGCGACGAACTACTCACCCTGCTGGCCGCCGGGCACGAAACCACCGCCTCCACGCTGGGTTGGGCGTTCGAGCGGCTGAGCCGCCATCCCGATGTGCTGGCCGCCTTGGTCGACGAGGCCGATAACGGCGGCTCTGAGTTCCGCCAGGCGGCGATCCTGGAGGTCCAGCGGGCGCGGACGGTCATCGATTTCGCGGCCCGCCGCGTCTACCCGCCGGTCTTCCGACTCGGCGAGTGGGTCATCCCCCGCGGGGATTCGATCATCATCAGCATCGCGCAGATCCACAACGACGCCAGCGTCTTTCCCGATCCCGAACGCTTCGATCCCCGGCGCTACATCGAAAGCAAGCCGTCGTCTTTCGCGTGGATTCCCTTCGGTGGCGGGACCCGTCGGTGCGTGGGCGCCGCCTTTGCCAACATGGAGATGGACGTGGTTCTGCGAACCGTGTTGCGCCACTTTACCATTGAGACCACGACGGAACCGGACGAGCGGTGGCACAGCCGTGGTGTCGCGTTCACCCCGAAGGACGGCGGACGCATCGTGGTGCACCGGCGCTGAGCGCGTCGGTGCCTAGCCCGATGGTGGCGACCCGGTTCGCCCGGCTCCGCCGCGCCTGCGATCGCCATTATTGGCCGGCGGCCGCGCGGCGCGGCAACTTCCAACCGGGGCGCACGAAGTGGCAGGTGTACCCGTTGGGGTAGCGCTGCAGGTAGTCCTGGTGCTCGGGCTCGGCCTCCCAGAAATCACCGGCCGGGCTGACCTCGGTCACGACCTTGCCGGGCCATAGGCCCGACGCCTCGACGTCGGCGATGGTGTCCAGCGCGATCCGCTTCTGCTCGTCGTCGAGGTAGAAGATGGCCGAGCGGTAGCTGGTTCCCCAGTCGTTGCCCTGCCGGTTTTTCGTTGTCGGATCGTGGATCTGGAAGAAGAACTCCAGCAGCGTGCGGTAATCGGTGACCGCGGGGTCGTAGACGATTTCAATGGCCTCGGCGTGCGTCCCGTGATTGCGGTAGGTCGCGTTGGGGACGTCGCCGCCCGTGTAGCCGACCCGCGTCGAGATCACGCCGGGCTGCTTTCGGATCAGGTCCTGCATGCCCCAGAAGCAACCGCCGGCGAGAATCGCCTTGTCATACGCCGCCATGCTTGTCCTCCTTGCCGTCCGGTTAATCACACCGCCGTGGTGTGCAACCTGAAAGATCCCGCCGATTATCCCGCATAATCGCCGCGGCTACCGGAGCCGCTGGTGAGAGCCCACTCATCGTGGAGTCGGCATCGCGCCGAGCGTGAAACTGCTGCCAAAAAACGGCGAAAAAGTGGCAGCAGTTTCACGTTCGGCGGAAGGGCCGGGATGCGGCCGTCCGGACCCCGGTGAGCCGACGCTCGACAAACGTCAATAGAACGTGTTCTAGTTTCGGCATGACTACGCCGGCGTTCTCCCGCAGCGAGCTCGCTTCCGCGTTCGAGAAGTTCGAAGCGACGGTCGCCCGGGCCGCCGAAACCCGGGACTGGGACGCCTGGGTCGAGCAGTACACACCCGACGTCGAGTACATCGAGCACGCGGCGGGCACCATGCACGGCCGCGAAGAGGTGCGCGACTGGATCCGGCAGACGATGACGACCTTCCCGGGCAGCCACATGATCGCGTTCCCGACGCTGTGGTCGGTCATCGACGAGTCCACCGGGCGGGTCATCCTCGAACTGGACAACCCGATGCGCGACCCCGGCGACGGCAGCGTCATCAGCGCGACCAATATCACGATCATCACCTATGCCGGCGATGGCCAGTGGAGTCGTGAAGAAGACATCTACAACCCGCTGCGCTTCCTGCGCGCGGGAATGAAATGGTGCCGCAAGGCCCAGGCCCTGGGCACCCTCGACGAGGACGCCGCGCGCTGGATGCAGCAATACGGAGGCGCTTGAGTGAGCACGAAACCCAAGCTTGTCATAGGCGCCAACGGCTTCCTGGGCTCGCACGTGACCCGCCAGCTCGTCGCCAAAGGCGCAGCCGAAAACTTCAACGTGCGGGCGATGGTGCGCCCGACCGCCAACACCCGCGCCATCGACGACCTCGAGCTCACCCGCTTTCATGGCGACGTGTTCGACACCGCCACGTTGCGCGAGGCGATGGACGGCGTCGGCGACGTGTACTACTGCGTGGTCGACACCCGCGCGTGGCTGCGCGACCCGGCGCCGCTGTTCCGCACCAACGTCGAAGGCCTGCGCAACGTCCTCGACGTCGCCGTCGAAAAACCCGGCCTGCGCAGGTTCCTCTTCACCAGCACCTACGCGACGGTGGGCCGGCGGCACGGGCACGTGGCGACCGAGGAAGACAGGGTCGGCTCGCGCGGGGTGTCCGCCTACGTCCAATCCCGGGTCCGGGCCGAAGATCTGGTGATGCGGTATGTGGCCGAGGCCGGGCTGCCCGCTGTCGCCATGTGCGTCTCGACCACCTACGGCGCCGGCGACTGGGGCCGCACGCCGCACGGCGCGTTCATCGCCGGCGCGGTCTTCGGAAAGCTGCCCTTTCTGATGGACGGCATCCAACTCGAAGTCGTCGGCGTCGACGATGCCGCCCGGGCCACGATCATCGCCGCCGAGCGCGGGCGCATCGGGGAGCGGTACCTGATCTCCGAGCGGATGATCGCCCTGAGCGAGGTCGTGCGGATCGCGGCCGACGAGGCCGGTGTGCCGCCGCCCCGACGCTCGATTTCGGTCCCGGTGCTCTATGCCCTCGGCGCGCTGGGCAGCCTCAGGGCGCGGATGAGCGGCAAGGATGCCGAACTCAGCCTCGAGTCGGTGCGCATGATGCGCGCCGAGGCGCCCGTCGACCACAGCAAGGCGGTTCGCGAGCTGGGCTGGCAGCCGCGCCCGGTGGAGGAATCCATCCGCGAGGCGGCTCGGTTCTGGGCCGCACTCAAGGGCGCGCAGACGCCTCGCAAAGACAAAGCGGCCCGGGCCGAATAGCCCGGCTTTCAGTTGGCGGGCCTTGACGGCGGGGTCGTGACGATCGCGTCACAAGCTCGGGAAGGGTTGGGCGCACGCTGTTGTTGCACGCCTTATCCGTGTCTGAGGAGGAACGCATGAGCCACCCGGAAATCAAAGAACCCAGCGCTGGGCATCCGATCACCATCGAGCCGACGAAGGGGCGGGTGCAGGTCCGCGTGAACGGCGAGCTCGTCGCGGACACCACCGCGGCATTGGAATTACGTGAGGCGAGTTTGCCTGCGGTGCAATACATTCCGATGGGAGACGTGGTCGGCGACCGGCTGACCCGCACCGACACCAGCACCCACTGCCCCTTCAAGGGGGACGCCAGCTACTACAGCGTGACCACCGCGGGCGGCGACACCGTCGACGACGTGATCTGGACGTACGAGCAGCCCTACCCGGCCGTTGCGGCGATCGCCGGGCACGTTGCCTTCTACCCCAACAAAGCGGAGATCACCGTCTCGGCTCAGTAGGGAGTCCACCCGGGAAGCGCGGTCTCTTGCGCCCGGGTGTCGCTGTAAAGGCGCATCGAGACAATCAGGCCATCGCGGGTGTCGAAGATGCACACGAACGGGCTGTCATATCCGATGCCGTCGACGGTAGTACCGCTGGCCTGGGCCTCCACGACGACCGTTTCTCCCTCGTTGATACAACGCACCAGGTCGATGGTGAGCTCGAGGTCCCGTTTGCGCCGCTCGATCGCTCGCCGAAACGTCTCCTTGTCGCACGCTGTGCGCGTGGAGAGGGTCCAGTAGGTGAAGTCGTCACTAAGCAGTGCGAAGCCCTCGTCCAGGTCCCCGCCGTCGGTCGTACTCTGCAGGAACATCCAGGCCAGTTCGCCCTGCGGGTAATCGAACGGCGTCATCACATCGCAATATTGTCTTGGGACACGGTGAACGGTCAATCAGGGCGTTCCGGAGGGGATCTCGGTGAAGAGCGCGCGCACGGTCACGTTCCCCGGGGCTGCCGGCTTCGGGCACACCCTGGCGCCCCTGCGCCGGGGTCCCCGAGATCCGTGCTTCCGGCTCCCCGGCGACGGCTCCATCTGGCGAACCAGCCTGCTGCCCACCGGCCCAGTCACCGCGCGGATCACCCGCACGGCCGCCAACGCCGCCCATTGCGTCGCGTGGGGCGGCGGTGCGGAGCAGTTCATCGAGATGCTGCCCGCGATGCTGGGTGTCGACGACGACGCCTCGAGCTTCGTACCGCGCGATCCGACGGTCGCCGCCGCCCACCGGCGCATTCCCCACCTGCGGCTGGGCCGCACCGGACTGGTGCTGGAGGCCTTGATCCCGGCGATCATCGAGCAGCGGGTGCCCGGCGCCGACGCGTTTCGTTCCTTGCGCCTCCTGGTGTCCAAGTACGGGACACCCGCGCCCGGGCCGGCCCCGGCCGGGATGCGGGTGCCGCCGCCGGCCGAGGTGTGGCGGCACATCCCGTCGTGGGAGTTTCATCGCGCCAACGTGGACCCGAGACGCGCGCAGGCCGTGGTGAGTTGTGCGCGGCGGGCGCCCTCGCTGGAACGGTTGGTGTCGCGGCCGGCGGAGCAGGCCCGCCAAGCGCTGACGTCCCTGCCGGGAGTCGGCGAGTGGACCGCCGCCGAAACCGCGCAACGCGCCTTCGGCGACGCCGACGCGGTATCGGTGGGCGACTACCACATCCCGAAGATGATCGGCTGGACCCTGCTGGGGCGCCCGGTCGATGACGCGGCGATGCTCGAACTGCTCGAACCGATGCGACCGCACCGCCACCGGGTGGTTCGGCTGCTCGAAGCCAGCGGGCTGGCGTACGAACCCCGCCGGGGGTCGCGGCTGCCGGTCCAGCACATCAGCGAGCTCTAGCCCGGGTTTCCAGCAACGGCCATCGGGTACCCGTCTGATGACCGTGTGCGAGACAGGGGAGAAATCGATGACACAGTTCACCATTCCGGGACTGACCGACAAGCAGGGGGCGCGGCTTGCCGAATTGCTGCAGAAGCAACTGAGCACCTACAACGACCTTCACCTGACGCTGAAGCACATCCACTGGAACGTGGTGGGCCCCAATTTCATTGGCGTGCACGAGATGATCGACCCGCAGGTCGACGCGGTGCGCGGCTTCGCCGACGACGTTGCCGAGCGCATCGCGGCCCTGGGCGCATCCCCCCAGGGCACGCCGGGCGCGATCCTCAACGATCGCACCTGGGACGACTACTCGGTCGGCCGCGACTGCGTCCAGGCGCACCTGGCCGCGCTGGACCTCGTCTACAACGGCGTCATCGAGGACATCCGCAAATACATCGAAGAGACCGAGGAACTCGACAAGGTCACCCAGGACCTGTTGATCGATCAGGCGGGGCACCTGGAGAAGTTCCAGTGGTTCGTCCGGGCGCATCTGGAGAGCGCGGGCGGGAAGCTGACCCATGAGGGCTCGTCCACCGAGCGGGACGCCGCGAGCAGCGCCCGCAGCGCCTCCTAGCCCAGGCGCTCGGCCGCCGCGGTTTCCCGATTCAGCCGCTGCGCCTCGTAGATGGTGACGTTGGTGCGCGACATCACCAACGCAGCGATCCCGACGGCGAGGATCGCCCCGGGCACCACCGAAAACGAGCCGGTCATCTCGGCGACCATGATCATGATCGCCAACGGCGCGCGCGCGACGCTGCCGAAGCACGCCATCATCCCGACGACGACGAAGATGCCGGGCTCGTGCGGCACGCCGGGCAGCCCGGACAGCTCGCCGAGCCGCCAAACCGCGGCCCCTACGAAGGCGCCGATCACGATCCCGGGGCCGAACAGCCCGCCGGATCCGCCGGTGCCGATCGACAGGGACGTGGCGACGATTTTGGCGACCGGCAGGACGACGACGATCCATAACGGGATCGCCATCAGCGAGTCGCGATCGGCGGCGAGCTGCGCCCAGCCGTAGCCGCTGCTGAGTATCTGGGGAATCAGCAGTCCCAACAGCCCGACCACGAGCCCGCCCAGCGCCGGCTTGAGCACCTGCCCGCCGGGCAGTCGATGGGTGAGCCGCACCGTGGTGTGGAAGGTGCGCGCGTACAGGTAGCCGACCGCCGCCGCGGCGAGACCGATTACCACGAACCACAGCAACGGCCAGGACTTTTCGAAGCGGTACTCGGCGTCGATGTAGCCGAACAGCGGATCGAAGCCCAGGAACGCCCCGAGCACCGCATAAGCCGTCCCGGACGTGATGAAGCCCGGCAGCAGGTAGCGATAGTCGAAATCGTCGCGGTAGGGGATCGAGGCGGCCAGCACCGCGCCACCCAGCGGCGCGGCGAAGATGGCGCCGATGCCCGCGCCGATGCCCAGCGCCACCGCGGTCCGGCCGTCCTCGTCGGACAGGTGCAGCCGTCGGGTGAGCAATGAGGAGAAGCCGGCCGAGATTTGCGCCGTCGGGCCCTCGCGGCCGGCCGAGCCGCCTGACCCTATGGTCAGCGCGCTGGCCACCATCTTCACCAGCACCGCCCGGAAGCGGATGGCGCGGGGATCGCCGTGTACCGCCTGGATGGCTTCGTCGGTCCCGTGGCCGGTGGCCTCCGGGGCCAGCTTCGCCACGATAAAGGCCGACAGAAGGGCTCCCCCCGTCGTCACCAACGGAAGCGCCCACGGCCGCTGAAAGCCCGCGGACCCGTGGCTGCCGCCCTCCCCGACGGGCGTGGGTATGTGGTAGCCCGCGAGGTAGCCGAGCAGGAATTCCGCGGTGAATTTCAGTGCGAAATAGAATATGACGGCCCCGAGGCCGGCGATGACACCGATCGTGACGCCCAGCAGCAGCCACTTCTGCAAATAGCCCGACTTGCGGATCGATGCCCCGAATCTTCCGCCGGCGGCGGGAGCCGAGGCGACGGAGGCATCAGCGGGCTGGGGTTCGTCATCGGGCGGTTCGCTCACGGCGCGGACCTGACCCCAACCACCCAGCCATCCTATGCAGGGCCCTACCGCCGGAATAACCGGACCAGAGTCCGGTTATATGGGTCAGTTCTTATCGGAGGAGGTACACATGCCTGCTATCACCGCGGACACGCTGACGCTGCCACGCGTGGGCGCCGCAGGTCCCGGCGACACCGAACGGCCGGTTCGATCGATCACCACCGGCCCGCGGGGCTACGAGGGCGAGGGCTTCCCGGTGGTTCGCGCGTTCGCCGGAGTCAGCACCGCCGCTCTGGATCCCTTTGTGCACATGGACCAGATGGGCGAGGTCGAGTACGAGCCGGGCGAGCCCAGGGGCACCGACTGGCATCCGCACCGCGGCTTCGAAACCGTCACCTACATGATCGACGGCAAATTCGCACACCAGGATTCCCACGGCGGCGGCGGCCTGATCACCGACGGCGCGACGCAATGGATGACGGCCGGTTCGGGCATCCTGCACATCGAAACCCCGCCGGCCGAATTGGTGGAAAGCGGTGGCGTCTTCCACGGCATCCAACTCTGGGTGAATCTGCCGAAGCGGGACAAATTCGCAGCGCCCAGGTACCAGGCGATCGAAGGCGACGACGCCGCGCTACTCGCGTCGGACGA
>Ga0335069_10006453_pt1 | contig 17036 bp, 9 predicted proteins | sample Lox_Sample_11_FD_206714 | JGI IMG/M metagenome (GOLD analysis project Ga0335069, IMG submission 206714) | Soil microbial communities from Loxahatchee National Wildlife Refuge, Florida, United States - Lox_Sample_1.1 | ecosystem: Environmental > Terrestrial > Soil > Wetlands | place: USA: Florida...
ACAGGCTATCGCGGCCAGTGGAGACGAAGCCAGGGCGGCGGTGGAATTCGAGCTGGTTTCCATCCTGCGAGGCCCATCGTTTCGCGGCAGTCCTCGCAGCGCCGCATTCCTCCGTTTCGTGGTGGAAGAGACCTTGTCGGGACGTCAGGGTCTGCTCAAAGAGCGGACGCTGGGCGTTGCGCTGTTGGGCAAAGCGCCGGCGTATGATACCGGCACGGATTCCGGGGTGCGAGTCCGCGCGAATGACGTCCGCAGACGCTTGGCGTCGCACTACGAAGCTGTGGTGCCCAAAGCCGGCATCCGCATCGAGCTTCCGCCGGGGGCCTATACGCCCAGGTTCGTTTCCCTTGAGGGGGGCCTGGCCCCGGCGGCGCGCAGTTCCTCCGCCCCGCCTCCCATGCGTTTCTGGCAGTTGGCTGCGCCAAGCCTGCTGGCGCTGTTCCTGGCCTTAATCGCGGTTCGTGGCGATATGGATTCGAACGATTCGTTCTCGCGGTTCTGGAACCGGGCGCTCGCGGGACGCAGCGAGATTGCAGTCGTTGTGGATGGAGACGGCCCTGCCTCGATTCCCCCGGCCATGGCCGACGCGGCGATGCCGCTCGAGTTGCTGGCTGGCGCTCTGCAAGTGCCGGTACACATCGTCTCGGCGGAAGGCCAGGCTCCGGCTTCGAACGTGTGCGTCATCCGCATGTCGCTGCGTCAGATGCCGCGGGGGCCTGTGATTTTGCGGCTTGACGGGTCCACTGTGTTTCGGGGCGACGATGGCGTGACGTTGTGGTTATGGGCGGAGAACGCCGAACACCTTAGATCCGCTGCGGTTACAATGGCCTCACGCTCTGGGTTTCCGGCGCCTGAGTGAGCATTTCCACGGGGTTCTCTTCCCGTAAGAACGGCGCCGCGTCCGATTCCAGCGAAACCCGCTGGATCTTCGGGCCCCGATGCGTCCGGCGGCTCGCAGCCGTTTCCGAGGATCGTATCTCAATCCCGCCTCCCCATCATGGAGCTAATCTGGATGGCGCCGGTCTGCGCAATCGCGCAGAGGAGCCTTTGGCCGTTCGCGGATGAGCATTGTATACTCACTCTGTGAGCAGCCGGCTGCAGGTCCCGCTTCAGGATCGCGAGATGGAGATTACCCAACGCATCGCCCGGCGCGAGCGCCCCACTGTGAGCGAACGGGGGCGGCGGCTCTTGCGCGTAACGCGCACCGCTCGCCCAACCGGCCGCGTGGGGCGGACGCTGGACAAGATCGAACGGCGATGCCGCGGTTGACCCCGGGCTTCGACGCCATCATCGCCCGCCGGCCGGAACTTGCAGCGAACTCATAACACTGGAAAAGAAATCGAGAGGACATGCCAGAATCGCCGATTACTCCCCGCAGCAAGGACTTTGCGCAGTGGTATCAGGACGTGGTCTTGCAGGGCGACATGGCCGAGCCGGCCGAGGTCGTCAAAGGCTGCATGGTCATCAAGCCCAACGGGTACGCCGTTTGGGAGAACTTGCAGCGCGAGTTGGACGGGCGCTTCAAGGCCACCGGGCATCAGAATGCGTATTTCCCGCTGCTGATTCCGCAGAGCTTTCTGCGGCGCGAGGCGGAGCACGTGGAAGGCTTTGCGCCCGAGCTCGCCGTGGTGACGGTGGCGGGCGGCAAGGAGCTGGAAGAGCCCTACGTGATCCGTCCTACCTCGGAGACCATCATCGGGCATTTCTTTTCGAAATGGATTCAGAGCTGGCGCGACCTGCCCATGCTGCTGAACCAGTGGGCCAACGTGCTGCGCTGGGAGCTGCGTACGCGCATGTTCCTGCGTACCACGGAATTCCTGTGGCAGGAGGGCCACACGGCGCACTCGACGCACGAAGAGGCTCTCGAAGAGGTGCTGCGGATCCTGGATATCTACGCCGAAGTGGCCGAGGATGTGATGGCCATGCCGGTGGTGAAGGGCGTCAAGTCGCAGGCCGAGAAATTCGCGGGGGCGCTGAAGAGCTACTCCATCGAAGCCATGATGCAGAACGGCCTCGCGCTGCAAGCGGGCACGAGCCACGACCTGGGCCAGAATTTCGGCAAAGCATTCGGCGTGCAATTCCAGAATAAAGAGGGACAGCTCGAATATGTGTGGCAGACGAGCTGGGGCGTCTCCACACGGCTTATCGGCGGGCTGATCATGACCCATTCCGACGATAAAGGCCTGGTGCTGCCGCCGCGGCTGGCGCCGGTGAAGTCCGTGATTGTGCCGATTTACCGGAAGGATGAGGAGCGCGGCGCGGTGCTGGAAGCCGCGCAGCGCATCGCGAAGGAAGTGGGCGCGAAAGTGGACGATCGCGAAGGGCAATCGCCGGGCGCGAAGTTCTTCCACTGGGAACGGCTCGGCGTCCCGGTGGTGATGGAACTGGGGCCGCGGGATCTGGCGGCGGGAAAAGTGGTGCTGAAGCGGCGCGATACAGGCGCCAAGGAGCCGGTATCCCAGGACGGCGTGGCCGCTTCCGTCGCCGCCGCGCTGGACGCGATGCAGAAGGGCCTCCACGCAGCCGCGCGGGAGCGGTTGAGGGCCAATACCGTGCTGGCCAATTCCATTGAAGAAGTGGAGAGCATTCTGCGCGATTCCAGCGCCGAACGCGGAGGCGGCAAGTTCGTGATGGCCTACCTGGCCGACGACCCGGCGTGCGACGCGCGCGTGAAAGAGTTCAAAGCAAGCGTGCGGAACCACCCGCTGGTGGATGAGTTCGATGGCCCGGGTAAGTGCATTGTCACAGGCGCCCCGGTAGCCCGGCGGGCGGTGGTGGCGAAGGCATATTGAGGAGTCACGAATGAGGTGTCCCCCCAAAGTGGAGACATCCAGTCCGCTTACAGCGCAAATCCATTAATCAAATTCGGCAAACTAATTGCTCTAACTTTCGGCATGTTCGAATCCGAGCATGAGTTGCCGCAGATTCGCCGTGCACGACTGTACCTCCCGTGTCCAGGCCTGTGGCGATACGCCCCCGTGCCGCGCCTCATAACGATGACCCTGGCGCTGTCGTGCGCAGGGTTCAGCCTGGGCATCGCCCCAGACGCACAGGGCAACGTAGACATCGTGGAAACGACGCAAACGGCCGGACTGCTTACCACCGCAGGCTCGCTCCAGCCGGGGTTTCTTGCTGTTACGTGCCAGAACAGCGGGCCTGGGGCTGCGCCGTTCGCCTGCCCTCACATCTATGTCGCGAAGGTCTCCGGGGACGGTGCCACAGTCCGCGCAGCGACCTACCTCGAAGGCAAATCGTCGGACGAAGCCAAGGCTGCAGCCGTGGATTCTGCCGGCGATATCTACGTCCTTGGAACCACAAGTTCCCCCGACTTTCCCATCAGCCCCGGCGCCTATGTACCGGCTTCTGCCTGCCACAGCGCCGTATTCGTTGCCATGGTGAGCTCGGACGCACGCAGTGAGCGAGGCACATATTTGCCGTGCGGCGTGGACCAAGCTGGTTCGCTGGCGGTGGACCCGGCCGGCACGGTTGTCGTCACCGGCGCTACGTCCGCAGGTGTTGGAGTTATCTATGCCCTATCGCCCGACCTCTCCACTCTCCTTTACAGCGCCCCTTTCAGCAGTGGCAGCTTCAACGCGGCGGCCTTCGCCGTAGATTCTTCGAGTAACCTGTACATCTTGGGAAACAATAGCCTGAACAAGCTGGACAACTCAGGCAATTTGCTCTGGACCTTCCCGATGCCCTGGACCGCCCAGTCAGTCGCTTCCAGCGTCACGGTGGATGCGACCGGGGCGGCGTTTGTGGCCGGCATCACTCCTGCGCCCGGCAACGTTCCGGCGACGCCCGGGGCGATACACGTAACGCTCAGCGGGGCATACGTGAGTCAGCCTTACGTTGCGAAAGTCAGCGCCGATGGAAGCCAGCTCATGTACGCAGCTTTGCTTCCGCAGAAGGCGAACGTCTACCTACCCCTCCTGGCGAGCCCTAATTCGGCCGGTGAGTTGCTGCTCGCCGCCCCGGCTGCCTCCGGCTACGTGAACACGCCGAACGATCCAACCTCGAAGCAGGCCTGTCCAACCGCGCCACAGTCTCAGTTTGGATCGTATACGTTCCTGAAGCTTGCGGCGGATGGTTCCGGTCCTTTGTGCGCCGCATTTCTTCCAGGAGTTTACGACTATATTCTGAACGGCGCGGCATGCCAGCTTGGCGGGGACTGCGGTTACCCGCCGCTTCCCCTGGCTGTCGAACCGAATGGCGCCGTCCTTCTGCCCAGCCCCACCACGCCGTTCGAAGTCTTCGACACGAACGCGATGCCCCCGCCGACGGTCGCCGCCGTGGTTAACGCAGCGAGCTATCTCCAGGGCCCAATCGCTCCTGGAGAGATCATCTCGCTCTTCGGCGCAGGTATGGGGCCGCCGCAGCCGGCAGGCGTCGAGATGGCAAACGGAGTGGTGTCGAGCGACCTGGCCGGCGTGCAGGTGAATATCGGCGGTCTCCCCGCCCCGCTACTCTATGTCTCGGATGGTCAGATCAACGCCGTTGTGCCATTCGGGGTCTCAGGGTCGGCCCAGTCCGATATCCAGGTGATCCGCCAGGGCAATCCGCAAATGCGCGTTTCTCTGCCAGTCGCGCAGTCCGCTCTCGGCGTCTTCTCACTCGATTGGTCGGGCAAGGGCCAAGCAGTCGCCGAGAACCAGGATGGCGGCATGAACACCGCCGGGAACCCCGCCGCGCCTGGCTCCCTCGTGACCGTCTATACGACAGGCGCCGGTGCGATGCAGCCGCCCGTCACGGATGGCAGTCTCGGCCTTGGAACTTCGGGTCCCGCGCAGCAGGTCGCAGTCAAGCTCGACGGTCAGGCGCTCAGCGTAGTAGGAGAGTCGGACGTCCCTGGCGCGGTCGAGGGCCTGGTTGCAATCCGGGTCCAATTGCCGGCCACTATGGCTCCAGGCGTGCACCAATTGGTAGTCGCCGTGGGGATGGTTTCTTCACAAACCGGCGTTTACATCAACACAAAATAGGCGCAATGGACCTTCACCGCGCCACGATTCCCTTGTCTTCGTCAATCACGAGGCGCTGGTTCGCCGCCGTCGCTCCGAAATGCTGGCCTGGCCCGCTGGGCCATTCGATATCGATGGACGTGACTTGGACATCCGGGCCCAAACCGAAGGTCACCGGCAACTCGCTCTGGGAGCAGTAACTCGAACCGCTGCGCACCATGTTCCATTGCTGGCCGGAGGCGCTCTTGATGCGGACAACGGCGCCGATGCCGTCTTTGTTCGACTTCTCTCCCACCAGGCGCACGCTCAGCCAGTGGTTGCGGTTGCCGCCGTCGTTGCGGAAGAGATAGGCCGGGCCGTTGTTGGTGGAGAGCAGCACGTCCAGGTCGCCGTCCTGATCGAAATCGGCGTAGGCGGCGCCGCGGGCCACAATGGGGCGCATCAGATCCGCTCCCGCCTTCGCGGACACATTGTCGAACTTGTGATTGCCCAGGTTGTGGAACAGCAGCGGGGATTCACGGTAGCTCACGCGCGGCTGCACGCGGCCGATCTGGTCCTCGATGTGACCGTTGGCGGCGAAGATATCGGGGCGGCCGTCCAGGTCATAGTCGAAGAAGAAGACGCCGAAGGTGAGCGAGAGCAGGCTGGCGCGTCCCACGGTGGAAAGCGGCGCCTCGTCCACGAATAGTCCGTTGCCTTCGTTGTGGTAGAGGCCGAGCATCTGATTGGAGAAGTTGCCCACCAGCAGGGCCGGGCGGCCGCTGCGGTCATAGTCGCCCGAATCCGCCCCCATGGCGCCGCGCGCCACGCCATCCTCACCGTAGGCCACGCCCGCCGCCATGCCTTCCTCCTTGAACGTGCCGTTCTTCAGGTTGCGGTAGAGTTTGTTGGGCTGTGTATCATTGGCGACGAAAATATCCGGCCATCCGTCGCCGTTGTAATCGAGCACCGTCACACCGAGAGACTTGCTGGTGGGGTCGCCCACTCCGGCCTTTTGCGCCACGTCCTCGAACTTGCCGTTGCCCAGGTTGTGATACAGGCGGCTGGCCACGCCTTTGTAGGATTCGGGCGTGCAGTAGGACTTGGTGGCGCCGTCGAGGGAACACCACAGGTCCGTCTTGGCGGTCCACTGAACGTAATTGGCGACAAAGAGGTCCAGCTTGCCGTCGCGGTCGTAATCGAGCCAGGCCGCGCTGGTTCCCAGGCTGTTGTTGGCAATGCCGGATTCCTTGGTGACGTCGCGGAATTTGCCGTGCCCTTCGTTGTGGAAGAGGCGGTCGCCGCCGAGCGCGGTGATGTAAACGTCGTCGCGGCCGTCGTTATCGAAATCGCCGATGGCCACGCCCATACCGTACATTTCCACGTCCAGGCCGCTGCCGGCGGTGATGTCCTTGAATGTGCCGTCGTGGTTGTTGCGGTAGAGAGCCGGCAGGGTGCGGCGGCCCCCCGGGCTGAAGTCCTTGCCGTTAATAAGCAGGATGTCCTGCCAGCCATCGCCATCGGCATCGAAGAAGGCGCAGCCCGCGCCCAGGGTTTCCGGCAGATACTTCTTGCCGGAGCGTCCGGCGTTGTGGGTGAAGTGGATGCCGGCCTTGGCGGTGATATCGGTGAAAGTGACCTGCGCCTGGGCAACCAGAGGCAACGCCAGGCACAGCAGCGCGCCCGCCAAAGCGGGGCGGCCAATCCGGGCTGCCGCCGCGGTTGCAGGCGGCCTATCGGGGTGGCGTGCGGCACGCGCCCCGTTTCGCTGCGTAGACTGGATTGACATCGGATCCGCGGGCAGGCTTGCCTGCCCCACGGTTTCAGGCGCCACAGCTACGGGCCGGGGCTTCAATTCCGCACCGCGCTTTCGTGGTCATGGATGGGCTGGCGCTCGTTGTTGTCTTCGGGGCTGATCATGCGGCGTTGTTCGGTGATGGCTTGCGATGCTTCGTCGGCTTTGAAACGCATGAAGAGAGCTTGCTCCTTGGCGGCGTTGGCCTGGTCATCCAGACCGCGATAACACAGCATGCGGGTGTAGTGCATCTGCACGTCTTCGGGGTCCACGGCGGCCACCTCCTTGAGCGCCGCCAGAGCGCGCACGTATTCGCGCTTGAGGAAGAGAATGCGCGCAATCTGGTTGAGGGTGACGCGGTCGCGCGGGTACATGGAGCGGACGGTCTCAAGGGATTGAAGCGCGCCATCGTAATCGCCGTCGGCGCGTTGAATCTGCGCCTGGAAGAACCAGATGCGGGCCAGGGAGGAATCGAGCTTCATCGCGTGCGCCACGTAAGGCTTGGCGCGTTCCGTCTCCCCTTCCTGAATCAGGGCGCGCGCCACGTTGAGCCAGCCGTCCGGGTAGGCGGGGTCCGCTTCGGTGACCTTTTCAAAGGCGTATTCCGCGCCTTTGAGGTCGCCTTGCAGCAGGAGGCCGATGCCCCAATCGTTCCAACGCTCGCGATCCTGTTTGCGCACGGTGGCTACCCAGCCGGGCTGCCCCAGCGGCACCGTGGCGTGCGCTTCCGCCATGGTAACGATGGGCAAATCGGGAATGCTGCCATGGATGTTTCCGGAGACGTTGGCAGGGATATTGGCGGGCGAGAAATCGTATTCCAGACCGTTATGGTCCGCGGCCAGCAGCGTCTTGCTCTGTCCCGGTTTCGGCTTCCCCGCGTAGGCGAATTGCGTGTAATACCAGGAGAACTTCCGGTAGTTCAGCTTGGCGGTGAAGCTGATGGGGCCGCGCGCGTCCTTGGGCACCTTCACCAGGTAGTGCACCACATCCGCCGCGCCGGGGGGAATAAGCTTCACGTAGAGCAGGCTGCGGGCCTGCCAGGCGTTGCGCTTGTTGATGGGGTTCGAATCCGCGTCCAATTGGTAGGAGCGGTAGAAATGCGCGCCCGGCTCCACGGGGCCCTTCCCGTTGTCCTCCACGTTGCCGCTCCAGAAGATCACGCGGCCCTGGGCGTCTTTGGCCTGCAACTCCAGCCAGACGTCGAACGCGTCCACGGTGCCGCCGGGGAAGAAGTGTCCCACCTTGCGCGTGCGCACCACCACGTCCACGCGCGCGGTGTCACCGGCCGCGAGCGCGGCGCCGGGAGCGTCCATGGGCGCTTCAATCTTGCCGACGTCGCGGAGAGTGGAGGGGCTGTTCTCTTCCACCTCTTCACCCGAAGCGAAGGTGGTGTTGGCGCTCACCGTTCCGGCGCGCCGCACCATTTCGGCCTGGCCGTGGCCCTGGTCCGCGGGTGACGCGGCGAAGATATCCACGGTCAGGGCGCCGGACTTCATGAACTTCTCCACGGCGTCGAGCTGCGCCTGGTCCTGATTGACGAACGGCAGCGCGGTATTGGCCGCCGGGAAGCGGTGCGAATGCACCATGCCGCCGTGATTGCCGGGATCGTTGGAAGCCACCAGGGGCATGTGGCAGTCCTGGCACTTTTGCGATTTCGGCGGATAGTAGAACGACCGCGCGCCTTCGCCCGAAACGCCGCTGGCCTGCCAATTGTCGTAGTCGTTGAAGCCGCGCAACCAGCGATATCCGTTCACGGGCACGTCCAGATGAACTTTATGGCACGTGGAGCAGAACTCGGCGTCCTTCATGAACGGCTTCATGAACGTCTGGCGGTGCGGCTCGGGGTTGAGATAGGTGAGGGCGTAATCCGCCGCGTGAATCAGCGGGTTGTTGCTGGACGCCAACTCATGCAGCGGCGGATATTCCACCGTGAAATCCGCGTTGCCCATGGTGCTGTGGACGTGCACGATGGCATGGCAGGACATGCAGCCAAGACCCGCGTGCGCTTCCGGCGTGTCGATCTGCTCCTTGATGGGCTTATCGAAGCGCCCATTGAAGAACACCGCGTGGTCATGGCAGCCGGCGCACCACTTGCTGGGCCGCGTGCCAACGGTGTCCTGCATGTACTCGATGGCTTTGCGGTAGAACTGGTTGTTGAACGACGCGAAGTGGTGCGCCGAGCTCTTCCACTGGTCGTAAATATCCTTGTGGCACTTGCCGCAGGCCTCCGAATCCATGAAGAAATTCGAAGGGATGATCTTGGTGGTATTGGTTTGCGCGGAGGAAGGCGCGAAGGGCGAATGGGCGCCCGCGCCTTCGAGGTCCATGGAGAGCGGCGGATCGTCCGGGTTTACGATCTTGTCATTCGGATTCGGGTGGGCGTTGCGGTAGATCCAGGCGCCCGCGGGCAGCAGAATCAGAGCGGCCGCGGCGGCGGCGAACGGCCTGCGCCAGGAGCGCGCCGCGGCCTCGCGGAAGAGCCTCCGGCCGATTAACGCCACGGCCAGCGCCGCCAGGGCGATGTGCAGCCACAGGGCCCAGCGGTGCGCGAGCGTGTTTCCCCGGAGCGCCAGGAAGAGAGCCGGAAGGCCGCTGATGAGAAACGCGCCGCATTCGCGCGGGTAGCGTTTGTACCAGAGGCCCGCCAGGGCAAGAAAGGCCAGGCCGAGCACCAGGTGCAGCGCCACGTTGGCCATATAGAAAATGGTGGGGGCCGGCAGCGCCGCCACATACCCGGCGTTCACCAGCAGCAAACAGAAGGCAATGGAGTAAATCCACAGGAGTCTCTGCTTCGGCATCTCAGGTCCCAGCCGCCGGCGCAAGGGGTCGAATCAAGCGGAGCGCCGGGCGCGTTAAGTAATCGCGCACGTAGCTCCGATGCGCGGGGTCTTGGGGATAGGCCTCGTTCGGTGGATAGGGATAACTGGTCATCGAGTGGAACGGGAGCGGGAGCACGGACTGCGAAAAGGCCGTGTTGGCGTCGGCATCCTTGGCCCAGCCGCCGACCAGCAGGAGGAAATCGCGCGTCCAACCGGCGGGCAGCGGCGGCAGGCCGGCGGCGGAGAATCGCATGGCGATCTCGTCGCCCGAGCCCATGATGGTCATCATGTCGTCCGGTTCGGCCAGCAGCGTTTTCACGTCGCCATAGCGCGTGTAATTGCCGGGCGTGGGATTCCACATCGAGGTGGGGCTGACGCTGGCGTAATCGAACGTTTCCGGCTGTTTGCGCCGCGGGTCGATGGTGGGGCGGGAGAAGCCGCGGAAGCGCAGGGCGGCGGACTCCATGGGCAAGGCGGTAGTGCGGTTGGGCGGCGCGGCGCTGTTCTCAATCAGGTATGCTTCGTCCCAGTAGAGGCACAGGTTGGTGACGATGCGCACCTCCCGCGATTTCGAAAGGAACTTGCCCGTCAGATCCACGGCCATGCTCTTCGGTTTGCCGGAGGGCATGCCCATATCTTCGATGACGGTCTTCCAATTGCCCGCGGCGTCTTTTACCTGGAGATACGGGAAAATCAGATCGTGGTGGGCCTGCGTGGCGGCCAGGAAGGTGCTTCCGTCGGCCCAATCCACCCAGCCGTTGAGGATGAGAGCGGCGCGGTTGTCCGGCGCGGCGGAGCCGAAATCGAGATCGAGGTAATGCAGTTCCGCCACCCCGGCGGAGTCGCGGCGGAATGAGTCGGGATAGCGCTGGTCCTGCCGCAGCAGCGCGGGCAGCGCATCCACGCCGTTTGAATCCCGCGCCGCGGTGGGATAGACTTTGCGAGCGGCGCCGAACAGCCGGTACTCAGGGAACGGCGGCGACTTGAACCTCTCGTTGGTGACCACGCTGATGTCTTTCGGATGGTCAAGCGCCATGAGCTTGACCTGGTCGATGTACGACACTTCGCGAAGTTCTTCGGTGAGGCGGATTTCGTAATGCCCGTCGCGAGGCTCGAGCTTGCCGCCGGGGATGGACACGTACTCCTGATTGTCCACCGGGAAATAACGGCCATCGCCCGAACTGGCGCCCAGCGGAGCGACGCCAAGCACGTCCGTGAGGAATCCGAAACCATGGCCGTTCCAGGTGAAGATCATGGGGCACGAGCCGGCCAGGCGCGGGGCTTCCTTCACGTGCGCGATGCGGTTAATGGCCTGATCCATTTCATTCTGGATCATCCCGTTGGGCCAGGCGATGCGAATGGTATCGATACGGGCGTGGGCGCCCAGGCGGAAGACCAACGGAATGCCCTGGAAGGTCTGCTTCTCGTAGCTGGCACCGGCTTTGACTTCGACTTTGGTTCCGAGCGGAATCTTGGGGTTCTTCACGCCTTCAAGCGCCACTTCGATCCAGTTTCCATAATTCGGCGCAGCGTCGCGAAGAAGGTTGAGGGAGCCATCGCGGGCGATGGAGGCTTCGGCGAGGCGGCCGTCCTGGGCGAAATCGGCTTCGGCGGGCGGAACGTACGGGCGAATGACCGCCCCCGTCGCGTTCACACGTACCCATCCCCGCGGCCCGTTCATCAGTGTCCCGTTTATTAGGGTCACCAAATCGGTACGCCCGTCGTGGTTGAGGTCCTTTGCGGTGAGGCGATCCGTACCGGGCAAGTCGATCGGCACGGCCTTGTAGTTGCCGCCAAGTTGGTCGCGGTAGAGCACACCACTGCGATCCTGGTACGAGACCACCAGATCGAATCCCGGCGTATCCGGCTCCAGATCGAAAGGCACGGCATCGAGCGCGCGCCCCTTGACGAACGGAAACCGCGCGGTCTCGTCGCTGAACCCCGCATCGCCGTTATTGCGCATCAGCCGCGAGTCGTCGCCCAGCAGGAACAAATCCTCGTCGTAATCGTGATCGAAATCCAGCCACACGGCCTTGCGGAACGAACCCGAAGCCAAATCGGCCTTCTTCTCGAAATGCCCGTTCGCATTGCGATAGAGCGCCGCGCCGCTTTTCGTAATCACGCACAGGTCCGGCAGGCCGTCGTTATCGAAATCGCCCGGCGCAATCGAGACCACACCGCGCAACCCCTCGAGCCCCGAGTCCGCGACAGGCGTGCGGCCGTTCCGAAACAACGCCACATGATCCGCCGACCACGCAATCAAGCTCGGCCGCGCGCCATCGAGTTCCAGCGCCACCACGCCGCCGCTGGCCGCGTCGAAGCCCGAGGCGATTCTCTCCGTGCGGTAAACCGGGGCCGGCGGCGGCGCGGGAGCGGGCTCATCGATGGGATCGTAGATCTCGGCGTAGACGCTCCATTCCATGTCTTCTGGAACAGCCGCGCCTTCCTGCTCCTTCTTCATCTCCTCGAACGCGGCCAGTTCGGCGGCTGCTTCGGGGCGGCCCGCCTGGCGGTAGAGCATGTAGAGCTGGTAGTGCGGGGCGGCCAGACGTGGATTCAGATCGCGCGCCTTGACGAACTCGCGGATGGCGGCCTCAGCCTGGTCCTTGGCCTTATAGAGGGATCCAAGCTGGTAATGCGACGCGGGCTCATCCGGAGCAAGCTTCACCATCTGCTCAAACTCGACCTGGGCCTTGTCGAAATCCGCCAGCTTCTTATAGGAGATGCCCAGATTGAACCAGGTGTGCGGAAGCTTGGGGTCCTGCTTCTGCACCCGCTCCAATTCCGCCATGCCGTTCTTCAAGTCGCCGGTCTTCAGTAAGGCCAGGCCGTAGTTCAGGCGGTCGCGCGCGGAATTGGGGACCAGCGCAAGCGCCATCTTGAATTGGTCCACGGCCTGCTGGCCGGTGGTGGGGTTCTCGTAAAACGCCTTGCCAAGATTGCGGTGCTGCCAGAGAAGAGTTTGATTCGAAGCGGCGTTCTGGGAATATGCCAACCAGGCGCAGCCGAGAGCAACGGCCAGCCACGGCACCACGACGCGCGCCACGCGGATCATGCGCGGGCCTCAATTCGGGGTTTCACGGTCACAACGGGAATCATACAACGGTTTGGCGGAACGATTGGAAACAACCGCGGCAATGTCGGCCCCCCGATTCGCATTCCCTGAAAGTAAGACCGTCCGCGCGGGAGCGCCATCTCCCGCGCGGGCGGTCAAGCATGTGGGGAAAGGATTAGCATGTAACAGTAGGATACGGCAATGCCCGATTCCGGCCAATAATAGAAAGAGATTACGCGCTCCGTGTTATGGAAGATCGCCGCTCTCCGACAATCCGTCTGCTGGCAGGACTCGCGGTAACGCTTTCGGCTGTGGCGGTTTATTCCGGCTTTACCTTTGTGCAACTGCGCGGCCTGGAGCGCCTGCAGACCACCGCCATTGACCGCAACCGGCTGGATTCCCTACTGTTGCTCCGCATTCAGGGGAATTTGAACCAGATTGCCTTGACCATGCGGGACATGCTGGACAATTCCGAGCCCTACCCCATGAGCGCGTGGCGCGCGCAATTCCACCGCATCCGCACGGACCTGGCGGACGCTCTCGACCAGGAAGCCAAGTACTCGCCGGGGCCGGCCGGCGGGGCGGCGGAGGTGGATCAGCGGGCGCAGATCTCCTCCAACGTGGCGCAATTCTGGGACGCGCTGGACCGCGTCTTCGCCCTGGCGGAGCACGGCGACGAAGCCAAGGCGCGCGATTTTATCCGGCTCTCGCTCCAGGAACGGGAGGACACGCTCTCCGCGGCGGTGGCGCGGCTGTTGCGCGCCAACAATGAGGCCGAGCAGGAGGCCAGCGCGCGGGTGCGGGACATTTACGCGGGCGTGCGTCACAGCGCGTACTGGTTTCTGGCGGCCATGGCGATTGCGATTGTCCTCACCAGCCTTTACCTGGTGCACTACATCCGCGGGATGTTCGAACGGGTGGCGGCGCTTTCGGAGCGGCGCAGCGAGCTGGCGCAGCAGCTTATCTCCATGCAGGAGAACACGTTCCGCTCTATTTCTCGGGAATTACATGATGAATTTGGACAGATTCTGACGGCCATTGGGGCCATGCTGCAGCGGACTTCGCGGCGCGACTTCTCCGGCGACGAGCGAGCGCGCACGGAGTTGCGCGAGATCCAGGAAGTGGTGCAGACCACGCTGGAGAAGGTCCGCACGCTCTCCCATGCCTTGCATCCGGTGGCACTGGAGGAGGCGGGATTTGAGAGCGCCATGGACGCCTACCTGCCGCGCTTCGAGAAGCAGACTGGCATCGCCATCCAATGCGAGAAGGACGGTGTGAGCCGCGAAGTGGACCACGGGTTGGCTATCCACCTTTACCGCGTGATGCAGGAGGCGCTCAACAACGTGGCGCGGCATTCGAAATCGGCCAGCGCGTCCGTGCGGCTGCGGTTCCTGCCGGAATCCGTGGTACTGGAAGTGGCGGACAGGGGCGTGGGATTTGGGAACCGGAAGCAGCAGGGGATGGGGTTGGTTTCGATGCGGGAGCGGGCCGAGATGGTGAACGGCCGGGTAGAGTTTTTGGACCGTGAAGGCGGCGGGGCAATTGTGAGAATGACGGCGCCGACAAGTGCGGAGTAGGGGTGTAGCGCACACCAACGTTCGCGGGCTCGGATAGGCGGAGTTGGGGTTGCCGCTTACGGGGCTCCGGGGCGATAGCCTAGCGGGAGGGTGGATGGGGCTGCTCCTCCGGTTTGGCCGGCGGGCGTGCCCGGGGTTCCGCTCATGGCTCCGCCCGGCGTCGAGCCCAGGCCGAAAGAGGAACCGGACCCGATTCCGCCGCTGGAACCGAAGCCACCCGAAGCCGCCATGCCTCCAGATGATCCGAAACCGGAGATTGGAGACATGGATCCCCCGGCGGCTCCCATGCTTGCATTGCCGGAAATGGAGCCCCCGAAAGCGCCGCCCAGGGAGTTCGGCGAGTTGATGCCCGGGTTACCGCCGGCAGGCGCGGAGATCGACGGGGTTGACAGGCTCATTTGGCTCACGGGCAGTCCCGGCGTGCCGGAGGTTCTGGCGCCTCCCAGCGGGGCTACTTTGGTGGGGTCGAAGACGAACTCCCACTTCTTGTAGAGCGTTTGGTCGTTGTAGACCATAATGCCCTCATCCACGGCCTTGCTAGCTACCCCGGCCAGGCCGCCGCCCAGCGTGGTGGGACTGCTGGAAAAGGCGCTGCCCATGGTTCCCGAAGTCTGGGGACTGGGGCCGGTGAGGATGCGGTTGATCATGTTCAACGCCGGATTGCTGGCGCCGGCGGGCAATCCCGGGGCGCCCACCGTCGGCTGGTTGGCGGAGGGCTGCGGGAAGGAAAGCGAGGCATCGGCCGCGGCCGGGTTATAGCCGATCCCGCCGGCGCCGAGCGCAGGCGCGCCAGGGGCCCCCGAAGCGCCAGGGGCGCCGGGTTGTCCAGGCTGGCCGGGCTGGCCGCCAGCGGCCGACGGATTGCCGGAAGGGTTCTGCGCAATGCCGGAACCGGCTGGAGCGTTCGGGTCCGCGGGGGCTCCGCCGGATTGGTCAGAGGCAACGGGATTCATGGGCAGCAGCCCGCCGCCGGCCGCGCCCGCCGCGGCGCCACCGCCGCCTTCGCTCGGTCTGCGGCGGTCCTGCGGCTTCTGGGTATCCTCGGCCACTAGCGTCTGGCCCACACCGCCGTAATCGCTGACGTAGTTGCCTTGCGTGGAGGCCTCCTGTTTTTGCTGCGAGGGGTTCTGGGTCACCAGCGAATCGGTGAGCATGTTGCCCTGCACGTGGATGAGGCGCCACTCGTCCTTGCCGGTCATCGGGTCAATGTAGTGATGGCGCAGGAAATGGCGGTTCTGGTAGGTCTCGATATCGTCCAGGTTGCGCGGCCAGGCGCCCTTATTCACTTGCGTGTAAACCTGGATGGCGCGGATGTACTGCTGTCCCCGCTCCATGAGCAACTGCTCCTTGTGGCGTTGCGATTGGAAGGCCACGCGCGGGATTTCGCTGTAGAGCGAGATGGCGATAATGGCCGCCATCAGCAGCACCAGCAGGAGCGCGTAGCCCGATTCCCCTCCCTGGCGGCGCGAGCGCCGCGCGCACTCCGGAGGCGGCTGGTTGGCGGCTCCGAGTTTTTCGGCCCGAGCGCTATCCATTAGGTTCGATGACCAGGGGAACGGTTTCGCTGCGCTTCTGCTGGGTATCTTCCAGGACTACCGAGCTGATGTTGATGCGCACCACGCGGTAGCGCTTCTGCAGCATGTCTCCCTCGCTGCCCATCAGGATGTTCTCGCCATCGAGGAAGAACGCCACCTTCCGGCCGCTGGAGCGAGCGGTGGAGAGGCCGAAATATTTGAGCGGAATGGGCGGGGGCAACGCCGCCTGGGGCGGCGGAGGCGGCGCCGCGGGCGTCACCGGATGCGGCGTGACAATGGGCTCCGGCTTCTTGAGCTGGGCGAGTTGCGCGGGCGTGGGAGGCGGAGGCGGCGGCGCGCCGAACTGGAAGAGATTGCGGCCGGCGGTGTCGGAAGCTTCGTTTTGCAGCTTGTCGAGCAACTCCATGTGGAGGGTGGGGTCCACCTTGGTGGGGTCGATGCGGTCTTCCGGACGGCGCGGCCGGAACACGGGATGAAAATCCCCGCCGGTATCGCGGGAGGCTGAGGGGCGCGGCGCCGCGGCCGGCGTTTCCTCCGGCGCGAGCGCGGACGGCTGCGCCGGGGCTGCGGCCGGAGCCGGTGCCGACGCGGGCTGCGAAGGCCCGGAGAGCACGTTGCTGTAGAGCGCATAGCCCAGCACCAGGAACAGCCCGCCCAGGATGGCCGTCTGCCGCTTGTTTTCCAGTCCCAGCTTCATGGCGTGGCCCCCGCTTCGCGCACGAAGGTATCCAGCTTCAGGTTCACGTTGACGGTCTGCGCCGCCTGCGCCTTGGTTTGTTCGGGCGAAACCACGGTCATGCTCTCGATGATCAGGAACCTCGGCGATTTGTCGATCTCTTCGACCAGCTTCTTCAAGCCGGCGTAGGTTCCCTCACAGCCCGCCGTGATGGTCATCATCTTCAGCGAGTCGCTGCCTTCGATGTCCTCCATTCCGTATTGCTGCGGCAATTGCCGCACGCCGGAATCCTTCGTCATGCGGTTCAGCTCCTCGGCGAGGGAGGAAGCCATGACGCGGCGGTCCACCACGTATTTCGTGAGGAAGCTGTCTCCTTCGCGCCGCGCCTGCTCCACTTTGTTCACAAGCTGGCGGGCCGCGGCCACCCGCGCGCTGAGATCCGCGAGCTGGCTTTCGAGGGCCGATTGCTTCTCCCTTAGATCCGCCGCCGATCCGCCGAAGGGCTTGAACGCAAGAACCGCGGCCGCCAGATTAGCCGCCAGCAGCGCGCCGATGAGGAGGCGCATGCTCACGCGCGGGTCCCGGAACGAAATGCCCGCCCAACGAATGCCGCCGAGGCTAAAGTTTCTGGGCATAGTTCAC
>Ga0335069_10006454_pt1 | contig 17035 bp, 12 predicted proteins | sample Lox_Sample_11_FD_206714 | JGI IMG/M metagenome (GOLD analysis project Ga0335069, IMG submission 206714) | Soil microbial communities from Loxahatchee National Wildlife Refuge, Florida, United States - Lox_Sample_1.1 | ecosystem: Environmental > Terrestrial > Soil > Wetlands | place: USA...
CGTGATCCGGCACACCGAGGCGCTCGGCTCGATGCCGACGACGCTCGAGTCCACCATCGTGATGGCCGTCATCACGGCGGTCTCGGGGTTGGCCTCGCTGCGCGACCGGATCGCGCGCCCGGCGCCGTGGAGAGCGCGCGCGTGCGTGGCGTGGCTCGGCGTGAGCGACGCCATGAACGTGCTGCTCTTCTTCGCTGCCTACAAGCTGACCATCGCGGTCTCGGTCCTCACGCACTACCTGACGCCCATCTTCGTCGCCATCGCGGCCCCGCTGCTCCTGCGCGAGCGGATGACGCCACGTACCGCGCTCGCCATTGCCGTCTCCTTCGCCGGCCTCGCGGTGATGCTCGTCCCCGCGGGCTCGGGGGGTGCGATGTGGACCAGCGCGGCGCTGGGCGCGGGAAGCGCCGTCTTCTACGCGTCGAACGTGATCACCAACAAGTTCGTCGTCGACACCTTCTCGACGAGCGAGACCATGTTCTGGCACGGCGTCGTCGCGACTCCGTTCCTCGCCGCCTTCGTCCCTCCCGCGGCGTGGTCGGCCGTCGATCCCCACGCGGCGTCGTTCCTGACCCTGGCCTCGATCGGCCCGGGAGCCCTCGCCGGCCTCCTCTTCGTCTGGGGGCTGCGGAAGATGCCAGCCGCTCACGCCTCGACGCTCACGCTGCTCGAGCCCCTCGTGTCGATCGTCTCGGGCGCGGCGTTGCTCGGAGAGCCGCTGGGCCCTCGCTCCGTCGCTGGTGGCGTTCTGATCCTGGCCGGATCGCTGACGGTGATGACGGCTCCAGTCAGTGCTGCCGCCCCGTCGCCGCACTCGACGCGTCCAGGCACGTCGCCGCGTCCTCGGTGACCGGCTTGCGATCGTCAGGCAGGCCCACGTCCGCCCGGGGGCCTCGGTCACTGTCCATCGCTCCGCGGAGCGCCTCGACCGCGACGTCGCGGAAGATGGCGAGCTTCGCCTCGTCACCCAGCACGAAGGTCACCCGCTTGAGCCGCGAGCCTCCGAGCACCAGCCGCCAGCGCAGGGCGCTCGCCATCGCGTTGGCGCACGTCTCCATGCTCACCCGGGCCGCCCCCGTGCCGAGCGCCGGCATGGCGAGCGTTCGCACGCCGATCCGATCGGCTTCCGCCAGCGCCCGCATCATCGCTCGCCCCACGCACGACGTTTCGTCCCAGGCGCTCACGGCGTGCAGCAACCACTCCGTCTTCAGGGTGCCGGCGTGGGTGACGACGCATTCGCCGAGTGCGTGCTCGCCGTCCTTCGCCGCCTCCTGCTCGATCTGGTCGCCCCCGCGCCGTCGCAGAGCGTCGCTCACCCCCGAGCGCATCTGCATGTCGTAGCGGGCGCTCGACACGATGGCGCCGGCCTCTTCCTCGGCGATGTCCCCCGCGCGCATCGTGATCTCGCAGTCGGCGAAGGCGAAGCGGTTCTTGCCGAGCGTCATGAGTGCCGCGCCCGGTCCCTTGGGCCGCAGCGACTCGTAAAGCGTCGCGAAGTGGGCCGCCGGCTCGCAGAGGTCCTGCGGACGGTCCTCCTTGCGCTTGGCGAGCATGCTCCGGATGGTCTCCTGGAAGTAGGCCTCGGCGGGGCTGCGCGGCGCAGGCAGGTGCGGCGTCCTGGCCTCGTCGAGCACTTCGTTCATCTCGGCGAAAGGGGCGCGCCCGTAGCGCAGGTCGCACGCCGTCGCGCCGGCGCCGTAGACGTCGGTCGTCCGCTCCGCCGGCTCGCCGCGCAGCTGCTCGGGCGCCATGAACTTGAGCGTCCCGCTGACCTCCTTGGGCGCGCCCTCCTCGCGCGCCACGGCGATGCCGAAGTCCCCGAGCCTCACGCCGGTCTCCGGCGCGGCGAAGAGGTTCGACGGCTTCACGTCCCGATGGATGACCCCCGCCTGGTGCGCCGCATGAAGGGCGCGGCAGGTCTCCTCCATCACGTGGCACACGGTCCACAGCGGCAGGCCCACCCCCAGCGCCGCGCGCCGCTCCCGGTCGAGCTCCGCCATGTCGACGCCGTCCACGTACTCCTGCACGAGGTACGGTCCGCCCCCGACCGACTCGGCATCGATGGCTCGCACGACGCGCGAGCTCGTCACCCGCGCCATCAGGCGGGCCTCGTCGAACATGCGCTTCGCCCCCGCCTCGCCGACCGCGTCGGCGATCGACTTACGCAGGGTCTTGATGATGACGGGGATGCAGAGGACGGCGTGCTTCGCGAGCCACACCTCGCTCATGCCCCCTTCGCCGAGCTTCCCCCAGACCTCGTAGCCGTGGATGCGCGCGCCGCGCGTGAGCATCGAAGCTCACACTACTGCTTACTGCGTCGGCTGGCAGTTCGTCTGACTGCTCGTGAACTGGCCGTCCTGGGTCTTGAGCGGTGCAGGGCAGCAGAAGTCTCCGTTGCGACCGGGCACCGACTGGCACTGGAGCTGGCCACCGCAGTCGTTCCCCGAGCAGCTGTCGCCCTCGCCCTTGCCGGTCTCGCCGGCGCAGCCGGCGAGCACGCCCGCCGCCGCCAGCATCGCCGCAACCATCACGCCTGACATCTTGCGAACCATTTCTGCTCTCCTCAGTGCGCCGCGGTCTTCAAATACTCCCCGTAGCTCTTCGCGTCCATCAGGCTTTCCAGGGCCTTGGGGTCCGCGGGAGCGATGGCGATCATCCACGCCTTCCCGTAGCAGTCCTCGTTCACGAGCTCAGGCTTGTTCGCCAGGTCCCCGTTGACCCGCACCACCTTGCCCGTGAGGGGGGCGTAGAGGTCGCTCAGCGTCTTGACGCTCTCGATGGTGCCGAACGTCTTGCCGGCCGTGATCTGGTCGCCGACCTTCACGTCCAGATTGACCAGCGTGATGTCCCCGAGCTGCTCGACCGCGAAGCCGGTGATCCCCACCTGGACCTCGGCGCCGGGCCGGGCCCACTCGTGGTCTTTCGTGTATCGCAGATCGCCCGGAAGCTCGCTCATTTCGCTCTCTTGTAGAAGGGGGTCTTCACGACGACGGCTTCGATGTTCTTGCCCCGGCAGTCGACCAGGAACTGGGTCCCGACCTCCGCCATGGCCGCCGGCAAATACCCGAGACCGATGTTCTTGCCAACCGTTGGTCCCGGACTGCCGCTCGTGCAGATGCCTACCTCCTGCCCATCGAGGCCACGCAGGGGATACCCGTGCCTGGCCACGCCCCTTCCTGTCACTTCGAAGCCCACGAGCTTGCGAGGAAGTGGCCGGGCCTTGATCTCCATCAATGCTGCTCGTCCGATGAAGTCACCTTTTTCCACCTTGACCACCCAGCCCAGCCCGGCCTCGATGGGGTTGGTCGTCTCGTCGATGTCGTTCCCATAGAGCGACAGCCGCGCCTCCAGCCGGAGGGTGTCGCGGGCGCCCAGGCCGGTGGCCTTGATGCCGAGCGGCTTGCCCGCCCCGAGGAGGGTCCGCCAGAGCGCCGGCGCGTCGTCCCAGGCGCAGAAGATCTCCACGCCGTCCTCGCCGGTGTAGCCGGTGCGCGCGGCGGTGCATCGCACGTTGCCGATGGTGGCCGTACGGAAGTGGAAGGACTTGAGCTCCACCAGCCCGGCTGCGTCCCCACCGGCGCGCGCCAGCACCTCGAACGCGCGCGGACCCTGCAGCGCGACGAGCGCCGTCTGATCGCTCTCGTCCAAGAACTCGCAGTGGTCCTTCGCCGCGCGCGCGAAGTGGGCGCTCATCTTCTCGCGGTTCGATGCGTTGCAGACGATCAGCCAATCGTCCTGCGTGTGCCTGTAGACGATGAGGTCGTCCAGGATCACGCCGCGTTCGTTGCACGAGCACGTGTACATCGCCTGGCCGTCGACGAGCTTCTTCGCGTCGTTCGTCACGAGGTAGTCGACCACGTGCGACGCGTACTCCCCGCGCAGGCGCAGCTCGCCCATGTGGCTCACGTCGAAGATCCCCGCGGCCGTGCGCACGGCCTGGTGCTCGTCGACGATGCCCGTGTACTGCACGGGCATCTCCCAGCCCGCGAAGGGCACGATGCGCGCACCGAGCGCGACGTGCTCGGCGTACAGCGACGTGCGGCGCAGGGGCGCGTCGTTCATGGGGCGCGCACAGTAACCGGGCGCGCCTCTTCTGTCAGGTGCCTCCGTCGCTGCTCGGCGGCGGGCACTGCACGGGGTGCGGCGGCGGCGGGTTGAGGATCACCTTTCCCGCGCCGGGTCGGTTGACGCGCCGTTCGGGGAACCAGGTGCACGTGCCGTCCGCATTCTGCTCGATGCGCCCTCCGGGCGGGGCGGGCGGAAGCGTGGCGAGGGCGGTGGAGGCCGACGGCGAGGCCGCGGCCGTGCTGTCGGCCGGCGCGGCAGAGGCGCTCGCGGCAGCTGCCGCCGGAGAGGGCGAGGGACCGACGTCGACGGTCGGCGCCGCGGGCGGCTGCGATGGCTTGCTGTCGCAACCGGATGCGAACGTCACCACGAACGACGCCGCCAGAGCCTTCTTCCTCGCCCTCATGAGCCGGCACCATACTACGGGTCCTGCCGCCCAGCTCGAACGAGCGAGCTCAGGTGACTCTCACCGTGGCAAACCATCTCGATCTGCAGCAGGATCGAGTCCGCCTTGCAGAACTTTCGCGGCGAGACGGAAGAGGTAGCGACGAGGCATTCGCCGCGCGGTGTCGAGGAGTCCGTTCGACTCCTGTCCCGATTGCTCGCCATCAGCGGCTCGATGGCTGCCGCACGCACGCCCGCGGAGGTCGCCGCGACGTTCGTGAGGGAAGGCTCCGAGGCGCTGCGAGCGGGGATGGGACTGTTCGTGCAGCCCGCCGAAGACGGGCTCCTCGAGATCGTCGCATGCCACGGCCTCGCGGACGCGGCGGCGCGGACGTGGAGTCGCTTCTCGCCCGACGACGCCACACCGGCCGGCATCGCTTACAGAACCGGCGAGCCTCTGTGGGTCGAGAGCTCCTGCGAATTCGAGGGCCTCTTCGGCCGGCAGGCTCACGCGCGTGAAGAGTCCTCTGCGGCGGCGCTTCCACTCGTGCTCGACGGGCGCGTGCTCGGAGTCGTCGCGTTTCGCTTCGACGGGCCGCGCGCCTTCGCCGCCGACGAACGCGCCTTGCTGCTCACGATGGCCGCACAGGCCGCGCAGGCGCTCGAGCGCTCGCGGGCATACGCGGGCGAGATCGCCGCGCGCCTGAAGGTCGAGGCCCTTCGGTGCCTCTCGGAGGCGCTCTCGGGCGCGCCCGGGACCGACGAAGTGGCGGCCGTCGTGATCGATCGCGGCATGCACATGGCCGGAGCGGACATATGCACCCTCTACGTGCTCGACGCCGCCAGCGGCGACTTGGAGCTCGTGGGCGAGCGCGGGTGTAGCCCGCAGATCGTCGATCGTATCCGCCGCATCACTCCGGGGTCTGGAGACCCGGCGTACTCACCGATTGCGACCGGCGAGGCCCTCTGGGCCGAGACGCCCGAAGAATATGCGGCCGTCTCGCCGTTGATCGCGACGATGCGCGCCGAGGGGCGCCGTGCACGCGCGTTCTGGAGCATGCCTCTCATCGTCGAGGGTCGAACGATCGGCCTGCTCGGCATGGGCTTCCACGAGGCGCGTCGCTTTCCGCCCGAGGAGCGCGAGTTCATCGGTCTCTTCTGCCGGCAGTGCGCTGAAGCGCTGCTGCGCGCCAGTAGACTCGACGCGGAGCGACGTGCTCACGAGCTGGCGCAGCGCATGAACGCCGAGCGCAAGCTCGAGGAGCTGCGTCGCGCATTCCTCGCCGACGCGACAGCGGCGCTCGCCCAGTCGCTCGACTACGAGTCGACACTCGCGAAGGTGGCGCAACTGGCCGTGCCGGGTCTCGCCGACTGCTGCGCCGTCGACGTCCTGCCGGAGGGCGATCGCATCCCCAAGCGCCTCGCGGTGGCCTGCGCCGATCCTCCGAAGTCCGAGCCGCCTCGTGAGATCGACTCGGGAGTGCCGAGCGTGCTGCGCACCGGGCGCTCCGAGATGTCCTCCACCGTCATGTGCGTGCCGCTGCAGGGGCGCGGGCGTGTGTTCGGGGCAGTGACCTTCCGCGCGGCCGAGTCGGGTCGGACGTACACCGTCGACGATCTGCACTGCGCAGAGGAGCTCGCGCGGCGGTGCGCGATCGCGATCGAGAACGCGCGCCTCTACGCCTCCGAGCACGCGGCGCGCAAGAGCGCCGACGTCGCCAACCGAGCGAAGGACGAGTTCCTCGCGGTCGTGAGCCACGAGCTGCGCACGCCGCTCAACGCCATCATGGGCTGGGCCAAGATGCTCTCCTCGCAGCAGCTCGACGAGCCGAGGCGCGCACGGGCGATCGAGACCATCGACCGCAATGCAGTCGCGATGGCGCAGCTCATCGACGACCTGCTGGACGTTTCGCGCATCATCAGCGGCAAGATGCGCCTCGAGATCAAGCGCGTGGACGCCGCCAGGGTGATCGACGCGGCCATCGAGGCCGCGAGGCCCGCTGCCGAAGCCAAGGGGGTCGCGATCGTGGCGTCGCTCGATCGCTCGGTGCCTCCCGTGTCAGGCGATCCGAATCGCCTGCAGCAAATCGTGTGGAACTTGCTGAGCAACGCGGTGAAGTTCACGCCGGCTGCAGGCCGCGTCGAGGTCGGCCTGGCGATCATCCAGGGCAGCGTGGAGATCCGCGTGGAAGACACCGGCAGGGGCATCGCCCCCACGTTCCTGCCGTACGTCTTCGATGCCTTCCGTCAGGAAGACACCGCCCACACGCGGTCGCGCGGCGGCCTGGGGCTGGGCCTGGCGATCACCAAGCAGCTCGTCGAGCTCCACGGTGGTCGCATCGACGCGAGCAGCCAGGGCGAGGGATTCGGCGCGGTGTTCAAGGTGCACCTGCCGGTGCCGGCGATCGCGCGGACGGGGGATGCGCTCGAGTCGCAGCGTTTGCAGCTCCAGAGGCGAGGGGACCTCGAGGGGCTCCACGTGCTCGTCGTGGACGACGACGCGGACGCGCGTGAGCTCGTGCAGGCGGTGCTCGAGAGCAGCGGCTGCCGTGTGACGGTCGCCGAGGGCGCGGATCCGGCGCTCGATGCCATCGCCCGCGAGGTGCCCGACGTGCTGCTCTCGGACGTCGGGATGCCCGGTCGCGACGGGTACGATCTGATCCGCGAGGTGCGCCGGCTGGCTCCGGAAAAGGGTGGCAGCGTCCCGGCGGCCGCGCTGACGGCGTACGCGCGGGCCGAGGACCGCCGGCGACTGCTCGACGCAGGCTTCTCGATGCACCTGGCGAAGCCCGTCGAGCCGGCGGAGCTCCTCGCCGTCGTCGCGAGCCTCGCCCGCTTCGCACGCGTGTGGGGATAGAGGACGTCGCTACGGGGCGACGGTGACGGTCACGTCGCTCGCTCCGGGCGCGCCCTGCACGAGCAGCCTGCCCGGGACCGAGGTGTCGTCCCAACAGCCGCTGCTGAGGGTCACCGTGTATCCCTTCGGGTAAGCGCGCTTCGGGAGCTGTATCTCGGTGACTCCCTGCGTTTCCGGCGCCGTCGCGTAGAAAAGGGTGAACGTCGACGTCGACGGGTCCCACTGCTGATTCACGTCGCTGCCCGCGACGGCGCGTGCGAAGGGGCGGATGAGCGCCGCGGCGTCGGGGTACTCGGTGCCGTCGGACGCCACGACGCTGTTGGTCTCGCCGTTCCAGAGGCTGCTCTCGACGCTGTACTCCCAGCAGGCGCCGCCCAGCCCCGTCGCGTCGAGCGCCTGGAACTCCGCGGTCAGGAAGTCGCGCGCGACCGCGGACGTATGCGACAGGCCGAACTCGCCGATCCACACGGGCACGTTCCACTGCGCGCCCTGTTGCGCCCAGCTCTGGAAGCCGGCGAGCACGTCGTCGGGTCGGGAGCTCACCGGGTAGTAATGCGGCGCGAACACGAAGTCCCCATCGGGGCGGTGCATCGACGTCTTGGCCGAGACGCCGTCGAGGCCCGCGGGATCGACGAACACGAGCGACTTCGGCGCGGCCTCGTGGACGTGCGCGATCATGCGCGTGAAGAAATCGGTGAGGGTGGTCGCCTCGAATGTGCCCTCGTCCTTGGTGCCCCAGCCCGGCTCGTTGATGGGTTCGAAGCCGAGGACGCCCGGCTGGTCCACCAAGTGGGCAATCATCGTGTCCCACGCCGCCAGGTACTTCGCCTGCACGGGCGAGCCTGCCGCCCAGAATGCGTCGAACGCGTGCTGCACGTCGGCGTCGCCGAAGTACTCGAACTCCCACTGCGGGCAATCGTGGTGCGGCGGCGGCGCGTTCGGGATCGTCCACGACGGGAAGCCGTCGCCGCAGAAGCTCTCGGAGTAGACGTCCTGGTGGAAATCGACGACGGTCCAGATGCCGCGCGCCCACGCGGCGTCGAGGAGTTGCTGGTAGCGCGAGAGCCAGTCCAGATCGTAGGTGCCTTCGGTCTGCTCGAGCGCGGCCCAGGTGAAGGGCACGCGAATGGCGTCGATGCCCCAGGACGCGGCGCGATCGAGGTACGGGCCGAGCGAAGCGGTGAAGTCCGTGTACTCGAATGGGACGTACGGCGCCCACTTGCTGCGGCCGCCGGCGTCGACGCCGCGCAGGAACACGACCCGCCCGAGCCCGTCGCGCAGCAGCGTGCCGTCGGCGTGCAGGCGCCAGTCGGAGGGCTGGGGTGGCGCAAGCGTGCACGCGTGCGGCGGCTGCGTGCCGGACGAGTCGCAACCGGGGCTCGCGGTGACCAAGAGGGAAGCGAAAGTCGTCGCGAGCAGGCGTCGCATGCGACGCATCTTATTTCAGTGAGCGGCGATTGAGGCGTAGGTCACGCTGGAAGTCCCGGAGAGGGGGGTCAGCGCGCTCCAAGAGCCGCCGCTCAGCTTCGTGATCGACACGACGCCGTTCGACGGAACGAGGGCCACCGTCGCGTCGTCGCCGCACACCCCCGCGGTGATCTGCGGCGGCGACAGCAGCGTCGGGTTGGTGCCCGAGACGAGACTCGCCGGCGCCGACCAGCCCGCGCCGTCGAACATGGACACGTACGGCTTCGTGTCACCGCCCTCGTAGACCATGACGGCCTTGCCGCCCGGGAGCGCGGCGAGCGCGACCGGGTTGGACGTGTACGTCGTCGTGCCGGCCACCATCGCCAGCGTGCTCCACGTGCCGCCCGTGCGGGTCGCGAAGTAGAGGACGTCGTTGGTCTGGCTCGGCGCCACGACGAGGAGCTCCGCGCCGCCGCCGTTCAGCTGCAGGAGGGTGGGGGATGCGGTCGGTTCGACCGATGCGCCCGTGATCGCCGTTGCCGCCGCCCACGAGCCGCCCGTCCACGACTGCGCGTAGAGGGTGGCGTTGGTCCCCGTCTGCCCGACCACGAGCTCCGCTCCCACGGATGCGAGCGCGGGCGCGCTCGAGCCGAAGCTCTGAGACCCCGAGCCGCCGACGGGATCGCCGGCGCCGTCCCAGGAACCGGCGCTGTAGGTGCCGTGATAGAACTTCGAGTCGCTGCCCCAGTAGACGACGTGCGCAGCACTGCCGATCGTCGCGAGGACGGGCGGTCCCTGCGTCGTCGCCGACGCGATCTGCGCGAGCTGCGAGAAGGGCGCGCCGAGCGACGAGGCGAGCGTGGAGGAAGCCTCCTGCACCGCTCCGATGTACCCGGTTGCATACGGCACGAGGGCGGGGACGCTCGCGACGCTTCCTCCGAGGGACGACGGCGTCGACCACGTGCCCGCCGACAACGTTGCGGCGAAGGAGCTCGAGCCACCGCCTCCGAGAACGGCCAACGTCTGCGTGCATCCCGCGTCGGCCGACGCCTCCGGGCCCGACTCGACGGGTGCATCGTTCGCTGCCTCTGTCGGCGCATCGGCCGGCGCGTCAGCCGCAGCTTCGCTCGGTGCGTCCGCCGTCGCGTCCGATCCCGTCTCCGGACCGGCTTCGTGGGGGGCGTCCGTCGTCACGTCCGGCGCAGCATCCGGTGATCCGTCGCTGGTGCCCGTCTCGGGAGACTGCCCGTCGGAGCCGGCGTCGCCCGCGTCTCCGGTACCGGTCTCGCCTCCCGCGTCCGCGGCATCCGTGGTCGACGGCGAGTCCTTCGCCGTGACGTCGGACGCTGTCGCGTCGGACGCATCTGATGCGTCAGGCGCACTCGCGTCGGGCCCAGTTGCATCCGATGCGGCTCCGTCGCCGCCGGAGTCTTGCTCGAAACCGGTTCCCTGGCTGCTGCTGCTGCAGGCCGTCCCGATGGGGAGGGCGAGTACGAGAACGATTAGTGACTTACGCATGAGTGCCGCCTCAGGCGGGCGCAGCATGCCTCATTTTGGCCAGCGAGCAAGAAGGCGATCACACGTAGGCGTCGATCGGCGGGCAGGTGCACACGAGGTGCCGGTCGCCCTGGGCGTTGTTGATGCGCCCCACCGAGGGCCAGAACTTGCGCTCCTTGGTCCACGGCGCCGGGAAAGCTGCAGCCTCCCGCGAATAGGGGTGCTTCCAGTCGTCGGCCGCCACTGCGCCGGCGGTGTGCGGCGCGTTCTTCAGGGGATTGTCCTCGCGCGGCAGCATGCCCTCTTCGATCGCGTGGATCTCGCGGCGGATCGAGATCATCGCCTCGCAGAAGCGATCGAGCTCGGGCTTCGACTCGCTCTCGGTCGGCTCGACCATCAGCGTGCCCGCGATGGGGAAGCTCATGGTGGGCGCGTGGTAGCCGTAGTCCATGAGGCGCTTGGCGACATCGTCCACCTCGATGCCGGCGAGGCGCTTGACCCCGCGGGTGTCGAGGATGCACTCGTGCGCCACGCGTCCGCGCTTGCCTCGGTAGAACACCGGGAAGTGCGGGTGCAGGCGGTCGGCCACGTAGTTGGCGTTGAGGATCGCGATCTCGCTCGCGCGCTTCAGGCCGTCCGGGCCCATCATCGCGATGTACGCCCACGAGATGAGGAGGATGCTCGCGCTCCCCCACGGCGCGGCGCTGATGGCGCCGATGCCCTGCTCGCCGCCGACCGCGACGATCGGGTGGCGCGGGAGGAACTTCGCGAGGTGCGCCGCGACGCCGATGGGCCCCATGCCCGGGCCGCCGCCGCCGTGCGGGATGCAGAACGTCTTGTGCAGGTTGACGTGGCAAACGTCGGCCCCCACGTCCGCCGGGCGGCAGAGCCCCACCTGCGCGTTGAGGTTCGCGCCGTCGAGGTAGACCTGCCCGCCGTGCTCGTGGACGATCGCGCAGATGCGCACGATCTCTTCCTCGAAGACGCCGTACGTCGAGGGGTACGTGATCATGATCGCCGCGAGTTCGTGCGCGTGCTCACGCGCCTTGGCCTCGAGGTCGGCGACGTCGATGTACCCCTTCTCGTCGCACGCGACGACGACGACGCGCATGCCCGCCATGGCCGCCGACGCGGGATTCGTCCCGTGCGCGCTCGCCGGGATGAGGCACACGTCGCGGTGCGGTTCGCCGCGCACCTCGTGGTACTTGCGGATGACGAGCAGGCCCGCGAGTTCGCCCTGGGCGCCCGAGTTGGGCTGCAGGCTGACCGCCGGGAAGCCTGTGATCTCGGCGAGCATCGCCTCGAGCTGCTTGACGACCACCTGATAGCCCTGCGCCTGCTCGACCGGCGCGAAGGGGTGGATGCGGCCGAAGCGCATCCAGGTGACCGGCATCATCTCGGCGGTCGCGTTGAGCTTCATCGTGCACGATCCGAGCGGGATCATCGAGTGCACGAGCGAGATGTCGCGCTCCTCGAGCGAGCGGATGTACCGCAGCATCTCGGTCTCGGAGTGGTGCGTGTTGAAGACCGAGTGCGTGAGGTAAGCGCTCTTGCGCGCGAGGTCGCCGCTGATGGCGGGCTGCGCCTGCTCCGCGAGCTGCTCGCACGTCACGTCCGGCGCCCGCCCGTCGTTGAACACGGCGAGCAGCGCGTCCACCTCGGCCGCGGCGGTCGTCTCGTCGAGCGCGACGCACACCGCGCCGTCGCCGAGCCGGCGGAGGTTCATGCGCCGCGCGCGCGCTCCCGCGAGCCACGCCTCCACCTTCTTCGCGTCGCCTTCGACGCGCACGGTGTCGAAGAACCGGTCGTGCGCGACGCGTACCCCGAGCTTCTTGAGGCCGGCGGCGAAGGACACCGCGTGACCGTGCACGCTCTCCGCGATGGCGCGGATGCCGCGCGGCCCGTGGTACACGGCATACATGCTCGCGACGTTGGCGAGCAGCGCCTGCGCGGTGCACACGTTGCTCGTCGCCTTCTCGCGGCGGATGTGCTGCTCGCGAGTCTGCAGCGCCATGCGCAGCGCGCGGTGACCGTGCGCGTCGACGCTGACGCCGATGATGCGCCCCGGCAGCTTGCGGACGAACTCGTTCTTGCACGCGAAGAACGCCGCGTGCGGCCCACCGTACCCGAGCGGCACGCCGAAGCGCTGCGCGCTGCCGACCGCGATGTCCGCCCCGAGCTCGCCGGGCGGTACGAGCAGCGCGAGCGCCAGCAGGTCGCACGCCATGGCGACCATGGCCCCGGCCGCGTGCGCGCGCTCGACGAAGGCGCGCCAGTCATCGACGCGCCCGTCGGTCGCCGGGTACTGCACGATGGCGCCGAAGACACTCTTACTCGCGAAGTCGAACCGTTGCGCGTCGGCGACGACCACCTCGATGTGGTGGGCGGCCGCGCGCGTGCGCACGACGTCGATCGTCTGAGGATGGCACTGGTCGCTCACGAGCAGGGCGCGACGTCCCTCCTCGCCCTTGAACGACTCCATCATGTGCATCGCCTCGGCGGCGGCGGTCGCCTCGTCGAGCAGCGACGCGTTGGCGATCTCGAGCGCCGCGAGGTCGCTCACCATCGTCTGGAAGTTGAGCAGCGCCTCGAGGCGGCCCTGCGAGACCTCGGCCTGATACGGCGTGTACTGCGTGTACCAGGCGGGGTTCTCGAACACGTTGCGCAGGATGACCGGCGGCGTGATGCAGTCGTGGTACCCCATCCCGAGAAAGCTCCGCCATACGTCGTTCTTTTGCGCGATGGCGTGCGCGAGCTCGAGCAGCTCATGCTCGCTGCGCGCCGGCGGCAGCCCGAGCGGACGGCGGAGCCGGATGCCGGGGGGGATCGTCTGATCAATCAGCTCGTCCAGCGTCTTGCACTGGACGACGCTCAGCATCTCCGCCACCTCCTCGTCGCTGGGGCCGATGTGACGCGGTGCGAAGCGGTCGGGGTGCGCGAGAGATACGGGCATGGTGGGGAGTGATCGAGGGATTTAGTGCGGTAGAGCGCGGTTGACCAGCGGGCACGGACGGTGCGTGAAGTCGCCGCATGAAGGCCGTGGCACGGCTGGCTCTCTGCATCCCCCTCCTTGCCGGCCCGGCGCTGGCCGCATGCGCCGGAGGGGGAGCCGCCGCGAAGCAGCCGGAGGCACATGAGGCGCCTCCGCCACCACGCGACGACGGACGCACACAGCTCTACCGTACGTTGGACGCCCTCAAGCAGCCCGGTGCCAACGCGGAGAAGGACACGCAGGCGGCGCAATCGGTGGTCGACGCCATCCGAGGGGCGGCCCAGATGCAAGGAGACGCGGGCCTGAGGGACCATTAGGCCCGACCCTGGAGCCCGGCGCTGCCCTGGCGCTCGATCTGAAATCGTCATCGATACCGAAAATAGTCCCTCCACGATTTACGATTTTTTCGTCTAAATAGGTAGAAGCGACGGGACGCTGAGCGATCCCCTCGAGGCCGGAAGCAAAAGGTCCTTGGCGGATAGCAAAACGACCTTTGCCGAGAGCAAAAGGTCCTTCGCCGACAAGAAAAGGAACGCGGCCGACAAGACGAGGTCCTGGGCTGACTCGCCAAGGACCTCGTCGAGTCGGTCGAGGCACTCGACCGATGAGCGGAGTCACGCGGCCAATAGGACGAGGCCCTCGTCCAATCGCATGCGGTCCTCGTCGACAAGGCCGAGGACCTTTTCCAGTCCGCCCAGGACCGCAGTCACTCGGAAGAGGCACTCGGTCATGTGGAAAGGGTCCTGGTCTTCTTTGCCACCGTCCTTGTCCATCAGGCCGAGGACCTCGGGCGACTGGCAAAGGTCCTCGGCCAACTCGCCCAGGTCCGTTTCCAATCGGCGACGGTCCTCGTCCAATCGGCTGCGGTCCTGATGCAATCGGCCGAGGACCTGGGCGAATCGGTCGAGGACCTTTGCCTACAGGAAAAGGTCGAGAGCAAGAAGACGGAGGGCCTTTTGCAACCATCCACGTCCATCGGTCGTTGCTCTCAGGGCATCGCGGTCGTTTCACCGAGCGACTGCCTTCCGCCATCCGCCGGGAGCGGGGAAGCGAATGACCTTGCTCGGGTGGACCCTTGCGCTCACCAGCGCTCCAGACCCCGACAATCTTCGTCGGCGGAACGCAGACTCCGACCGCAGCGACGACTCCCTCTGGGCGATCGTCTATCCCTAAAGGATTAGGCCCGCCGCGGGATCCGGGAGGTCCCTTTTTTTGGAGATTTCTCGCGCCAGTGTGACGAAAACGCTCTCGTCACTTGCCTCAGGACCGAGGAAGCGCGATCACATACGCGCCATGCGAACTCACCTTGCGCTACTCACACTGTCTTCGGTCCTCGTTCTGGCTCCCGCGGCGTGCGGCAGCAGCAGCAACTCCGGCGGTCAGTCCGGCGACGACGGAGGCTCCGGAGGGAGCAGCGGCGGGAGCGGATCGGGCGCTTCGAGCGGAACAGGCAGCAGCAGCGGAACCGGTAGTTCCAGCGGCACCGGCAGCAGCAGCGGAACCGGGAGCAGCAGCGGTACGGGCAGCTCGAGCGGCAGCGGCGGGAGCAGCGGCAGCTCGAGCGGCGGTGGGGGCGGCAATCACATCAAGACGATCTTCCTCATCCTGATGGAGAACAACAACTGGTCCTCCATCAAGGGGAGCAGCTCGGCGCCGTACATCAATGGGCTGCTCACGAACGCGCAGGCCTCGTGGTGCTCGAACTATTACGACAATCCGGACGCGAACCATCCGAGCGAGCCGAACTACATCTGGCTCGAGGCGGCGACCGACACGTTCCCGGACGACATGGACACCTGGGCGTGCGACTGCGATCCCACCGCGAGCAACAGCACATCGTCGAAGACCCACCTCGCGACGCTCCTCTCGATGAACGGCAAGACGTGGCACGAGTACGCAGAGGGTGTCACCGCAGGCACCTGTCCGATCACGTCGAGCGGCACCTACGCGGCGAAGCACGTCCCGTTCGTCTTCTTCCAGGACATCTCGGGCAACCCGCCCAGCGCCACCTCGCAGACGTGCATCGCGAACGTCCTGCCGTATACGCAGCTCGCCACCGACCTGCAGAGCGGCATGGTCGCGAACTACAACTTCATCACGCCAAATCTGTGCGACGACATGCACGGCGCGACCGGGTGCCCGGCCGACGAGATCAAGGCGGGCGACACGTGGCTGTCGACTGAAGTCCCGAAGATCATGGCGTCGAACGCCTACAAGGACGGCGGCGCCATCTTCATCACGTGGGACGAGAGCGAGGGCGGCGAGAACCCGATCGGGATGATCCTGCTGTCGCCGCTCGCCAAGGGCAACGGCTACACGAGCAGCATCAAGTACTACCACTCGTCGATGGTGCGCACGGTTCAGGAGGTGTTCCTCCCGGGCGTGCCGCTGATCAACGATGCCGCGAATCAGCCGCCGCTGTCGGATCTCTTCAAGGCCGGGATGTATCCGTGACGAGCGGCGTCGCCGTGGAGGCGTAAGCGCGCCTCCACGGTCCACGCTTCCAGCGCACCGAGAAGAGCGCCGCGGAGAGCGTCGTCTCGACGACGAAGCCGCACCAGCCTCCCACCGTGCCCCAGCCAGCCCAGCGCCCGAGGACGAGGGCAGCGGTGGGGATGCACGTCCACACGATGCCGATGCCGAGCGCCATGGGGACACGTACGTCCTTGGCGCCTCGGAGCGCGCCGCGGAGCACGAGGTTGGCGGCGTCGAGCACCTGGAAGCCCGCCGCGATCCACAGCAGGTTGCGGGCGACGTGGGAGACAGCGGGGTCGCTGGTGAAGGCGCGCGCGATGACGCCGCCGCCGACGGCGAACACGACGCCGCAGGCGCTCATGAAGCCGGTGGCCAGGAGGAGCGCCGCACGGGTCGTGCGATCGGCCTGCGCGACGGACCGCCGGCCGAGCGCCTGGCCCACGAGGACGCACGCCGCTTCGCCGAACGCCATGCCGGGGAGGAACGACGTGCGGATCACGGCCAGGGCGATCTGGTGCGCCGCGATCTGCTCGGCGCCGAGCGTGCCCAGGATCGTCGTGAACGTGGCGAACGCCAAAGTCTCGCTGGCGAACTGCATCGCGGTCGGTAGCCCGAGCGAAAGGACCTCGCGCGTCGCACGCCCCAGGGGCAGCTCGGTGCGCGCGCGCTCGTAACCGCCGCGGCGACGCACGTCGCGCACGAGGAGCGCGAGGAGCACTGCGGCCTCCAGCCACTCGGTGGTCGCCGTGGCGTAGGCGCTGCCTCGTACGCCGAGCGCGGGCAGCCCCAGGTGACCGTAGATGAGTGACCAGCCGAGCACGCCGTTGAACACGTTGCCGCTCAGGCCGACCACCATGGGCGTGCGCGAGTCGCCCTCGGCTTGGCGGTGGTGCGTCAGCGCGCACACGACCGCCGTGCCGGGCGCACCGAAGGTGAACGCCGCGAGGAACGCGCGCGCGGGCCCGACGAGACTCGCGTCGATGCCCAGCAGCGTGAAGAGAGGCCCCACGTCGCGCGTGCACGCCGCGAAGACGATGCCCGCGAGCAGACCGAGGCCGATGGAGGCCTGCGCGTAGCGCACGGATCGGTACGCGCGGCCCTCGCCCACGGCGTGCGCCACGCACACCTTCATCCCGCGCATCAGGCCGAAGACGACCGTGTAGAGGAGGAACACGATCATCATGGCGACGGCGACGCCGCCCAGCGCCTCCGGCCCGAGCCCTCCCACGAGCTTCGTGTCGACGAGGCCCAGGAGCGTCTCGCCCGCCATCGCCGCGGCGATGGGCCAGGCGAGGCTCGCCACCTCGCGGATCGTCTTGCGTCGCCCGCCCGCGCGGCGCCCGGCCGGGCGCCGCGCG
>Ga0335069_10006455_pt1 | contig 17035 bp, 20 predicted proteins | sample Lox_Sample_11_FD_206714 | JGI IMG/M metagenome (GOLD analysis project Ga0335069, IMG submission 206714) | Soil microbial communities from Loxahatchee National Wildlife Refuge, Florida, United States - Lox_Sample_1.1 | ecosystem: Environmental > Terrestrial > Soil > Wetlands | place: USA...
CCGACGCCGGACATGAAGAACTCTCGGTCACCGACGCGGAAGCGGAGATCGGCTACTACCAGGGCGAAGGGCTGGTGCTCGAAGACACGCTGCGCGAGCAGGTTCTTCTGGCCGTGCCGCTGAAGACATTGTGCCGCGAGAATTGCAAAGGGCTCTGCCCGCACTGCGGCAAGAATTTGAATGAGAGACAGTGCTCCTGCGCGGAAAAGATTCAGGATCCGCGCTGGGAGGGGCTGAAAGAAATACGGACGAAATTGAACCAGTAAAGGAGAGTTCTCAGTTCTTAGTTCCCAGTTCTCAGTGAAACCAATTTCTCTGAGAACTGAGAACTGAGAACCGGGAACTGAGAAAACATGCCCAATCCAAAACGCCGACACTCCCAGAAACGCACTGCCACACGGCGTGCTCACGATGCGCTATCGAAGCACTCATTGTCGGAGTGTCCGAACTGCCACGAACAGAAGCTGCCCCACCGGGCTTGCGCGAAGTGCGGCTACTATAAGGGCCGCGAAGTTGTAGAGGTTGAAGAGAAGTCCTAATTCCCTCTTCCATGCCTAGCGTAATCGCTCTGGATGCGATGGGGTCCGACAAGGCGCCCAAGCCGGAAATCGAAGGGGCCTTGCAGGCGGCACGTCACCACGACGTGCGCGTTCTACTGGTTGGGCCGAGAGAGCGGCTACATGCCGAGCTGGCGCGCTATCCCGGCGCGCGGCGGTTGCCGGTCGAGGTCGTCCACGCCGGCGAAATCATCACCATGGAAGATAAGGTGGAGGCGATCCGCGCCAAGCGCGATTCGTCTATCCGCGTGGGCCTGCGGCTGGTGCGGGAAGGCCGAGCGGCCGGTTTTGTGACGGCGGGCAATACGGGCGCCGCCATGGCGACGGCCAAAGTCGTGCTGGGAGCGCTCCCCGGCGTGGACCGCCCCGCTCTGGCTGCCGCGTTTCCTACTGTGCTGAATGCCGCTGCGGTACTGCTCGATGTCGGCGCGAATGTTGATTGCACCGCGCAAAATCTGGAACAGTTTGCCGTGATGGGGGAGATTTACTATCGCTCCATTTTCGGAATGACGAGGCCCCGTGTCGGGCTGCTCTCGATCGGCGAAGAAGAAGGCAAAGGAAACGACCTGACGCGCGAGGCGTTTCGCCTGCTGAAGCAGCTCCCCATCGACTTCATCGGAAACGTCGAAGGGCGTGATTTGTACAACGGTCACGTGGATGTGATCGTGGCCGATGGATTTGTCGGCAATGTGGCGCTCAAGACTTCCGAGGGCGTGGCCAAGCTTGTCCGCACCGTGCTGAAAGAAACGCTGCGCGCGACGATCACCCGGCAGGTGGGAGCGTATCTGTCACGAGATGCCTTTTCCGATTTCAAAAAGCGCCTCGATCATACCGAGTACGGCGGGGCCCCTCTGCTCGGCGTGAAAGGCGTATGCATCGTCACGCACGGCTCGTCGAACGCGAACGCGATCAAGAATGCGGTGCGCGTAGCGGCGGAATTTGCTGAAGCTCGAGTGAATGAGACGATTGAGCGCGAGCTAGCGGCGCTGCGTCCCATGGCGGATGCCGTGACCTAGGTACGAATCAGGCCGCAAATTCAACAAAGAGTCATGAGCTTCGAGGGTATGAGCACCATACGCTTGAGGTTGCTCGGAGCTCGCGGCTCGAAGCTCAAGGCTACTTATGACAAATACTTCTCCTATTGCATTTCTCTTCCCCGGTCAGGGATCGCAAGCTGTCGGTATGGGCAAGGAACTAGCTTCCAACTACCCCGTCGCACGCCAGACGTTCGCCGAAGCCGATGAAGCTCTCGGCTACAAGCTTTCCGATTTGTGCTTCGAAGGTCCGGAAGAGAAGCTGAAACTGACCGAGATCACGCAGCCCGCAATTCTCACTGCCTCTGTGGCGGCGTGGCGTGTGCTCAACGAAAAGGGCATGAAGCCGGACTTCGTTGCCGGGCACAGTCTGGGCGAGTATTCGGCACACGTCGCAGCTGGCACGCTGAGTTTCGCGGATGCCGTTCGTACGGTGCGCAATCGCGGCAAATACATGCAGGAAGCCGTGCCGGTCGGCGTCGGGGCGATGGCCGCGATTCTTGGAATGCCGCTCGACAAAGTTGCCGAAATTGCCAACGAATCTGCACAAGGCGAAGTGTGTCAGGCAGCGAATATCAACTCACACGAGCAAGTCGTGATTTCCGGCCATGCCGGCGCGGTCGCGCGCGCAATTCAGCTGGCCACCGAGCGCGGCGCGAAAAAAGCAGTCAGTCTTCCCGTAAGCGCCCCCTTCCATTGTGCTTTAATGCAGCCGGCACAAGACCGACTGGCTGAGGACCTGCGCGCTCTGAATTTTCAGAATCCTTCTTGCCCGGTGGTCTGCAATGTGGATGCGACCGCGATTACCTCGGCTGACGCTACCCGCGATGCTCTGATCCGGCAGGTGACCGGAGCCGTACGCTGGGACGAATCGGTACGTTGCTTGATGGAAAAGGGTACAGCGCTTTTCATCGAGGTCGGTCCAGGCAAGGTGCTGTGGGGACTAATGCGGCAGATCGATCGCTCGAAAACTTGCTTGACCGTAGGCGATGAAGCATCGCTACAGAAGACGCTGGCACAGTTGTCGACGGCTGCCTGAGCGCACTCCAAGCCTTCTAGAAGGGATACACCGTAATCGTCTTGTCCGACTTCTGCACGAACATGCGCGCGTGTTCGGCGCGTTCGTTGACGATTACTTCCACAATCACCCCGCCGCCGCTGCCAAAGGACTTCGTGTTTGCAGAACCATAAATGCGGTGGGACTTGACTAATCCCCACTCGCCGCCCGGTCCCCAGTCACGGTAGAAATCGGCGTACGTATATTGCGGATACTTCTGCTGATGCTGCCGCCAGCCGGGATCATTGAAATAGACGGCATAGGCGGATTCGTAGTCCTGTTTCTGCAACGCCGCGAAGAAGTGATCCACGACACGCTCCTCGGGCCAGTTGCGAAACCACCAGCCAAGAAAGGCCAGAAGCAACACTGCGAGAATCGCACCGCCAATCATGATTTTCCGCCGGCGAGCGCGGGCGGCATCGTAAACGGGAGCGTCAAGCAGGGTCATGGCTGTTTGTTGAGAAGAGTCAGCCCTCAGGATAACGGATTTTGGCGAGATTTCGGTAGGGAGCATGGTGTCGGGTGGCGGGCAAGCGAGATGGCGGCTTGAGTCTCATATGTAGACACCCGGGCTGGGACTGGAGTTCCATTTGGATGGTTTCAGAAGTGGCCGAGGCAGGAAACTTATCGGGATCCTGGCAATCCGACTCTTCTGACGAGTTCTGCGAAGCGCCGATCGGAGCGCAGCGAGTCGACTTGGAAGCCAGTATTCAATTCCGCGAGCAACCAGTCGTGTTCGCGGTAGGCGATATCGAGCCACTCGAAGGCTTTCTCCTTGTCGCCCAAGTCAGCGTAAAGACGACCAATCTTATAGGGCGAGGCGTAGCTGGTCTTGCGCTGGGCTTCCACAACTTTGATGGCCTCGCTGAGAGCCCCCTTCCACCCGGCCGCCCGAAACCCGCGGTCGAGGGCGGCGCCCCATTCCGAGTCGTCACGATTGCCGGTGATCTGACCGTAGATCTTCCATTCGTCCACTGCCTGCGGGTACATCCGTTTCCCCCAGTACGCATAACCCAGGCAATCGTGGGCTAACGAGTAAGAAGGATCTTCATTCTCCAATTGCTTGCAGACTGCGATTGCTTCGTCATAGCGTCGCGCCATCACCAGCACACTGCCCATCACCCGGCGAATGACCGACGCTTCTGGATCGAGTTGATGAGCCAGATTGATTTCGGCCCAAGCTTCTTTCTCCCGGCCGCCGAGGGCAGCCAGTCGCTCGGCATACCACTGGTGTGCAGTTGCATCGTTGGGATCGAGTTCGATGGCCTTTTTGAACTCGGCTTCCCCTCCAGCAAAATCCCAGTCGTAGCTCATCTCGTTGCTGCCCAGAACGGCGTGCGGATGGGCGAGCGTTGGGTCGAGTTCCAGCGCGCGGCGCGCGGCGGAATTGGATCTGGGATAATCCTCAGCAGGATTAGAGCCGAAATCCGGAAGCACCGAATAAACGTCGGCGAGCCCGGCATAAGCCAGCGCGTAGCTTGGGTCTTTAGCCAGAGCTTGGTTGAAGAAGGAAATCGCGGTTTGCAGCCGGACATAGGTCCGGTTGTAGAACTCGTATCGGCCTTTCAAGTAAAGGGAGTACGCCTCTGGATCTTGGGTGCCCTGATTCGTTACCCTTCCTTTTTCGGTGCTGCTGAGGGTGGAACGCAGTTTCTCCGCGAGATCGCCCGCCATGCGCTCTTGCAAGGAAACAAGATCGGCAGCCTTGCCGGTATACCGATTTCCCCAGATTTCGGTGTTATCCCTGACGTTCGTAAGTTCCGTGCTGACCTCGACCGTGTGGCCCTGCCATTGGACTCGGCCGCTCACCACCATCGCGACCCCGAGTTCGCTCCCGACGGCGTGGGCTTCGGTGCTCTTTCCTTTGTAGCGGAAGACTGAGTCGCGAGACCTAACTTTGAGCCGGGGCACACGAGCGAGGCTTCCGATCAGCGATTCGGTGAGGCCGTCGCTGAGATAGTCGGTGCCCGTCCCTCCATGTTCGTTGGCGAACGGGAGGACGGCAATGGAATCCTGGCCAAGACGTGGGTCGCGGCTCACCTCGCCTGGCCGTTGCGCGGCAGCGCGTGCGGCAAAGCGTGCCGTCCGCCGGTACGCGTAAATGGCACCAAAGACCGTCACCACCAGCGCGACTGCCAAAACCCAAGGCAACAGATGAGCGCGCGAACGAACCTCGCCGTCTTGCCCGGGTTCGGATGGGATGGGTCTTGCGGCAGGGGATGAGTCGGAGGGGATTGCCCGCGAACCGGAACTCGCCGATACATCCGGCTGCGACTGCGGATGGCGAAGCCATTCCTCGAGGTCCGAAGTAAAGGCGTAGACGGCCCCCCGCGAACTACCCGGCACGCGGTGGACCGGCAGGCCCCGCTCGATCTCCCAACGCCGCACCGTGCGCTCGTCACGCTCAAAGAACGCAGCGATTTCCTTCCAGGAGTCGAGCCTCTGCTTGGGATTGGGCTGAGATGACGTAGAAAACCCTCCCGTTTTCTAACGATGTCCGCTAATGCCCGTTCTTGACCGTTCGTGTCGATTGCCAGCGGGGGAGGTTCCGAGGATTATAGCCGAGTTTTCGGGTGTGGGACACATTTCCTTAAGTCGCAAGTGACTGTAGGTACAGCAGTTCCCCAGAGGAGGGTGTATGAGCGTTCTTGGAACCCTGTTGAAAAAAGGGAGGTTAGTGCTGGCCATGACGACCCTCCTGTTTGTGGCGGGAATTGTTGTGTTGCCAGGGTTGGACTCGACCTATGCGGGTCGGCCCGATACACAGGTCAACAGAAAGGCGGACGAAGGCCCGCCGAACTTGACCGAGTTGTCCGACGTCGTGGAGATCAAATCACTCGCTGCCATCCCCAATGCAGATGCAGCCGCCGGAAAGGCGATCCGCAAAGATGTTTTCTCCCGCGTCGGCAGGGGGGACTGTAACCGCCAACTCGGCCGCCCTGTCTTGAACGAGCCGGAGATGGTTCACCCTTAGGCTTGTGACTCGGCCCGGTCCTTCGGGGAGGAAGGCCGGGCCGTTGTTTCCGCAGGCCAGCCAAGAGACAGATCGTGGGTTCGGTTTACGAATGGATTTCACCAAGGAGAACACCGATGAAAGGTAGATTGCAACTGCTGATCGTTTCGTTTCTGTTAGTCACAATGACGTCAGTCGCCACACAGATAGCCCTTGCACAGGGATATCAGGTTACCCAGCTGAATCCACCCAACAGCCAAGCCGGCAGTACGCAGCCGATCGGCGTCAACACAACCCTTGCCGTCGTGGGCAATTACATGGACACCACCACCGGAAAGCGGCGGGGATTCCTTTATGCGAAAAACAAATACACCGTGATTGACCCCCCGGCCGACACGGGAGGGTACACGCGTGCGAACGGTATTAATGATGGCGGAACGATTGTTGGCGACTTTCAGAGTTCCGATACCCGCTTCCATGGCTACATCTACTCGGGGGGAACGTATACAACCTATGACGAGACACAAACCGAGTCCTGCGGACTGTTCGGCATCAACAAAGCGGGAAGCCTCGTTGGCAGCGTCGGGAATAGCTCCGGCCCTATTCGAGGGTTCATTAACATTGGTGGGAGCAAGACCGAGTTTCAGGTCAATGGAAATACGACTTATGTCTATGCCATCAATAGCTCGAACCAGGTCGTGGGCGAATACATCGACTCCAGCAGCAAGGACCACGGATTCTTTCGGGATAGCAACGGGACGATTACCGAGGTCGCATATCCGGGTGCAAGCCAAACGATAGCGCTGGGCATCAACGATAAGAAAGAGATCACGGGTACCTACACGCTCCCGAATGGCCTGACGTATGGCTTTACGCTCGTCAACAACAGCTACGCCTCAACCGACTTCGCCTTTACGGGTGGAGTGAACAACAAGGGAGCCTATGCCGGCTATTACTGGGGCGTGGACGGGGTGGCTTCCGGATACTTGGCGGCACCACACAAGTTCACACTGGCGACGGTGACCGTCGCCGGAAACCAGCAGGCGCAACTCTGGGGAATTAACAAGGCCGGGGTGACAGTCGGAAACTACGTGGACTCCTCCGGACACCCGCACGGGATGATGATCTCGACGGGAGGCAGTATCTCCAATATTGACGATCCCAAAGGCGCGAGCACAATCTGCTGGGGAATTAATGCCAGCAATCAGATTGTCGGCGCCTACTTCGACACACAAGGAAATCCGCATGGCTACCAATACACGAATGGCACCTTCACGGACGTGCCGGGTCCGGCGGGCTCCGTCGCAAGCCTCTCGTTTGGGATCAACGATTCTGGAGATATCTCCGGTCTGTCCATTGATTCGACTGGGGCCGGTCACGGGTACATTCTCAAGGGCACAACCTACACCCAGCTCGATGTGCCGGGCGCGAACTTAACGCTGGCCCGCGGAATCAATAATTCCGACGAGGTGACAATGCAGTGGCGCGACTCGGCGGGATACATGCAATCTTCGCTCTACAAGAAAGGGAAATACACAAAGATCAACGTTCCGGGAGCAGCCGTGAACCAGGCGCAGGGCATCGACACGAAAGGCGACGTCACGTACTTCTGGTCCGACCCCTACGGCGTCACCCATGCTGCCCTGAAGAAAGGATCGAAGTACTACGTCTACGACTATCCGGGAGGAACGAACACCGGCGCGGGCGGCATCAACGACAGCCTGCAGATGGTCGGGTCCTACAATCCTGCCGGGAAAACGGTCCCGCAGGCATTTACGGGGCACTGACGGACACGTTCGGCAACTAAAAATCACGGACGTGTTCCGTGAGATCAAGCGAAGGGCGTGGCGGGGAGGCTACGCCCTTTTGCGTTTTCGCAAACTCTTTTCGTCCCCAAGCCTCGTACTCCGGCCATTTTCTTGCTCTTAACGTTGGTTGGCGCGAAATCGTGTGCGCAATCGATTAGGAAGCTCTCAGTTTCAGATCCCGACGTGCCAGGGCTGCCACTTGAATCTAAAGCGCAAACATCCCCTGCCGATGTACACCACGTCAGCCAGAAATTGGCGGTGCGCGGTTTCACGCTCCAAGCTCGAAACCGCAGATGGGTGAGGGTCATGGAAAATGTCCTGATTGTAGACGACTCGTCGGTCATGCGGAAAATCGTGGAGCGTTCGCTGCGCCAGGCCGGTTTGGATTTGAAGAAAGTCGTGGAAGCCGGCAATGGCGTCGAGGCTTTGTCCGCGCTGGCCAATGAACACGTCGACCTGATTTTGTGCGACATCAATATGCCGGTGATGGATGGACTGGAGTTTGTCCGCCAGCTCAGCACGGTAGAGAACGCGAAGGGCGTTCCCGTGGTCATGATCACGACCGAAGGCAGCGAAAACCACGTGGTGCAGGCCCTTTCTGCCGGAGCCAAGGGCTACATCCGCAAACCGTTCACGCCGGACCAAGTCAAAGAGCATGTGCTTCCGCTGGTGGGGAAGAAGTCATGAGCATGGATACTTCATTGACGACGCGAGCGCACGAAGAGAACTGGCTTCCGATTCTCGAGCTGGCCGTCGAAGAAGTGTTCGAGATCATGCTCGGATGCCGAATTAAGCCGGCGGATAAAGATCAGCCGGTCGCGAACCAAGAGTTCACGGCCATGGTGGGACTGGCGGGGGAACTGTGCGGCATCATTACCTTCTCCTGCATGCGCGCAACCGCGCGCGAAGTCGCCATCCGCATGCTGGGCCCGGAAATCGCCGACTCGCCCGAGCAAACCTCCGACGCGCTCGGCGAAATCTGCAACATGATCGCTGGGAACTTCAAGAACAAGCTCTCGGGCACCGACGGCAAGTGCATGCTGAGTGTTCCCACCGTCATCGAAGGTGCGGAGTACAGTTTTCGCTCGATGGCTGAAGGCGAATCGATCGAGACGGTCATGATCTTTGAAGGCTCGCCCATCAGCGTCAACCTTCAGCTGCACAGCTGAGGTTCTGACGCATCGAGCGCGGAAAACTTTGCCTCGCCGGAACGCGACGCACCCGGCAAGGCGTGCCTACTCTCCGTCAGCTTAGTTCTCTCCCATAATTCGCCCTTCGATGACTCCCCCAATCCCTTCACAGCACGCGACTTGAGAAGTTTCTAATGCTCTGCGCTTGGCGATTCGCGTGCTCCTTGCTTAGCGCGGAGGCCAATGTGGATAGCGGATTCTATGCAGCGTGTGCCGGACTGCGAGCGCAAACGCAGGCGCTCGAAGTCGCTGCGCACAATGTCGCCAATGTCAATACGCCCGGATTTCGCGGCGAGCGGACCACGTTTCAGTCGTTGCTCGCCTTTTCCCGTCCCACCATTAGCAACGCCTTTAACTTGGCCACCAATAACTATGGCGTTCTCGAAGGGACACGTGTCGATCTGAACCAGGGTAGTTTGACACCCACCGGCAATCGGCTGGATCTCGGAATCGAAGGCACCGGATTCTTTTCCATCCAGACCGCGCGCGGCGTCCGTTACACGCGCAACGGCAGCTTCCAGGTCGCGCGCACGGGTGAACTGGTCACTTCCGCCGGAGACCGCGTGCTCGGCGATACGGGCGTGATCCGCGTCCCGCAAGGCGCGGTTGCAGTGAGCGCCGACGGAACGCTCTCGGTCGGTGGCACCGTTGCCGGACGCATCCGCGTCGTCGATTTTCCGGCGGGAACCAAGCTCACCGCGGAAGGCAACACGCTATTCTCAGCCCCGGCCGGAAGCGAGCAATCGGCGCAACACGCATCCCTGCGCCAGGGCAGCCTCGAATCTTCGAATGTGAGCCCGATCGATGCCATCGCCTCGCTGATTGGCGTCCAGCGCGAAGCGGAAATGCTGGGACGCGCCATGACTCTGATGGATACGGTTTTCAACCATACGGCCGCCAGCGAACTGGCCAAGGTGTAACGAGGGAACTGGAGGAATTATGTTTCGAGCGCTCTATACGGCAGCCAGCGGAATGCAGGCGCAGCAGACCAATCTCGATCTCATCGCCAACAACCTGGCGAACTCGAGTACGGCGGGATTTCGCAGCAGCCGCATGCAGTTTCAGGACCTGATCTATCAGAACATGGTCATGCCGGGCGCCGCCGCCTCGCAGCAAACGACCGTGGTGAACGGCCTGCAGGTCGGTCTGGGCACGCGCCCGGCGGCGTCCGAAATTCTGCAGTTGCAAGGCGACCTCACCGCGACCGGCAACCCTCTCGACCTCGCGATCGAAGGCCAGGGATTTTTTCAGGTGCTGCTGCCGACGGGCGAAACCGCCTACACGCGTAGCGGAAGTTTTCACAGCGACGCCCAGGGCAATGTCGTCACCGCGGACGGCAACCCGATTCAGCCGGCCCTCACCATTCCCCAGGGTGCAACCTCGGTGACCGTGGCTCCCGATGGCACCGTGTCGGTCACACTCGCCGGGCAGCAGGCGGCGCAGCAGGTCGGCAGCCTGCAACTCGCGCTGTTTCCGAATCCGGGCGGGCTCACCGCCGCCGGCAAGAATCTGTTCATGGTGACGACAGCGTCCGGCGATCCGGTCGTGGGAACACCCGGCGGGTCCGACGGTCTTGGCCAGATTCAGCAGGGCTTTCTCGAACAGTCGAACGTCAGCGTGGTCGACGAGTTTATCAGCATGATCGTCGCGCAGCGGTCATATGAAGCCAGCTCGCGCGTCGTGCAGGCGGCCGACCAGATGTTCCAGCTCATCAACAATCTCGGGCACTAATGGGCAGCAATGACTCGACGGACTCATGATCGCAGGCTGGGCTCAACGGGGAGTAAGCTTCTCCGTTCCGCGAGCCTCTGCGCCGTGCTGTTCCTGGCATTCTTAGCCAGTGCCGTGGACAGTGCCGCGCAGGAAGGCAGCTCACGCCGCACGCCCGTAACCAGGGACGAGGTCGGAGAAGCCATCGCAAAGGCCATGCGGCCGATGCTACAACAAGCGCCCGCTTCACCACTGTGGGATTTCGAAATTCCGCTCGCCGTCCCGGCGGCGAGCCCGCATCGACTCGCGGTCGTTTCCCTGTGCCGCAGCAACGATCCGCAATGGGTGCGCGTCCATCTTGCCTGCGACAAGCCGGGCGACTGTTTGCCGTTTCTGGCCTACGTGAAAGTTGGAATCCCAGTTCCCGTTCGGTCATGCGGTTTTGAAGAGACACAGGATCGGGCCTCGCCGCGGGCGGTTCGCATCATCCACGCCGGTGACCGCGCCACGGCCGTGCTGGCGACCGCGGGATTCCGCATGTCCGCGCGGGTTCTTTGTCTCGACGGCGGAGCCGTGGGAGAAACGATCCGCGTGCGCGCGCGCGAAGGCCGCATTTTCCAGGCTCGCATCAGCGGGCCGGCGCTGGTGGAAGTCAAGGGGGGTGAATGAGAATTGCGCTCTTGGTATCGATCATTCTTGTATCGTTTGTATCCGCCTTTTCCTCGAAACCCGAATCCTCCGACCGCGCTCTGGCCAGGTACATTGCCCGCGTACAGTCGGAAGCGCAGCCGTCCGCGTCGTCGACCGGCAGCATCTGGGTCGACTCGGGCCGCCTGGCTTCGCTTTCGACCGACTACAAAGCGGCGCAGGTCGGCGACCTCATCACCATCCGCGTCGTGCAGGATCTGACCTCGACCAACGATGGCGCGGTCGCGACGGCGCGCAATTACAGCGCCAGTTCCGGCGTGGACTCGCTCCCCGGGAAAATTAACGTCGGCGGCGCGGCCAACCTGCTCGGCCTGCATTCTGCGGAAACGCTGGCCGGCAAGGGACAGGCTTCCTCCAGTTCGAGCGTAACCACCACACTGGCCGGGCGCGTGGCCGCTGTTCTCGCCAACGGCAACCTCGTCATCGAGGCCGAACGCGTCATTCATATGAATAACGAGAAACAGACGATCGTCCTTCGCGGACTGGTGCGGCGCGGCGACATTGGGCCCAACAACACCGTCGCTTCGAACACGATTGGCGACCTCGAACTTGAAATCAAAGGCAAAGGCGTGATCTCGGAAGGCGTGCGCCCGCCGCACCCCTTGCTGCGCGCGATCCTGCGAATTCTGAATTTCTAGGAGTACGACCGTGGGCTTCGTGATTGCATCCATCCTGATTCTGACCAGCTGGCCGCTCGCGCTTACGCCTGCGCTCAAGGCGCCGGCCGCCGTGCCGGTCAAAATCGGTGACCTTACCTCCGTCGAGGGCGTGCGCGAAAACTCGCTGATCGGCTACGGCATGGTCGTCGGCCTGACGCGCACCGGTGACAGCCAGCAGACAGTCTTCACCACGCAGACGCTCGCGAACATCATGCAGCGCATGGGCGCGCAGATCCCTCCGGCGACGGCGCGCGTCAATAACGTCGCCGCGGTCTTTGTCACCGCGAGCTTGCCTCCGTTCGCGCGGCCGGGCACGGTCCTCGACGTCACCGTCTCTTCGATTGGCGATGCCAAAAGTCTCGAAGGCGGTATGCTGCTTCTCACTCCTCTTTATGGTGCCGACGGGCAGGTCTATGCGGCGGCGCAGGGAGCGGTCGCCGTCGGCGGGTTTGCCGCCGGTGGTGCGGGCGCGACCAAGCAGATGAATCACCCGACCATCGGCCGAATTTCCTCCGGCGGCCGCGTCGAGCGCGCGCTCGCCTTCGATTTCAACCGTCTGAGCTCGGTTACCTTCCTGCTGCGCGAGCCGGATTTCACGACCGCCGAAGACATCGCCGCCGTCGTCAACCGCGATTTCGGGCATGAAGTCGCCGTGGCGCGCGATGGCGGACGCGTCGAAGTCAATCCCAACGCGGCCGGCTCCAAGACCATGAACGCGCTCGTGGCCCGCATCGAGAACCTCCTCGTTCCCGTCCATCATCGTGCGCGCGTGGTGGTCAACGAGCGCACGGGAACGATCGTCATCGGCCGCGAGGTTCGGTTGGGAGCGGTTTCGATTCTCCACGGCGGCTACTCGGTGCAGATTTCGACCGCCTACCAGGTCTCGCAGCCCAATCCTCTTTCTGCTGGCAAGACCGAAGTCGTCGGCCAATCCGACGTACAGGCCAAGGACAATCCCGCCAAGCGCCTGGAGATTGGCGAGGGCGCGAGCATCGACCAGCTGGTCAGCGGGCTGGAGACGATGGGGGCCAGCGCCCGCGATGTAATTTCGATCCTACAGGCGATCAAAGCCGCAGGCGCTCTCGACGCGGACTTGGAGGTGATCTGATGAAAGTGGACGGAGCTTCGATGATTGGGCAAATGGCAGTGACAGCGCCGCCTTCGGGCCGGACGGAAAAAGCGGCGCGCGATTTCGAATCGATCCTGCTGACGTCGCTGTTCGATTCGCTCCAGAAGAGCTTCTCGCTCGATCACGACAATTCCATGCCCGGCGCCGCCGACTACCGGCTGATGGCAACCCGGGCCATGGCCGAGGCGGTCACGGCCGGAGGAGGCATCGGGATTGCGCGGCTGATCCTGGGCCATTTGCCGGTAACCAAGGTGTCGGGAAAGGGCTGAACTGGAGCACCTAAAAAAGGCCTAAAGTTTTCTCGGCTGCTGCCGATCTTAGAATTGGGACCTGGCGTGTCCATAATGTGCCATCTCCCAGTTAAGGCTTTCTAAGAATCTGCCGATGAACAGAGCAGGTGGGATCGGAGTGCACCATGAGAGTTGATTTCACAAATTTGGGACTGGAGCCGCCGGATAAAGGCAAACCGGGCCGGGCCGGAAGCAGCACCGCCGCCAGCCCCCGTGTAGAGCAGGAGAACGCAGCGCCTGAATCGACGACGGGCGCGGACCGGGCGCAATTTTCGTTCCATCAGTTGCGGGTGGCGTCGCTTGAAGCGAGAGTCCAGGCCGCGCCGGAGATTCGTCAGTACAAGGTCGAGCCTTTGCAACAGGCCGTCGCAAGCGGTCAGTACAAGGTCGATGCGAATCAGGTGGCCCAGGCTATGGCGACCGAGTTCAACAACGGCCGGGTCCGATAGCAGGTTCTGGAAGTCGATGGTGGTAATAGACCATGGACCCGCTGATCACGAACGGCATCGATCCGGCGCTTCTTCGCGTAATCGAGAAGCGCGGGCAGGAGCGCGATCCCCAGCCCCGCCGCCGCCGTACCATGCTCGAACGGGAAAAGCCTGACGACAGCGAGACCGAGGCCGAAGAGATTCCAAAGCACGAACTCGACGACCTGGCCTGAGCCGCCACGCACAGCATAACGCGATCCCATGAATGACCTCGACAACTCGATCCCGCAGCTTGCCCAACTGCTCGAAGAACGCCTGCGCGTGGTGAGCATACTGGCCGAGAGCCTGGAAGATAGCCGCGTCGCGCTCGGCAACAACGATGCTGAGGCGATTGCCCGCGGTGCGGCACATCAGGCAGAACTCTGCCGCCAGTGGAGCCGTCTGGAAGAGCGCCTGAGGGCCGAAGCGGCGCGGCGATCCCACTTCGCCGATGCTGATTCTTCTGAGGCTGAACACTCCGCCGAGCTCCAAGCCGAATGGCAAGCTTTGCACGACCGCATCCGGTACCTCATGCGCGTGCATGCCTCGCTCCTGCGCCATCTCGAGCGCAGTCTCGCCGTCGTGGGCCGGATTGCCGCAAGCTGCGCCGTCACGTACACGCCGGCCGCCGTGCCGCCGCCGGCGGACCCGCGTTTACGGGTGGGAGGCTAAATCCATGTCCGGACTTTATGGCACCTTATCCATTGCGCTGAGTGCGCTTGCGACCAGCCAGCAGGCTCTCGAAACCACGTCCAACAACGTGGCGAATGCGCATACCCCCGGCTATTCGCGTCAGCGCTCGGTTCTAGTCCCCGGCGCTCCTGTCAGCTTCGGGCCGCTTACCATCGGCACCGGCGTTGTGCTGGACAAAATCGAAAGCTTGCGCGACCCGATTCTCGAAATCCAGCTCAACCAGGAGACCCAGCAGCAGAGCGACTTGAATGCGCGGCTGACTCAGCTGCAGCAGATTGAAACCCACTTCAGCGGTTCGTCCTCCGGCATCGGAGCCGACATCACGAACTTCTTCAATAGCCTGCAGCAGTTGGCCCCGAATCCTTCAAGTCTCTCGCTGCGGCAAGCGGTGTTGACCGCCGCCGGAAACCTGGCCAACGACTTCAACGTCACCGCCAACAACCTGCAAACCCAGCGCGGCAACCTTGACCAGACCGTCGTCCAGGATGTGGGCGAGGTCAACCGGCTCACGACCGAAATCGCCAGCGTTGATCAGCAGATCAGCAACCTCGAAAACGTACACGAGAATGCCAGCACGCTCATCGACCAGCGCACCAACCTCATCCGCCAGCTCTCCGGACTTATCGATGTACAAGTGATCCCCACCGACAATGGCATTTCGCTGACAACGTCGAACGGCACCGCGCTGGTGTCGGGCGGCGAGAGCTTTGCGCTCTCGACCACACTCGCATCTGACGGCACGCAGCATGTAATGTCGGGTACGCAGGATATTACAGCCAAACTTACCGGCGGCAGCCTGGCCGGAACCGTCCAGATTCGCGACGAGCAGATTCCTGGCTTACTCAACCAGCTCGATCAGCTTGCCTCCGGACTTGCGAACGCGCTGAACACCGCCAACCAGGCGGGTTTTGACCTCAACGGAAACCAGGGCGGGAACATCTTCGTGCCGCCGCCGGTGGGCGGGAGCGGTGCCGCTATCTCACTCAAGGTCGCGATCACCGATCCGGCTCTGATCGCCGCGAGTTCCGATGGCACGGCCGGCAGCAACGGCAACATCGCCGTGCTGGCCGCCGTGCACGATCAGACGGTGGTCAACGGGCAAACGCCCCTCGACTACTACTCGAACGTCGTGTTCCAGATCGGCAGCGCGACCTCGAATACTTCCGCCGACGTTGACGCCTCAGCCCAGATCCTGCAGCAGCTCAACGACCAGCGCGGCAGCATCTCGGGCGTTTCGCTCGACGAGGAGGCCGCCAACATGGTTCAGTACCAGACGGCATATCAGGCGGCGGCGCGCGTGGTTTCCACGGTGAATGCGATGCTGGACATTGCCGTGAATCTTGGCCGCTAAGCACGCAAGCGAAGGAGGCGAACGATGCGAGTCAACCCAAATCCGATGCCCGATCTGCTGGCGGCTCTCAATGAGTCGCAGCTCCAGGCGCAAAAGGACCTCCTCCAAATCGCCTCCGGTCGCAGCGTGAACCAGCCCTCCGACAACCCCACATCGGCTGCGCTGCTCATCGCGAATAACGATCAGGCTACGTTCAATGCCGGATACCTGCAGAATCTGACTACGATCAACGGCACGCTTTCCACCGCGGACTCGACTCTTGGCTCGGTTGTTACCGCGCTGCAACGCGCTCTTACGCTGGGAGTGCAAGCCGCGAATGGAACGCTCTCCGATGCCAATCGCGCGGCGATTGCCGAGGAGCTGAAGGGAATCCAGAGCCAGTTAATTTCCCTGGCGAACACTTCCTACCAAGGCCAGTTCATCTTTGCCGGCACAGTTACAGGGACTGCGCCCTACACGGCGGACGCTACCGATCCTTCCGGCGTTACTTACAACGGGAACGACGGCGTCAATCAGGTCACGATCGGCAATGGTTATCAGATCAATATCAATCTGCCCGGTTCGCAAGTCTTCTCCGCCGCCAGCAACAACGTCTTCCTCGCCGTCAACCAACTCATTCAGGCGGTTGAGACGAACACCAACATCGATGGCGCCGTCGGCGGAATCAGTTCGGCCGCGACCTACCTTTCTGCGCAAAGAGTCTTCTACGGCAATGCCATGAATCAGGCCGACTCGCAGACCAACTATCTCAATACGGCCAAGCTGCAGATCGCGCAGCAGCAGAACACGCTGGCAGGCGTCGACCTGGCGGGCGTCGCGACCGAATTAAGCAAGACGCAGACAGATGCGCAAGCGACGCTGGCCGCGATTGCCAGATTTGGGCAGATGAATCTGTTCGACTACTTGAAGTAGGGGCATGGCCGAACTGGAGGCTGTTTACCAGTGCGTCTCGACTGCCCCTGACCACCTTACTTACATCTTCTCGGCAATCGTGATCGTGTAGCCGTCCACATCCTCGAAGGCGAACTCGCGCATGCCATAGAACTGCTCGGCGACCGGCATCGTGATCTTCGCTCCCGCTTTTTCTACGCGCGCCAGAACCGCCTTCAGATCGCTGACTTCCATATATAACGTCAGGCTGCCGCCAATGCTCTGCGCCAGTTTCGGATACTCCTTTGCGACCGTGTTCTTTTCGTTAAAGAAGACCTCCACCGCGCCGTTGGTCACCGAACCGAAAACAAAGGGCGCGTTCTCGGGCACAGTAAATCCAGTTTCGAGGCCGAGTATCTCGCGATAGAACTTAAGGCTGGCGGCGACGTCGTGAACGACCAGGTTGGGCGTAAGCTTCTTGATCTGCGCGGCGCTCGCTGTGTTTTTCTCCGACATAGTTTTCTCCTGAAAGTTTTTCGGAATCTGTGCGGATTTTCTT
>Ga0335069_10006457_pt1 | contig 17033 bp, 15 predicted proteins | sample Lox_Sample_11_FD_206714 | JGI IMG/M metagenome (GOLD analysis project Ga0335069, IMG submission 206714) | Soil microbial communities from Loxahatchee National Wildlife Refuge, Florida, United States - Lox_Sample_1.1 | ecosystem: Environmental > Terrestrial > Soil > Wetlands | place: USA...
GTGGTCTTCCGATGACTCTGGGTAAAACTGCAGTTCCGTTCGGCGGAGGCCGAATCATCAGCCTTTTCGCTCACAAAAAGTACGACACCTTAGCTCTGGAATACGTTGACAGCGATGGAGGAATCCACGGAGCAATCTTCGAGCTCAACCAGGGGCAAGGCAAGCTCCTTAGGGACCACCTAGTAGCCCTAGGTGCGCACGTTAGCCACAACGATGAGATCAAACAAAACAATAAGGAGCTCCCCGGTGAAACCAAATAAACGAGTCTCAGCTTTTCTACTTGCGGTGGCAGTTGCGACGACTGCCGTCGCATACTCACCTAAACTGTCCGCTGACACTACGGCGAAACAGCCCTCAGCTGTAGACAAGAACCCGAAGCCACCGCAAAGAAGCGTACAAGTAGTGCTGGTCGATCCCGGCGACGCAAATCTGTCAGCTTCGTTCCAGATTGCAATTTATGAAAGCTTGTTGGACGAGTTAAATAAGACGAAGAAATTCAAGCACGTGCTTCGCGACGGAGAGCGAAGCGCCGGTGAGATTCCCGACCTATTAACTCTGAAGACGAAAGTTGAGAAGTATACCGCTGGTAGTGAGACGCAACGCGCAGTAACCACTGTGAGTGGCGCTACAAAACTGACCGTTAAAAGCCAGCTCTGCACACGCGATGGACAGATTGTCTTCGAACGCACGGTTCATGGCAAGGTGCTGTTTATAGGGAGCAATTTGCGAGCTACGCATGATCTTGCTCGGAATGTGGCGAAGAGCATCAAGCAATCGCCTGTGCCGGAGTAGAGAGCAGCTACAGCTACTGCCACGGAAAGGGAAAGCATAAGTTATCAGGCGTGTAAAGTCTTGCAAAGGGACTAGATAGCGTCTCGCATCACGCCAGCGAGTGCTCCATGGAGGTGATTCCGTTTCCTTCAACTGTCTTCTCCGAAGCCCGTGAGCAATTCAAGTCGGGAGCGGTCATCCGAATTCTAATTTCACATCGCGGGGACATAAATCAGCCTGCTGGACTGCCAGAGCAACGCGCGCTTGAAGAAGTTGAAAAGCAACTTCAGGGCCTGGGTGTAGCGCGGCGATGAGGTAATGAGCTCGTTCAAGGTGCGGTGGACTGGGTAAAGCCATAGTTGCCACAGACGCTATAACGCTAAAGCTAGCTCGGCCCAGACTCCAGTTTCTGCTTAATCGAAGCTAACGCCCTTTCGAGAGAAGAGCGTGTCTTATCCACGGCTACCTTGCGCACAATGCCACCTTTTAGTCCGGTGAGGCCGGCCTGTTGAGACCCCTTCATAGTGATCAGGTAAAAGCCGGCATGATCCGGGGCCTGAAGGTCATTGACGCAGACGGTCACGTCGAGAGCCGTTTCGAAGTAATGACTCGCATAAATCTGCTTCAACGCCACTGCATAGACAGGTTCCGTTGAAGATTTGCCGTGATAAATCACGGATTGAACCATGCGAAACGTGGGCTTGAGACCAAAATTTACCTTCTCCCAATAAAACTGAGATTCGATGTTGCTCGAGTCTGCCTTGGGATAGTCGAGCAAATACGCGCGAAGTTCCGGCAAATAAACGGGCAGGCCTTTAGTGCGGTCGACTAGAGAGGCGAAGGTCTCCACCACGGCGGCGGGGTGACTCTTGTCTCGGTATGCACCCAAAGCCGCGTTACCGCCCCGTTGATAGTCCAGCAGGGCCTGCAGTGCCATTTTCTGGGCAAGGCGATTCACCTGGTCAGCGGCATCGGGAGCGGACCAGTCAATCGATCTTTGGAATTCGTCCATGCGTTCGGCCGGGAGTTGGAACTTGCAATGTCCTGGCTTGCAATCCTTCAGTTCTTTGAAATCCTCCGAGTCCAAAGTGAATCCCTCGAGATCCGCAAGCTGGGGCGGCGAGCTGAACCGTTGAATTGCGAGATAGCTGGGAAGTTTGCGTAGTTCGTCGAGATCCGATGCGAATTTGAGATAGCGTTCTGGCGTCGAATGGATGTAGACAGAACCAAAAACGAAAACCTGGTCCGCGGTTGGCGAATCGAGAATTTTGGCTACGGATCTTCCTTCGCGGATTTTTCGGATTTGCTCATCCGTTAGCCCGACGAATTCGCGATAGAACCTGTTTGGTTCTGCCGAATTGTCTGTGGTTTGAGGCTGGTCGTTACCGACCGGAAAGAGAACCGCCGCCAGAAGGGCCGCACATAGAGTTGCCTTGATCATAGTGGCATCCCCTCGTCAGTTCTCCGCCACGTGGTAGAACCCCTGGTCATTGGTTCTCTCTTCATCACGATCATGCATATGGCCCCAACTGCTGCCCAGAAGACAGTACGCGCACGCCGGCACAAGGCCAACGTCAATCCAGCAGTGGCCGTCACACCGAACATCTTTCCAACAAGCATATTGCCGCCTTCATAGGTCCCGATGTTACCTGGATTCAGCGCACCGACGAGGTTGATCACCTTCGTTAAGCCCTCCAGCGCGAATGCGCCGATGAAAGCGATCCCTGTTCCCATGAACCGCAAAATGACATAGACCTCCAACACTGCCAACGCATGCCATAGGAGACTGAAGATGAGGGTCGCCCAGAACGCGGTAGGCGCTTTGCGACTAAAAGTGAGCAGGTTGTGTTCAGCTGAATCAATGATCGGCTCTCTGCTGATGACCCAGTTGTGAAGCTGAGGCAAACGCCCAATCGCTCTGGCTGCATTCCCCATCAACTCCCAGCGGCTTGCGACGGCCACAGCGGCCAGAACCACCAGTGCGATGAGCCCAACGGCGAGCAGCAATGAATAGACCCGCCACTGACCGGAAAGAGGAAAATGCAATAAGGTGATACTGATTCCCAATGCAGCAACGACTGCGGCCGTCAAGAGATGCATTCCTCCGTCAATCGCGCAGGATGATATTCCACGATCTACCGGTACGTCAGGACTCAACAGAGATACGCGGATTCCTTCCCCAACCATTTTTCCAGCAAAGCCAAGTTGCCCGCACGCGTCCGAGGCCAGTTGCGCTCCAATACTGCGGGACCATCGCAGCCCTTTAATATCGTAGGTAATCGTCTGCCGCCAGGCGCATGTCCTGATCACCTGAGACAACCCTCCCAGAATGATGATCAAGGAGAAGCCCCAGCCGACTGCCTGCACTTGCTTCCAAATGACCACTGGGCCGGTCCGAAACACCAGGTAGCCCAGTAGGCCAAGGCCAAGGAGAGCGGCAAAGAACCGAAGAAAGACCCGAGTTATAGAGTGGAATTTGGACACGGGAGACCCACTGCGCTACGGTCGCGTCAGGAAGATCGGTAGGCCGATTTTGTACTTGTACTGCGGGCAATAGCACTCGGTGTTGTACATCGATGCGATATCCACTTTGCGTGGACCCAGCTTCGGATCGGGAATCGGCACCATCGCGTAGCGCCCTTCGTTGATCGCGGTCATCAAGCCAGACTTGGCGTCTTCAAGCGTGTCCATAGCCATCCCGGCAAAGGTAAATGCCACCAGGCGATCGACGAAGTCGGGGCTACCCGAGCGCAGGTCATAAGTCAGGTCGCTAACGACGGTCTCTTCGCCGGTCGCCCGTTTGATCTCATCGCTCAGGTCTTCCGCGACGCTCATCTTTTTGCGATGGCCGAATGCGTCAGCTTCGCCATATTCCTTCACCGTATAGCCTTGCCACGCGGCGCCTTCGGAAAGAATTATGAGCGAGTAATTACTTGGGTTGTCGCGCTTGTCTTGCACGAGCAAGTCGATCAGATGCTTAAGATCGGCCTTGTATTCGGGAATGCAGCAGCGTAGTCCGGTCACATATGCCGTGTAGAGCGCCGTGTAACCGGCATCCCGGCCAAAGATGCGGAAGATACCGATGTGTTCGTGTGAGCCAACTGTCGTTCGTTGGCGGTCGATGGCCTCCATGGCGCGCGTAATTGCGGTCGAAAAACCGATACAGTATTCCGTGTTACGGACATCGTTGTCCATCGTCTTTGGCACCGCGATCACCTTCATGCCCTTACGATCGAGTTCGGACGCATAGCTCAGTGTGTCATCACCACCAATAGGGATCAGGTAGTCGAGAGCCAGCATCTCGATGTTTTTCAGCACGGCCGGTGTCACATCGAACACGGTGCTGGTCACACCCTTCTCGATGGATTCTTTGGCTTCGAACTTCTGCGATTGCAGGACGGGAGGCAGATTCTTCATCTTCTTTGGACTTGTGCGTGAGCTGTGCAAGAAGGTCCCGCCCGTGCGATCGATGGTGCGCGTGTTCTCGCGGTTCAGGGGCAGAATGTAATGTGCCTTGCTGGCCGGATCCTTCAGATCGACGTGGGTCAATCCTTCCCACCCACGGCGGATACCAACCACGTCACATCCGAGTTCTGCCGCACGGTAGACCACCGCTTTGATCACGGAGTTTAGTCCGGGGACATCGCCCCCTCCAGTGAGTATACCGATGTGCTTCGTTGCCATGCATGGGCTCCTGACTCACGGCATCTTTGCCGCGGCTCAGTGATTCTAGTCAATCAAGGCTCGAACCAAAACCACAATCGATCGGGGGGCCACGTTATATGTCGAATGTCGGAGCGGCAAACCAGGCTCCGAAAAATCTTCAGGACTTGGCAGACCTGTATCCACAATTCTCAGCCAATCCTGCGGTGCGCCTTGCTGGATTTGGAACTGCAGCTCATCCCAGTACGCATTGATCATCACGTAAATGTCATTATCGGCTTGCGACGCACCGTGCAGGCAGAACGCCAGTGTGTGCGAATCCGAAGATAAATCAACCGTAGGACCAGTGCCGTACCAGAAGACGTCCTCCCGCCAGAACCGGCTACGGCAAAGAGAAGGATGCGATTTCCGGAACGCGATCATTTTCTTGAAGAAAAGGAAAATGTCCTGATTCGTCGGGAATTGGCTCCAATCCAGCCAAGCAATCTCATTGTCCTGGTTATAGGGATTGTTGTTCCCAAACTGCGTGTTCAGGAACTCATCCCCAGCACGGAACATGGGTATGCCGTTCGACAGGAAAAGTAGACAACAGAAGTTCTTCACCTGCTTCCGGCGCAACGCCAGCACCTCGGCCGACGCGCCTTCGTCGCCTTCGTGGCCGCAGTTCCAACTGAAGTTCTCGACCATCCCGTCCTGATTGTTATGGCCGTTCTTCCAGTTGTTTTTTTGGTTGTAGGCAACCAGGTCGTAGAGCGTGAAGCCGTCATGCGAATCGATATAGTTCACGCTCTGGAAGGCGTGATAAGCATCGGCGCGGTTATCCGGAAACAAATCATCGCTGCCATAGATGCGCCGCATCAGGTCTGGCACCATGCCTGGGTCGCCTTTGAGAAAACGACGCACGTCATCACGAAACCGTGCATTCCACTGAAGCCAGGTCGTACCCGGAAAACCACGTCCGAGCTGATAGGCGCCGGTATCCCAAGGTTCCGCGACCAACGCCATTCGGCCCAACTCGGGGTCCGCCGCGATTTCATTGAAAATCGGAGCCTCTCCCCAATTGAGCGACCCGTCGGCATTGCGGCTGAACACCGACGCCAGGTCGAAGCGGAATCCATCGATATGCATCTCATCTTTCCAATACCGCAGACTGTCCATGACCATTTTGCGAACGTGCGCTCGGCCGAAATCTAAGGTATTGCCGGTGCCTGAGTAATTGGCATAGGGACTAGTGGGATCCGAAGTCAGCATGTAATAATCTTCAGCGCCAAAACCCCTCAGGCCATAGGTAGGGCCGCGCTGGTCGCCCTCGCACGTATGGTTATAAACAACGTCGAGCACCACGGCAATTCCTGCTTTGTGAAACGCCTTGATCATTTCCTTGAATTCAATGTGTTGCTCAGCGACATAACGAGTTGCAGCATATTGCGCATAAGGGGCGAAGAAATTGAGTGGCATGTAACCCCAATAGTCGCCTTCCTGGGGATCGCGCTGAAATATGGGCATCAATTCGACGACGCTTATCCCAAGCTCTTGCAGATAGGGGATCTTCTCGATCAGACCGGCGTAGGTGCCGGCACGCGAGGGATGTACGCCGGAATTCGAATTCTTCGTGAAACCCTTCACGTGGAGTTCGTAGACAATCGCGTCCGATTCGGGTCGTGGGGGAACATCTCCTGTCCAATCAAAGGTAATGCGATATCCAGTCAGTACTCCTAGCGGCGCCTTTCCTGCATTGGAGCCTGGTCCGACTGCCAGCTTGCGGTCAAACTCCGGCGGGAAGAAAACACATTTAGCGTAGGGATCGACGAGGATTTTTTCGGGGTCGAAGTCGGGGAACCCAGCAGCATTTTGTCCTGAAACCGAATAGGCATAATAACGAGCATCGGGCATTCGATCGAGCGGGATCCTGCAGTGCCAGATACGCCCCGACTTATTACGGAGGCAATCGAATGGGAACTTTAGGATGGGTTTTGCCCAATCGTCAGCAGAATAGATCAACAGATTCACACTCTCAGCGTTTTGGGCGTAAACCGCAAAATTGAACGCCTGCTCCTCCGGGATCCAGGTAGCCCCGAGCGGCAATGGGAGTCCTTCGGTTTGAGCCCACGTGAGGCGCTTTTGCGGTGGCATTTCTGATCCATGCGCTTGTCTCATACAGATTTGCCCGTCTCCGGCTTTCCCCCGACGACCGTTGATCGCATCTTCGCGTGACGCTTCGATCTTTCCGTTAATTCGCGCAGCCATTGGAAAGCGGTCGTCGATAACGTCTCCTCAGTAAAGCGCCATTGCCAGTTTCCACCCACTCGGCCAGGTACATTCATCCGACTTCCAGGGCCGAGATCAAGGACGTCTTGTAGCGGCGCGATCGTCAAAGCCGCCGCCGATGACCATGCCAGTGCCATCAGCGCTGGTGCGGCTTCCGCGCTGCTTGCGAGCGGGCGACCGAGGTAGCTCCAGAAGGTTTGCTTTTCCGAATCGGGCAATTGTTCATACCATTCCCGACTTGGCGCATTGTCATGCGTGGCCGTATACGCAATCGTGTTATGGACGAAGTTGGACGGAAGATAAGGATTATCGGCGTGACCGTCGAATGCGAACTGCAGCACGCGCGTGCCTGGCACCTGAAACTGATCGCGAAGCTGTGCCACATCCGGAGTGATGATGCCAAGGTCCTCGGCGATAAAAGGCAAACTTCCCAGTTCTCTTTGAGCCGCCTGGAAAAAGCCGGCTCCTGGTCCCGGCACCCATTCGCCCGTCCGCGCTGTTTTAGCGCCGACAGGCACGTGCCACGCGGCCGCAAAACCCCGGAAGTGATCCAGGCGAATTGCGTCTACGTGGCCCAGCAGAGAGCGAATCCTATCAATGCACCACTGGTAACCCGTGGAACGAAGTGCATCCCAGTTGTAGACGGGATTGCCCCACAGCTGTCCATCGGCGCTGAAGTAATCGGGAGGTACTCCAGCGACAAAACGTGGCCGCCGCTGCTCATCTAAGAGAAAGAACTCCGGATTCGCCCAGACATCGCTGGAGTCCGGGGAAACGAAGAATGGAAGATCGCCAATCAGGCTCACGCCCTTGGCATGGGCGTATTCCTTGAGCTGATCTGCTTGCCGCCGGAGGAGAAATTGCGCAAGGCAAATCTGCTCCATTTGATTGGCGAGTTCGCGCCGCGCCACGGCTAAAGCAGCGGGCTTCCGCTGGACCAGTTCCTCTGGCCACTCGAGGTAATAAGAGCGGTTAAATTTGTTCTTTAGCGCCCGAAAGAGCGCATAGTCCTCCAGCCAGGTCCCCTGGGTTGCGCAGAATTCCTTGAAAGCAAAGTGGAGGTCTCTTCTGCCCGTATGGAAGTTCGTCCACACCTTTTCGAGCAGCCTCTCTTTGAAAGGAATAACGGAAGCGTAGTCGACTCGATCGGAAGGAAAGGGTGACGCGCAATCACTCGGGGTGAGTAGTCCGTCTGAAATCAGGAGCTCGGGGCTGAGAAGCATACCGTTGCCCGCAAACGAAGACAGTGACTGGTATGGTGAATTCCCATAACCGGTTGGGCCAAGCGGCAATGCCTGCCACCACCCTTGTTTAGCATCATGAAGGCGGTCGATCCAGGAATACGCGGATGAGCCGAGGTCGCCGATCCCATAAGGTGACGGCAGAGACGTAACGTGCAGGAGTATCCCGGAACTGCGGTATTCGGACGGAAACGGCAGAAGCATTCTAACCTCACAACTAGCGCTGATCGCCGGCCCATTTCATTTCTATGGTATTGGGCATGGTTCGACCTTCCAGATCTCCTGGGCGTATTCAGCAATGGTGCGGTCGCTGGAGAATTTCCCGGAGCTCGCCACATTGAGAATGGCTTTCCGCGTCCATGCGGCCGGGTCGGCATGGAGTTCGCAGATCCTCTGGTCCGCCTCGAGGTACGACTTGAGGTCTGCCAGGTGCATGTAGTAATCGCCGCGGTTTAGCAGCGTCTCGCGAATCGGCAGAAACGTGCCGGGCTCGTTCAGGCTGAAGTAATCCGAGAAGATCAAGTCCAGTGCGGCACGCGTCTCCGGCTCATTGTCATAGTGCCAATGCGGGTTATACCATCCGCGGCTGCTGGCTACCTGTTCCGCAGTCAGACCGAACAGGAAGAAATTCTCCTCGCCGGCTTCCTGGGCCATTTCGATGGTGGCGCCGTCGCGGGTGCCCAGGGTCAGCGCGCCGTTCATCATGAACTTCATATTGCTGGTGCCGCTGGCCTCATAGCCGGCGGTGGAGATCTGGTTGGAGACGTCACTAGCGGGGATCAGCCGCTCCGCAAGCGAGACGTTATAATCGGGCAGAAACAGCACTTTGATTCGCCCGCGCACCGCCGGGTCACCGTCGATCGTCCCAGCAAGATTATTGAGGAACTTGATGATCAGTTTGGCCAGGTGATACGCGGGCGCCGCTTTGCCGGCGAAAAAGAAGGTGCGTGGTGGGATTTCCAGCTTCGGGTTTTCCCGCAGGCGGTTGTACAGCACCACGATGCGCAGGGCGTTCAGCAGTTGCCGTTTGTATTCGTGAATGCGCTTGACTTGGCTATCGAAGATCGAGTCCGGGTCGACGACTTGGTCGAAAGTTTTCCTGAGCCAATCGGCAAACTGCGCCTTGGCCTCGCGTGTGGACTTGCGAAAGCTCTCTTGAAACGAGGTGTCCTCAGCCAGCGGCTTGAGTTTGCTTAGTTGGCTCAGGTCGGTGATCCAGCCATCGCCGATGGCCTCCGTAATCGTTCGAGCCAGCGGTGGATTCGCGTGGAGAAGCCAGCGGCGGGGGGTAACGCCATTAGTCTTGTTGTTGAAGCGCTCCGGGTGCATCTCCGCAAAGTCCTTGACCGTGGTCGTGCGCAACAACTGAGAGTGAATCGCTGCAACACCGTTGGTGCTATGCGAGCCGACAATCGCTAGGTTGGCCATCCGCACATGCTTGGTGGGGCCTTCCTCCACCAAGCTCATCCGCGCCGCGCGCCCATCATCGCCGGGGAAACGAAGCCTGACCTCGTCGAGAAGACGCCGGTTGATTTCGTAAATGATCTCCAAATGGCGGGGAGCAAACATCTCGAACAACCCGACGGGCCACTTCTCGAGGGCCTCAGGCAGCAACGTGTGATTTGTATAGGCGAGCGTCTTTTTGGTCAAATCCCAAGCCTGGTCCCATCCCAAATGCGCGTCATCCAATAAAATTCGCATCAACTCGGCGACGGCCAGAGACGGATGTGTGTCATTGAGCTGGACTGCCGCCTTTTCGGGCAGTTGCTCCCAATCTTTGTTGAACCTTTGAAACCGCCGTACGATGTCAGCCAGGGAACAAGCCACCAGGAAATATTCCTGGACGAATCGCAGCCCTTTGCCCGCGGTGGTTGAATCGTCAGGATAGAGCACACGGGTGAGCGATTCTGCCCCAAGAGTCTCGGCCAATGCGCCCACGAAATCACCGGTGCCGAATTCCTGAACATCGAAGTAGTCCGGCGCAACTGCAGCCCACAGGCGGAGGGTGTTAATCGTCTTCCCCCCGTAGCCCACTACTGGTCGGTCGAATGGTATGCCGAACCAGGTTGATGGTCGGCCTGGGACCATCTGAAAGTTACCCCCGACTAGCTTAAACGAGCAACCCAACTTCACCTCCACCATCTCGGGCGGTCGCGCAACCTCCCAGGGATCACCCAGGCGAATCCAATTGTCGGGGTTTTCTCTTTGCCATCCATCAACAAAGGATTGTTTGAACATGCCATATTCGTAGCGCAGACCATAGCCCACAGCAGGAAGTTGCATCGTGGCCATTGAGTCCAAGAAACAAGCGGCGAGGCGACCCAGACCTCCATTACCCAAACCAGCATCGGGTTCCTGTTCGATTAGCTTGAGCCAATCGAGTCCTTTCTCCTTGACCATGTATTGAATCACCGGGTCAAGCAAGAGGTTGGTTATGTTGTTCGTCAGCGAACGTCCGATGAGAAACTCCATGGAGAGGTAATAAACGCGTTTGGGATTGGCGTTGTTATATGTGCTCTTCGTCAGCACCCAACGTTGTGCGAGTACGTCACGAATCGAATGCGAAAACGCCTCGAAGCGCTCTCTGGCCGTCGCGACCTGCGGGTTGATTACACGGTCGAACACCAGATGCCGCTCGTAGAACGCATTCTCCGAACCAACAAATGCAATCGGGCCGCACCCGTACTGTTTGAGAAGCTCTGAAACGCGCCATTCCTCTGGTGTTCTCGGAGGAGTTTGGATGGCTTCCGACGCTGTTACACCTTTTGTGCTCATAAAGAATCCTTGGTTTTCCAAATGAGTGAACTCGCCCATACTCCTCGAGAACGGAGATGCTCCGCTAGAGCGGCCATCTCCATCCCGTGATCTCGGGGCTGTCGATGCCATGTTTATACGCGTAGGCCTTGCAGGCGATCTGTGCGTTGCGGAATTTTTCTTTGGCATGGCCACCGATACTTTGCAGCCGTGGAACACGGTCAATGGCATCGATAGCCAGGCTGAACCGGTCAATCTCGTTGTTCATGGCCAGTTCCATTGGGGTGTTGATGTTGCCTTTCTCCTTGTACCCGCGCACATGCAGACTCTTGTTCTTGCGGCCGTAAGTCAGGCGATGGATCAGCCATGGATAGCCATGGAAATTGAAAATGATCGGTTTGTCACACGTGAACAGAGAGTTGAAGTCTGCTTCGGTCAAGCCGTGCGGATGCTCCGTGCTCGGTTGCAGCTTGAAAAGGTCTACCACATTGATGAACCGGATCTTGATGTGGGGAAATTCCTCGCGAAGCAAGACGGTGGCTGCCAATGCCTCCTGCGTGGGTATATCGCCGGCAGAAGCCATAACCAAGTCGGGCTCCCCAGCCTGATCGTTGCTGGCCCAGTCCCAGATGCCAATACCCTTCGTGCAGTGGGTAATCGCCGCATCCATATTGAGGTACTGCAAGTGAAGCTGTTTGTCGGAAACAATCACGTTGATGTAGTTCTCGCTGCGGAGGCAGTGATCGGCCACCGAGAGCAAGCAATTAACATCGGGGGGAAGATAAATGCGTGTCACCGCAGCGCTCTTGTTGAGGACGACGTCCAGAAAACCGGGGTCCTGGTGCGTAAAGCCGTTATGGTCCTGCCGCCACACCGTAGACGTGATCAGCAAGTTCAGCGAGGCTATTTTTTGACGCCAGGACAAATGATTGCAGATCGACAGCCATTTGGCGTGCTGGTTGAACATGGAATCGATAACGTGGACGAAGGCTTCGTAGGAGGACAAAAAACCATTCCTGCCGGTAAGCAGGTATCCCTCAAGCATCCCCTCCATGGTGTGCTCGCTGAGCATCTCAACGACGCGCCCGTCCGGTGCCAGTTCACCGCCATCCTCGTCTTCGGGAAAATATTGGGCAATCCAGAATTTCTTGGAAGCCTGGTACAGCGCCTGCAGTTTGTTCGAGGTTGTTTCGTCGGGGCCAAACACGCGGAAGTTGTTCATATTCAACTTCATGACATCGCGGAGGAAGTTCCCCAGCGGCGGAACATTCTCGGCTTCAATTGTTCCAGGGCGATCCACCTTCAGTGCGTAGTCGCAAAAGTCTGGCAAGCGCAAAGCCCTTCTTAGTATTCCGCCGTTCGCATGGGGGTTGGCGCTCATTCGGCGATTTTCCTTTGGGGCCAGTTCTTTCAGTTCCGGAATCAGCTTGCCCTTTTCATCGAAAAGCTCTTCTGGTCTTTGGTCGCGCATCCACTTTTCCAAAATGCGCAATTGTTCCGGATTCTTCTTCACGTCGGTCAATGGCACCTGATGTGCACGCCAAAAGCCCTCGAGCCGGTGGCCATCCACTTCTTGCGGTGCGTCCCAGCCCTTCGGAGAGCGCAACACGATCATCGGCCAGCGCGGCCGCTTAGCAATGCCGGACGAGCGGCATTCCCGCTGATGCTTTTGGATTTCGAGGACGCAATGCTCTACAGTGGCCGCTATCGCCTGGTGCATGCTGTCCGGGTCCGAGCCCTCGACGAAATAAGGCGTCCATCCGTAGCCGCGCAGCAGGTTTTCCAATTCTTCGTGCGTAATACGGGCTAGCAGCGCGGGATTGTTAATCTTGTATCCATTTAAGTGCAGGATTGGCAGTACTGCCCCGTCGCGAATAGGGAGCGATAGCGACGCGGGTTCTTCGACTGGCACTCTCGAAGTCTTGTTAACCTCATTGCATTTCCACCATCCGTGAAACAGATCGGTTCACGATTTGCCTCTCGTCAAACGTGAGAGACTCTGTGAGGGCAGTCACACCCATGATTTGATTACCGGCTCTTTGGCTCAATATTGCTTACGCACGATGAGAGCCACTTCCGAACCATAGAAAACGCTAGCTTTCTTCAGCGCAAGGACATTCCCCTGACCGAATGAGGGCAGCGCGTGCCCAGTTCTGGCTCTAACGTCAGGCCCACCAGATCCGCCTCGACCACTATGTTCTTGCCGGATACCGACTTCTCGAATTCGATCGCGAGGGCGAATTGCGACAAAGAAAAAAGGAGGATTAGCCCGAATCCCGTCAACTTAGGAGTAAGTTCAATGCCTAGCCATGTTTTGGCTATTGTGCACCGGCTCCGCCACTTGGAGTCCCCGATGTATTTTCCGCTGCATGGGCCAATGGGATCTGCGAAAACAGTTGCAGATCGACCAGCATGCTTAGCCGCCGGTCTAACTGGAAAAACGTCGCTGCTTTCTTCCCCGGCAACGCTTGGGATACTTTCGGGACATACTTCAATCTCAACGCCTGGGCCTCTGCGTCCACCTCCATCCAATGCCGCACATAAATCAGTGCATCATGGTCCGTCATGGTTGACCACGTCTCCGCGTACTGCTTCAACAATGCGTACTTTGCGTCATTTACTTCATGCACGTCGTCCGCGTAGTGCTTATAGATCGGCCAGAACCTTTCCGCCTCCGTATCTGAAAGCGACATATTTTCTCCAATCACCTGCATTTTCATTGCCCGTATATCCTGTCGGAGTAACGCAATGTCTTCGTCGGTCACCGTCGGGCTGATGACCCTCCGCACGGTAACCTGCTGCCCCTGCCCAGTCCCGGCCGGCGTTTTCGCCCCTACCGCAGGGGACCGTCCACTCAACACCGTGACAAAGATGACTCCCGCAACAAACGCCGCAGCCCATCCCGTTCCTGTCATTTTGCTTTTCATAGTCATGGTGGTTAGTTGTCTATATGCAGCTGCGCGACTGTCTTCCGCCACTTCTGTACCGGAGCATAATTGTGCCCATGAATTCTCCGCACTGTCTTTCGGGGCGGCAGTTCCTCTCTCTCTGCTTCAAACCGCTTCTGCGCGATCCAAGACATTGCTCGACAATTTGCAGCGAGGACGGTATCAACCGACAACTTAAGCGGTAATGCGCAGTCCAGAATCGATGCTCGTGAGGTCGTTCTCAGCACAGCGACCGCCCTGGCTAGGGGGTCGAGTTCGACAATGACCATCGCGGGATTGAGGTGGACTAGAAAATCATGGAACTGTTGCAGCTTCGAATTGCCATGAAGAAGGTGCTCGGCATGCATGCAAGTTCGGTTGAAATATCTCGGCTCGTAAGACCTAAGTTCATCAAGGCTGTCGGCTACTGCAGCCTTAATCGTTTCCCACCTAACCCATTTCGTGAGCTGCTCGGGGGAGGCGAACGGACTCGCCGAGTTTGTCATCAGTTCACGCGCCTTGCTGACCGCATTTTCTGCATTTCGCAGGTTTCCCGTAATAAGGTGGGCAAGGGCCACCAAGACTTCGTGTTCATTTCGGAACCGTTCCAGTGTCTCGAGGGATGACACGCGGTTAACTGCGGCTGTTTTTAGGTGCGCAGGACAAATGCAAGACATATTAGCTATCTCCCGAAGTCATACCCGCGCGATTTACGGAAGAGGTCCTTGGAGCACAAGATCCACGCGAGTAGTCACCAGGTGAAATGTTTAGTCTGCGCATCTTGTTCAACAGCGTGGTACGCTTCACGGCCAACCGCTCAGCGGCACCCCCCTTGCCTGCGACTCGGCCCGACGCGGCTTTTAGTGCGTCAATGATGATGGTGCGTTGCGCCTCTTCAAACGTTGAGGGGGAAGCGATCTGACGCATGGAGCAGGTTTTCAACTCCCCGAGGGGTACTTCTAATGCTTCTCCTTGGGAGAGGATCACAGCACGTTCGATGAAGTTCTCGAGCTCCCGTACGTTCCCTCTCCAGGGATGATTCGTCAATACCTCCATCGTGCGAGGAGGAATCATCTTGATCTGCCTTCCCATTTCCCGGGACAGCTTCGAAACAAAGTAGTTCACCAGTTGTGGTATGTCTTCGCGACGTTCCCGAAGCGCCGGGATCGCAATCGGGAAGACGTTGAGGCGGTAGAACAGATCCTCGCGAAACTTTCCCTCTTCAATCAGGCTGGAAAGATCGCGGTGCGTTGCGGCAACCATCCGCACATTAACGCGGATCGTGTTGGCGCTTCCCAACCGTTCAAACTCCTGCTCCTGCACCGCGCGCAACAATTTTGGCTGCAGTTCCAGAGGGATGTCTCCAATCTCGTCCAGAAAAAGCGAACCGCCATCCGCGAGCTCGAATCTCCCCTTTTTCTGCATCAGGGCGCCGGTGAACGCTCCCCTCTCGTGTCCGAACAGCTCGCTCTCCAGCAACCCGCCCGGAATCGCCGCGCAATTCACCTTCACCAGATTGCGCTTGTACCGAGGACTGAGTTCGTGAATCGCCCGGGCAATGAGTTCCTTCCCGGTCCCGGTTTCGCCGGAGATCAGCACGGTCGCGTTGGTGGGTGCAACGATTTCGACTTGTGAAAGGACCGCGCGCAAGCCGCCGTGCCGGCCCACAAGCGTGTCCAGAAATGAGGCCCGTGCCAGTTCTGCTTCGTCTGCCACTGAGTTATCGCCAATTGGAAATACGGCCGGGTATCTATTGAATTGAGTGAAACTAGGTGCTGCTGCGCTCATCTCTTACCCCCTCAACGACTACAATGCTCAAAACCCCGAACTGATATTGGTTAGATTTTCGTGGCTGCTCTTGCTAGCGCGCCAGCCAAAGCGCGCCCCGCACGGCCTGGAACAGCGTGAACCGATGGCGTTTGCGCAAAATCTGATACCACTGATATAGCGTGGGCGTTTTCATGACTGCTACCTCCTAAGCTGCGATCCGTTCTTTTGCTACGTAATCCAGGTATTTCCAGTCCGGCTTAGAATCCGGCTTGGGGAACTCTTTGACTTCGCGGTTGGGTTGCGCGGATGATTGCTCCCGGCACGCATCCATTAAGGCCTTCATCTTGTCGTGATCCATAACTACGCTCCACTCAGTGAACCCGGTCAGCCTGCCCGATGAACTTCGGTTGTTTATTGCTGGACCACTCGAATCTCTACGCGGGAGTGTGCTCGCAGTGCCGCTTAGCGGCAACCCTACAATGGTAGTTCTGCGACACTACATTGGCTTGCGGTGGGCACTATGGCGGGGGAGTGTGGCACCCCTTTGTGTGAAGGGAACCTAATCGAAAGGGGGTGGGCGTTAACTCTTTCGGTCCGGAAGCTCGATGCGCTTCCATCCAAACAGGTGGGCGTCAACCGACCAGACCCCCGGCCCCAGAAGCGCCAGGGCAGCACCAACAGTCCCTAATAGCATGCAGTTACAAGGATCGGCGGGATGTAGGAAGGCGCTTAAGGACGCAAGAATTGCCAGAGCGGTTCCCGCCACAGGGGTCCACAGACCGAGAAGTAAAAACATTCCTACAAATCCGGTTAGCACATTCAATATGGTTGGTCCAACGGGGGGTCCGCCGCGGAGTCCCATAGCGGCGTGAAAGACCACGGCGACAGCCGCAACCACTCGCAGCAGGAGAAGACCCAGCCCGGGCGCACCGTGGGCGAAAGTTGAGAAAAGTCTGCGCACGACATATCGAGATTACGAACTCCGGAACACAGACGTAACCCCCAAAAGGCCCGGGTGAGGGACTCTTTCGAGAAAGCTACAACTCAATGATGCCGCGCTTCACCCCAATCATGGCGGCTTGGGTACGGTCTTTTGCGCCCAATTTGGAAAGAATGTTTCGGACCTGGCCTTTCACCGTCTCTTCGCTTACGGACAGCTGCGCGGCAATCTCCTTATTTGCGTTCCCTTCCGCAATCAGCCGCAGAACCCGCACTTCTGCCGGCGTCAGCGCGTCGTCAGTGGCATGCTCGGCAAGTTCGTAGGAAGCTTCAGCGGAAACTGTCTTTTTACCTGCATGAACGGCTCGGATGTTCTTCAGCAGTTCCTCATGCAGCGAACTTTTCAGCAGGTAGCCCCGAGCGCCCGCCTTGATTGCCCGCAACACCTGGGCATCTCCAGCATACGTAGTCAGCATGATGATCCGCGCCTCCGGAGCTTCGTCGCGAATCGCGATCAGCGCGTCCAAGCCACTCATTACGGGCATCTGGATGTCCATCAGCGTAATGTCCGGTCGCTGCGCGCGGAACTGCTGGATTGCTTCCCGGCCATTCGCGGCCTCGCCAACAACCCGCATGTCCGACTGCCCCCCGACGAGCGCGGCAACGCCTTCCCGGACGACAGGGTGGTCGTCAACAACCA
>Ga0335069_10006458_pt1 | contig 17033 bp, 12 predicted proteins | sample Lox_Sample_11_FD_206714 | JGI IMG/M metagenome (GOLD analysis project Ga0335069, IMG submission 206714) | Soil microbial communities from Loxahatchee National Wildlife Refuge, Florida, United States - Lox_Sample_1.1 | ecosystem: Environmental > Terrestrial > Soil > Wetlands | place: USA...
CCCGAGGAATTGAGGCTTCACTTCGACGCCGTCGATTTCGACGCGGTTCGGCAGGCGGTCAAGCAAGGCCAAAGCGCGCGACCCGCTGCTATAGGCGAAGTCGATACTGATCGGTGTAGCCGATGCGGATTTTAGCTCTGCGTTGATTGCTTCGATGCGAATGAGCGGAGGATTCGGGGATGGCTCGATCGAATGTGCCCCCGCCGGCAGCCAGACGGTATGGTCGTCGCTCACCGGCCACAGCTTTCCATCTACCAGCGTTGGCCCTTCCCATGCGACTCCAACTGACCGGCGAGACTCGACAGTCAGCTTCGATCCGATACGTTCGGCCTTTTCCACCGTCGCTGCGGCGGAGGATAGTAGCGGCAGATCGGGCTTCGCAATCGAGCTTTCGAAATAAACAGCCACGCGTGGGAAACTGAGCGCGGCCTGATGAATTAGTTGAAGAAACTCGACGCCGGTTGCCTGCTTGGTGGGGTAGACGTCCTGATAACGATCGACCACATTGATATCGATCGCGAGCTTATCTTGCCTGGGCGTCAGCGGCTTATATTTCGCCGCGATCTGCGGATAACGTTGCGGGCCGAGGTTCCAGATGGTCGCGGGATCTTCGATCAGAAAAGTGAAATCGTGATTTGCCAGCAGCGGCAGCGTGCGCGACACATCCGCGCCGAGCTTGTCGCGCATGCTTGCATCGAAGCGGTCGTCGATATGCGTGAGCACGACATCGAGGTCCGGCTTTCCTTTGCGAAGGCGCTCTGCCTGGGCTAGCCATTCCGATTGTTGACGGGCGGCAAGTTCGGCGCGAAAGTCGAGAAACTGCTTGAGGCCGGTGGGATTCGCCGCGGCAGCGTTCGAAGAAGAGTGGGTGAAGAGCTCGCGCGGATCCAAGCCGGACTGCTTGCGGAACTGCTCACGAACGTCGGCATTCATGGGTGTGAAGCGCGCGGGGTTGTCCGGACCCTCGAGCGATTCGAAGTACAGCTCCGCCAGGTTGATCCCGTCCCAATCGAACCGGTTAACCAGGTCCGCGACGCCCGCAGAGACAGACTGAAAGGCGTCGCGATTGGTCAGATTCATGAGCTTGCGCCAATCGAGCTGGGCGTCTTGGAGCAGCGCCGTTTTCTCGCGCCATTCCGGATGCTGCTCCCAGAATTTGTCGCTGACGTGAGGCAGCTCGAACCAGGCATACACGAGAATGCCGTTTCGATGGCAGGCTTCAATCAAGCGCGTGAGGTACTCCTCAGATTGCGGATCGCGTTCCCAGAAATGCCAAGCGGCGACTTGCAGCGCGCCGATCCCGGCGGCTCGCCACTTCGGAGCGAAGTAGTTCACGTCGACGTGGAGCCGATAGGAGGAATCGAAAAACGCCCACAGATTGTTCGAGCGAAACGGTAGTTCGAGCCCCAAATCGGCGAGCGCTTGCGCCAGATAGGGGAACCGCTCATAACCGCGATCCCCGGGCGACTCGGCGAGCCATAAAACCGCACCTTGGCCTCGGCGGACGCCTGCCATGAGCGGCGCGCCTTCGTGACGCTCCCGCGCGAAGACGCGAGCATCCTTCGGGACTTCGAAAATCGGTAGGTCCTCGGCTTGCTCCCAAACGATTTCGAGCTTAGGCGCGCGAACGTCCTCCACGGAGCGAACCGTCACGCGCTTCTCGGTCGCACGGAAACCGAACGATAACGCAAGCGGCGATGCGCCTTCGACGATCAGGATCGTGCCGTGCTCCACCCGATCGGCCCAACCGGAGACGGGAGTATCCGGCGCGGCAATCACTACACCGTCTTTCCCAGGCGCCAGCCCCATGGCAGAGAGAATCGCGGGCCAAGAGCCCGGTGCGTCTGGGGGGACCTGATACGTCAGCGTAGCGGCGATGGCCGCGCGAGCGGCCAGCAAACTGATGAGCAAGCTAATGAGTGAACGCATACCAGAGGCCCACTCGCAGCTCGTTGTAGTTTGGCCGGCGCGGATTGTACTCGTTGACGAGGTAAACTCCCCGCAACACGTTCACGGAAAACAAGACTGGGGAGTTGTCGAAGCGAAAACGCAGGCCCGGCCCGGTTTCGGCGTAGTTCGCCCAATACTGGCGATGCGCATCTGCGGTGAGGTTTAGATTCCACAGAAGCTGCGCGTGGACGCCCGCGGTTTCCGAGGCTGGCAAAGTGTAGCCCGCGCGATTTTGCGAATACAGGATCGAATCGTTGCCGAAGCGGCTGATGAAGACGCCGTCCATGTTGGTTTCCGCGAACCGCCCGTGCGAGCCGCCGGTCAGAAGATGTCCGAACCCTTTTGCATATGAGAGGCCGCCGCGGTAATCGGGAGTGAAGCGTCGGTGCTCTGTCGGTGTTTGCTCATAAATCAGAGCCTCGCCCGCTTCGAACCAGCCGGCTAGCCCGTGCCAAGACGAGGTCCCCAGCCCACCGCCGAAAATAATGCTGCGCTCCGAGAGATATTGCGAACCGAACGCCACCGGCACCGCACCCCGCACATCGCCCAGCAATCTCACGGACAGGTACGGCCGGAGCCACGAAACACCAGGCAGCCGGACTTCCGTTTTTGCCTGCGCATAGCCGAACAGATCGTGCCAGCGGGAGGAGTAGATCGGGAATGCCCATACGGTCGTGCGAACCGGTTCGAAGGCGGGCGCTAGGTTGCTGTACGCCTTCGCGGCTTCCTGCGCGATAGTGGGGTCCGTGCTGTTCCGAGCGAGGTCGAACCAGTGGAGCGCGGTCCGATCGTCCTTGAGGATGTTGAACGCCCAGCCCAGCTTGAGCATGACTTCGTAGTCCTGCGGGTCCGCCTCATGGGCTTGCTGGAGATACTTGACCGCGTCCGGAAGATAACCTTTCTCCAAGCTGCGAAGACCGAGCGTTTTGGCATCCGCGGGAGCTTCGCTACCAGCGCGGGTTTGAAGCAGCGCAGGCTCGGCTTCAAGAGGTTCACCTAACTGAAACGCGATATCGCGGCGCAGTTGCGTATTGCCCGCGTCCAGTGTCATCGCCTTTTGAAACTCGGAGAGATATGGATAACGGTCGGGCAGCAGTGCGCGAGCCTGCTCGGATACGCGCGGCGTTCCTCCGCGCCATGCCGCGATCCAGGCTGCCGTCGCATCCTCGTCGCGATTCAACTGCTTCCAGGCGCGCCCCAATTCGATCAGCAGATCTCGGCGCTCCGGCCGCAACCGCCATGCCGCCTCATAGTGTTCCGCAGCGAGCGCTGCATCATCGCGCTCCGCCGCCAGACGGGCGAGTTCCTCGTGCGCGCTGAAGTTTTTCGGATCAACCTCGATCGCCTGCTGCCAGCGCGCGATTCCCTCACGAAGCGGGCGATCGACATTTTCGAACGCTCGTGCGCCTTCCGCATTGCCGGCATTCTTCAGATGCTCAAATTCGCGGCGCGCCGTTGCCGGCTGGTTCGTTTCGTAACAAAGGTACGCGTACTCCAGTGCGACGCGATCGTCAGCGGGATTGAGGCGCAGAGCTTCGGCGAATTGCTCTCGCGCGGCTTCGGTCTCACCGGCCTTCAACAGCGCGTAGCCAAGGTCCTTGCGCCACTCGACACGATCCGGTGAAGCCGCAATCGCCTCTTGAAAGTAAGCGGTCGCGTGATCGTAATCATTCGTTTTCAGCGCCTGGTATGCTTCATCGGCGGGGCCGCGCTGCGCGTACGCTGCGGTGGTGACGAGACCGAAAAGTACGAGGGTGGTGCAGCAGCGGCCCATTGCCGGAAACATAGTGCGGGGAACAGTCAATTCATCTCAGTCGAGCCGAGGCTTAAGGAAACGCCTTGCCTGACAGTCGTGCGCCCCGCCCGATAGGATCTGCGATAGGATACCTGCGATAGGAGGCTGCTTGAGTCTTCGCGCCGCGGCTATGTTCGCATGCTTCGCCTTGAGCGCTTGCGCTCAGTGGATCAACCATCCGACTCCTGGGATTCCTCGCACGGCCGCTGGCAGGCCCGATCTGAACGCTCCGCCGCCAAAACTCGCGGACGGAAAACCGGACCTGTCAGGCATCTGGGTTCGCGTGCCTCCGAAGGACTATCCGGGCGGCGCAAACTTCGGAAATACGGTCACCTTCTATATGGCGCCGGGAACCGACGCGCCTCTCCTCCCCTGGGCGGCGGAGCTTCTGCGTAAGCGCCGTTACGATGACCTTGGCGGCGGCCGACCTTCGGAGCACTGCCTGCCTCACGGCGTTATCGGCGCGATGCTCCCGAACACTCCGTTTAAGATCGCGCACACGCCCGGTGTCACGTTCTTGCTCTACGAGCAACTGAATCAATACCGGCAAATTTTCACCGACGGCCGGTCCCTTCCCGAAGATCCGAATCCAGCGTGGTGGGGTTACTCGATCGGTCATTGGGAGGGCGGTGACTTCGTGGTGGAAACGGGCGGGTTCAACGATAAAACGTGGCTCGACGATAGCGGCTATCCGCACACTGAGGCAATGCGGTCCATCGAGAGATTCCACCGCACCAGTTTCGGACACATGGATTTAGAGGTGACCATCGACGATCCGAAGGCGTACACAAGGCCGTGGTCCGTGCGGATTCCGCTCGCGCTGATGGCGGACACGGAGATGATCGAGGACGTGTGCGACAACGAAAAGGACGCGCGGCATTTCAAAGCCAAGTGATTCTAAATGCTGCTCCAGGCCGAGTTGCCGCTATATAATTGGGGCAGCCGGAGGATGAATCCATGAGTAGAATTTCGGTCGCGGCGGCGCTCGGGTTGGCCCTGTCCGTCTCGCTGAGCGCTCAGTGGCTCAACTTCCGCGAACCGGGAATCCCTCGGATCGATGGGAAACCAAACCTCAATGCGCCAGTTCCACGAACTCACGACGGCAAACCCGATCTATCCGGACTTTGGGAACCGGAGGCCAGCCCGTATCGCTTCGACGTGATCCAGGATGTGAAGGACGAGGGCATCTTCCGTCCCGCGGCGGAGGCCCTGTTCTTGCAGCGCGCCATGGACTTGAGGCGGGACAATCCGGTCACGCACTGCCTTCCGCCGGGCCCTTCCGCGATTTTCGCGTCTGGCTCGACGCGATTCTACCGAATCATGCAGTCTCCTAACGTGACCGCGATACTGTATGAGCTCGGCGGCTTCCGGCAGATCTACACGGATGGGCGCGATCTTCCAAAGGATCCGAACCCGACTTGGTTGGGATATTCGATCGGGCATTGGGACGGCGACACGTTTGTGGTCGAGTCGGCGGGCTTCAACGATAAGACGTGGCTGGATATGGTCGGACATCCGCATTCGGAGCGTCTCAAGGTCACGGAGAAATTTCACCGCGTCGATTTCGGCCACATGCAGGTTCAGGTGACCTATGACGATCCCGAAACCCTGGTCAGGCCGCTGACCGTCGGATTAGCAGTGAAGTACGCGGCGGACACGGATCTGCTGGAATACGTCTGCAACGAGAACGAACGGGACACGGAGCATCTGATATCCACGGCGAAACCGAAGGCGCATCCCAGCGAGGCTGTGCTCAGCAAGTACGTAGGCGAGTACGAGTTTCGTGAGGGCCCCCCTGGGAACCGTGCCTTTTTCGGCCCCGTTCAGATCGTGAGCCTGCAGCATGGCCAGCTTTATTTGAAGGACTTCCCGCTCGTGCCTCAAACGGAGACGCGATTTGACTCGACCGCAGCGACGATCGAGTTCGTTCTCAATCCCAAAGGCGAGGTCAGCCATTTCATTTTTAGCGCCGCTGAAGGCGACGCCATATACGATCGCAAGCGCTGACGCGGTTATTCGTGTCTCAGCGCCGCGACGGGCTCTATCCGCGAAGCTCGCCGGGCGGGAATGTAAGCGGCAGTCCCGGCTGCAACCAGCAGAGTTAGTAAAGCCGCGGCGACGGTAGCGGGATCGGCCGGTTTAACGCCGAAGAGAAACGATTCAACCAGGCGTGACAGCCCGAACGCTGCCACAAAGCCGGCGATCAGTCCTATCGATGTCACGACGGCTACCTGCCGCACCACTAACCACACCATCTGAAAACGCGATGCACCCAGTGCGATGCGAATGCCGATTTCGCTGGTCCGTCTTCCGACCGTGTGAGCAATCGTGCCGTATAAGCCGACGCAGGCGATGGCGAGCGCTAGAATCGCGAACCCCGTGCAGAGCCTCGCGAACATGGCTTGGCCCGTCATGGTTTCGTCTATCATCGCGGCTTGTGTTTTCAAGCCGGTAATCGGAATCCGCGGGTCGGCCTGCCGGACGATCTCGCGCACAGCTCCCGCCAAGGCGAGAGGATCCCCGTTGGCACGCAGCGCGTAAGTAGCTTCCTCGGGCGGGCGATACAAGTTTTGCCAGAAGGACATGTACACGATAGGCGGGAACGTCCTAGTGAGCTCGCCGTAGCGCGAGTTTCTGGCCAGGCCGATAACCTCCATCTGCTGTCGCTTTCCGTCCGTCTCCAGCACGACTTGTTGGCCGATCGGGTTTCGAGCTCCGAAGTATTCCTTGGCCCAGGCTTCATTGACGATGGCGACCGGCGCAGAGTCAGGCCGATCCCGCTCATCGAATTCGCGGCCGGCAATGAGCGGGATTTGCATCGTCGCAAAGAAATCGGGACCTGCGGTCAGGATGTGTGTATCCTTGCCCTCGCCGAAAGTTCCGTGACCATCGGCGGGGTGCTCAGGCGCAGCCGTTCCAATCGGCACAACAGGCGAACCCCAAGTGCCTTCGCCCACCAATGGCGAATTGGATACGGTCGCGCTCCGTACTCCCGGAATCGAAGCGAGGCGCTGCTGCAGATCCCGGTAAAAGGTCGTCAACTCAGGATCCTTGTGCCCGGCTTGGCGCGCGTTGATTTTGAAAAGCAGAATCTGCTCGCGATTGAAGCCGAGATCGACGGATTGCAGATTCATTAGCGTTCGAACGAACAATCCGGCGCCGATCAGGAGAAGCGCAGAAAGCGCGATTTGCACGGCAATCAGAACTTGGCTTAGCGACAAGCGCAGGAGTCGCGGGCGGGAAGCCGATTGCGCCGCTACGCCTCCCCTGAGGGCCGGTATCACATCCACACGCGCCGCCTGAAGCGCGGGAGCCAAGCCGAAGAGGAATCCCGTAATGATGGAAAGCGCGGCAGCGATCGCGAAAACTCGCCAATTTATCTGTGCTTGAAGCGGGAAGGCTCGGCTGCCACTTGCGAGGGCTACGGTGAAAAAACGAATTCCACCGACAGCAAACAAGACTCCCAATAAACCGCCGAGCGTGGCCAGAAGAAAGCTCTCAGTCAGGAGCTGCCGGATCACCCTGCCTTTGCCCGCACCGATGCCAAGGCGAACCGCCATCTCCCGCCGCCGGAATGTCGCACGTGCCAGCAGAAGATTCGCGATATTGGCGCAGGCGATCGCCAGAATGAGCGCCACCATAATCCAGAGAAGAGTAAACGGCTGCGAATACGTTCGGCGCAAGGTATCGATGCCGGTGCCGCCGATCGGTGAGATGCAATCCTGGCAGATGCGTGCGCTCCAGATCCGTGGTCGCCGTGGTTTCCACCCAGGTATGGAAGATGGTGGCGAATTGCGCTTCAGCTTGGCTCGCGGGGACGCCGGGCCGCAAGCGGCCCATCATTTCCAGCCAGTAATCGTTCCCGTTGAGATACCTACGCCCGCCTGCTCGGGCCCATCGATTTGGGTCGATGCGCATGTTTGCATGTACCGGCACATAGAACTTGGCCGCGAAGGAAGGGTCGATTCCATCGAAGCCCGAAGGAGTCACGCCCACCACAAGAAATGGAATGTTATTGATGGCAATCGTTTGGCCCACGGCGGCGTCAGCGCTCCCGAACCGGGCTTCGCTGAAACCGTAGCTTAGCGTCACAACAGAGGGTGCATCGGGGCGGTCGTCATCGGGAGCCAAAAGGCGTCCGGCGGCAGGCACAAGTCCAAGCCCCCGGAAGAAATCCCCCGAGACATATTCGCCCGAGTTAATTTCCGCTTGACCGCGAATCAGCAGATTGACATTGCGCGTCGGGAGATAGGCAAAGAGAGTGGAGAAAACGGTCTGTTGTTTTTGAAAGGCCTCAAACGCAGGGTAGGGGAAGATTCGGGAGGTTTGGCCGTACTTGGGATCGTCATCGACGCTGCCGCTGCCGCCGTGAAAGACGGTGTCGTGGTCGAGCGTGTTGTGCCAATTCAGCACCATCAGCCGGTGGGGATCGGCAACGGGAAGCGAACGCAGCAAGAGCGCGTCCATAAAGCTAAAGATTGCCGCGTTGGCTCCGATTCCCAACGCCAGCGACAACGCCGCCATTGCCGTGAACACGGGATTGCGGAGCATGCCGCGCAAAGCGTAGCGGCAGTCCTGCCGAAACTGCTCGAACCAGGTCCAACCCCAAGCCGCGCGCGTGTCTTCTCGAACCAGACCCGCGTTGCCTAAATCCTTCAGCGCAGCGCGAACTGCCTGTTCGGGCGAAGTGCCCTCGAGCCTCTGCTCCTCGGCGGTCTCCTCGATGTGAAAGCGCAGCTCCGCTTCCAGGTCCTGTTCGCGAGTTCGATGGCGAAACATCCACGTCAGCTTTCGGAAGAATGAGCTCATTGCGCCTCCTTCGGAGCGGCGCTCAGGACCAGGCCCATGGCGCGCGAGAACGTCTCCCATTTCGACTGCTCTACGCCGAGATGTTTCTTGCCGGCCGCAGTCAATCGGTAATAGCGCGCGCGCTTTCCTTTATCGGAGAGGTCCCAGGAAGCCGCGACCCAGCCTTTCGCTTCCAATCGGTGGAGAGCCGGATAAAGCGAGCCGGTTTCGACCTGAAGCACCTCTTCGGAACATTGGCGGATGTGCTTGGCGATCGCATGACCATGCGCGGGTCCGCCCGCGAGCGTGCGGAGGATGAGGATGTCCAGGGTTCCCTGGAGGAGTTCGGTGCGCGAGGGTTCTTTTTCCGGTATTGCGTAGACAGTCTACTATATATTGAGTAGAGTGTCTACTAAGACTACCTGGAAGAATGCACGCCGCCTGCTTTGGGGAAAAAGCGGTCGGGGCAAACGAGGAGATTTCCGGGTTATTGACTCGCTAGCTGGTTGATTTCTGCCGCTGCAGCATGACGAACGTCAGTTGCTTTGATCCCCTCGAACCTGCGGATAAGATCGGCTTTTCGGTCTTCGTCGGTTGGATCGTACAATTTAGCCAGCGTGACTCGGCGGTCTCTTTCGCCAGGCGGAAGTGCCTGGACTGCGGCTACCAGCACATCTCGAACTCCTTGCTCTATATCCCGAGAGTTCTCAAACAACCATTTGCGGTCTTTGTCGCCGAGGACGCTTCCATGCACCACGCTGGAGCGAACCCTGTATAGCCGATTGATGAGGCTGATGATCGCTTCCCTTTGTTCAGGAGAAGCACGCGGCACAATCAGCGCACCACGATTTCTCATTCGCCGCGCATTGAAATCGCCTTCCCACACGAGGGCAGCCTCAAGCGCAAAAACATAATCAACAATCCGATCGACATCATCGTACTCGGGATTGAATTGCTTCGCTCCGCCCGACAAGAAGAAGCGTCTCGCTGTCGAAAACCACTCGGAGCGCCATGACTGGCTCTTTCGAACGCTGTCGGCGAACTCCTTCCACGGTTTGCACGCCTCCACGTCGACTTCGTATTGCAAATGTGTCAGGGAGTAGCTGTTCAAGTCATTCATCGCCCGATACGGACTTTGGCCCTGAGGCTGACCGCTGGGTGGCGTGATTGCTCGTTTAATGAACGATATGTCCACCCTGTATAGCCGCAGGAGAAGCAGACTGTCTTCGATGTCTCTTGGAATCCCGCCAACGACAGATCCTGGCGGCCCAGGTGGAAGCGACGAGTAGGCTTGTTCTAACACCCAATCGGTCTCATAAACTTCAGAAGATGAAAGGACCCTCTGGAGTTCGTCGCAGCGATTACCAATACGGCTGATTGTGAACTGGCCAAAGTCCAGCGTGTTGGCGTTTGATTGTAGATTGCGAACTAAGACGAAAGCCTTGAACATTAGGCCGAGGCGCTTTGGAATCCAATGGGCGTCATGGCCCTACTTGTAACGGGCTTCGCAGGAAATCGAGGTTTCACATTTTCCGCTGGCAGTCCTGCTCCAGCGCAGCTAGTGCGGCTTCGACGGTTGCGTAGTTCCCCGTCCAATCAGTCTGGGCGTTATCGGGCCCGATCCACATGATGCGCCAATCGTCCCGGTTCGGTGCGCCAAAGTTTGCGATTCGCGCCGCCTTCCCGTTGGGCATGCCACCGACTCGATAGGCTATAACTTGACCGCTTTTATAGGTCGGGCCGTCGCGTAGCCAAGCGTCCTCGTGTAGCGTGAAGCTGTACTGCACCGTGTTCTCCACTTGCAATTGTAACGGACCGCGTCCGGCAACGGATCCCGGCGGAGCGGGGCCCTATCCCCTCGCCCTAGCGGCCGCCGGTTGCGCGGCGGGCGGAGGCGGAACGGCCGCGGGAGTCTCCACGCGGACCAGTCCCAGAAGCTTGCGCAGATCAGAGTCGATCTTCTTGCGAATGTCGTCGTTTTCTCTCAGGAACTGCTTGGCGTTTTCGCGACCCTGGCCGATGCGCTCGCCTTTGTAGCTGTACCAGGCGCCGCTCTTCTCGATCAGGTTTTGCGCCACGCCGAGGTCCACCAGATCGCCTTCTTTCGAGATCCCCTCGCCGTAGATAATGTCGAACTCCGCCTCGCGGAACGGCGGCGCGAGCTTGTTCTTAACCACCTTGATCTTGGTGCGGTTCCCGGTCACGGTCTCGCCATCTTTGATGGCAGCAATGCGGCGGATGTCCGCGCGCACGCTCGCGTAGAACTTCAGCGCGCGGCCGCCGGTGGTGGTCTCCGGATTGCCGAACATCACGCCGATCTTCTCGCGAATCTGGTTGATAAAGATTAGGCACGTATTGGACTTCGAGACAATACCGGTGAGCTTTCGCATCGCCTGGGACATCAGCCGCGCGTGCACACCCATGAAGCTGTCGCCCATTTCGCCGTCGAGCTCGGCTTTCGGGACCAGAGCCGCAACGGAGTCCACGACCAGCACGTCGATGGAACCGGAGGTGATCAGCGCGTTAGTGATCTCGAGAGCCTGCTCCCCGTAATCGGGCTGCGAGACCAGCAGATTGTCGACGTCCACGCCGAGCTTACGCGCATATACCGGATCGAGCGCATGCTCCACGTCGATGTACGCGCCCATGCCGCCGATTTTCTGGGCTTCAGCAACCACTTGCAACGCGACGGTGGTCTTGCCCGACGATTCCGGACCGAAGATCTCGGAGATGCGGCCGCGCGGAAAGCCTCCGATGCCCAAGGCATAGTCGACCGAAATCGATCCGGTGGAAATCGCGGGCACCGTCGCGGCCGGCTGAGCCCCCAGCCGGATCACCGATCCTTTGCCGAACTGCTTCTCGATCTGGCTGAGCGTCGCACCTAGCGCCCGGCTGCGTTCTTTTTCATCCATGGTTGGGAGGCTACCTCACTGTTGCCTTGGGGGAGGAAAACTAATTATACCGCCCATAAACACTTCAGGCCGGAGAGCCCTTCCGAGCCTCCGGCCTGGAGCAAATTTAATCGCGCATCCGATGCAGATCGGAGTCTTTACGCCACCTGTTGGGTGCGATACCTCGCGAGGATTTCGTTCATCTGGTCCTTTAGGCGCAGCTTCTGCTTCTTCAGGCGCTGTTCTTCAGCTTCGTCCTCGAGCGTCATGTGAGGTTTAGCCTCGATCGCTTCCAGTTGGCTATGGTACGCTGCATGCTTTTCCGCCAACGAACGAAACTCTTCGTTCGTGGCCATCAGATGCGCTTTGAGTTCGTCTTGATTCTTCTCCATCAGGACCACCTTTCGTGTTCAAATTCGGCCGGACCGGCGGTTAACGCCGAGCTCCTCCGGACGGCTTTCTCACTCATTGGGCACCATGACAATATCATGAAAGTAACTTCATGACAATACCCGATTCACGGGTGTCGTTGTAGTATTCTTTTCGCACGCCAACGAGCCGAAAACCGAGGCTGCGGTAGAGCGCGATGGCCGCTGAATTCGACTCCCGAACCTCCAGAAACCAGGTGCTTTCATCGCTTGAAGCCGCGGAGTCGAGCGCTCTTTCGAGCAATCTCCGCGCCACTCCGCGACGTCGCTCCGAGGGCTCAACGGCGAGGTTCAGGATCTCCCGTTCTCCCGGCGCAGTTTCGCGGGTGACCAGGAATGCGGCCAGCCGGCCGTCGCGGATTGCCACGGAACAATCAAGATCAAGGTAAGTTTCGGGCGCCCATTGCGACGCTTCGGGCGACGCCGCTTGGATCCTCGCGATGTCCGCGAGGTCTTGGGTAGCTGCAGCGCGTAGGAATAACCGGTCTTTAGTTTCGTGACGCAGAAGGGCCCTCTGCCTGCGCCCGATGGCTCGCCAATCGAAATGCCTCTCCGCGTGGCGCCGGCCGGCCTTGGCGATCCTGGTCCGCAAGTCTGGATTAGAGAGCAGCTTATCGATCCCATCGGCGAGCGCTCGCGCGGAATCCGCGATCCACGCAGTGCTTCCGTGTTCCAAACCGAGTCCGGCGCATCCGGTTGTGGTTGATACGACTGCGCGTTCCATAGCCAGAGCTTCTAGTACTTTGACGTTCGTGCCTGCCGATTCGAGAGTCGTGACCAGGACTAGGTTGGTCTCGCGATAGAGCGGGACCACGTCGGCGACATATTCGAGAATCTTGACTCGCGGATCCTCCGGCGGGCGGAGCAGGCCTGTGAGGTTGGTCCAATGTGGCCAAGGGTCGGGCCCGGCGACGACGGTCAGTTCCACGTCACCTACCAACGGGAGGATCTCTTCGGTCAAAAATCGAAAAGCTTGAACGTTAGGAAAGTGGCGAAAGGATCCGATGAACAGGAGTCTGCGGCCGGGGATTTCGGGAGACGGTTCGAACCGATCGAGATCCACTCCGTTTTCGATCACGCGGGCGTGCGGAATACCGAGCAGTTTGCGATCCTTTTCCGACATCGTGATCACGGCGGAAAATCGGCGGACTACCCGGTCTTCGAAGCGCTTCCAGCGCTTGAAGTCCCACCACGAGGACAGAGTCCGTTTACGATTCAGCACCTGCGCGTGGAGATCCCAGGTGACGTCGTGCTCGACCAGAATGTCGCCGCCGTATGGGGCGAGTTGGGTGTACTCAACCTGCGATACGTCCGCCTCTCGAGCGTTCCAGAGTGCGCGCATTTCGGGGGACTGGTACTCGCACACTTCCGGCGGCAGAAGCGTTGACCAGCGCGGCTCGCGGTAACGCGGCTTTTTCGCCAAATAAATTCGCGCGACCAACGCTAACACCGGCTTCAAGTCAGCATCCGCGATCTCGTCCTCGATGAACGAGTACAGGACGATGTCGAACTCGTGCGCGATCTCCCGGAGCAAGTGATAGATTCGCACCGCGCCGCCATGGGAGAGCGGGTAGGGGAAGTACGGACTCAGCACCGCGACTCGAGCGCGCCCCTCGCGCGGAGCGCGGCCCTCTACTGCCCGATGGCCGGACGGGCGAATCGTGCGATCACCCTTCCAGGGAAAGAGCCATCTTGGACGGAGGAAGATGCGATCCAGCGGAACGCCGCGCAAGAACAGCCAGGACGCAACCGGCTGCCGCAGGCTCAGATGATGCCGCTCAAGGCGCGAGTTGTACGCGAGGATCTTGAACGGCGCGAGGAAAAACGCAACCCGACGCAACGGGCGATACCGCGGATCCTCTGTGAACAGCACCGGTGCGAGGCCGATGCGGAAACCTCGAAACTTTCGCCCCAATCCGCGAAGCGCCTTCCGCTGCAAATCCTCCAGCCGGACCTCGAATATTCGCCGGTTCGGCTCAAGCCTGCGGATCTCGGCGCACATCGCATCGGCGAGCGAGTCTTCGCCGGAACGAAGGCAAACGATGACGGCTTCGGGATCTTTCCCCAGCAGGCGGAACAGCAACCGCTTCAGGCGCGTTCTCACCCGGATTGGCTTTACGGCAGCTTAACGCTGTGTACTTCCCCGGCCGTGCCCTGGGCCGAATCGGCCTTGCCGTCGTGATAGACCGTGACTTCACGGGCCGGCTTCTGCGCGCCGCAGGCGAACCGGTTCTCGGATTTGTCGGCGGTCACGGCGACATCTTGCATGTCCCGGATCATCAGCTTCACCGCAGGGCCGGATGCCGGCTGGACGGTCAGCTTCATGGCGTCGCCGGGAAGACACTCGACGTTAACCAATGAACCTTCGAGCTTCTGCCCCTCATCGCCATTCCACCAGGAGTACACTTTCGTTCCCGGAGCGATCGTGCCGCCCGCGCTCTTATTGGCGGCTGCCTCGGCCGCATGGATACGCGCCTCGGCTTCCTTCCTCACGCGTTCGAGATCTTCCGACTCGACGTTCGCTTTGTGCTTCCGCTCCTCGATCGCGGCCTGCACCTCCCGCTGTTCCAGCCCAATCCGCGATTTGTGGTAGGAGGTCCGGTCTTGTTCATTCGCCGCGTTACGCTCCGCCATCTTCCACGATTTATCCGCGTCGGAGTACTGGCCGGCATCTTCCTGCGCCCAAGCGAGATCCTGCCAAAAGTCCGAATTGCGGGGCTCGAGGGAGGTGGCGATTTTGAGCTCCTTCACTCGCGATTCGGGATCTGCATGAAATTTCGCGAGCGCCGCGTGAGGGTCCGCCCATTTCGTGTTCGCCTTTGCGGCTTGCTCCAAAGTTTCCCGGGTTCCCTTCTTCATCAGCCAGCGCGGACTGTCTTCCGGGAAATCCTCGCCCCTGGCTTCCAGGGCCGCGAACCACCCGTTGACGGCGTCCTGGGTCAGCTTCTTCTCGTCGAAATCGCGATCCAGAATCACGGGCGTACCGGCCAGCGGAACCGGGCCGAAATTACCCGCCGCGAGGTAAGCCTCGGCGCGCTTATCCAGATCCGGAAGCTCGAGGCCGAAAGCATTGGCGGCTGCCGAAGCCTCGTCGCCCGCCTGCTGCAAATTGTTGAGGTAGACGCGGATCTTACTGCTGTATTCGGGAGACGCCGCGAGCATGTGGAGCTTCGCGAAACCACGCATCCTTTCGGGCGAAAGCTCCCCCGCCTCCGGCGGAGTCCCCAGCGAGATCCGGTTGCCCTTTTCCACGCGGATGGTGGCCATGAGGTCGCATAATGCCTGCTCAATCCAGGCAGGCATGCGTTGCGAATTGTCCTCGATCAATTTGCGCGTGATCTCGCGCAACAGATCGTGGGGAAACGGTGTGTCCGCGGACCAGGCCCCCACATCGGCATCGGGACCCTCCACCAGCGGCTGCGGAAGAGCGTGCGGAGCATAATCGCGCTGATTCGCGAACATCACGATCGCTATGGGCCACACCGTGTTGAGATCGTCTTTGCCGAGATACGCGCCGAGCGTGTGGCTGAGTTGCTCGAGTTCCCCAAGGCTGACGCGTGCGGCGCGGTCGCCCGAAGCGCCGATCACCCGAAATGGACCGGCGTCGTATTCAGTCCAGGTCGCCCCCCACGCAGATGCGGCGAAGGCAACAATGCCAATCGCACATACGCAGAATCTGGTTCCGCGCGATTTTACTGCTCGCAACATCACTCTTTGATTTTCGCACCGTTTGGGCCGGCGGAAGCCGGTATCTGTTTCTCGATATTCCGGAGCCTTTCCTCTGCCTCAGCGGCGTCCGGATTCTCCGCGAGCAGCGCCTCATATTCGCCGCGAGCTCCTTGCAGGTTCCCTTCTGCTTCCAGGATCATTCCCAGGATTGCGTGATAAGAGGCGAGCTGCGGCGTGGCGTGGGGCCGCAACTGCAGCGCCAGGCGGATCTGCGTTTCCGCCTCCTTCAGGTTCCCGCGGCGCCTTTCGATATCCGCCAGGTAACTGCGGGCGAGGTGACTCCGTGGGTCGAGGCTGATGGCGCGGTAGAGGTAGCCCTCCGCGCTATTGTCATCGCCCATCATGACGTAGCAGTAGCCGACTCGCTCGAATTGTTGCGCGCTGCTGGCAATCAGCAAGCCCTTCTTGAGAATCGGTAGAGCTTCCGCATAGCGCTGCTCGCCCATCCATACGTCGGCCATGTATTGGAGCGCGACGGGATCGGACGGCGCGACGTCGAGGGCGTGCGTGTAGAGCCTGGTGTTGTCGGCCCAGAAGGGGCTGGAAAGAACGTTAATGCCGGCCAGCCACGCGACGACTGCGCCGAGTACTGCTAGCCGGGCTTGCACCGGCCATTTCGACATCAATTGTGCGGCGACCATCGCCGCCATGAGGCAGAGTCCGGCTGATGGAACGTAGAGGTACCGGTCATGTTGAAAATCGAACGTGGTGAAGGCGGTGAGATTGAGCGCCGGAAGCAGGGGAATCGCAAGGAGCAATGCACAAAATGCGTAGACCTTTGACCGGCTCCCGATCCAAACGAGGACCGCTGACGCGAGAACTACGATCAAAGCGGGGGCAAGCGCGCGCGTTATGCTCGTGCTGGCTTCGGCGCCGTAAAAGAGACTGTATTGGAAGGGTACGAGTAGCTGACGAAAGTAAAGTAGAACCACGCCTGGCAACGTTGCCGCGAGCATGCGCGGTGTCCAGGTAGTGGGCGGCAGAAACGACCCCAGGGCGTGAATCCGCGCCGCGGCATAAAGCAGCTCGACGCCCAAACACATTGCGAGCGTTGACAGCGCCTTGCCGATTCGCGTTCTGCGCGTGGCGGCGGGATCAGCGGGAAACAACCAATCGCAGGCGGCGAGCAAGAGGGGCAGCGCCATCGCGGTTTCTTTCGAGAGCAGGGCGCCCGCGAACAATAGCAGCGCCGCGATTCTTCGGCCGTGAAGCTGGCACAGCATCGCGCCCAGAGAGAAGAGCCCGAACAGGCTCTCGGTCGCTGCGCTGAGCCACGCCACCGCTTCCACGTGCACCGGATGCACTCCGAACAATAGAGCCGCCGCCGAGGAGACTCCCACATTCCGGGTTAGCCTCAACCCGATCAGATAGACCAGCAGCGTGACTCCGAGATGCAGAGCAATTGCGCTGGCGTGCCATAACGCCGTGTTTAGCCCGACCAGCTTCGAGTTC
>Ga0335069_10006459_pt1 | contig 17031 bp, 13 predicted proteins | sample Lox_Sample_11_FD_206714 | JGI IMG/M metagenome (GOLD analysis project Ga0335069, IMG submission 206714) | Soil microbial communities from Loxahatchee National Wildlife Refuge, Florida, United States - Lox_Sample_1.1 | ecosystem: Environmental > Terrestrial > Soil > Wetlands | place: USA...
TTCGCTCAATGCGTGGCTGCGCTTAATCTAACTGCTCCCATTGCTTGGGATCAATACCTGCCTCATGCAAGACACGCTTCATCAAGGACCAATCCACGTCACCGCGATGTTGATTGGGGATGGTGATGGCCCTGGTGTGCTTCACCATAGTCGGGTGCTTCCCGCCCGGGTATGGTCCCGACCAGCCTAGAGTGTGAAAACGGCGGACCATGCGACGCCAGCTAATGGGCTTCGGCATAACGAAGCGCCTTGCTGGGATTGATATTGATGCCGCCAACTACGGGGAGCTTGTGATCAAAGCGGAGCTTGATGACGATCCAATCCTGTAAAGCCCCTTCCAAATCCTCGCGGCACTCCTCCAAGGTCGTTCCTTCGCCCCAGACACCCTTGCAGGGGGGAATGCGGCCAAAGAAGCGACCGTTCTCCATGCTTTCATACCGCGCCTGTCGCATGGCCGCCTGGATATACTGGATCAGCATACGACTTGTTAGCCTCCCCCGATACGCGCGACGTCGCGGGCGTTTTCCTGGAAGGCTGCCATAATGGCGTCTTCCCCGCTGAGGCCGGAGTCCTTAATGCGCTGCAAGGCTTGCAGGACGCGCTTGTAATCCTTGGGCATCACCTTGACAAACTTCGGGACCAGGTGCTTCCAGTTCGCCAGCACCCGCGCGGCCAGGGCGCTGCCGGTGTAGGTCTGGTGACGCTGCACCATCTTCCACACCTGTTCGATTTCATCCGCATCTTCCAGCTTCTCCAGCGCGACCATCTGCAGGTTGCAGCGGCTGGGGAACTGGCCGGCCTCGTCCAGCACGTAGGCCACGCCGCCCGACATGCCCGCGGCGAAGTTGCGCCCGGTCGGCCCGAGCACGACGACCTTGCCGCCGGTCATGTATTCGCAGCCGTGGTCGCCGACGGACTCGACGACGGCATGCACGCCGCTGTTGCGCACGCAGAAGCGCTCGCCGGCCATGCCGCGGATGAAGGCCTCACCACCCGTGGCGCCATAGAACGCCACGTTGCCGATGATGATGTTCTCTTCGGGCACGAACGTGGACTGCGCCGGCGGGTAAACGATGATCTTGCCGCCGGACAGGCCCTTGCCGACGTAATCGTTCGAGTCGCCTTCCAGGAAGAAGGTCATGCCCTTGGGGATAAAGGCGCCGAAGCTCTGCCCGGCGCTGCCGGTAAAGTGAATCTCGATGGTGTCCTCGGGCAGGCCATCGGCACCCCAGCGGCGCGTGATCTCGCTGCCCACAATCGTGCCGACGACGCGGTGGACGTTGCGGATGGGCAGCATGGACAGCACTTTTTCCTTCCGCTCGATGGCCGGGGCGCAGAGTTTGCGCAGGACGGTGTTGTCAAAAGCCTTATCCAGGCCGTGGTCCTGCGCGATTTGGCAGAAGCGGCCGACGTCGGTGGGCACTTCGGGCTGGTAGAGGATGTTGCTGAAGTCCAGGCCCTTGGCTTTCCAGTGGTCCACGGCCTTTTTGACTTCGAGCCGGTCGGCGCGCCCGATCATCTTATTCATCTGCTTGAAGCCGAGCTGGGCCATGAGCTCCCGGACTTCCCCGGCGATCATGCGCATGAAGTTGACGACATGCTCGGGCTCGCCGGCAAAGCGTTTGCGCAGTTCGGGGTCCTGCGTGGCCACGCCCACCGGGCAGGTGTTGAGATGGCAGACGCGCATCATGATGCAGCCCATGGCGACGAGGGGCGCGGTCGCAAAGCCAAACTCTTCGGCCCCGAGCAGCGCCGCGATGACCACGTCGCGCCCCGTTTTCAACTGGCCATCGGTCTCGACGATGATGCGCGAGCGCAGGTTGTTGAGCACCAGCGTCTGGTGGGTTTCCGCCAAGCCGAGTTCCCAGGGGATGCCCGCGTGCTTGATGCCGGTTTGCGGCGAGGCGCCGGTGCCGCCGTCATAACCGCTGATCAGCACGACGTCCGCGTGGGCCTTGGCAACGCCCGCGGCCACGGTGCCTACGCCGACCTCCGAGACGAGCTTCACGCTGATGCGCGCATGGTGATTGGCGTTCTTCAGGTCGTGAATCAGCTCGGCCAGGTCTTCAATCGAGTAAATGTCGTGGTGCGGCGGCGGGGAGATGAGGCCGACGCCCGGGGTGGCGTAGCGGACCTTGGCGATCCATGGGTAAACCTTCTGCCCGGGCAACTGGCCGCCTTCGCCGGGCTTGGCCCCCTGGGCCATTTTGATCTGCAACTCCTTGGCGTTGACCAGGTAGAGACTGGTCACACCGAACCGCCCGGAGGCGACTTGCTTGATCGCGCTGTTCTTCGAGTCGCCGTTGGGCAGGAGCGTGTAGCGCGCGGGGTCTTCCCCGCCTTCGCCAGTGTTGCTCTTCCCGCCGATCCGGTTCATGGCGATGGCGAGCGTCTCGTGCGCTTCCTGGCTGATCGAGCCATAGCTCATGGCGCCCGACTTGAAGCGCTTCATGATGGTCTCGACGGACTCGACCGACTCGATCGGGACCGGTTTGACCTTCTTGAAGTCGAACAGGCCGCGGAGCGTGGCGAGGTTGCGCTCCTGCTCGTTGACGAGCGCGGAGTATTCCTTGAAGAGCTTGTAGCTGCCGGTGCGGACGGCGCTCTGGAGCTTATGGATGGTCTGCGGGTTGAAGAGGTGATACTCGCCGTCTTCGCGCCACTGGTATTGGCCGCCGGCATCCAGGACGTGGCCATTGACGGGCCGGTCCGGGAAAGCGCGCTGATGCCGCAGCAGGACTTCCTGCGCGATCATGTCGATGCCGACGCCCTCGATGCGCGAGGGGGTGCCGGTGAAATACTTCTCTATGAACTCGTGTTTGAGGCCGACCGCTTCGAAGATCTGGGCGCCCCAGTAGCTTTGGATGGTCGAGATGCCCATCTTCGAGATGACCTTCACGACGCCTTTCATGGCGGCCTTGAGGTAATTCTTGCGTGCGGTCTTGGGGTCTATGCCGGTGAGCAGGCCCTGCCGTAGCAGGTCATCGAGGGTTTCGAAGGCCAGGTAGGGATTGATGGCGCCGCAGCCGTAGCCGATCAGCAGCGAGTAATGGTGCACCTCGCGGGGCTCGCCCGATTCGAGCACGAGCCCGACGCGGGTGCGCGTGCCGGCGCGGATCATGTGATGGTGCAGGCCGGAGACCGCCAGCAGCGACGGGATCGGCGCCCAGTCTTTGTTCACCCCGCGGTCGGAAATGACAATCACGTTGACGCCGTCCTGGACGGCCTGGTCCACCTTGCGGCAGAGGTCCGCCATGGCCTTTTCAAGCCCGGCGGGGCCCTCGGCGGCGCGGAACAGGATCGGGAAAGTGATGGACTTGAAGCCCGGTAGGTCCACGTGCTTGAGCTTGGCGAACTCCTCGTTGGTGAGGATGGGCGACTTGAGCTCGATCAGGCGCGCGTGCTCGGGCGTGGGCTTGAGCAGGTTCTGCTCCGAGCCGATGGCCGTCTCCGTGGACATGATGATGTCCTCGCGGATGCAGTCAATGGGCGGGTTGGTGACCTGCGCGAAGAGTTGCTTGAAATAGTTGAACAGCGTCTGCGACTTGTTGGAGAGGACGGCCAGGGGCGTGTCCGTGCCCATGGAGCCGACGGCTTCGGCGCCATCGCGGGCCATAGGCACCAGGAGCATGCGCAGTTCCTCGAAAGTGTAGCCGAAGGCGAGCTGGCGCTGCAGGACGGTCTCGTGGTCGGTCTGCGGCAGGACCTTGGGGTCGGGCACATCGGCCAGCCGGATGAGGTTCTTGTCCAGCCACTCGCGGTAGGGGTGCTCCGCTGCGATCTTCTGCTTCAGCTCTTCGTCCGCGACAATGCGCCCTTCCTCGGTGTCTATGAGGAACATGCGCCCGGGCTGGAGGCGGCCCTTTTGGCGGATGCGCTCGGCGGGCAGGTCCAGCACGCCGACTTCGCTCGCCATGATGACGAGGTCGTCCTTCGTGACATAGTAGCGGGAGGGGCGCAGGCCGTTGCGGTCGAGCACGGCGCCAATTTTCTTGCCGTCCGTGAAGGCGATGGAGGCCGGGCCATCCCAGGGTTCCATGAGGCACGAGTGGTATTCGTAGAAGGCCCGTTTTTCGGGGCTCATGCTCTCGTGCTTGGTCCACGGCTCGGGGATCATCATCATCATCGCGTGCGGCAATGAGCGGCCGGCCAGCACGAGCAGTTCGAGGCAGTTGTCGAACATCGCCGAGTCACTGCCATCCTCGCAGACGACGGGCAGGACCTTCTTGAGGTCGTCGCCGAACAGGTCGGACAGGAACATGGCCTGGCGGGCGTGCATCCAGTTGATGTTGCCGCGCAGGGTGTTGATTTCGCCGTTGTGAGCCAGGTAACGGTAGGGGTGGGCGCGGTTCCAGCTCGGGAACGTGTTGGTGCTGAAGCGCGAGTGCACCAGCGCCAGGGCCGACTCCATCGCCGGGTGCGACAGGTCCGGGTAATACTGGATGAGCTGCTCGGTGAGCAGCATGCCCTTATAGACGACCGTTTTGTAGGAAAGGCTGGACAGGTAGAAATTCTCGCCGCCCGCGACCTTGCCCGAGTAGCGGATGGCATTTTCGGCGCGCTTGCGGATGACGTAGAGCTTGCGCTCGAAGGCCATGTCGTCGGTGAGCTTCGAGTTGCGGGCCAGGAACACTTGCCGCATGAAGGGCTCGGAGGCCAGGGCGGTGCCGCCCAGGGTGACGTTGCTGGTCGGGATAGTGCGCCAGCCCAGGACGGGCTGGCCTTCCTCGGCCGCGATTTCGCCAAAGATTTTCTCGCATTCGGCGCGCTGCGCCGGGTCCTGGGGCAGGAAGACCATGCCGACGCCGTATTCGCCCGGGCCGGGCAGGGAGACGCGGCCTTCCCGGGCCACGAGCTTGAGGAAGTCGTGGGGGGGCTGGATGAGGATGCCGGCGCCATCGCCGGTGTTGGCCTCGCACCCGCAGGCGCCGCGGTGGTTCAGGTTCAGCAGCACCTGCAGGGCCTGCTGGATGATCGTGTGGGATTTCCGGCCTTTGATGTCGGCTACGAACCCCACCCCGCAAGCCTCGTGCTCGAAACGCGGGTCATAGAGGCCCTGTTTGGGCGGCGGCCCGAACGGCTGTTTGGGCCCCCCCGCGCTCCAGTTATGTGTCGTCTTCTTCATGGTCCGGCGGAGCGTGTCCGCGCGCACGCCTAAGCTAAAGTTGGATAGTATTTACCCGAATTTCCACTCTGTGCAATCACTCATTTCGGTGGGGCGGGAGGGAGTCTATGGATTGAGGAGGCGAGGCGGAGGAAATCCGAAGGCCGAAGCCCGAAGGCCGAAAGAAGCCCGAAGGCCGAAACCCGAAGCAGACGGCCTGCGTGGCTAAGGCCAGCAGCCTGCCGTATTCGGGATTCGGATTTCGGCCTTCTTTCGGCCTTCGGCCTTCGGGTTTCGGCCTTGCTTCAGTTGCCCCGACGCCTACTTCACCAGCGTCTGGCAGAACTTCTCGATCCGGGCCAGGCCCTTCTCGATGTTCGCCATGCTCGTGGCGTAGCTCAGGCGGATGTAGTCGTCGGCGCCGAAGGCGATGCCCGGAACGGCGGCGACCTTCTCGGACTCGAGGAGCTTCGCGCAGAACTCGGTGCTCTTGAGACCGGTCTTCGAGATGTTCGGGAAAAGGTAGAACGCGCCTTTGGCGTTCACGCAGGACAGGCCGGGGATGGCGTTGAGCTTGGCCCAGGCATACTTGCGGCGCTTGTCGAACTCGGCCAGCCACGTCTTGAGGTGGTCCTGCGGGCCGGTCAAAGCGGCCACGGCGCCTTTCTGGGCGAAGCTGGTGGGATTGCTGGTGCTGTGGCTTTGGACGGCGTCAATGGCCTTGGCAATCGGCTCCGGGGCGGCGCACCACCCCAGGCGCCAGCCGGTCATGCTCCAGGCCTTGGCGAAGCCGTGCGTGACAATCGTGTGCTCGTAAAGCGCGGGGCTGAAGCTCGCCACGCTGCGGGTCCGGGCGCCGTCGTAGAGCAAGTGCTCGTAAATCTCATCGCTCATGATGAGCACATTGTTCTCCACGCAGATTTTGCCCAGGGCCTCGACTTCCTCGGGGGTATAGACCGAGCCGGTGGGGTTGCTGGGCGAGTTCAGCACGAACAAGCGCGTGCGCAGGGTGATGGCTTCGCGCAGGGCGTCCGGCGTAAGCTTGAATTCGGTCCGGTCCGTGGTCTGCACGATCACGGGTTTGGCGCCGGCCATCTTCACCATCTCGGGGTAGCTCAGCCAGTAAGGGGCGGGGATGATGACCTCATCGCCTTCCTGGCAGGTGGCAAAGATGACGTTGAAGCAGGAGTGCTTGCCGCCGCACGAGACGATGATCTGGGAGGGCTTGTAGGTCAGGCCGTTCTCGCGCTTGTGCTTGTCGGCGATGGCAGCGCGCAGCTCCGGGATGCCCGCGGCGGGCGTGTACTTGGTGAACCCGGCGGCCAGCGCCTTGGCGGCCGCGTCCTTGATATGCTGCGGGGTGTCGAAGTCCGGCTCGCCCGCGCCGAAGCCGACGACGTCCTGACCGTCCGCCTTCATTTGTTTGGCCTTGGAGTCAATGGCCAGGGTGAGGGAAGGAGAGAGAGAGGCAGCGTGCTGTGAGATTCTGTAGTTCATATCCTGCTTGAGCGTGAACGCGGGCGGCGGGTGGCGCAAGCGGAAACTGGGGGCGTGGCGACAGATCCACGCCAGCACCAGCGCGCGCTGACCGCCCAAATCCGAAATCCCAAGCCCGAAACCCGAAACAAATACAAACGAGCAAACGAGCAATGACCGAAACCCGCGGCCAGCGTTGGTTTTGAGCATTTGGAGTTGGAGCATTTGGATTTGTTTCGGACTTCGGATTTCGGATTTCGGCTTTCCGCCACTGAGGACGGTGGGGCGCCCGTCGAGACCGGGCGGCCCACAAAGCATTCGCGCGCGTTCAGTTTTGAGGTATAATAGCCATCAACTAACCCATGGCATTTACTGCAACTAAAGACCTGTTGTTGCCGGCTACGGTCACCGGCTCCTGGCCGCGGCCCAGGTGGTACACCCAGAATATGTGGGGGCGCCCGCTCGATACCGCTATGATGGACCCTTGGTATCGCGAGCAGTTCGCCGATGCCCACGCCGTGGTGGTATCCGACCAGGCACGCGCCGGGCTCGACATCCTCACCACCGGGGATTACCACCTGGATGAGGACGTGGCGGGCCGCTCGTGGCACCACTACATGCTCCAGCGCTGGAAGGGTTTCGAGCACGAGGAGTTGCAGACCGAGAAGACCCGTTCGCCGCTGCTCTCGTACCCGGTGGGCACCATGCTCGACTCTATCTACAAGACCTGGCGCTGGCCGCGGGTGGTGGGCAAGGTCGAGCATGACCCCAAGAACCCGTTGGAATATGCCAAGATTTGGCGCATCGCCCAGCAGGCGGCGATGGCCGCCCACAAGCCCGTGAAGTTCGGCACCTGCTCCGCCCAGGTGCTGGCGTTCTTTTTGGACAGCCATACGCCGCACTACGACCTGGACGACAAGAAGCAGTTGATCTGGGACATGGCCGAGGCGATGAACCGTGAGCTGCGTCAGCTCGCGGCAGCGGGCTGCAAGGTTATCCAGGTCGAGGAGCCGACGCTGCACTTCATGGCCCGCTACAACCCGGGCCAGAAGGAGCTGCTCGATTTCCTCGTAAAGGCCTTCAATCGCGAGGTGGAAGGCTTGGACGACGTCGAGGTCTGGATCCACACCTGCTGGGGCAACCCCAACATGCAGAAGGTGTTCATGGACGAGTCGTACGCCAACTCCATCGAGATCTACCTCGAACGCCTCAAGGGCGACGTGTGGACCATCGAGGCAACGGAGAACGACTTTAAGGAGCTGCCCCTCTTTGCGAAATACAAGAACTCCCTCAAGAAGAAGATCGCCGTGGGGGTGATCAGCCACCGCACGCTGCAGGCGGACTTCCCGGACGTAGTGGCCGAGCGTATCCGGCGCTGCCTGAAGCACATCCCCGCGGACAAGCTGGTCCTTTCGACGGATTGCGGCTTCGGGCGACAGGGTTTCAACCGGCACCTGGCATTCTACAAGACGGTAGGCATCCCGATGGCGCGGAACATCATCCTGAAGGAGTTGGGCGCCGAGCCGCGCTACGTCCCGGCCGCGGACGAGCAGCTTGCCTGGGACCAACTGCCCGACCGCGAGCCGTTCACGCATCTCAAGCCGCTGCGGTAGGAGGGCAGGGCCGTGCCGCGTCTCTAGGCAAAGCGGCAAGGTGTGCTCAGCAGCGGAAATCCGAAATCCGAAGCGCGAAATCCGAAACAAATCCCAATGCTCCAATGCCTAATGCTCAAAACCCATTCCGGCCGCGTGTTTTGGTCATTGCTGGTTTGAGCCTTTGAATTTGTTTCGGGTTTCGGGTTTCGGATTTCGGATTTGGATACTCTGCGAGGGTTGGCACTGACGAGCCCCTCCGGCTCCTTCGTTTCAGGTTGACCCCGGCCCTGGCTGCCCGCACAGTCAGATTGCCATGTTTACCGCAGACGCTGGAATAGACGGGCGGGCCGTTGGACCACGTTTCCGCGTTCAGCGCAGCACACTCGCGCAGTTCTCATCCCTTGCACTATGAATAGAATCCCACGCCGCAGCTTCCTCAAACGCTCCCTGGCGACCACCGCTTCGCTGGCCCTGGCCCCGGCTTTTGCCGTCGAGCAGGCGGGTTCCCAGGGCACCGCGCCAGCGTCCTCCGCATCGCGCGTCGAGGGCGCCAATGGAGACATTCGTTACGCCGTGGTCGGCTTCAATGGCCGCGGGCAGTCGCACCTCGAGGGCTTCCGCAAAGCCCCGGGCACCCGGCTCGTGGCCCTGTGCGACGTGGACCGGGATGTCCTGGGCAAGGAAGTCCAGAAGTGCAAAGACCGGGGACAGGAGGTCGCCGCTTACACGGACGTGCGCAAGCTGCTGGAGGACAAGAACGTGGACGTGGTGAGCTTTGCCACGCCCAACCATTGGCATGCGCTGGGCGCCATCTGGGCGATGCAGGCGGGCAAGGACGTGTATGTGGAGAAGCCGGTGTCGCATAACGTCTGGGAGGGCCGGCAGATCGTCAACGCGGCGCGCCGGCTGAACCGCATCGTGCAGGCCGGCACGCAGTCCCGCTCGAGCTACGGCATCAGCGAGGCGATTGCGTGGACGCGCGAGGGGCACATCGGCAAGATCGTCTGCGCGCGGGGCCTTTGCTACAAACGCCGTCCGAGCATCGGCAAGGTGGCAGGCCCGCAGCCAATCCCGCCGGCCATTGACTACGACCTTTGGTGCGGGCCGGCGCCTAAGGGGCCATTGATGCGCCAGAAGCTGCATTACGACTGGCATTGGGTTTGGCCTACGGGCAACGGCGACCTGGGCAACCAGGGCATCCACCAGATGGACATGGCCCGCTGGGTGCTCGGCGAGCCGGCCCTGTCTCCGCGCATCCTGAGCATCGGCGGGCGGCTCGGCTACGTGGACGACGGCACGACCCCGAATACGCTCGTCGTGCTGCACGACTACCCCGCCGCGCCGCTCATCTTCGAAGTGCGCGGGCTGCCGGCCAGCGCGACCGCCGAGGCGATGGACCGATACCACGGCGTGAGCATCGGCCTGGTGGCCGAGTTTGAAGGCGGCTCGATGGTCTTCCCGGATTACACGAGCGCGCGGGTCTTCGACAAAGAAGGCGGGGAGATCAAGTCATTCAAGGGCGCCAAGGACCACTTCGCGAACTTCCTCGAGGCGGTGCGCAGCCGCAAGACGGCCGCCCTGAACGCCGATATCCTCGAGGGCCATCTCTCCAGCGCGCTCTGCCACACCGGGAACATTTCCTACCGGCTGGGCAAGCCGCAAACGCCGGAAGAGACCCGCGAGGCCGCCAAGTGCAACCGCGAGTTGGCGGATTCCCTGGGCCGCATGGAGGAGCACCTCGCCGCCAACAAGGTGGACCTGCTCAAGACGCCATTGATGGTGGGCGCGGTCTTGAAGATGAACCCCCAGAGCGAGCGATTTGTGGACAACGCGGCGGCTAACCGGATGTTGACCCGCGATTACCGGAAGCCGTTTGTCGTGCCCAAGAAGGTATGAGGCAGGCTTGAAGCGCCCCTCGTATCGCCCCGCCACCGCGCGCCAGCCGCTACCGCGCTCGTTCAAGGACTTTACCCCGGCGAAGCACTTTAACCCGCGGACCTTCTTCCGCGAGATGGTCTGGAAGGCGCTGCTGACCCGCCGCACGGGCCAGCCGCTGCGGCCGGCCTTCCCCAAGCTCGCCTATGGCCAGGTGGCGATCACCTGGATCGGCCACGCCTCGTTCCTCCTGCAGTTCACCGACCTCAACGTCCTGATTGACCCCAACTTCGCCAATTGGCTCTTCCTGCTGAAACGCATCAAACGGTCCGGCTTGAAGATTCAGGACCTCCCGCCCATTGACGTGGTCCTGCTGACCCACGCGCATTTCGACCATTTCCACAAGCCCACCTTGCGGCGGCTGCCGCACCCGAAGATCGGCATCATGCCCTGGGGCACCAGCGACCTCGCCTTCGACCTGGGGTTTGGCCGCGTCGTCGAACTGGAGTGGTGGGAGAGTTTCTCGCACCACGATTGGAAGGTGACGCTGACGCCCTCGAAGCACTGGGGTGCCCGGGTCCTGCGGGATTTCCATCGCGGCTATGGGGGCTTCGTGCTCGAACACCAGGGTCGGCGCATCTATCACGCGGGGGACAGCGCTTATTTCGAGGGGTTTAAGGATATCCGCAAGCGTTGCCGGCCCGAGATCGCGCTGCTGCCCATCGGCGCGTATCACCCGGAATCCTTCCGCAAGCTGCACATGGGTCCGGACGAAGCCATCAAGGTGTTTAAGGACTTGCGGGCACGATGGTTAGTGCCCATGCATTACGGCACCTTCCGCCTGTCCTTCGAGGACCTGGACGAGCCTCCGCGCTGGCTGCGGCAACTCGCTGCCCAGGAGGGCCTTACGAGCCGCGTCCGGATGCTCGAAGAGGGCGTTCCCCAGGTTTTCTAGCCCTCCATTGGGATGTGGCCCTACCGAGGCCCGCGTGATTGCCCGGTGTGTCTCCCATGTGGCCCGGGCCCCATGGGAGACACACCGGCATATCACCGGATAATCACTGGGGGGACTGAGTGGAGGCCACGGGAATGAAGGGCATAAAATCTTGATGCTGTGGGGCTTGACTCCCCAACGCGTTGTGTGGTACAACACGCTCAGCCACTATTAGGAGTGGCCAGGCTTATATGCGATGCCCCAAGTGCGGCTGCCAGGATGATAAGGTTATTGATTCTCGCGCCTCCCGCGAGGGCGCTACCATTCGCCGCCGCCGGCAGTGCACTGGATGCGGGTATCGGTTCACCACTTATGAGGAAGTGGAGCCTGACGGTTTGATGGTGCTTAAGCGGGACGGGCGACGCGAGGAATTCTCGCGGGACAAGCTGATGGCGGGGATCAAAAAGGCCTGCCAGAAGCGGCCCATCGGCTCGAAGGTAATCGAGGATCTGGTCGAGAAGATCGTGGTTGAGATCACGGACAAGTATGACCGTGAGGTGCCGGGCGAGATTATTGGGAAAATGGTTATGGATGGCTTGCGGCAAATAGACGAGGTGGCTTACGTGCGCTTCGCCAGCGTGTATCGGCGGTTCCAGGAGGCGACCGACTTTGTGCAGGAGGTCAACAGCCTGGTGAGCAAGTCATGATTGCCCTCGCCTCCGAGTGCCTGCTGTTTCGCACCGCCTCGGGCGAGAGCGTGCCTTACTCGCCGGAGATGGCGATGGATGAGATGACCGCGCCGAGCCTGGAGTCGTTCGATCCGGAGCTTGTTCACCACGCGGCGAGCGCGGTGTTCCACTATTTCAAGCACGAGCTGGGACAGCAGACCATCACCCTGGGCGAATTTGCGGGGGCGCTGGAGAAGGTCCTGCGGAACTTCGCCCCGGTCACGGCGCCTGCCATCCCGCGCGACAGCCGTCCGGGTGTGGCGGAGGCCGACCTTTGCGGGCTGGCCCGTGAGGTCGGCGAAGGTCGGGAGCTGCTCTTCTTCCCGCGGCTGCGGCTGGAACTGCGCCGGGGCCTCGAGCAACGGCCGCAGGTGCTGCGCTTCCACGGCCTGCGCGGCTGCGTGAAGCAACTGGTCGGCGCGCACCGCTGGGGCCTGCGCTGCCAGGAGCTGGAAGGCCAGATCGTCGCTTTTCTCCGCGAATGCCTCAGCGCCGAGCCGGGGCCGGTGAACGTCGCGCTGCTGGTCGAGTAAGCCGCCAACTAACGCATGAGCAAGACTCTCTTCGAGAAAATCGCCGCGAAGGAAGTGCCGGCGCAGATTGTTTACGAGGATGAGCTGGTGGTGGCCTTCCGGGACATCAACCCGAAAGCGCCGACGCACGTATTGATTGTTCCCCGGAAACCCATCTCACGCATGTCCGAGGCAAAGCCCGAGGACCACCAGGTGCTGGGGCATCTGCTGCTCAAGGCGGCGGAGGTGGCCAGATCACTCGGCCTGGAGCAGGGCGGCTATCGCCTGATCTTCAACAACGGGCCGGACGCCGGCGAAGCCGTGCCCCACCTGCATTGCCATATCCTGGGCGGACGCCGCATGGGCTGGCCGCCGGGTTGAAGGCCACTTACCTCGGGCCGGGATTGGGCCCATTTTCTGCTGTTCACAAGCAGCGGCTTCTGGTGTCATCAATGGGTTTAAATTCGGCCTGTGTTTGGCTTCGCGAAGAACAAGCAACACGAACGTTTCTACCTGCTGCCGGGAATGGGCGGCAGGGCTCTGCGACGGAAGCGCCGTATGTTTTTCTGGTGGTCTATTGCCGCCGGCGTGGTCGCATCCGCCGCGCTGGCAGCGGCTCTCTACTGGATCGCGCGCTGAAAGCCGCGCCCAGGCAACCATCCGCTTTGACTGCGCAGCTACTTTGCAAGCCGGCTGCCGCCTGCTGAATCCAGCCGGAGACACGGCCGTCACAGGCAAAACGGGGCGCTCCACAACTTCTCCTGGCGTCAGTGCTCGGAGGCCGCCTGTTGGCCGGTGTCTCCCGGGGCGTGCAGCACGATGCTGGTCAGGGGCCGCCGCTCGACGACGTCTTCGACATACAAGGCGCGGGTCGCTATGAGGGTCAGCGCGAGGAGGGGGATGGCCAAGAACAGCCCGAGGAAGCCGAACAGCGTATAGAACAGGACCATGGCCAGGATGGCGAGAACGGGGGGCAGCCGTGTGGCGCGCCGCTGGATAATGGGGATGAGCAGGTGCACCTCAATCAGGTGCAGGCCGACGAACAGCAGAGCCACGTACACCGCGTGCATGGGACTCTTGAGCAGAGCAATGGCACAGGAGAGGATGCCGGTCACCCAGGGGCCGACGACGGGAACGAAGTCCAGGGCGCCGGCCAATAACCCCAGCACGCCGGACGCTTGAACACCGATAATAACCAGCCCCAGCCAGGTGAGCACCCCGATGGTGGTCATGGCGATGACCTGCCCGAACAGCCAGTGGCGCAGCTCGCAGCCAATCTCATCCAACACCACTCTGGCCCGCGGCCGCTTCGCGAAAGGCAGCAGGCGCAGGAACCCGTCCCGGTAGAGCCCCGGCTGGGCAGCCAGGTAAATACCGCAGAACAGGATGACCAGTATATCAATCACCCCTTCCGCGGTTACGGAGAAGACCGTTTCCAGCCGCTTGATGGCGCCGCCGGCCTGGGTCAGGATGCCGCTGGGGTTCTGCATTTGCCGCAGCACGGCCTGGCCCCAGCGATGCTGCTGAAGGTCGCCCTCGATGGCCTGGAGCGCTTTGGGCAACTGGTCAGTGAGCTCGGTCACCTGGCGCGAAACCGGGGCCGCCAGCAGCCAAACCGTCAGCCCAAGCAGGACCACCAGCCCGAAGACCGCGACGGCGAGCGACCAGCCTGAACCAAGATGGGTGAAGCGCGCCACCCAATCCGCGAGGGTGCGCAGCAGGATCGCGAACAACACCGCGGCAAACAGCAGCAGGGCCACTTCATACGCCCGCCAGAGCAGGAGGATGACGCCGACCACGAAGGTCGCAATGAACGTCGCGGTCCAAACCCGGCTGCTGAACTCCCGCCGGCTGGGGAGCGCAGCAGCGGCTTGTGTACTGTTCTCGCCGGCATTCATCAGCGGCCAAGAGACCACCTCACCGGACCCACCTACAGCTTCTCATGCAGCGATGTTTCCTAATCTGCCTTCAACCTCCCGTGTGGCCCGGCAGGGTCAATTGGGGTCTCGCACTACCAGCCGGGGAGAGGCCCGCGGACCGCGAGCCCGCGAGCCGCATTTTTTCCTAGCCACGCCGCTCTCAGATGTTAGCATCGGAGGCGCAGATTCCGAAAATGAAAGGCCCCTATTATGGACGTCATCTTTAACTGTCCGAAATGCGAGCAGGAATTGGCCGTAGATAGCTCGGGAGCCGGTACGGAGATCCGCTGTCCCTCATGCAATGAACTCATCGTCATCCCAGCCCCGGAACCCGTCACCGCCTCCACCGGCGGGGACGGAGGTGGGGGGGCGCCGCGGTTCGAGGTCCATCCCGTCAACCCCATTGCCTCGTCGGCGGCCGCCAGGGTGGAAATGCATTTGAAGGTCCCGGTGCATTCGACCCCGGCTGAGAGTCTGATCACCAAGCCACTGGTGCCGCTGGAAGCCGCAGCTAAAGAGACGGACAAGAAGATTCGCGTCCGGACAATCAAGCACACCGACTGCATCGAGGTGGGGCACGACAAGTTCGACGACGTCGTGTCAACCTTCCTGGCCAAGATCGGCGAGTCGAATGTCATCAGCATCACGACGCTCAGCTACAGCCACCTGGACATCGGCACTCAGAAGCTGCTGACCGACTTTGGGGTCATGGTGATCTATCGCGGGTAGGCGGTCTCCGGAGCGCGCACCGGAGTGCGCCCGTCCCCGGGCGCACCATAGCTGGGCGCGTTGCCAGTAGGGGAGGCTGCTGCGCCCGAGGACGGGCTCGCTCCGGAGCGCGCGCTCCTGCTTGACTCACCTGAACGGCTTGGCTAGGGTGCACGCATGAGTCGGCAGTGTGTTCGCCTGTTGCTGGTTGCGGCTATCCTGGTGGCCTTCCCCTTCGTGGCCCCGGCTCCGCTGATTTACCGGCCCGGTGAGGGGTGGACTTATGAGCCCGCCGGAGGCGAAGGCAAGTGGGTTCAAGCCCGGGCCAAGGACCAGTTGGAGGTCGCCCAGGCGGCCTTTGACAAAAGGGCCTACAGTCTGGCGCTCAAGGCGGCGCGCCGCGTGGTGCAGGTCTGGCCATTGTCCGACTATGCCCCCAAAGCCCATTACCTCCTGGCCCGCTGCTACGAGGCCAAGGGCATGGACGAACGGGCGTTTAACGAATACCAGACGATGCTGGAGAAATACCCCAAGGTCGCCAACTACGAGGAGATCCTGGAGCGGCAGTACCAGATTACGAACAAATACCTCGCCGGGGAATGGTTCAGGCTGTGGAATTACGTGCCGGTGCCGCCCTGGATTTCCGCCGCGATGGACCGCACGGCCAGCATGTACGAGAAGGTTGTCAAGAACGGCCCTTACAGCGACGTCGGGCCCCAGGCGCAGATGAAAGTGGGCACGACCCGGGACAAGCAGGCCGATTACCCGCAAGCCGTCAAAGCCTATGAGCTGGCTGCCGACCGCTACAACGACCGCCCGCAGGTTGCCGCCGATGCCATCTTCCACGCCGGTTTGAGCCATCAGAAGGAGGCCCAGGGGGCCGAATACGACCAGGGCGCGGCAGGAAAGGCCATCGCTTCCTTCACCGAGTTCATCACCCTCTACCCGAATGACTCGCGCGTCCCCGAGGCGCAGAAGATCATTGCCTCGCTGAAGCGCGAGCAAGCCCGAGGCAGCTTTGAGACGGCGAAGTTCTACGAACGCTACCGGCGGTGGAACGGCGCCCTCGTCTATTACAACGAAGTGCTGGTGCAGGACCCCGAATCGCCTTATGCGGCCGCCGCGCGCCAGCGCCTGGACGAGCTGAAACGGCGGACCCAGCAGGCCAGCAAATAGCATGGACCGGCTTTGGCGTCTGCCGCTCTGGTTCGGGGTGGCCGCGCTCTGCGGTTGCGCGGGCTACCGACTCGGCCCGGTCAGCGGTACGACCGCGGGCGCCAAGTCGGTTGAGATCATGCCCTTCTCCAACCAGACGATGGAGCCTCACCTGGCGGAGGCAGTCACCGCCGAGATGCGCCGCGAGATACAGCGCGATGGCACGTTCAAGCTGGCGACGCACGGCGACGCCGACATCATTGTGAGCGGCACGATCGTGAACTACGTGCGCATCCCATTGGCTTTCCAACCCAGCGACGCGCTCACGGTCACCGATTATAGCGTGAAGATGATGGCGGTGGTGACTGCGCGCGAGCGGGGCTCGGGCAAGCTGCTGCTCAACGGCCAGCGGGTGACCGGCTCAACGCTCGTGGTGGTTGGGTCGAACCTGACCAGCGCCGAGCGCCAGGCACTGCCCCTGCTTGCGGACGATCTGGCGCGCAATGCGACCTCGCTGCTGGCGAACCCTGCCTGGTGAGGTGACAAATCGCTTGCCTTGCCGCGGCAAGCTGGTAAACGTAAGGCCGGGTTTACCATTACAACCAATCCGATAACACTATGCTACAACGTATCCTAAACACCACGGCGGTCGGTCTGCTCGCGTCGGCCCTTTGGAGTTCGCCGCTCCAGCTCATGGCCCAGACCACGAACAAGCAACCGGCGACTGCCAAGGCGGGAGCATCCGACCAGAGCGACGCCTCGGCCAGGAAAAAGGGTCACCCCTTCCATGGCAAGCTGGCGGCGGTGGACCAGACCGCCAAGACCATCAAGGTGGGGGAGTCCGTTTACCAGATCACTTCCCAAACCAGGATCACCAAAGCGGGTAAGCCCGCCACCCTTGCTGACGGGGTCGTCGGCGAAGAGGCTGCCGGCTTCGTTAAGCCGGGCGAGGATGGCAATATGATGGCGACGTCGGTGAGGTTTGGGCCGAAACCCGATTCCGCGTCCAGCGCGAAGAAGAAAGA
>Ga0335069_10006460_pt1 | contig 17029 bp, 17 predicted proteins | sample Lox_Sample_11_FD_206714 | JGI IMG/M metagenome (GOLD analysis project Ga0335069, IMG submission 206714) | Soil microbial communities from Loxahatchee National Wildlife Refuge, Florida, United States - Lox_Sample_1.1 | ecosystem: Environmental > Terrestrial > Soil > Wetlands | place: USA...
CCTACGCGAGCCCTTCCGACGCGGCGCTCCTCGTCGGCCCGTCGGTCGTCCGGCGCGCGGACCTCACGGTGGTGGACGCGAACGGCGCGAGCGCGACGGGCGGCTTCCTTGTCGTCGTGGGAAACAACGCGCCCCGGCTCTCCGCGCCGGTGGCCGCGGCGGCCGTGAACCACTCCTTCGACGCCGCCGGGAGCCGCTACCTCGCCGTGGCCCCGCTCTCCACCTGGGTGGACGACGACGGGGACCCGCTCTACCCCGCCGTCTCGGGCGACCCCGCCTGCTCGACGGTCGCCGAGCAGCAGGGGACGGCCTGGGTCACCTGCGCCCTCCCCTTCGCGGGCTCCGCGGCGGTCGGGGCGTTCGCGGGCTCGCACCCGCTCTCGGTGACGATGTCCGACCCCTTCGGCCCGGGCGCCTCGCAGGCGACGGCGCTCACCATCCTGAACCGCGCCCCCCGGCTCGTCGCGTCGAGCGCGCTCCTGCCGGCGGCCTGCACGCCGACCTCGGCTTGCTGCGAGCCCGGGGCCGGCCGGTGCAGCTCCCCCGACGTCGCCTTCGGACCGGGGAGCGCCACCGTGGGGCTCGCCGTGGACGACGACGGCGATCCGGTCTCGCTCTCGCTCGGGGCCTCCGGGTGCCTGTCCGCGCAGGCCGCGAGCGCCGGGGCGGCCGCGTGTCCGGCCACGGGCTGCGAGGCGACCCTGTCGCTCTGCGGCCTGCCGTCGCAGTGCATGACGGTGTTCCCCGAGGGGACGCTGTCGGTGACGGCGAGCGACGGCCTCGACTTCGTCCAGGGGACCTTGGCGGTGAGCTCGGTCTGCCGGTAGGCGGGCCGGCGTCCCGCGACTACCGGGTGACGATGGCCGCCGCGGCCGACCGGCGCTCCGCCTTCGGCGGCTCGAAGAGGGCCTGCATCTCGGGCGGAAGCTCCCGCCAGGGCGCGGCCGGGTCCTTCCAGCGGTGGCCGCGGATGGCGGTCTCCACGTCGAGCGGCGCGTAGGTGTTCCAGAAGAGCAGCGGCCGCCGCGTGTCGCCCGCGAGGAGTCGCTCCCGCGCCCGGTCGAGGAAATGTCGCATCGCCTTCGCCGTGAAGGTGGGGTCGAGCTCCACTCCCTCCGCGGCCCGGAGCAGCCGCATCACGCCCTCGACCCGCTCGTCGGTCTTGCCGTAGCCCGGGGCGAGGTACCCGTGCTCGTAGGTGAGCACCGAGCGGTTGTCCATGAAGTCGCACTCCTTCACCCGCGCCCGGTCGGCCGGGTCGAGCGCGTCCCGGACGGCGCGGAACACCTCCTGCGCCTCGTGGCGCAAGAGCCACTCGCTCTGCAGCCACTCGTCGGTGACGCCCACCGCGCGCACGCGGACCTGCTCCCAGCGCCCCGCCAGGCACATCCCCGCGAGCAGCCCCGCGGCGGTTCCGCCGGTCGAGGCGGCGACCACGATCTCGTCGGGAAGCCCCTCGTCGCCGGTCTGCGCGAGGAGCTCGAAGAAGGCGTTCGCGTAGCCGATGGATCCCACGTCCGAGGTGCCGCTCGGCGGGATGTAGTAGAGCTCGTCCGGGAAGAGCAGCGCCGTCAGCTTGTAGAGCGCGACGTCGACCGCCCAGCCGACCACGGTCGAGTGGAACCGCATCTCGGCGCCGGCGGCGTGCATGGCGAGGAGCTTTCGCCGGATGGCGTCCGTCACCGGCTGGGGGCCGAGGATGACGGTCGCCGGCATCCCGAGCTCCCGCGCCGCCGCCACCGACGCGAGCCCGTGGTTCGTCCCGAGCCGGCCCGACGTGACCACGGCCTTGACCCGCTTCGCCTTCGCTTCGCCGAGGAGGTACTCGAGCTTCCTCGCCTTGTTGCCTCCCACGAGGCCGCTCGCGACGTCGTCGTGCTTCACGAGGAGCCACGGGGCCTTCGCCGCGGGGATCCCGAGCTCCTCGCGGATCCGCCCCTCGATCGCGCGCAGCGGCTCGAGCGGGGAGGGCTTCTCGACGAGATCGACGCGCGGCACGTGCGCGAACGACGGAAACGCCGCCACGATGGCGGGGGCGTCGGACGGCGCGTCCGCCCGGACGGCGAGCGGCAGGGCGCAGAGCGCGAGGGCGGCGGAGAGCGCGACTCCCGTCCGGGGCGGCCTTCCCGACGCGCTGTGCTCGCTCCCGGTCACGGCGCGGCGCTCCCGGGTCAGCCGACCGCGAGCGTCCGGGGAGCGGCGGGCTCGGGCTGCGACAGGGAGACCGCCCGGGACGGGACGGGGCGGATCCGGCGCTCGAGCGCGCGCCCGGCGAGCCGGGTGATGAGGATCGCGGCGGCGACGGTGGCGGACAGCCCCACCCACCAGATCACCTGCCCGAGGATCCCGGTCACCTGGGGACGCCCGGCCTGGAGGTCGCTCACCCGGGTGAGGAGCGAGCCGAGCCAGGTGTAGGTCGCGGTCAGCGGAACGAGGCCGACGAAGGAAGCGAGCGCGTAGTCGCGAAGCCGCACCCTCGTGGCCCCGAGCCCGTAGTTCACGAGCTCGTTGGGAAACAGCGGCGACAGGCGCAGGAGGAGGACGATCCAGATGCCATTCTCGGCGATGGCGTTGTCGACGGCGGTGAGCGTCGCGTCTCGCGAGATGCGCGCGGCGATGCGGTCGCGCAGCAGGCGGCGCCCGACCAGGAACGCGGCGGTCGCGGCGACGAAGGTCGCCGGCGCGGCGACGGCGAACCCGAGGGCCGGGCCGTAGACGAGCCCGGCTCCGACCCGGAGCGGCCAGCCCGGGATGAGGAGCAGCGCGCAGACCGCGTAGGCGACGACGAAGGCGGCCACGCCGAGCGGCCCGGCCCCCCGCGCCCATCCCACGAAGGTGGTGACCCAGGTTCCGAGGGGGAAGAAGAACGCGCCGATCCCGAGGATGGCCGCTGCCCCAAGAACGATGGACACCCGGTGGCGCATGAGGTGGGAACTCTCGCACAGTAGGAGGCGAAAGTCGCATGGCGCCAAGGAAAAACCGCAATAACTCTAACAATTCCTAAGGGTTGTATTGACCCGATTTCGGGTATCTTCTGACCCGGGAGGGTCATGGTGGCGGGGCCGCCGCCACCTCCCGGTCCGATCGGACCGGTGCACCAAGGGGCTAGGCGAGGCCGAGCCGCCCTCACCGCCGGCGAAAGGACATTTACCCTCGGCGAAGGCGCTTCAGGCGACCGGCCCGACGCGCCGGCGCTCGAGCGTCGCCTCGGCGGCCGCAGCGAGCGCCTCGGGCCCGAGCGCCTTGTCGAGGACGGCGTCGGCGCCCGCCGACTCGAGCCGTCTCTCGAGCGCGGCGTCGAGCGTGCCGGCGATGACGACGATGGCGAGCTCCGACTCGCCCCCCGCGCCGCGGATGGTCCGGACGAACGTCTCCCCATCCATCTCGGGCATGCGCAGGTCGGTGACGAGGAGGTCCAGGCTCAGGAGCTCCTCGGCCACCGCCTGGAGGCCCGCCGTCCCGTCGCGCGCGGTGAGCACGTCGAAGCCGCGCGAGCGCAGCGCGTCGCCGAGCGTCTGCAGGATGAGGGCGTCGTCGTCGACGAGGAGCGCCCGGCGCGGCCTCGCCGAGATGCGCGCGATGACGCTCGCGAGCTTCTCCTGGCCGGCCCGGTCGAGCTCGAACTTCACGCCCATCCCGCGCTGGTCCCGGAAGGCCACCGTCGCCGTCGTCCGGAGCTCCACGCCGCCCGGCAACCGCATCTCGAGGCCGATCCGCGTCCCGACGGGCGGGGCCGACTGCGTGCGGACGTAGGCACCGCCCTGGGAGAGGTTCTCGACGTAGTCGGCGGCGAGCTCCTCGTCGCTCTCGTACTCGAGCCGGGCGGTGGGCTCGGCCTGCACCCTGACGGGCGCGTTCACCGCATAGCGGGGCGCCGCGCGCTTGTTCTCCTGGCCGGGCTCGGACGGGCGCGGAGCGTTGCGGCCGAGCACGTCGGAGAACGCGGTCGCCGCCGGGTCGACGAGCAGCGCGAACCCCGCCGGCACGCCGGGCCGGGCCGCGTCCTGGGAGCGCACCTCCATGACGCGCGCCCGGGCGCCGAGCGCCCCGGCCGCGCGGGGCACGCGGAGCGACACGTCCAGGTCGTCGCCGACCGGCGGGGCGATGGCCCCGGGGATGAAGAGGCGCCGCGAGGCCGGATCGAAGGTCACGCCGGCGAAGGAGTTGCTGCCGGCGTCGAGCGAGAGCACCGGGCGGCCGCCGGCGGCCGTCCAGCGGTCGCGCGCCGCCCCCGCGGAGGTGACCACGCGCGCCACGGCGTCGCGCAGCAGGTGGGGGGGGATTCCGACCGTTCGCAGCTCGCACTGCGAGAGGTGCCCCTCGAAGACGGCGCGCTCGCGCTCGCTCATCGAGGACAGCACGGAGGCAAGGCCTCCGGAGCGAGCGCACCAGAACCGGAAGCGGGCCTGGTCCTCGCTCGTCCCCCCGGTCAGGCGCGCCACCACGGCGAAGAGGCGGGAGGCCGAGCGGAACCCGACGTCGCATTCGACGAGCCGCGGGCCGAAGAGCTCCGGCAGCCACAGGGTGAGCCGCTCGGCGGCGAGCAGCCGCTCTCCCACCGCGCGATCGAAGGCGGCCGCGAGCTCCATGGCGCCGACCTCAGCCAATCCTCACCGTTCCCGTGAAGGTGGTCGCTCCCCTGACGCGACGTGCGCCGCGGGGAGTGAGGAGTCGATTCTATCCGGCCGGCCCGGGGGGAGCGAGATTTGGTGGGCGCCGTCACTCGGTGGGCCCCTTGCCCCGGTCGGGCGGGATGCCGCGTCGGCGCCGAACGGCGCCGGCGGTCACAGGGCGAGGAGGAGCCGGGTCACGTCATAGAGGACGTCCCCCCGGTGGGACACCGCGATCGGCTCGGCCGGGAGGGCGAGCCGATCCACGATCCGGTTGTACCCCATGGCCATGAGCGTCCGCAGGTTCACGGTGTCGTACAGGTTGTACTCGGCGAGCAGCCGGAGCGCGTCGCGGTCCCCGGCGAGGTGGAGCTGCCAGAGGCGCACGGCGTCCGAGCCGCGGAGCCGGGCGAGGTGCGGCGGCCGCCCGACGCCCAGTTCCTCCTCGAGCACCTTCAGGCCGCCCGTGTGGCCCGCCCGACCGAACACCTGGCGCAGGTCCACGTGGACGGGCGGGGGGCGCCACCCCGGGAAGGCCCGCCGGAGCACCGGCACGTCGAAGGACGCCCCGTTGAAGGTGACGAGCAGCTTCCAGCCCGCGGTCGCGCCGGGGAAGAGCTCCAGGTCCCGGCCCCGGAGGAAGAGCCTCGGCCCGGACCGGTCGAGGACGGAGACGGCCGTCACGAGGTCCGTGCCGTCCGTCTCCACGTCGAGGAACCCGGCCTCCTCGGCGAAGGACGGGTAGAGGCGCCAGCGCTCCCGCGCCGGCAGCATCCCGGCGAGCGCCCCGGCGTCCCCTTCCGCGAGCGCCCGGGCGGCCCGTGCCACCGCCTCGAGGAGCCGCCCGTCGAGCCGCGGGGAGAGCCCGCCACCCCGCGCGGACAGCTCGTCCCAGGTGACGACCCCCTTCCGCCAGAGCTCGCGCTCGCGGTAGGGGCCGACGCCCGGCGTGAGCTGGAAGGTGGAGCGGATCACGGCCGCGCCCTCGGGGCCGCCCCCGTCACTCCGAGCGCTCCCAGGCGCTCGCCCACCCGCCCACCGCCTCGGCGTGGCGGACGAAGCCCGCGTAGAACGCGTGGCGACACACGGTGGCCGAGTCGCCGACGACGACGAGCTTCTTCCGGGCGCGGGTGATGGCGACGTTCATGCGCCGGACGTCCGAGAGGAAGCCCACCTCCCCCGAGTCGTTCGACCGCACGAGCGACACGACGACCGCGTCCTTCTCCCGACCCTGGAACCCGTCCACGGTGTCCACCTCGAGCCCCTCGTCGAGCCGGCCCGAGAGGATCTCCCGGAGCCTCTGCACCTGTGCATCGTAAGGCGAGATGACGGCCACCTCCGCCGGCGCGACGCCGAGCGCCAGCACGCGCTCCACCTCCCGCGCGGCGAGCTCCGCCTCGCCCGGGTTGTGCCGCGAGTCCGAGCCCTCCGGGGTCTCCTCCTCGAAGCCCCGGCCGGCGGTGTCCACGAAGAGGAGCGGGCGATCGTCGAGCGCACGGGCGGCCACCGCCGGGTGGGCGCGCAGCGAGCCGCCGTAGAGCGCCTCCGACGGGTAGCGCATGATGACCTCGTGCATCCTGTGCTGCTCCGCGAGCGCCGCCATCGCGCCTGCGCCGGCGAGCCTCTCGAAGAGCGATACGCCGAGCCCCCCCTCCTGCGCCGCGCGGGAGAGCACGGTCGGCGGGAGCTGTCGGTGGTCCCCGGCGAGCACGGCGCGCTCCGCGCGCAGGAGCGCCAGGTACGCCGCCGGCTCGATGGCCTGCGTCGCCTCGTCGACCACCGCGAGCGGGAAGCGGCGCCCCGAGAGGACCGGGGTGTCGAGGCCGGTGAGCGTCGCCACCACGACCGGCGCCCGGGCGAGCACCTCGCTCTCGGCGCGGTCCTCGAGCGCTCGCGCCTCGCCGAGGAGCTCCCGGGCGCGGCGCTCGGCGTCCCGGGCCTCGCTGTAGCGGCCGGGCCCTCGCCGCTCCTTCCGCCGCCGCGCCTCCCGCCGCAGCGCGAGTGCCTCGTCGACGAGCCCGCGGGCGATGCGGGCCGCCTCGTGGCCCTGGACCTGCGCCTCCAGCGTCCGCGTCACGAGCCCCGGCAGGACGCGCGCCGGGTGGCCGAGGCGCACGCCCGCGACTCCCGCGGCGACGAGCCGCTCGAGGAGGTTATCGGCCGCGAGGTTCGACGGCGCCGCCGCCAGCACCTGCTCGCCACGGGCCACGGCACCGCGGATGACCTCCACGAGCACGGTCGTCTTGCCGGTGCCCGGCGGGCCGTGGACGAGGGCCAGGTCGTCGGCCCGTCCCGCGATCTCGACCGCGAGGCGCTGCTCCGGGTTCATGGCCGGCGCCGGGCCGGGCCGCGCGTGCTCCCGCAGCCTCGGGGCCTCGCCGGACAGGACCCGGTGCCACCGGCGCCCCTCGCGCTCCTCCGCCATCCGCCGCACGCCCGAGGCGAGCCGCTCCCAGGTGACCGGCGAGGGGACGAGCTCGAGGGCCACGCGGCCGGAGGTCGCCCAGCCCGGCGGCGGCTCCTCGAAGGCCACCGAGATGCGGCTCCGGCTCCTCCGAGCGACGACGCCCGTCGGCGCATCCTCGGGCCGCTCTCGCCGCAGCCCCACCTGCACGAGGCTCCCCACGCCGATGCGGGCGGCCCCGAGCGGCCCGCCGGTCGCGCTCGCGTAGGTGACGAGCGAACGGCCGGCGAGCCCTCCCTCGTCGACCGCCTCGACGTCCGCCGCCGCGATCCCGCGAGCGTCCCGCTCGGCGAGGCTGAGGCGGGAGGCCGCCTCGGCGAGGCGCGCGCGCTCCTCCTCGCGCTCGGCGGCGACGAGCCCGGCCATGCGCTCGAGGTGCCGCTCGAGGTCGAAGGCCGCGTCCAAGGTCCCCTCCATCTACCGTCGCGCGGCGCGTCGCGCTCCGCGGCCCCTCCGCCCCCCTTAGAAGGCGAGCGCGAAGCCTCCGAGCGGCACCGTCGCGCCGCTCGCGCCGGAGCTCGAGCCCTGGCTCTTCGGGCGGTGGAAGACGTACGGGATGGCCCACCCGAAGAGGCTCCCCACCGCGGCGCCGGTGAGCACGTCCGTGAGGTAGTGCTGATCTGCGGCCATGCGCAGGTAGGCCGTGAGCGCCGCGAGCGCGAGGCCCGTGCCGAGCGCCGCCCCTGCCCCGGGCATGCCCTGCATCAGGTAGAGGGTGCTCGCCGACACCGTCACCGCGAAGGCGAAGGTGGAATGGCCCGAGAAGAAGGAAAGGTTCTCCTCCTCGGGGCTGTCGTAGGCGTCCTCGCCCTTCCAGACGTACGGGCGCGCCCGGCCCACGGCGTACTTCACGCTCGCGTTCACGAGCATGGCGATGCTCGTCGCCTCGGCGACGAGCAGCACGTCGGACCAGCCCGCCGTGGGATTGCCGAGCCGGTAGCCCTGCACGAGGCCGAAACCGAGCATGCCCGCGGGCACGACGTACTGCAGGACGTCGGAGAGGGTGTTCGCGAAGCGCGGGTTCGACCAGGTGACGGAGCGCGCCACCGAGCCGTCGACCGGCCCCGGATCGCACCAGTGGCACCTCCTCGGGGCGAGCTCGGGCCGGAGCAAGAGCAGCGTCGCGAGGCCCGCGGCGGCGACCCCGGTCACCGTCCCGTCCACCGCCCAGTCGTACGAGAGGGGGGTGAGCTCCTGGGCGCGGGCGGGGACCGCGAGGGCGAGGGCGAGGAGCGCGGCCGTTGCGCGGCACTGCGTCACGGGGCGAGCTTATCATCCGCACCGTGGCGCATCGGCTCGCCATCGACGGCTCTCTCGACCTGCACGCCTTCCGGCCCGGCGAGGCGGCGGAGGTGGTCCGCGCCTACCTCGCGGCCTGCGCGGAGGCGGGCGTCCTCGACGTGCGCATCGTCCACGGCAAGGGCATCGGGGCGCTCCGGCGAACCGTAGAGCGCGTGCTCGGGCGCCACCCGCTCGTGGAGTCGTTCCGGCTCGCCGACGAGACGGCGGGCGGGCGCGGCGCGACCCTCGTCCGCCTCCGCGCACGGTCGACTACGGCATGACCTTCCGCAGGAAGGGCACCTGCAGCCCGAGCATCGCCCCGTAGACGACGTGGAGGGCGAACATGGGTCGCTCGAGGCCGGCGGCGTAGAGGATGGGGTCGGCCACGCGGACGAGGCCGTACCAGGCGGGGCCGAAGAGGACGGCGCCGTAGGCCGCCCCGGCGGCCACGGCCGGAAGCGAGGTCGCGGATTGCGGCAGGATGCTCACGAAGACGAGCCCGCCGAGGACCGCGACGAGCGCCGCGAGCATCGCACCGAGCAGCGCGGCGAAGGCACCCGCGTCCGAGTCGAGCGCGGAGGGCCCGAGGATGCTCGCTGCGACGAGCCGAAGCGGGAAGAGCGCGCCCACCTCCGGCGGCGAGACGAGCATGGCGGGGAGCCACACGACGACGGCCCCCGTGAGCCCGCCGATCGCGCCCGCGGCGACCTCGTGGTCGGCGGGCTCCCTCGCCGGGAGTCCCCTGCGCGGCTCTGCCTCGGCGGGGTCCATGGACGTCTCCCTCCCGGGATCGGCGAGCCCGGGCGATCGCGCTAGTTCGATTGCTTGGCTGCCTTCTTCGCCTTCGCGGGCGCCGCCGTTGCGCCGGCCGCGCGCATCGCCTCGGCCACCGGGACGAAGTCTCCCTCGACGGCGACGCCCCAGCCGTCGACGCGGAAGACGTCGCGCAGGACGCGGCGTCCCGCCTCGGACTGCGACATCCGGGCGAACACCTGGAGGACGAGCGGGGACAGGCGCTCGTCGAAGCCGGGGCGCGAGGCCACGACGTCGTTCGGGATGGGCGCCGACACGGCGAGCACGCGGAAGTCCTTCACCGGCGGGCTCTCGGCGCACCCGTCGGCGACGGGTGACTCGCCCTTCGGGCGCTCGTCGGCGAAGGTCGCGCCCGCGTCGGCCTGGCCGGCCCGCACGGCGGCGCACACCCGCGGGTGGTCGCCCTCGAAGGTCTGCGACTTGAAGAAGGCGGCGGGGTCGATGCCGTCGGCGACGAGGAGCGCCCGCGGGAAGAGGTATCCCGACGCGGAGGTCTTCGAGACCCAGGCGACGGCCTTCCCCTTCAGGTCCGGAAGCGCCTGCGCCGGCGAGTCCGCGCGGACGATGATGGCCGCGCGGTAGAAGAGCTTGCCGTGGCGGAGCGCCTTGGCGATCGCCTGCACGTCGCGGTTCCGCTCCTGGGCGGCGACGAAGGCGGCCGGCTCCACCCAGGCCAGGTCGACCTTCCCGGCGGCGAGCGCCTGGGACAGATCGTCGTAGCTCTCGAACACGATCACCGTCACCGGGCGCTTGAGCGCCTCGGACAGGTAGGGCTCGAGCACCGCCTTGCCCTCGGCCGCCCGCTTCGGCCCGTTCGGCTGGCTCATCCCGAAGCGGATGGGGGCCGCGGGATCGAGGGGGGTCACCGCCTCGGTGAGCGGGTCGGCGGCGCGCGCCGCTCCGGGGAAGGCGAGCGCGAGCGCCAGCGCCGCGAAGAAGGTCCTCATGCCTTCGGATCCTCGACGCTCCCCGGAGCCGAGTAAAGGATGCGGCGGAGGTCGGCGATATCGGGGACGCCTCCCTGGGCGAGGTCGGGCGCCCCGCCGCCCTTTCCCCCGCAGGCCTGGGTGGCTTGGCGGAGCGCCTCGCCGAGGTGCGGACCGGGTCCGCGCGGGCGTGCGATGCAGACCTGCGCGCCGGACCCCGCCTTGCACCCGAGGAACGCCGTCCTCCCGAGCGCGGCGAGAGACTGGGCGACCGCCCGGAGCCCCTCGGGCGAGGCGAGCGGCGCCTCGAGCTCGGCGACGACCGGCGCCGGCGGCGCCGACTTCGCCGCGAGCCGCTCCGCGTGGGCCGCGGCGAGGGCGAGGAGGAGGCGGTCGGCCTCCTTCCGGCGGGCGACCGCCTCCGAGCCGAGCCGCTCCACCGCCGCCGGGAGCTCCGCCGGGGCGCAGCGGAGCGCGCGGCTCGCCTCCGCGAGCAGGTCCCGTCCCTCGGCGAGGAGCCGGAGCACACGCCCGCCGCAGGCGAACTCGACGCGAGCGCCGTTCCCCCATTTCACCGCGCCGAGGACGGCGACGGCACCCACCTCCCCGGTTCGCCGGGGGTGGGTTCCGCCGCAGGGAGAGGCGTCCACGACCTCGCTGGTCCCGCCCGGCAGGTCGTCCGCGACGACCACGACCCGCGTGCCCCTCTGCGCCTCGCGGCGGAGCGGCAGCCCCGCGAGCTCCTCGGGCGTGCGGTCCCGCGCCGTCACCGGGAGGTCGCGGAAGACGAGATCGCTCGCAGCCTTCTCCGCGGCGCGAAGCCGATCCGGGGTGAGCTCCGAGATCGGCCGGTCGAGGTCGATCGTGCAGGTCCGCTCCCCCAGGTGGAAGGAGGTCGTCCTCGCCTGCCACAGCCGCTCGAACACCGCCGAGAGGAGGTGCTGGCCGTGGTGCTGCTGCATGTGGTCGAAGCGCCTCTCCCAGTCGACAAGGCCCTCGACGCGTCCCTCCGGTGCCGGGCCGCCGAGGACGTGGAGGACCTCCCCTCCCTCCTCCACGACGTCCACGACCGGAACGCCGCCGAGCGTGCCGCGGTCGGCGGGCTGACCTCCGCCGTCCGGGTGAAAGGCGGTGCGGTCGAGCACCGCCGCGCGGCGCCCGTCGCGATCCGTCACCCGCACCACGCGTGCGTCGAAGCGGACCTGGTAGGGGTCCTCAAGGTCGATTCTCTCGCCCACGCCGACCGAGTCTAAGCGGCGAAGTACCCGTCCGACATGGCGTTTTCATGCCGACGCACGGCGTCGTTTGCACCGGACCGGGAAAACGGTATGGTCCGCGCGCCCTTAGCCCGGGACCCCCAGGAGCGAGCCGTGTCTTTTCTGCAAAGGATGATGCCGAAGTCGGACACGTTCTTCGACTTCTTCGAGAAGCAGACCGCGCTCACCGTCGAGGGCGTGCGCCTCTTGAAGGAACTCCTCGAGGACTTCTCCGACGTGGAGAGGAAGGTGAAGGCGATCAAGGACGTCGAGCACCTCGCCGACGACGTGACCCACAGCGCCTTCTCGCTGCTCTACACGCAGTTCATCACGCCCTTCGATCGCGCCGACATCCACCGGCTGCTCACCCGCCTGGACGACGTCCTGGACCTCGCCGACGCCGCGGCGGAGCGGCTCGGCCTCTACGACGTGGGCCCGGTCGTGCCGGAGGCCCGCGAGCTCGCGGGCGTGCTGCTCGCCCAGACCCGGAAGATGCAGGACGCGGTCCGGGGGCTCAGGAACGTGAAGGACCAGAAGCAGATCCTGGAAGCGTGCCTCGAGATCAACGTTCTCGAGAACCAGGCGGACACGCTGCTCCGCCGCGCGCTCGCGCACCTCTTCTCGAGCGGCGTCGACCCCCTCACGGTCATCAAGTGGAAGGAGATCCTCGACCTCATCGAGACCGCCACGGACCGGGCCGAGGACGTCGCCAACATCGTCGAGGGCGTCGTCCTCGAGAACACCTGAGCGAAGACGGGCCGGTCCAACGCCATATGCTCCTCGCCGTCGTCGTCGGCATCGTCGCGGTCGCCCTGGTGTTCGACTTCATCAACGGGTTCCACGACGCCGCCAACTCCATCGCCACCATCGTGTCGACGCGGGTGCTCGCGCCCGTGCAGGCGGTCGGCTGGGCCGCCTTCTTCAACTTCGTCGCCGCGGCACCCGTCTTCTTCGGCGGGGAGCTCGCGGTCGCGAACACGATGGGCAAGGGGATCATCCGCTTCGAGCTCCTGAAGGCCCACGGGGTGGAGATGGTCCTCATGGTCATCTTCGCGGCGCTCGTCGGCGCCATCGTCTGGAACCTCCTCACCTGGTGGTGGGGGCTGCCTTCCTCCTCCTCGCACGCGCTGGCCGGCGGGCTCGTCGGCGCCGCCCTGCCGGCGCTCGGAGTGGACGGCCTCGTCCTCTCCGGGATCCTGAAGATCTCGCTCTTCATCGTCCTCTCGCCGCTCATCGGGATCGCCCTCGGGGCGGGGATGATGGTCGGGACCGCGTGGATCGTGCGGCGCATGCGCCCGGCCCGCGTCGACACGTGGTTCCGCAAGCTCCAGCTCGTCTCCTCGGGCATCTTCAGCTACAGCCACGGCTCGAACGACGCGCAGAAGGTGATGGGCATCATCTCGGTCGTCCTCTACGGGACGATCTGGGCCGATCGGCAGTTCCACGTGCCCTGGTGGGTCGTGGTCCTCACTCACACCGCCATCGCGCTCGGGACGTTCTTCGGCGGCTGGCGCATCGTCCGCACCATGGGCTACAGCCTGACGAAGCTCCAGCCGATCGGGGGCTTCTGCGCCGAGACCGGGGGCGGCGTCACCATCCTCGCCCTCTCCCACGCCGGCATCCCGGTCTCGACGACGCACACCATCACCGGCGCCATCGTCGGCGTCGGCTCGACGAAGGGCTTCCGGGCGGTGCGCTGGGGCGTGGCCGGGCGCATCATCTGGGCGTGGATCTTCACGATCCCCTGCTCGGCCCTCGTCGCGACGCTCGCCTACTTCGCGACGCGCTTCGCCGTGCACCTCGCCCGCTGACGCCGCGCCGCGGCATCGCGGCAGCGCGCCAACCCATTAGAATCACTGGACTTCACCGAAGAAGCCGGCCCGGGCCGGACCGCGCGCGCGGGACATCCGGAGCGCGCAACCGGCCCGGATCCCGCGTGTTACAAGCTCCAGATGGCCCCGGATCCGGACGCGGCGCTGATGGTCGCGTTCCAAAGTGGAGACGAGACCGCGTTCCGGGCACTCTTCGAGAAGTACGGTCGAGCGATGATGGCCTTCTGCCAGAGATTCGTGAGGGAGCCGGCGCGCGCCGAGGAGCTCGCGCAGGACGTCTTCTTGAAGCTCTACCGGTCCGCCGACCGCTACAGTCCGAGCGCGCGCTTCAGCACCTTCCTCTACCGCATCGCCACGAACCACTGCCTGAACGAGGTGCGGCGCGGCGAATACCGCCTCCGCCCGGACCGGGACCCGGCGAGCGACGGATCCGATCCGCGCGACCCCGACTCGCTTTCCGGATCTGCCGCGACGCCGGAGGAGGAGGTCCACGGGCGAGCGCTCGAGCGCTCCGTCCGCGACCTCCTCGACCGGCTGCCGGAGAAGCAGCGCGCCGCCTTCGTCCTCGCCCGCTTCGAAGGGCTCGCCTACGAGGAGATCGCCGGCGTCCTCGGCACGACGGTCCCGGCCGTGAAGTCCCTCGTCCACCGGGCGACCGTGTCCGCCGCCGAGGCGCTCGCGCCGTGGGTGCCCCCCACGGGCGCGGAGGAGGGTGCGTGACGCACGTCCGCGAAGAGCTGACGGCGCTCGTCGACGGCGCGCTCGAGCCCGGGCGGCGCGCCACGGTGGAGGAGCACCTCTCCTCGTGCGCGTCCTGCCGCGCGGAGCGGGACCGCCTCGCCGCGGTCGTCGCGGCCTGCAACGCCCTTCCGGCCGGCCCCGCGCCCTCCCCCGGGTTCGAGCAGCGCTTCTACGCCCGCCTCGCCCGCGAGAAGGAGGCGCTCCGCTCCCCGCTCTCCTGGCTCCGCCGCGGCTGGCGCTGGGCGGTCCTCGCGGCGGGGCTTTCCGCCGCCGCCGCCGCGGCGGTCGCCGTCCTGCACGTCCGCGCCGACCGCATGGAGATGGCCGAGCACCTGGACCTGCTCGAGAACTACGTGGTCGTCGCCAGCCTCGACAGCGTCGAATCGGCGGAGGACGTGGAGGTGGTCATCCACCTCGACGAGCTCCGGGGGGCGAAGCCGTGAGGGTCCTCGCCGCCGCGCTCCTCGTGGCGTTCGCCGCGCCGGCCTTCCCGCAGACGGCGCCGCCGGCGAGCGCGGAGACCGCCCGCGAACGCTGGGAGAAGCTGACGCCCGAGCAGCGCGAGGCGCTCCGGCAGCGCTGGCAGGCCTTCCAGGAGCTGTCGCCAGGGCGCCAGGCGGAGATCCGGGAGCGGCTCGAGCGCTGGCGCGCGATGCCGCCCGCACAGCGCGACGAGATCCTCGCCCTCTGGAAGGCCTTCCGCCAGCTCCCGCCGGACGAGCGCCACGACATCCTGCAGCTCTTCCGCCGCTTCCGGGAGATGTCGCCGGAGCGCCAGGCCCAGGTGCAGAGCATCTTCCAGAAGCTCGTGCAGTCGCCACCCGAGGTGCGGCAGCACTACCTGGAGAACCTGCGCACCTGGAGGCAGCTCACCCCGGCGCAGCGCGAGTCGCTCAAGGAGTCCTGGCAAAAGCGTCACGAGCGGCCTTAACCTCTCCAGGTGCTCGCCCCGGTCGTACTCGCAGCCGCGGCGCTCGCCGCCGGGCCGCCGGAGGACCTCGCGCCGCCCGAGCTCGAGGGAGAGCCCCTGTGGGCGCGCGCCGGCCTGCGCCTGCGCTTCACGGCCGAGGCCGCCGTCCCGACGGACGCGGTGCTCTTCGACCCCGCCACGAACCTCTTCGCGGCGTCCGGCTTCCTCGCCCCGCAGCCCGCGGACAGCTACCCCTCGGCGCTCGCCTTCGTCTCCGTCGGCCTGAACGCCGCGAGCTGGCTCGACTTCCGGCTCGACGTGGACAGCGGCCTCGTCCGAAGCCAGCAGCTTCCCGCCTCGGTCGAGGTGTGCCTCTCGAGCCGCACGCTCTCCGGCCTCGAGACGGTGTCCCCGACCACGTGCCGGCCCGGGACGGGCGGCGCCCTGACGGTCATCCAGGGCTCGCTGCCCTCGACGCTCCTCGCCCCCGCCCAGATCACCTCCAACGGGCAGCCCATCCTGACCGAGTTCGACAGCACCCTCTTCATCCGGCAGCTCTACGCGGACGTGACCGCGGGCCGGGCCGGGTTCTTCCGCGCCCGGGTCGGCCGCCAGCGCCTCCGCGTCGCGGAGGGCATCGTCTACGACGACTGGGGGCTCGGCGTCGACCTGGACGTCGACGCGGGCGCCGTCGGCCCTCCCGTCGGCGCGAGCCTGTCCGTGTTCTACCCCACCCGCGGCTGGCCTTCGCCGAGCCAGTGGGCGAGCCCGGTCGTCGCGGCGACGCTCGACTGGCTCCCCTCGCTCGGCGAGTGGGTGGGCCTGTGGGGCGCCTTCTCCCACGACGACACCGGGGACGCGAACGCGGTCCTCCGGGAGGGGTTCATCGCGACCGAGGTGGGGCGCCTGCTCGCGAACGCGCCGGGATCGACGGCCTACATCCGCTCGTCGCGCGCGCTCGCGCTCCTCATCGCGTCGCCCCCGCGCGGCACCTCCAACATCGGATGGGCGGGGGTGTCCGGGCACATCGACGCGGGCGACCGGAACGAGGCGCGCTTCACGGCGGGCGCCTGCTTCGGGAGCGTGAGCTCGTACGCGGCAACGAACTCCTCGACCCTCCCGAATGCCGTGAACGTGCCCGTGCTCGGCTGGGAGGTGTCGCTGCGGTGGCTCTCGGTGCTCGGCGGCGGATTCCGGGTGAGCCCCTTCTTCCTGTGGCTCTCAGGGGACGACCCGGCCGAGGAGCAGGCGGCGGCCCTCGGCGTCCCGAAGAGCTACTCGGGCTTCCTCTCGATCTCGCCCTTCATCACCACGACGAACCTCTTCTTCCAGGGCGGCATCTCGGAGGCCTACGCCGACCGGGAGCTCTCGTCGTCGGGCGTGAACGCGCGCGGGGTGATCACCCCGGGCATGGAGGCGGGGTGGACGCCCACCCCGGCGGTGGATGTGGTCGCGAAGGCCGCCTTCCTCTGGTCGGATACCCCGAGCCCGTACGGCGGCCGGGTGTATGGTCCCGAGCTGGACCTGAACGCGTCCTGGTCCCCGTGGCCGTGGCTCGCGGTGCTCGGCGAGGCGGACTTCCTCGCCGAGGGCAACTTCTTCCCGACGCGGGGACTGGGTCGCCGCTTCATCCTGGGAGTCGACCTCACCACCCCGTGATCCCGCTCGCGCCCATCCTCGCCGCTGCGCTGGCCGCCGGCGGCCCCCCGCGCACCGAGACCCCGGACGGCGGCCCGCCGCCGAAGCCCGGGGACCCGGACCTGGAGGTGATCGAGAACCTCGAGCTCCTCGAGCACCTGGAGCTCCTCGACCACCTGGAGCTCCTCGAGCCGAGGAAGGCCCGAGGGCAGGACGGGGGCGCGGATCCCCCGGTCCCCGACAAGGCCCCCTCGCGCTAGGACAGAGTGCTCGCGAGCATCCCGCAGGCGGCGTTCCGGTCCTGCCCGCCGGAGTAGCGGCGCACGACCGGCTGGCCGGGCAGGTGGCGGGCGAGCGCGTCCCGGAAGGCGTTCCACTCGGCCTCGGACGGCGGCCGGAACCGGCCGGTGGCGTCGTTCACGGCGATGGGGTTCAGGCGCACGGGGATCCCGGCGAGGAGCCGGCCGAGCGCGCGGGCGTCGTCCTCGCCGACGTTCACGTCCGCGATCATGACGTACTCGAGGGTGACCCGGCCGCTCCGCGCGGCGTGCTCCCGGA
>Ga0335069_10006461_pt1 | contig 17029 bp, 16 predicted proteins | sample Lox_Sample_11_FD_206714 | JGI IMG/M metagenome (GOLD analysis project Ga0335069, IMG submission 206714) | Soil microbial communities from Loxahatchee National Wildlife Refuge, Florida, United States - Lox_Sample_1.1 | ecosystem: Environmental > Terrestrial > Soil > Wetlands | place: USA...
TTTATGCGACTTGTGGGGGAGCGGGATTCGAGGCGCTTGAATCGTCGGGATCTTTTCCGGGCCACCGAGTGTTTGAACATCGCCGGGCGGCGTCGACGCGACATGACGGCCCGTCGCCGGATTATATTCCACCTCCAGCACGTCTAACTTTAAAGCGTTGTCCGTGTCATTCTGAATGATGACCAAAACGGGCAAAACGCCGTATTGGTTGGGATCCAACTTGCCAAATGCCGTGTGAGCCAAGTCTTCGGTATCGTACGCGACGGCCGCAACGGTCACGTTGTCGTTGGTCTGCTTGTTCGGATAAGATGTCGCCGGACCTGGTGAAAACTTGCTGTCTTTCTTTTGAGCGAACGTCGCCCCCGCGGCCATGAACAGGATCAGGCAAGTCGAGACTGCTCTCATCTATTCCCTCTATTGGGTTTGCAAGGTCGTCGCATTTCCATTGCTAGTATTCTATTTCCTTTATCGCTGCGTTCGCGATCCTCGTTATTGGCGCCGTTCCTCGGAACGGCTGGGCGGCCGCCCGACCTCGTTTCCTGCGACGGTGCGCGGCGCTATCTGGTTGCATGCGGTTTCTGTAGGAGAGATCGTCTCCGCGATCGGACTGATCCAGCAGTTGCGGCGGCAGAGCCCGGGAACACCGCTGTACATCTCGGTAGCCACGGTCGCCGGGCGCGGTGTCGCGGAGCAAAAGGTGGCCTCGCTTGTCGACGGGATCTTTTATGCTCCCATCGATTACGCGTTTGCTGTCCGGCGGGTGCTGCGACGGATACGCCCGTCGGTGGTGATCGTGCTCGAAACGGAGATCTGGCCGACGCTGTACCGCGAGGTCAAGCGAGCGGGTTGCGCCCTGGTGATCGTTAACGGCCGTATCTCGGATCGGGCTCTTCCACGATATCGAAGCTGGAGATTCTTTTTTCGCAGCGTGCTGCGATGGCCGGACGCCATCTTCGTGCAGAGCGACCAGGATCGCCAGCGATACCTGGAGATCGGCGCGCCGGCCGAAAAAGTGACCGTGCTCGGGAATCTCAAGTATGACGCCGCGCTGGTGCGCAGCGAGCCGCCCTGGCTGGTCACGGCGACCATCGATCAATTCAAGCCGACCATTGTCTGGGTCGCAGCCAGTACGATGCCCGGCGCCGATAGCGACGATGTCGATGAAGACGATGTCGTCCTCGATGCATTCCAGCAACTCGCTGAGAAACATCCTGGATTGCTTTTGATTCTCGCGCCGCGAAAACCCGAGCGTTTTAACGTGGTTGCTGCGAAGCTTCGAGAGACGGGGATCGCACACTTCTGCCGATGTCCCAACATCATCGAACCGGGCGTTGTGCTGCCTTGTGTGCTGCTATTGGACTCGATTGGCGAACTTGCCAGCATCTTCCCCCTAGCCGACATCGTATTCATAGCCGGATCGCTGGCGCGCCGAGGCGGGCACAATCTGCTCGAGCCCGCAGCGTGCGGCCGCGCCATCATCGTGGGCCCGCATCTGGAAAACTTCGCGGCGATTGCCGCGGAATTCCGCCAGCACTCCGCCGCGCTGGAAATCGCAAACGCCGGACAGCTTGCACAGTCCGTCGACAGGCTGATTGAAGACGCCCAGCTTCGGGACGATCTTGGACGCGGCGCCGCCGAACTCGCGGCGAGGCATCGCGGGGCGACCGTCAAGGCAGCCAAAGAGGCCCTGAGATGGCGCGATGCGGCCGTGCCCGGAAATGTCCCTGGAATCGGCACACCGTTGCTCTGGACGCTGGCCCAGATATGGACCGTCGGCAGCATATGGAAGCAAGCGCGGAACGGCGCGCGTGCGAAGCATCTGGACACGACGGTCGTCAGCATCGGCGGGATCAGTATGGGCGGCGTGGGGAAGACTCCTATGGTGGCCTATCTTGCCGAGACTCTCAGCCGTGCGGGCATGAATCCCGCGATTTTGACTCGCGGCTACCGGAGGCGCTCGATTGCGCCGAGCGTGCTGGTGGAGGCGGGCGAGAGCGTGCCGGTCAGCGTGACTGGGGACGAGGCGCAGATCCTGGTTCACTCCGGCAATGCACACGCGGGAATCGGGGCGGATCGCTGGTCCACTGGACGGATGCTGGAACGCACCTACAAGCCCGACATCTTTCTGCTCGATGACGGCTTTCAGCATGGCCGTCTGGCGCGAGACCTGGACATCGTCTTGATTGATGCGCTGAATCCATTCGCCGGCGGCGCCGTGTTCCCGTTGGGTGGGCTTCGCGAACCGATGAGCGCCTTGCGTCGCGCCGATGTTTTCATCATCGTTCGTGCCGTACCCGAACGCGACTACCGTGGCATCATCAACCGATTGCGCGAATTGAATCCGAACGCGCCCATTTTTCGCGCGGCCATGGAACCGCGCTACTGGATCAACCATCGCCTGCAGCAGCCCGGTCACCCGCCCGAAGGCCCGATTAGCGCGTTTTGCGGACTGGGAAATCCCATGAGCTTCTGGGAAACGCTGAAAGCTCTGCGCATCGACCCGGCATTCGCTTGGGAATTCGAGGATCATCACCACTATCGCTGTCACGAGTTGCAACGGCTCGCCGCGCAAGCCCGCATGCATGGCTCTAACGTACTTCTCACCACCGAAAAAGACGCCATGAATCTGCCCGAACACGCCAGCACGATCCTGACCGAAGCCTCGGTTGACCTTTACTGGCTGAAGGTCGGCCTGCAGTTAGACGACGAAGAGGAATTGATGGCGTTGATCGAGTCTCGGATGCGTTCGCGTTAAAACTGGCAGTTGGATTGCTCCAAGTGGGGCTTGAGCACGAAAATCGGTCTGAGTCAGCCCCCAAATGGGGCTTCTTCACCCGTTTTGGGGGATATTACTCTGAACGCGATACTGAAAGAGCACGCATTCACCGCCGGCTTAGTTGATTCACAAATCAGTAAGCTAACCGCGCTGGCCCACCAGGTAAGCTTCGAAGAGAACGAGATCATCTTAGTGACAGGCCAGCAGTCGAAGAATTTCTATCTGCTTTTGTCCGGAAGCGTTTCCATCGAAGTGGGGGCCAAGGCGTACACGGTTTGGATCCAGGCGCTGGGCCCCGGCGACGCATTCGGTTGGTCCTCGTTACTGGAGCACCAGGACACGCTGTTTCAGGTTCGAGCCCGCGAGAAATCGACGGCTTTATGTCTGGATGGCGAAGCTCTTTCGGCTCTGCTGCGGCAGGACTCGGAACTCGCAGCCGAGTTCCTGCGGCGCATCCTTCATCTGGTAGCCGGGCGTGTGCAAGCCACGGAAATGCGGCTGGGCGAGCTTTGCGGCGTCCGGATGCCCAAGAAGAGTTGAACGCTACTGTAGTTTGAACTGGTAAATGCTCAGGCCGTTCACAGTCGGAGCGAGCAGGAATCCGTTCACCGAGGCGATTCCACTCAATCCAAATTGCGTGATGAACGGATAAAGCAGCGGAGTCTTCGGAGTCCGTGCGTCCACGAGCATCAGGTTGCCAGGGCCGGTTGTATCGGTAGACGGAGGCCGGTTCACAATCGCGAAAATGCTGTTTCCAAATGGCTGCACTTCGAATGTGCCGGTGGTCGGGATGTTGGTAACGGTCGTGGATGTGAACACCGGGGCGAAAACTTGATTGATGTTCATCGTGGTGATCGTGAGATTGCCGGTCAAATTGAAGTCAGGATTTCCCGGGTTGCGAAAGCCGGTCGTATTGCCGGTCAGCAGCAACAGCAGATTGTCATAAGACAGTCCAAGCAGGATCGCCGTGCTCGGCGCGGTGACACGAACGACTCCTTGAATATTGGAAATGCTGCTGATGTTGATAACGTCCAGAGCCCCCGTTCCCACCGTACTGCCGCCTGTCGCTGTAGTGCTGACTACATAAACGTAAGGGAATCGAGCCGGTAAAGCAAGCGCGTTTGGCCGCACGTTGAGGTTGTTGGACGACGGCACGCCCGCGACGGGCGTCATCACCGATACCAACTGCGGAAGCAGGGAGCTGAAGTCGTAGGCCAGGAAATCTCCTTCTTGCGCAGTGATGTTGTTGGCGCCATCGAAGGAAAACGAGCTGGTGCTCGAGAATCCCGTAGTTCCGACGAACGTCAGATCGGCGAGAAATGTTCGTTGCGCCGATATACTGCCGAGAAGACTCGGCTGTTGCGGGCTGGACAAGTTATACACGACGAAAGCTGTCGCCGATCCGGGACCCATCAGATCCACCAGAATCGGCGTAGTGCCGATGGTGGTGACGTAGCACTTTCCACCGTTGCCGTTCAGATCGCTGCTGCCAAATTGCCCGACCAAGGCCGGACTCGACGCGCTCGTCGTGTCGATTACGTAGATCCTGTTCGCATTGCATACATAAGTTGTATTGCCCAAGAACCCGATGCTGCTAGTCGGCTCATTGGCGAAGCTTACTTGGCCGATCAACGAGAGAAATTTCGGCGGGGTTGTTCCCGAACCGGACACGGAGATCACCGCCGATGCGCTCAAGAAGTTGCCGACCGTGATCACCAGCGGATAGTCGCCGCTGGGCAGGGTCGGCACCTGAATGTTGGCTTGCGCCAGGCCGACGAATCCGGGCGTGAGGCCGAGGAACTGAACTGGTGCATCGACTCCGTTGATCGAAGCCTTCGGCGTGGCCGTTGCATTGGAGATCGGAGAACTGGGAGCGGCGGTGCCATCGGCGACGGGATTGTCCAAAGCGCCTTGGCCGGTCAGATAAACGACGATCACCGAGCCCGACGCCGCCGGGTTCTTAGTAGTGTTCAGCGTGAAGTTCGCGCCGGCGTTCTGCGCGATCGCATGATTGCTCGTGTCTTGGAAAATACTGGGCGCGGTGCTGACTACATTAAATGTGAATGGCAGACTGTTGCCGCTACCTACGGTAACGAACAGCGTATTGATTCCCGGAGTCAGACTGCTGGGAACCTGAAAGTTGATCTGTGCAGCGCTCACATAAAGGAGCGGGACTTTATTCTGATTGATGATGACGGATGTAGAAGCGAGCGTTTGCGGTAATGGAAGTCCTTCGGCTTGCGCGGTAGAGGTCGCCAAGCCCGAACCGAAGATTGACGCCAGCGATCCCGGCGATACTCTCGGTGCAAAGCTCGCTCCATCTGTAACCGCGTTAATGACGGCCTGGGCATTGGCCATGAATGTTCCTGCCCAAAGAACAGAAATGCAGAGAAACACCCTCATACTTAAAGTTTGACGCAGGGCAGGCGGAGTGCGTTCAATCCGTCTTTGGTTTTGACACTTGATCCGCGCCTGACATAGACTGTCTATATGAGTGAGGCGAAGGCAACAAATCTTTTACAAGGAACACTCGATCTTTTGATCCTTCGCGCTCTTTCGCTGGAGCCGCTGCATGGGCTCGGAGTTTCGCGGCGCATCGAGCAGATCACGCAACGAACTTTCCTGGTGAAGCCAGGCTCGCTCTTTCCCGCACTGCATCGCATGGAGGAAGCCGGTTGGCTAAGCGCGTCGTGGGGCGAATCGGAGAACAATCGCAAGGCGAAATATTACAAGTTGACGCCCGCGGGGCGTCGTCAATTGCAAACCGAGACAGCGGAGTGGCAGCGGATCTCGTTCGCGATCGCGGCAGCGCTGGAATCCACTTAGGGACTAGACAGCCTCTAACAACTCGGTCACGGTCCTGCGCACTCCGCGCAAGAACGGCGATTTCGATAATTTCAGCAGCGAAACCACAATCGCCAGGCTCTTGTCCACCAGCCGCTGCGTCCGCTCGTCGCCCGGCGAGTGATCGTAAATCCAAAATAGAATCAGTGCCATTTGATAAAGCCAAAGCAGCTTGGGCAAATGCGGCAAAAGGTCGTCCGTCAATCGTAGATTGCTTCCCGCCAAGGCTTCGGAAAAGTGCTGCATATCCAATTCGCGGATATCGCGTGTCTGGGCGCTGAATGGGGATAGCGGATGCTCCGGGTCCGCGGCGTGCCGCAACAGCGCTCCGAGAAACTTGCGGTTCGGCCCGAAGTATTCGAACTTCACATCGATGACGCCCCGCAGACGAGTACGCAGATCCGTCTTCCGCTTGAGCACGGACTCGATCTGCTCGTGCATCGCTTCATTGGCTTGGTGATAGAAGGCCATGACAAGCGCTTCTTTCGATTCGAAATAGTAATAAGCTGCTCCGATGGCGACGCCAGCCGATAGGGCGACCTCGCGCATCGTGGTTTGGTCGAATCCGCGCTCGCGGAAGAGATTCAGAGCGGCGTTGAGAATCTTGGTTCGCGTCTCTTCCGCTTTTGTGGTCGAGCGTCCGACGGGCTTAATGGTCGGTTCCATAGCACCTCGGTGCGTTGATTGGCCGCAACTCTGACGCAAGCTCGGCGTCACTCAACATACCTAGCCATCGCGAGACCCGGCGGCGGTTAGCGGACAGCACTGTGAAAGCCTGGCGCGCGAGCGGCAATAAAGCCGGACTGGACAACCGTTTCGCCCAATGCCTGTAGTTGCGCAGCGCATAAAGGCACATGAGCCAGGCATGATCGCCGAAATACACGCTGCCGTCGTCGCTTACGATCACCAGTTCGTCCCGCGCGATGCGTTCCGCCAATGCCGGATACAGCTCTGCGGCACGATCCCGCGGGACGAGTCTCAAAGCTACCCACTTGGGCTGCTTCAGCAGCCATCCGCCGACTCGCGAGCAAAGCCCGCACTGCGGGTCGTATGCTACGGTCATATACCGCATCTCAGCTCCTTTGGGGTTGCTGGCTGAGGATAGCATCGGGCGGGAAGGGCGGCGGCGCGTTGGATTCCTGCGCCCGGCGTCGAATCCGCGAGAAGACGTAGAGGTTGAAGAAGTGCATCAAGCCGAGAACCAATAGAACCAAACCGAGCTTATCGCTTACCAGCTCGATGGTCTGCCGCAAGTTTGCCGGATTGTCCGAGGATCGCAACGCGAACGCAACATATCCGACATTGATCAGGTAGAAGCCCACCACCAGCAAATGGTTGATGGAATCGGCCAACTCTTCCTGGCCATGAAAGGCATCGATCAGGAACACCCGACCGCGCTGGTGCAGAGTTCGGGCTACCCAAACGGTCACTGTCAAGCTGACCAGCAGGTAAGCAAAGTAGCCATAAACGATAAACATGGACCTAACCTCCGTTTTAAGTTTTGAACACGTTCAAGAAAAGCGTAAGCCAATAGCTCCAAAGAGTCAACTATTTTTTGAATGCGTTCAAAAAAGACGTCCCGTGACAGCCTGCTATAATGAACCTCCATGGGCGACGTCCAAAACGGCAGTCCTGTCAAGAAGATAATCCTGCTCCGGCCGCGCGGGTTCTGCGCCGGCGTGGTGCGCGCCATCGACGTGGTCAAGATCGTTCTAAACCTTTATGGAGCGCCAGTTTACGTGCGCAAGGAGATTGTGCACAACCGCCACGTCGTTGACGAATTGCGGCAGGCCGGCGCCATTTTTGTGGACGAACTCAGCGAAGTCCCAGAAGGCGCAAGAGTTATCTTCAGCGCCCATGGCGTCGCTCCGGCCGTCCGGACCGAAGCGAAGGAAAGGAACCTGCAAGTCATCGACGCTACCTGTCCGCTTGTAACGAAGGTTCATCTGGAGGCAGTACGTTTCGCCCGCCAGGACTATACGATCGTTTTGATCGGACATGCCGGTCATGATGAGGTGATCGGAACGCTTGGAGAAGCGCCCGAATCAACCGTGCTGGTCTCTTCGGTGGAGGACGTCGATCGGTTGCAGGTCAAGGATCCCGAAAAGATCGCCTACTTGACGCAGACGACCCTAAGTCTCGACGAGACCAGGGATATCGTGGCCCGTCTCCAGCAGCGGTTTCCTGCTATCAAAGGTCCCAAGACCCAGGACATCTGCTACGCAACGGAGAACCGTCAATTGGGCGTCAAAGCGGTAGTACCGCTGACGGACGTTCTGCTGGTTGTCGGTTCGCAAAACAGCTCGAACTCGCGCCGTCTCGTAGAGGTTTGCCAGAACGAGGGTGTTCCCGCGTACCTGTTAGATGACAGCCGCGAAGTCAACCCGGAATGGTTCGAAGGCATCGACACTATCGCGGTCACGGCTGGAGCCTCGGCGCCCGAGAATCTAGTTCAGGAGCTGATCCAGTCTCTTGAAAAGCAGTTCGGATTCGAGCACCTGGAAGAAATGGAATTAAAGGAGGAGGACGTGCGCTTCCACCTGCCTTCCGATCTGGAGCGGTCCGCGCTTCAACTGACCACTATCGCACGCGCATGACCCCGCAACTGCAAATTGTCGACTCGTTGTTGGCGGGTGCGGCGAAGGCCGCCGAGCGAACGGTGGACTACATGCTGCGCACCCAGCACGATCCGGGGTACTGGTGGGCGGAGTTGACCGCCGACACCACGCTCGAGTCCGACTATATTCTGCTGCAACTTTGGCTGCATCCGCCCGTGAATGGCGTTTGGAATCCACCGACCCGCCATTTGATCGACAAGGCAGTGGCTTCGATTCTCGATCGTCAATTGCCAGACGGCGGTTTCAATATCTATCCCAAGGGTCCCGAAGATCTCAGCGCCACGGTCAAGGCGTATTTTTCGCTCAAGCTTGCCGGGGTCCCTTACGACGATGCGGCTCTCAGCAAAGCCCGCGAGCGGATCCTGGCACTGGGCGGCATTCAAGCGGCCAACAGCTATGTCAAGATCAATCTGAGTCTTTTCGACTTATATCCGCGCGAGGATTGCCCGTCGATTCCGCCCGAGATCATGCTGCTCGGGAAGTTCATCTACCAGATGTCGTCATGGACTCGCGCGATCGTGATTCCGCTATCGATCGTGCACTCCATGAATCCACGGCGCCCCGTTCCGGCTGGGTTCGGTTTGAAGGAACTGTTCCTCGAAGGGGGGCATCCGGAATTCGCGCGCAGCCGCGAAACGTTCACGTGGCGCAATGTTTTTCTTCAGATTGACAAGGCGCTCAAGCTTTGGGAAAAGCACGGCTCCAAGTCCATCCGCCAGCGCGCCATCCGCGCCGCCGAGCGCTGGATCCTGGAACGAACCCGCTACACCGATGGCCTGGCTGCGATCTATCCGCCGATGATGTACGTCATCATGGCGCTCGACCTTTTAGGCTACGCACCGGATCAGCCCGATCGTGTCGAAGCGCAAAAGCAGTTCGATAACCTGATGGTCGACGATGGCCCGCTTTTCTTCCAGCCCTGCTTTTCGGTGGTCTGGGATTCAGGAATCGCAGCGTATGCTCTCGGCGAATCCATCGAACCTCCCGCGGATGCATTGCGCCGATGCGCCGACTGGCTGCTGACCAAGGAAGTCCGGCATAAAGGCGATTGGTCCGTAAAGCGGCCGAACAGCGAGCCTTCCGGCTGGTACTTCGAATTCGCCAACGAATTTTATCCCGACATCGACGATACGGCGCAGGTCTTGCTGGGCCTTCGAAACGCGCAGGCATCGCACTCTCATGAACAGGAAGCCTGCACGAAACGCGCGATCCAGTGGCTGCTGGACATGCAGTCCAAAGACGGCGGCTGGGCAGCGTTCGATGTCGACAATAACTGGGGCATTCTTAGCAACGTCCCCTTCGCCGACCACAACGCCATGCTCGATCCGACCTGCCCGGACATTACCGGACGGGTACTCGAAGCTTTGTGCGCTTACGGCTACAATCAAACGCATCCCGCGGTTCACAAGGGCATCGAATATCTTGTGCGCGCGCAGGAGCAGGATGGCAGCTGGTATGGGCGGTGGGGCGTCGATTATATCTATGGCACGTTCCTGGCGCTGCGCGGTCTGGCTGCCGCGGGCGTAAGTGATCGTGAGGCGTACGTGCAGCGCGCGCTCGAATGGGTTCGCGCTAATCAAAACTTTGATGGCGGTTGGGGTGAAAGCTGCGAAAGCTACCGGCTGGGGTCCTACGTCGCCGCGCCAAGCACGCCATCGCAGACTGCCTGGGCCGTTCTCGCACTTCTAGCCGGAGGCGATACGACGAGTACGAGCCTTCACGACGGCATCGATTATCTGGTCCGCACTCAGAACAGCGATGGAACCTGGGACGAAGAACTGGCTACTGGCACAGGTTTCCCGCAAGTGTTCTATCTCTGTTACCATCTCTACCGGAATTCGTTCCCGCTACTGGCTCTAAACAGTTTCCTCAAGATCAAGACGGGCTCCAGAGGACAAAATTAATGAGATTTCCCCTTTCGATGACTGCGGGCATGGCGAGTTATATCGCCCGCAACAAGTTTCGTCCGAACCCGGAGTGGCAGAAGACGGTAATCGCTCCTCAGGACGCATCTAACCCGTTCCGGATCGTCTATACTCACACCGACGCACCGCGCAAGCCGCACCCGATGATCAACAAGCGGTTCCCACTGGTGCTGATGCTGGAGCCGCTGCACACCTGCAACTTGACTTGCACCGGTTGCGGCCGTATTCGCGAATACGAATCGACGATCACGCAAAAACTCAGTCTGCAGCAGTGCCTGAATGCTGTTGATGAATGCGGCGCACCGATCGTCTCGATCTGCGGCGGCGAACCGATGCTCTATCCCGAAATCGGGCCGTTATCCGCCAAGCTGATTGAGCGCAACAAGACGATCTATCTCTGCACCAACGGCATGTTCATCCAGAAGCGTCTCAAGGAATTCAAGCCTGCTGATAAGTTCTTCTTCAACGTTCATCTGGATGGCATGGAGAAGAACCACGACATCGCCGTAGAGCGCGAAGGCGTCTTCCGCGAAGCCATCCAAGGCGTCAAGGTGGCGAAGCAGGCGGGTTTCCGCGTCTGCACCAACACTACGGTTTATAAAGAAACCGACATGGCCGAGATCGAGGAACTCTATGAGTACCTGACTCAATTCGATGTCGACGGCCACACGATTTCGCCCGCCTACGGCTACTCGGCCGTCAACGACCGCGAAATCTTCATGACGCGCGACGACATTCAAGAAAAGTTTAAGGAGATCGACAAGCTGGCGGCGAAGTATCCGCTGTTCAGCACCCCGACTTATCTCGAATTCCTGCAGGGCAAGCGAGACTATCCTTGCACTGCCTGGGGGAATCCGACGTACAACGTTAAAGGTTGGAAGGGCCCGTGCTATCTGATCACCGACGCCCATTATCCGACCTTCGAAGAATTGATGACCAAGACCCAGTGGGAAAACTACGGGGCCGGCAACGATCCGCGCTGCGACCATTGCATGGTTCACTGCGGGTTTGAACCATCCGCAGCGCTGGGTATCAACGCCAAACTGGGTGACACGCTCAAGCTGATGACTTGGGCGTTCCGATAGAAATCCGCTGGTGAAGCCGACGCTGGTTACCGGGGCGACCGGTTTCATTGGATGGCACGTAGCAGGGAAATTGCTTGACCGGGGGCACAAAGTGCGTGCGCTGGTCAGGCCAGGTAGCAAAGTTCGCGATCTCGAAGTAGAAGTCGTAACCGGGGATTTGCGCGATCCGTTGTCCCTGGATAGGGCTGTGGCCGGATGCGGCGCTGTATTTCATGTTGCCGCGGACTACCGGTTATGGGCCAAAGATCCGAGCGAGTTGTACCGCTCGAACGTTGAAGGCACTCGTAACCTGCTGGCAGCGGCGCAAAAGGCAGGCGTGGACCGCGTCGTCTACACCAGTACGGTCGGTTGCATTGGGATACCCGATGGCCGGCCTGGGAGCGAGGAGATGGAGGTTCATCTGGGGGAGATGACCGGCGCTTATAAGCGTTCCAAGTTTCAGGCTGAGCAGGTGGCGCTGGAGTTCGCGCACTCGGGTTTCCCCGTGGTGATCGTGAATCCGACCGCACCCATCGGGGATCACGACTTCAAGCCGACTCCTACCGGGAAAATTGTTGTCGATTTTTTGAAAGGAGCGATGCCAGCCTTCGTGGATACGGGTTTAAACCTCGTTGATGTGGGTGATACATCCGAGGGACATCTGCTGGCATGCGAACGGGGGCGGTCCGGCGAGCGTTATATCCTCGGTTCCGAAAATTTGACCCTCGAAGAGATTCTAGGACGCTTGGCGCGGCTCAGCGGTGGAACTGCTCCACGCTGGAGGATCCCGTATGCGGTGGCTTTTGCCGCGGGAGTCGCGAGCACCGGTTGGGCGAACCTGACTGGTAAGGAGCCGCGAGCGCCGCTCGATGCGGTGAAGATGGCTCGCAAGAAGATGTTTGTTTCGGCCGACAAAGCCAAACGGGAATTGGGATTCAACCCCGGACCGGTGGACGGCGCCCTGAAGCGCGCCGTTGAGTGGTTCCGGGCGAATGGTTACGTTTAATTTGTTGGCGTTCGTGGCCGCGGAGGCTCGGGAACTTTCCGGAATCCTGCGCCATGCCGAGAGAGTGGAAAAGCTGGACTGGCCGGTCGATTTTGCCAGGAAGGTTTGGTTAAACGGTCGGGTGGCGGTATTGATTGCCAACGGCCCGGGACCGAAGTTGGCCGGTGAGGCCGTGGACACGCTGAGAGGAAAGGAGGAGATCACAGGCTTGGTGAGCACTGGATTTTGTGGCGCGCTGAACCCGTCACTTCAGGCATGCGATATTTTTGTAGCCTCGGAAGTGAACGGTATTGCTTCCAGCCTAGTGAGTCGCTCCGCTAAGACGGGTAAGCTTCTCTCGGCCGATCGCGTAGCCTCAACGCAGTCCGAGAAAAGCGATCTTCGTAATACGGGCGCTGATGCCATCGAGATGGAGGCCGCTGCGGTGGCACAACGCGCGAGCCAATGGAATCTTCCTTTCTACTGTGTCCGCGTCGTGACCGATACCGCCGCGGAAAGTTTCCCGCTCGACTTCAACCGCATGCGCGGCGCTGACGGCCGTTTCAGCCGCGCGAGAATTCTAGCAGCGGCGTGCCGCAGACCGGGCGTGGTATTCCCGGAACTGATCAAACTCAATAGCAGATGTAATGACGCCGCAAAGGCATTGGGGGATTTCCTTGCAGGCTGTCGCTTCTGAAATTCAGGTGCCTGCGGTTATGCAGGCGGCCGTGTACACCGGTTCGAGCACGGTGTCCGTGGAAACTGTGCCTACCCCCAAGATCGGGCCCGGCGAATTGCTGGTCCGTGTCGAAGCCTGCGGCATCTGCCACACCGATCTCAAGAAGATCGAATACAATCTGCTAGCGCCCCCACGCATTTTCGGACATGAGACCGCGGGTGTTGTGGTCGAAGCTGGGCATGGCGTGCGCGATTTCGAGGTCGGCGACCGCGTCATCGTCTTCCACCATATCCCCTGCCTGGAATGTTTCTATTGCCGGCATAAACTTTACGCCCAGTGCCCGGTTTACAAAAAAGTCGGAGTGACGGCGGGCTATGAACCCGCAGGTGGTGGCTTCTCGCAATATGTCCGGATCATGGACTGGATCGTCCGCCGCGGCGTGGAGAAGATCCCCGCAGGCGTGTCGTTCGACCGCGCCTGTTTTGTCGAGCCGGTTAACACATGTTTGAAAGGCGTAGTTCAGCTAGCCCTGCAACCCGACGAAGTCGTAGTGATCTTAGGCCAAGGCCCCATCGGCCTGCTGTTTACGATGCTGGTGTCCTGCGGGACAGAGACAGAACAGTGGGGCAGACCCCCAGGTCTGCACCGGACCCCCAGGTCCGGCCTGTCGATAACGCGAGAAGAGGCCGACGAGGGCGTCGGCCGCAGGCCAGGGGGCCCGCCCCACATTATCGCCACGGACACCATGCCGCACCGGCGCGAGCTCGCGATGAAATTCGGCGCGGCCGCTGCCTACGATCCCCGCGATCCCAATCTTCGCGATCTCATACTTGAAATGACGGATGGCCGCGGAGCCGATTCTGTTATAATCGCGGCTTCGTCGCCAGGAATCGTGGAAGAGGCGGTGCGCTATTCTCGTCCGGGCAGCCGTATTCTTTTATTCGCCCAAACTTCGCACCAGGAGCGCATTGATGTTTCTGGCGCCGACCTTTGCGTCGGTGAGCGAACTTTGTTCGGTTCTTATAGCGCTTCCGTGGATTTGCAGAAAGAGTCTGCGGATCTAGTATTTAGCGGTGCTCTACCGGTCGAAGACCTGATCTCACACCGCTTTGCTTTGAACGAGATACGAGCGGGAATTGACCTCGCGTTGCATCCGGAGCCTAAATCGTTGAAAATTATAGTTCAGCCTCAAAGGTGGGCCTAGTGAACACGCAGATGATAGCTGCCGTGCTCTATGGCAAGGAAAACTTGCAGATAGAGGCGGTGTCAGTACCAGAGATTCAAGATGGCGATGTACTCGTGCGAGTGCAAGCCGCCCTCACGTGCGGTACCGATGTGAAGGTGTTTCGCCGCGGTTACCACGCTCGCATGATTGTCCCGCCCGCGCTGTTCGGCCATGAGTTGGCCGGTGATATCGTCGCAGTGGGTCCGAATGTAAAGGGATATAAAGCCGGTCAGAGAGTGGTTGCCGCTAATTCCGCGCCATGTTTGGAATGTTTCTTCTGCAAGCGTGGGAACGAAAACCTGTGTGACGATCTGTTGTTCAACAACGGCGCCTATGCCGAATACATCCGCATCCCTGCTCGTATCGTCGAGCGCAATATGTATGAAATCCCCGATCACGTCAGCTATCAGGATGCAGCGCTGATCGAGCCGCTCGCCTGCGTGATGCGGGGCTTGGACGAAACCTCGATCCGGCCGGGCGATCATGTTGCCGTCATCGGCCTCGGCCCCATCGGGCTGATGTTCGTTCGTCTGGCGAAGGCATATGGCGCGCGAGTCATCGCTATCGGCCGGCGCAAGACCCAATTGAATCGAGCCGCTGAGATGGGCGCTGAGGAATTGATGATTTCGGGGGAACCCGAAGAAGTGGTAAAACAGGTACGCGATCTGACCGGCGGTCGTGGCGCGGACATTGCGATCGAAGCCGTGGGCCAGCCGGATGCCTGGGAAACTGCTGTGAAGCTGCTTCGCCGCGGAGGTACCGTGAACTTCTTCGGCGGCTGCCCGAACGATAGCCGCATCAGTTTGGATACATCTCTGCTGCACTACTCCGAGATCAGTTGCAAGGCCAGCTTCCATCACACTCCGGCACACATCCAGAAAGCCCTGGATTTCGTCAGCCGCGGCATTATCACCGCGCGCGATTTCGTGAACCGTGTCGAGCCGCTGACCAACCTACTCGAAGTAATGCGCCACCTGATGAGCCACAACGGTCACATGAAGACCGCCATCATCCCGTAGCGGCATGTATTACGGGCAGTCTCAATTTAAGCCTGTGCAGAAGATTTTGTCCTCGCAGGCCAGGGGGCCTGCCCCACTTCTCTTCCAAGAAGGCGCCTAGTGCCACCTCTCGCCCCCAAAGAGTACGTCTACTCGCCGGAGGCGCTGAACGACACCTACACAAAGGCGACCGCCGAGCAATACACGCGCTGGCTGGCCACCGAGCACTACGAAAACTTCCATGTAGTCACATTCCTGCTGCCCAAACGCCTGCACCAGGATTTCTACAATGTCTACTCCTTCTGCCGCTGGGCCGATGACCTGGGCGACGAGATTGGCGACACGAAAGAGAGCCTTCGCCTATTAGCCTGGTGGCGGGAAGAACTACAGGCGATGTACGCCGGCCGGGTACATCATCCCGTCTTCGTCGCGCTCGAAGGCACCGCCCGCAAGTACGATCTCCACATGCAGCTCTTCGACGACTTGATCCACGCCTTCGAGCAGGATCAAACGATAACCCGCTACCAGGACTGGGACGCGATCTTTGACTATTGCCGCTGCTCGGCGAATCCGGTCGGCCGCTTGGTCCTTCGACTATGCGGCTATGCCGATGCCGAACGCGATCGACTTTCGGACGCAACCTGCACGGCATTGCAGCTCGCCAACTTCTGGCAGGATGTCACCGTCGATTTTCAAAAGGACCGCATCTACCTTCCGCTCGATCTCTTCGAAAAGCATGGCTACACCGAGGCTGACTTGGCGGCGCGCCGGTTCAATCCAGCCTTTCAAGCGGTGATGCACGATGCAGTCGATGTAGCGCGGAAGCTGTTCTCGGAAGGCCTGCCACTGGTGAAAACAGTAGACCGCCGTCTGGCATTCGACCTGGAACTGTTCAGCCGTGGCGGAATGCGCGTCCTCGAAAAGATCGAGCAGCAGAACTACAATGTACTGGCCGAGCGGCCTGCGATCTCGAAATTCGAGCGGCTCCGCCTGCTGCTCGGAGTCGTGGCACAATCGTTCCTGCCGGGCTAATCGTTATGCCCCCATCCGTTGCAGTGGCTGGCTCCGTCACACTCGCCGAGTCGTACTCGTTTTGCCGCCGTATCGCGCGCACGCGAGCTAAGAATTTCTATTATTCGTTTCTCTTGCTCTCGCGAGAACAGAAAGACGGGATGTGCGCGATTTATGCCTTCATGCGCTATTGTGACGACATCAGCGAGGGTGCAGGGGCATCGCGCGAATCCATCGATCAGTGGCGTAGAGACCTCGACCAGGCACTCAGCGGCTCCTACCCCGACAACCCGCTTTGGCCAGCCTTTCACGATACCGTCGACCGCTATCGCATTCCACATCGCTACTTCCACGAAATGATCGATGGCGTCAGTTCCGATCTCGAGCCGCGCCAGATCCAGACCTTTGACGAGCTCTACCACTACTGCTACCAAGTTGCGAGCGTCGTAGGACTCACGATCATCCACATCTTTGGCTTCGACTCGCAGGAAGCGTTGCAACTCGCCGAAAAATGCGGCATCGCGTTTCAGTTGACCAATATCCTTCGCGATGTTCGGGAAGATTATGAGAACAAACGGATCTACATCCCGGCCGACGACATCGAACGGTTCCACGCCGATCTAACGAAGTACGACGAGAATTTCATTCGTCTGATGACCTTCGAAGCCGAGCGCGCGCGCAAGTATTACGATGAATCGCGCCCGTTGATCGGGCTGGTTCACGAGAACAGCCGCCGGTCTCTGAGAGCGTTGATCGAAATCTATCGCCGCCTGCTCGGCCGCATCGAGCGCTCAAACTTCGCCGTCCTCGACGGGCGCATCAGCCTCCCGGCGTGGCAAAAGATTGCCATACTGATCAAGTCATGATCGCTCGACACTGGCGAGGTTGGACACTGCCGCAAAAC
>Ga0335069_10006462_pt1 | contig 17029 bp, 16 predicted proteins | sample Lox_Sample_11_FD_206714 | JGI IMG/M metagenome (GOLD analysis project Ga0335069, IMG submission 206714) | Soil microbial communities from Loxahatchee National Wildlife Refuge, Florida, United States - Lox_Sample_1.1 | ecosystem: Environmental > Terrestrial > Soil > Wetlands | place: USA...
TGAGTACTCGTAGGTGAACCCCTCCGGGCCGAGGAAGTAGAGGAAGATCGCGCCCGACTGCGGGTGCCGCCCTGGGCCCATCTCGATTTCGACGTCGTGCTCGACCAGGAAGTGCCAGTTCCTGAACACGTCGTCGATGGTCTCCACCTGGAAGTTCATGTGGCATAGGCCCGGCTCGTCGCCGCGGAAGACGGCGAGCTTGTGGTGCACGGGATCGATCCGCATCAGGCAGGCCGCGTCGCCGAGCCAGTCCGACACCCGGGCGTTGAAGCGCGTGCTCCAGAACCGGTAGGCCTCGTGCACGTCCGGCGCGTCCAGGCAGAGGTGGCCGAACTCGGTGATTCCCGCGGCGCGGCTGACGGCCACCGGCCGGGCCGATGCGGCGCTGCTCAGGTCGCCCGATCAGGCCGAACGGGCGGCCCGCTGCCTCCCCGCCGGCGAGGCGCTGCTGCTGCGCGGCAACGGCGCCGTCACCCTGGGCGCCACCCCGGGGCTGGCGGTGGCCAGGATGTCGCTGCTCGCCGCCGCCTGCGACGTCTACCTGGCGGCCATGTCCGCGTCCGGGGCCGCGCCCGGGGCCGCGTCGCGGGCCAGCCCGGTCACCCCGCTGTCGGCCGGCGAGATCGCGTCATGGCGCGCCGTCGGCGGCGAGCTGCTCCCCCGGCTCTGGCAGCACCTGCGAAGCCGACCGGGATCTTCGGGATCCTCGGGGCCGGGGCCAGGCGAAGAACAGGGTTAGCGCCAGCCCGGCGACCATCGGCGTCCACCAGGTCCACGCGCCACGCCACTGGACCTGAGAGAAAAACGTGAGCCCCACGGCGGTGGCGCCGACCGGTAGGAGACGTGACCAGTCCGCCGCGGCGGCGGCGAGCGCCACCGCCAGCGGCGGCCAGAGGTAGTAGGCCACCATCACCGGCTCGAACGCCGACCGGATCGCCAGCGTCACCGCGGTCCACCAGAGGAACTCGGTCAGCGCCTGGCTTCCCCACGGCCCGGCCCGCGGTGCCGTCCGCCAGCGGCGCGCCACGACCAGCGCGCAGCCGAGGGCCGCCACGATGGCCAGGATGCGGCCGGGCCCGGCCGCCACCTGCCCGTCGGCTATCCGCGGGGCGACGTAGATCCACGGGGTGGGATGGTCGATCGCCGGGTAGTTCGGCTGGCTGGTGACGGCGTGCATGGTCGCCGTCCAGTTGGCCGCGGCCGCGACGGCCAGCAGCAGCGCGCCGGGGGCGGCGGCCCGGGCGACGTAGCCGGCCAGCCGCCGGGGCTCGACGACCGCGGCGAGCAGAGGGAACGCGAGCAGCACGAGCGGCTGAACGGCCACGGCCGCCCCGGCCAGCCACGCCGAGCGGGCGGGCTTCGCGTCGGCCAGCGCCAGGATGGCGTACAGCAGCAGGCCGATCGCGACGGCGTCCTCGGGGTGCCCCCACCGCACGGTGACGCTCCACAGGGCGGTGGCACCGGCGGCGGCCAGCCAGAAGCGCTTGGGCCTGGTCGCGCCCAGGCGTTCGGCGATCGCGTCCGCCGCGAACAGGACCACGGCCGAGATCGCCACCTGGTACGGCCCGGCGAACAGCCAGACGCTGGGATAAGGGCCATGAGCGTGCGGAACCGTCAGCTGGAGCCCGGCCGGGCCGATGACCGCGATGGCCGGGACCAAGATGATGGCCGCGCCCGGGAGCGAGACCAGCTGGGTGGGCCAGGTGTACAGGCCGGCCAGGTCCAGGTGCGCGAGCCGCTGGGCCGCGATCAGCGTCCCCCACAGGTCATCGGGCAGGGCCCAGGCGGTCTTGCCGTAGAACCGCGGGCCCCAGATCGTGCCGGCCATCCCGGCGGCGGCCATGATCACGGTAGCGACCAGCGGGAACAGCCTCCTGACCGGCCATGGCTCCTGGGCTGCTGTCACGCGTCCACGTTAGCTTCGATTGCCGCGATCTTCAGCAGCGGCGGGCCGTGCCATGATCGGGGCATGACGAGCCCAGGTGACGGCCGGATGGTCGAGGCGAACGGCATTTCCCTGTACGTCGAGGAGCACGGCGACGGCGACCCGGTCCTGCTGCTGCACGGCTGGCCGGATTCGGCCCGGCTCTGGCGGCACCAGGTCCCGGTCCTGGCGGCCGGCGGGTACCGGGTGATCACGCCGGACCTGCGCGGCTTCGGGCGCTCGGAGCAGCCGGCCGAGGTCCGCTCCTACGCGCTGCGCAACGTGGTCGGCGACGTCCGCGCGCTGCTCGACCGGCTCGGCGTCGAGACGGCGCACGTGGTCGGCCATGACTGGGGCGCGGCGGTGGCCTGGCTGACCGCCATCATGCATCCGGATCGCGTCCGCACGCTGACGGTGATCTCCGTGCCGCACCCGCTGGCCCCGCCCACCGTGCGGCAGTACGAGATGGCCTGGTACCAGCTGTTCTTCCAGTTCTACGGCGTGGCGGAGGCGACCATCCAGCACGACGACTGGGCCTGGCTGCACATGTTCACCCGCGGCGCCGGCGACCTCGACCAGGCCATCGCGGACCTGTCCCGGCCGGGCGCGCTGACCGCGTCGCTGAACTGGTACCGGGCTAACCTCGCCCCGCGCATGCCGGGGCCCGTGCCCGAATTGCCGCTCGTCGCCGCGCCGACCCTGGCCATCTGGTCGGCCGGTGACCATTATCTCGACGGCGAGCGGGTGCGGAAGTCGGCCGCATTCGTCCAGGGACCGTGGCGTTACGAGGAAATTCCCGGCGCGAGCCACTGGGTGCCGCTCGACGCGCCGGAAAGGCTGAACGAGCTGCTGTTCGGCTGGCTGCGCCAATGAATAGGGACCGCGCGCCCCGGGGGTGGGCACGCGGTCCGGTCGGTGTGGTCCCGCGGGGTCTAACGGGCTGCCCGTTCAGATCAGCGGGTTGACGGTGCGCAGCCGGGGAAAGCGGCTGAAGTCCCGGTCCGCCGTCCACAGCGCCTGCACGCCGTGGGTCAGGCACAGTGCGGCGATCCTGGCGTCGTGCACGGCCGCTCCGCGCACCTTCCCGTCGGCGAGCAGGTCGCGCAGCCGTGGCCAGTACGTCTCACCCTCGCTCAGGAGGATCGCCGATGCCGTCTCCAGCCAGGCGTCGATCTGGTCGAGCGCCTGTTCGACGCGGCTGGGCGGGTCGTAGATTCGCGGATGGGTGACGATGGAGAAGAATTCGTGCAGGCACGGCCAGGGCAGCGCCCAGGCTGCCCGGCCCTCGGCCAGCTCGCGGACCTTGGCCGCCGCGGCACGGTGAAACTCCGAATCACGGCGATGGGCGTAGACCAGGACGTTCGTGTCGACGGCGATCACAGGCGGTCGCCGTAGGCCGCGTTGCGGATCTCGGCCCAGCTCGCGTCGCGGAACTCGGGCCGCAGGCCGGCCCCGTCGACGCTCGCGTCGCGGAGGCCGGGAGCTGTGGTGTCTAGGTGCCTGGCCAGCGCCAGCCGCAGCCCTTCCTCGAGCAGCGACTTCACCGTCGTCCCCTCGCGCCGAGCCGTCCGCTGAGCGGCCCGCAACAGCTCATCCGGCAGCTCCACGGTGGTCTTCATAATGCCAGGCTAGCAAGGGACCCATACACCCATCGACTACAGCCCATACGCCCATACCCTGACGCCCGCAGGTGCGGGAATCGCAGGCTCATCATCGTGGATATCTAGGTCCCTCGTGGGGGTGCTGGCGATCCACGATAACTAGCCCTGTGAAAGGGGGGACGGGTGATGCGTGGACCCGGGCCGGGTCTAGACGGGGCGGGCGCCGAAGCGGGTGACGACGGTGGCGGCGACCCGCGTCGCGAACTCAGCCGCGCTGGTCAGGTCCGCGAAGGTCAGGTCCGCGCCGGGGGTGGTCAGCCACCTGCTCATGAAGGCACCGCAGAAGGCGTCGCCGGCGCCGGTGGTATCGGTGGCGCGCACGGGGTGCCCCGCGACCAGGACCGGGGCCTGGCGCGGGACCGCGAGCACGCAGCCCGCGGCGCCGAGCTTTACCACCACGGCACCGTAGTACCTGGTCAGGCGGGCTGCCATGGCGTGCGGCTCGGCCTCCCCGGTGAGCACGGCGGCCTCGTCACGGTTGGGGAAGCAGACCGCGGCGCCCTCGGTCCAGCGCAGGAACGCCGCCGGTTCCATCCGGTCCAGGTAGGCGGCAGAACCCGGGTCGATGGTGACGGCGAGCCCCCGGTCCCGGGCCTCGCCGAGCAGCCAGAGCGCCACCTCGAGCAGCGGCGGCTCGCAGAACGTGTACCCGGTGAGGTGCAGCGCCGCCGCGCCGCTGAACAGCCGGACCGGCACGTCCGCGCGGCGCAGCCGCAGGTTGGCGCCCCGGTCGGTGAGCATCGTCCGCTCGCCGTCGGGCGCCACCATGATCACGATCGAGCCGGTCTCGGCCTCGTGGTCGGCGGCCAGGTGCGCACGGACGCCGGCCCGGGCCAGCTCCCGCCGGTGGTAGGCCGCGTCCCGGGTCCCGGCCCGGCCCGCGAACACCACGTCGGCGCCGAGGTGCGCCATCCAGGCAGCCTGGTTGGCCGCGGCGCCGCCTGGCCTGGCCGAGATGGTGGCCGGGATGTCGCTGCCCGGCCACGACTCCACGCCGTCGAGCGGCTTGACCAGCACGTCGTTGATAACGTCTCCGCAGACGAGAATCTGGCGGGAGCGGGGGGCCCCGGGCCTACGAGGGGGCACGCGCCTCGGCCCGTTCGGACCAAGACCGTGAGATCTGCGCGGCGAGATCGACGTTGCCCCGGGCGATGTCGAGGTTGACCCCGACGCTGGCCCCGCCGGTCACCTGCTGGATGCGGTCGAGCAGGAAGGGGCTGACCGCCTTGCCGCGGACCCCGGTCTCGGCCGCGGCGACCAGGGCCGCCTCCAGCGCGCCGCTGAGCACTTCCGGGTCGAGTTGCCTGCCGGGCGGCAGCGGGTTGGCGACGAGCAGCGCGGACTGGTCGCCGAACGCGTCCCTGGCCGCCATGATGTCGGCGATCTCCGCCGGGCTGTCGGCGCGCCAGTCCAGGTCACAGCCGGAATCCGAGAGCCAGAAGGCCGGGAAGCGCGAGGTGCGGTAGCCGACGACGGCGACGCCAAGGGTCTCCATTCGCTCCAGCGTGGCCGGGATGTCCAGGATGGACTTCACCCCGGCCGAGACCACCGTGATCGGTGTCCTGGACAGCACGGTCAGGTCTGCCGACTCGTCGAAGGTCTCGCTGGCGCCGCGGTGCACGCCGCCGAGGCCGCCGGTGGCGAAGACCCGGATGCCGGCCCGGGCGGCCAGCACGGACGTGGCCGCCACGGTGGTGCCGCCGGTCACCTTCCTGGCCATCGCGATGGCGATGTCGCGGCTGCTGACCTTGACCACGGACTCGTCGGTCGCGACGCGCTCGAGTTCGTCCGGCGTCAGGCCGACCCTGGCCACGCCGTCGACGAGCGCGATCGTGGCCGCGGTCACGCCCTGGCCGGCCAGGATGGCCTCGAACTCCCGGGCGGCATCGGCGTTGCCTGGTCGCGGCAGGCCGTGCGAGATGATCGTGGACTCGAGCGCGACGACCGGCGCGCCGGACCCCAGCGCGGCACTGACCCGCGGGGACACCTCAACCAGGGGCGACACGCGAACGATTGTCTCACTGGCCGGGTATCACCCGGTCAGTACCCCGCAGGCGTTCGTTTTGGTCACTCTCCGTCACGAACTACCGCGCCGCACCGGAGCCTTCCAGGTCACGCTGCCACGCCTCAGGCACGTGATCCGGGTCGGCAGCGACCGCGTCGACCGCACCGATGATGACCACCGGACACCGGGCGGCGCGCAGGCAGACCCGGATGACCGGGCCCGCGGCCCGATAGGGGTCGGGGCCACGCGCGTTGCGACCGAGGACCAGCATGTCCGCGTGCGCCGCCAGGTCGAGCAGCACGCGCGCCGCCAGCCCTTCGGCGATCTCGGTGCGCACGCTGACGCCCGGGAACAGGTCAAGTGCTTCGCTGACCGAGCGTCGTAGCACGTCACGGGCGGCTCCCCAGCTGCCGCCCGCCGGTCTCGGCGCCGGAACGGCATAGCTCGCTACCTGATGACACGCGGACTCCAGGGCCAGCACGGCGAGGACCTCCGCGGCGCGCAGGCTCGCTTCCCGGCACGCCCACCTGAGCGCAGCCACGGACTCCGCGGAGCCATCTACGCCGACGACGATCCGCCGGACACCGGAATCTATTGCCATGACGATCCTTACCAGTTCGTCACCCCTGCCCCGACGGGCCGTCCCGCCACAACCTTTTCGCCAGGGCATCTGACCGTTACTGACAGTTTCCGATCCTAGACCGGGACAGGTCTCCTGACGAGAGGCGCACGCCGCTTTTGTGCGGCACGACGCGACCTCCGGAACCCGCGGTTATCGTACCGTTATTGGGTATCTGGGCGAAATGGATCATGTGACCGTCTTGTCCCACGAGTAACCGACTTGCGAGGATCTCGGTGAAGATCCAGGTCATACGCCGGTGGGTGCTGGTGACCGCCGGCGTGGCCCTGCTCTGCGGGTTGCCGGTCATCGCCAGCGCGCTGCCGGTGAGCGTGCCCCGGCTGACGGCGAGCCAGCTCCGCACCCGCATCCTGGCCTCGGCGGACGAACCCTACGCGGGGTACGCAGAAAGCAACGCGACGTTCGGCCTGCCGCCGGTGGCCGGGCTGACCGGGCTGACCTCGCTGCTCAACGGCGTAACGAAGATGCGCGTCTGGCAGGCGACGCCGACCCGCTGGCGGGTCGACGTGCTCTCCGACGCCGGCGAGCGCGACACCTACCAGCTCAGCGGCTGCCGCTCGTACATCTGGAATTCCGGCGGCCAGCTGCTCACCGAGATCCGCGGACGGCAGACCTATCGGCTACCGCGGCCGGCCGACCTGGTGCCACCCGCGCTGGCCCTGCGCCTGCTGTCAGAGGCGGGTCGGCAGGCCAGGTTCAGCGTGATCGCGCCGGTGCGGGTCGCGGGCCAGAGCGCGGCCGGGCTGCGGGTGACGCCGGCCGATCCGGCGTCCACCGTCGGGCGGGTGGATATCTGGGCCGACCCCTCCAGCGGGCTGCCGCTGAGGGTCGAGGTGTTCAGCCGCGGTTCGGCCAGCCCGGCCCTGGAGAGCCTGTTCTTCCAGGTCAGCCCGTGGCACCCGGATCCGCGGGTGCTGACGCCGGTGCGCGCCGCCGGCACCGGGTTCACCATCACCAGTGCCGGGAATCTGGCCGGGGCGCTACGCAACCTGGCGCTGGCGGCCCTGCCCGCCGAGCTGGCGGGCCGCATCCGGCTCCCGGTACAGCCGGGGTTCGAGACGATCGGGGCCTACGGGGGCGGGCTGACAACGTTCGTCGTGCTCGCCATCCGCGGGTCGGCCGGCCGCAACCTGGTCCCGGACGTGGTCTCGGCCGGGGGAACGCCCCTGAGTCTTGCGGGCGGCGCGGCGGCCGAGATCAGCGCGCCGCTGATCAACGCGATCGTCGTCCGGCCGCCCGGCTGGTTCTGGAGCTTCCTGCTGGCCGGCACGATGAGCACGCAGCTGCTCGAGCGGGCGGCGACCGATCTGACGGAACTGGTCACCGGGTCGTGATCACCACCCGGGCCCTGACCAAGCGCTACGGCGCCATCACCGCGGTGCGGTCGGTCGACCTCGACGTCCGCGACGGCGACCGGTACGGTCTGCTCGGCCCGAACGGCTCGGGCAAGACCACGCTGGTCCGCATGCTGCTGGGCCTGGTCTACGCCACCGGCGGCGAGATCGAGGTGCTGGGACGGCGGATGCCGCGGCACGCGCGCGAGGTGCTGCCGCAGATCGGCGCGCTGATCGAGGAACCCGCCGCCTATCCGCACCTGTCCGGCCGGGCGAACCTGACGCTGCTGGACGCGGCCGGTCCCAGGGTCCCGGGCGGCAGGGCGGTCCGGCGCACCCGCCGCCAGCGGGTCGACGAGGCGCTGGAGCAGGTCGGCCTGGCCGGGGTCGGCCGCCGACCCGTCAGGGCCTACTCGCTGGGCATGCGGCAACGCCTCGGCCTGGCCGCCGCGCTGATCCGCCGCCCGCGGCTGCTCATCCTCGATGAGCCAGGCAACGGGCTGGATCCCCGCGGGATCAGGGACCTGCGTGAGCTGCTGACCGGGCTGAACGAGGCTGGGGTGACCGTCTTCTTGTCCAGTCACCTGCTGGCCGAGGTCGAGCAGCTGTGCACCCGGGTCGGAGTCCTGGACGAGGGGCGCCTGGTCCTGCAGGACGACCTGGCGGCGCTGCGCGCGCCGACGGGCCGGATCGTGCTCGATACGCCGGATGCCGACCAGGTGGCCGCACTGCTCGACGGCCAGGTCGAGCAGCGTGACGGGCAGCAGCTGCTGGTCCGCCACGACGACGCGGCCGCGCTCAACGCGCGGCTGGTCGGCGCGGGGCTGCGGGTCAGCTCCATCGGCCCGCAGCAGCGCACGCTGGAGGAGATCGTGCTCTCGGTGACCGGCGCCGGCTCGGATCAGGTCTCATGATCACGGTCGAGCTGGTCAAACTGCTGCGCCGGCCGCGCACCTGGATCAGCGTCGTGCTGACCTGCGCGCTGCCGTTCGTGGTGGCGGTGTTCATCACGGTCACCCACCTGGTCCCGCCGCCCGGCCAGGGCAGCGCGTTCCTGTCCGCCGTGCTGCAGGACGGCGCGCTCTACCCGGCGGCCGCGCTGGCGCTCGTGCTGCCGGTGTTCCTGCCGGTCGCGGTGGCGGTCGTGGCAGGCGACTCGATCGCGGGCGAGGCCACCGGGGGAACGCTCCGCTACCTGCTGGTGCGCCCGGTCGGCCGGACCCGGCTGCTGGTCGCCAAGCTCGTCTCGGTCATCGTGTACGTGCTGCTGACGGTGCTGGCGGTGACGTTCACCGCCTACGCCACCGGGGTCTTCCTGCTCGGCCCGTCCCAGGCCGCGGCGGTCGGGCAGTCTCCCGGGGGCGGCGTGGCCGGGGCCGGCGGCAGGGCGGCCGTCGGAGGGCTGGCCGGGCAAGCGCCGACCGCGGGACAGGCGGCGGGCGGGGCGGCCACGTCGCTGTCCGGCGCGCCGCTCAGCCTGCTCCAGCTGACCGAACGGATCGCGGGAGCCATCGCCTTCATCACCGTGTCGATGCTCGGCGTGGCCGCGATCGCGCTGTTCCTGTCCACGATCACGGATTCGGCCCTCGGCTCGGCGCTCGGCGCGCTGGCCGCGCTGGTGGCCAGCGAGGTGCTGGTCACGCTCAACGCGGCCACCGTGGTCCAGCCCTATCTGCCGACCCGGTACTGGCTGGCCTGGATCGACTTCTTCCGGCAGCCCGTCTTCTGGCGAGATATCCAGCGCGGGTTCGGGATCCAGGCGGTGTACGTCGTGGTGTTCCTGGCCGCCGCGTGGGCGAACTTCTCCACCAAGGACATCACCGCGTGAGTTATGAGCCGGAACTGCCGAGGGCCTGAAGCGAACGGCAGTCGGCGGGGCGCGGCGGGCTGAGGGCGGCGCTGCGCAGCGTCCGCAGCACGATGCCGACGACGAGCGGATCGGTGGGCAGCTGGCCGTGCCCGATGGAGACGCCGGGGCAGACCGACTGCAGCGGGACGTTCACCGCGCCGGGCAGCCGGGCCGAATCGGGTGGCTGGACCACCTGGTCATCGGTGGTCCACAGGGACAGCCACGGCGGGCGGGTGGCCGAGCCGGTGCCCTGCAGGCGGTGCAGCATGGAACTGCCGGGGACGAGTTCCTCGCACGCGGCTGGGCAGGCATCCGGCGCGTCGGCGGCGCCGACGGCGGCGAGATCGGCTCCGTGCAGCGGGGAGCCCAGCGTGATGATCCGCCGGGCCTTGGCCACGCCGTCGTACTGGACGTCCCACAGCCAGGCCACCACGCCGCCGGCTGAGTAGCCGATCACCGTCACCGGGCCCGAGCCCCTGGCTAGCGCCTGGTTCACGTACCCGTTCAGCACGCTGGCCTGGAGCTGCAGGTCACCGGTCCCGTCACCGGCCAGCCGGACCACGGTGGCGTGGAACCCTGATCCGCCGGCCGCGGTGATCCGGCCCGCCAGCGCGTCCAGCGCGGTGCTGCTGCCGCCGTAGCCCGGTACGAGCAGCACGTCACCCCGGCGGCCGGCCTCCGCGGCGGGGACGGCGGGCGTCCCGGCCAGGGCGCGCACCGTGCCCGCGACCGCGCCCGCCACCACGACCAGGGTCACGACCGCGACGAGCATCCGCCGACGGCGGCTCAGGCCGCCCCACCAGGAAACAGCACGCACTTCCCTATCGTGCGCCGGGCCGCTGCCCGCGTCCAACCCGCGGGAACGGCCTAACTGACCTGGGCGCGGACGGTCAGGTGGCTGCCGGCCTGGCCCTTGCGCACCCGGACCTGAGCGGGGATACGCTGCCTGAGCTCGGCGACGTGGCTGACGATGCCGACCAGGCGGCCGCCCTCGCGCAGGCCGTCGAGCACGGTCATCACCTCTTCCAGGGTGTCCTCGTCCAGGCTGCCGAAGCCCTCGTCGACGAACAGCGCCTCGATCCTGGTGCCGCCCGCCTCGGCCGTGACCACGTCGGCCAGGCCGAGGGCGAGGGCCAGGCTGGCCAGGAACGTCTCGCCACCGGACAACGTGCAGGTGTCGCGGTCGACGCCGGTCCAGCCGTCGCAGGCGAGCAGGCCGAGGCCGGACCGGCCCGCGCCGCGGCGGGCGTCGGTGTGGACCAGCGAGTAGCGACCGGAGGTCATCGTGAGCAGCCGCTCGCTGGCCGCGGCCGCCACCTCCTCCAGGCGGGCGGCGAGCACGAACGAGGACAGGGTCATCCTGAGCGTGTTGGCGCCACCGCCGGCCGCGAGGTCGGCGAGCCTGCGGGCCTCGGCGGCGGTGGCGGCGAGCGGCTCGAGCTCCGCGAGGCGCGCGGTGAGCCGGGGCACGAGGCGGGCTAGCTGTTCGGCCTGGTGCTGGGCCCGGTCGTCCGCTTTCATGGCGTCGTCGTGGGCCTTGCTGGCCGCTTCGACCGTGACCTGCGCGCCGGTCACGTCGGCGGGCGGGTCGAGGGCCACGTCGAGGTCGGGGTCGGCCAGCAGCTCGGCGGCGGCCCTGGCCGAGGCCTCGTGCTGGCGGATGGCCTGGTCGGCCGTTGACCGCCAGGCGGTGTCCCGTAGGGCCCGGCGCACCGCGTCCAGGCCGCCGAAACCGGCGGCGGCCGCGGCCCGGTCGGCCAGGCCGGCGGCCCGGCTGGCGTCCCCCGTGGCGCGGGCGGTGGCGTCGGCCGCGGCGGCGGCGGCGGTGAGCGCGTCGGCCGCGGCGCGCGCCGCGGCCAGCGCCGTCTCCAGGTCGGGCTGGCCGTCGAGCTGGGCCAGCAGGGACTCGTGGTGACCGGCGGAGCGCTGCTGCGCGTCGGCGGCCTGGCGGAGCTCGGCCTCGCGCTGCTCGGTCAGCTCGACGAGGCGCTTCTCGGCGTCCGCGATGGCCGTGTCGAGCGCGTCCAGCCTGGCCTGGACGTCGGTGAGCTGTTCCGCCGCGCGGGCCAGCTTCCTGGTTTGAGCGGCCAGGTCGCGCGCGGTGACGTCCAGCCTGGCCGCCTCGGCCCGGTCCATGACGGCGATGAAGCCGGCCTGCTCGAGCCGGGCGGACAGGTAGCCGACGCGTTCGTCGGCCGCGCCCAGCTTCGCGCCGATCACCTCGGCCCTCTCCATGGCCACCGCCGCCTCGGTGTCGGCGGCCTCTTCCTGCTCGCGCGTCACCTGTTCGCCGCGGAGCTCGCACAGCTCCGGGTGGTCGAGCGAGCCGCAGACCGGGCACGGCGCGCCGTGGACCAGGGTGGCGGCGAGCTCGGCACGCATGCCGTCGATGCGCGCCTCGCGCAGCCGGGCGGTTTCGGCCAGTAGCTCGGCCGCCTCCAGCTTGGCGTCGACGTAGGCCCGCTCCTGGCGGCTCTTGTCGGCCAAGGCTGTGACCAGGGCATCCGCGTCGTCGGCGGCACGTCGGTGCCGGTCGGCTTCGGCCTGGACCGAGGGCAGCCGCCGGCCGGCCTCGGCGGCCTGGTCGCGCTCGCGGCTCAGCTCGGGACGCTGCTGGCGGCGGGATACGGCCTCGCTCCGGGCCGCGTCGATCCGGGCGGCCAGCGTGGTCGCGGCGGTCCGGGCCGCCGCGGCGGCCCGGTCCTCGTCGTCCGCCTGCCGGGACACCGACCGCAGCGCCTCCAGGCGGCCGAACCTCGCGAGATGCTGCTGGCCCGCCTCGCGCAGCGCGGCGGCGCTGGCGCCGGGCGCGGTCGTCTCCCTCGGGCCCGCTGCCGGGCCGGACGTGGCGACGGCCGCCGCGGCGGCCGCGCCCCTCGCCTGCTCCTCGGCCACGCGGGCCTGGGCGAGCGCGGCGGCGGTCCGCTCGGCCTCGGCCAGCGCCGGGGCGACCTCGGCGGCGCGGGCCGCGGCGGCGAGCTCGTCGCGCTGGGCTTGCACGCTGGCTTCGGCCTGGGCCAGCTGGTCACGGGTGTGCAGCGCGGCCTGGCGGCGCCGCTGCCGGTCCGCGAGCCGTGCCGTCATACGCTGCAGGTCCAGGGCCTGGTCCAGGTCGCAGCGGAGGCCAGCGACCTGGCTCGCGCTGGCGGCGGCCGCGGCGGCGGCCGCCTCGGCCAGCTGCGCGGCCCAGCGGACCGACACGGTCTCCGCGGCCCAGCGGGCCGACGCGGGCTGCTCGCCGGGGACCTCGGTTCCCGCGGCCTGGGCCACGCGGGCGGCCAGCGTCCCGAGCTCGCTTTCCGCCTCCTCGACCGCCCGGGCGGTGGCCCGGCGGCGTTCCGCGAGCCAGTCCTCGACCAGACGGAACCGGTCGGTGCCGAACAGCCGCTGCAGCAGCCTGGCCCGGTCTCCGGCGTCGGCGTGCAGGAACCGCGCGAATTCTCCCTGCGGCAGCAGCACCACCTGGAAGAACTGGTCGGCGGACATGCCTATGAGGTCGGCGATCTCGGCGTCCGCCTCGCCCATCCGGGTGGAGACGGCGCGCCAGGTTCCGCTGCGGAGCTCCTCCAGCAGGATCTTGGCCTGCTCGGTCGTGGTGCCCGCCCCGCGGAGCTTGGCGCGTTCCTGTTCCGGTTTCCTGGTGATCCGCATCCGCCGCCCGCCGAGGGTCGCCTCGAGCTGGACCTCGGTCGGGGTGCCCGGCGCGGCGTGATCCGAGCGCAGCCGCCTGGCCTTGCCGCGCTCGCCGGGCACCCGGCCGTAGAGGGCGAAGCCGATCGCGTCCAGGAGCGTGGTCTTGCCCGCCCCCGTCTCGCCGTGCAGCAGGAACAGTCCCGAGCGGGCCAGGTCGTCGAAGCTGACCTCCGCCGTGCCGCCGAACGCGCCGAACGCGGTCACGCGCAGCCGGTGCGGGCGCATCAGCCCGCCGTCTCTTCCGCTTGACGGGTCCGGACGGCCGCGAACGCGCTGTCGAGCAGCCTTTCCTCGCCCGGGGTCGGAGGCGCGTTGCTGACGTGCCTGACGAACTCGGCGGCGATGGCCAGGTCGTCGCGGCCCGCGGTCCTGGCCCGGTAGCCGCGCTGGTCGGGCGCGGCGCCGGCCGGCTCGAACGCGAGCACGAGCACGTGCGGGAAGCGGGCGCGCAGCGCGTCCATCGCTGCCTCGGGACGGCTCGGGTCGGTGAGCGTGACGGACACGAAATCATCCTCGTACCGCTCGTAGGCGGCCGAGGCGAGCAGGTCGGCGAGCCGGCCGCGGAGCACGCTCAGCCGCCGGCCGACCGGCGCGGGCACCTGCTCGATGCGTGCCACCCCGGTGGCGTCCAGGTCGACCAGCCAGCTGCCCTTGCGGTGCGAGGCCTCGGAGAAGGAGTACGGCAGCGGCGAGCCGCTGTAGCGCAGGTGCGGGGCAACGATCTGCTGGCCGTGCAGGTGGCCGAGGGCGACGTACCCGAAGCCGGCGAACAGCTCCGCGGGCACCTGGCCCACCCCGCCGACGCTGATGTCGCGCTCGGATTCGCTGGCCGCTCCCCCGCTGACCCAGCCGTGTGCCATGACCACGCGGCGCCGGATCCCGCGGGCATCGGCGTCGGCGCGGATGCAGGCGACCGCGTGCCCGAGTACTCCGGCGTGCCCGCGGGGGATCTCGTCCCGGCCGCCGGCCTCGGGAAGCTCGCCGCGGACCGCGTCCGGCTCCAGGTACGGCACCCCGTACACGCCCACCGGCCCGTGCGCGTCCTCGACCAGGACCGGCCGGGCCAGCGCGCCGGGCCGGGTGCGCAGGTGCACGCCGGCCTTCTCCAGCAGGCCGCTGCCGAACCCCAGCCGCCGGGCCGAGTCGTGGTTGCCGCTGATCAGCACGATGCGGGCGCCGGTGTCGTGCAGCCGGAGCAGCGCGTCCTCGCACAGCTCGACGGCATCCACCGGCGGCACCGCACGGTCGTAGACGTCCCCGGCGACCAGGACCGCGTCCACCTTCTCGGCGCGGGCCACGTCGACCAGGTGATCGAGGAATGCCGACTGCGCCGCCCGCAGGTCCGCGCGGTGCAGCGACCGGCCGAGGTGCCAGTCCGAGGTGTGCAGCAGTCGCATGGGCCGGACCCTAGCCCAGGGCACCGACATTACGCCGGGGTACACGCCGGCTAGCTCGGGGCGAGCCAGCGGTCGACCTCTGCCTTCCACCTCTGCTTGTCCGCCTCCGGCGCGAAGCAGGCGTCGAACGAGTTCCGCGCCAGCATGGCGAGCCGCGCGTCGTCGTAGCCGAACGCGCCCCGCAGCGCGGCCAGGTTGTCGTCCACGTACCCGCCGAAGTAGGCCGGGTCGTCGCTGTTCACGGTGGCGAGCAGGCCCGCGTCCAGCATGCCGGGCAGCATGTGATCGGTGAGCGTGCCGACCACCCGCAGCGCCACGTTGGACAGCGGGCAGACGGTCAGCGGGATCTGCTCGGCGTGCAACCTGGCGACCAGTCCGGGATCCTCCATCGACCGCACCCCATGGTCGACGCGTTCCACGTGCAGCTTGTCGAGGGCCTCGCGCACGTACTCCGGGCCGCCTTCCTCCCCGGCGTGGGCCACCAGCCGCAGGCCCTCGGCCGCCGCCCGCCGGTAGACCTGGCTGAACAGCGCGGGCGGGTAGCCGACCTCGGCGGAGTCGAGCCCGACGCCGATGAACTGGTCCCGGAACGGCAGGCAGGCATGCAGCACCGCGTCGGCGGCGTCCGGGCCCAGGTCGCGCAGGAAGCACAGGATCAGGTCGGCGGAGATCCCGTGGTCCCTGGCACCGTCGGCCAGTGCCGCCGTCAGCCCGCCGAACAGCTCGTCCAGCGGCACGCCGTTGGCCAGGTGCGTCTGCGGGTCGAAGAAGATCTCCGCCCGCCGCACCCCGGCCGCGGCGGCCCGGCTGAGATAGGCGCTGGCCAGGTCGTAGAAGTCCGCCTCGGTCTTCAGCACCCGCAGGTTGGCGTAGTACAGCCGGAGAAAGGACGGCAAGCCGTCGAAGCGGTACCCGGCCCTGAGCTCGTCCACGTCCAGGGTCGGCATCGGAGCGCCGTGGCGCGCCGCGAGTGTGACCAGCAGCTCAGGCTCGAGCGTCCCCTCGATGTGAACGTGCAGCTCAGCGACCGGCAGCATGGTCAGTCGCCGGAGCGGATGTCGGTGTCGTCGTCGTCCACGACGTGGACCGCGGCTTCCTCGGCGCTGGCGGCCCCGCCGTCGATGCCGACGTCGCGGGCGACGAGGTCCTCCTCGTCGTCGGGGTGGGCGCCCTCGTCCTCGGCGACCAGCCGGCCCGCCCGCGGGTCCGGGCCGTCATCGAGCAGGAGGCCGTCGAGGTACTCGTCGGCCTGGTCGTCGTCCTCGTCGTCCTCGGGCAGGTCGTCATCGTCGCGGTCGAACAGGGTGTCCGGCTCTTCCTCGGCGAGCAGCTGGTCGAGCGACTCCTGCCGGCCGGCGTCCGAGCCGGACCTGATCACGGAGGACCACCGCTCCGGTGGCGCGACACCGCGATCGAGCGGATCGTTCCCGGGCTCGCCCGGCTCTCCGGTCAGGGAGTCGGCTGGCTCCTGTACCGAGTAGTCCTCGAGGTCAGCGGATTCGCGGCGGGCCTCGTCAGGCATCGGGTGCTCCTTCTCGGGCATGGCGATGAGTTTGCTGTCGTTGTCTCGTCTTACCATGTGAGCCGGGCCGGAACCGCGCGGAGGTATCTCGTTCGCCGGGGCCGGCCCAATGCCGGTAGGTTCGTGGTACGGGGAGCGAGTCGAGGTAGGGGGGCGGTACGGGAGGATGAATGTCACAGTTCAACGGCGTCGGCGGGCGCCCCGCGATCCTCGTCGAGGGCTTGACCAAATCGTTCGGTGAGGTGCGGGCGCTGCGCGGTATCGATCTTTCCGTGCCGCGCGGGACGGTGCTCGGCGTGCTCGGTCCCAACGGGGCGGGGAAGACGACGGCGGTGCGGATCCTGACCACGCTGCTGCTTCCCGACGAAGGCAGGGCGCTGGTCGAGGGCCACGACGTGGTGCGCGACGCCGCCGCGGTCCGCCGGTCGATCGGGCTGGCCGGCCAGTCGGCCGCCATCCAGGAGGAGCTCACCGGCCAGGAGAACCTGGAGATCATCGGACGGCTGTATCACCTGAGCTGGCCCCAGGCCCGGAGCCGGGCCACCGAGCTACTCGAGCAGTTCGGCCTGAGCGACGCGGCCGGCCGGGCGGCCAAGACGTACTCCGGGGGCATGCAGCGGCGTCTGGACCTGGCCGCCAGCCTGGTCGGCCGGCCGAAGGTGCTGTTCCTGGACGAGCCCACCACCGGCCTGGACCCGCGGTCGAGGCTGGGGATGTGGGACATCATCCGGTCGCTGGCGGCCGACGGCACCACCCTGCTGCTGACCACGCAGTACCTGGACGAGGCCGACGAGCTCGCGGACGAGATCGTGGTCATCGACCACGGCCTGGTCATCGCCGCAGGCACCGCCGAGGAGCTGAAGGGCCGGGTCGGCGGTGACGTCGTCGAGTTCACCGTTCCGGACCGGAGCCGGATCGAGGACGCGGCCGCCGCGATCGCCGCGATCGGCGAGAGCGAGCCGCTCGCCGACCCCGCTAGCGGCGTCGTCAGCCTCAGGGTCGGC
>Ga0335069_10006463_pt1 | contig 17028 bp, 14 predicted proteins | sample Lox_Sample_11_FD_206714 | JGI IMG/M metagenome (GOLD analysis project Ga0335069, IMG submission 206714) | Soil microbial communities from Loxahatchee National Wildlife Refuge, Florida, United States - Lox_Sample_1.1 | ecosystem: Environmental > Terrestrial > Soil > Wetlands | place: USA...
TTCCCGTAGCGATCAGGTCGCCGGGTTCCAGGGTCATGACATCCGCGATGTAACGGATAATTACATCGAGAGCGAAGATGAAATCGTTAGTGTTTCCCTGTTGCCGAACCTCGCCATTCACCCGGGTCTCGACGTTTACGCCTGCCCACGGATCAAGTTCGCTGGTGACGATTGGGCCAACCGGGCAGAAAGTATCGAAACCTTTGCCGCGCGTCCATTGGCTGTCACTTTTCTGGACATCGCGCGCCGTGAAATCGTTTACCACGGTATAGCCAAGAATGTACGCGCGGACGTCTTCATTCGGAGATAGCTTACGGGCGCGGCGCCCGACAATCACCCCCAGTTCGCCCTCGTAATCCGTGCGCTGCGAAATCTTTGGCCGGACGATTTCCCCATCCGGAGCCAATAGTGAAGACGGTGGCTTGAAAAAGAGCAACGGCTCCTGCGGAACTTCGTTGCCCAACTCAGCAGCGTGCGCCCGGTAATTCCGCCCGACACAGACGATCTTCGAAGGATTGGCGGGGAAAGTAAGCTTTGCCTCGCCTAGCGGAACCGAAGAAATGCGCCGCGTCGGCAAGTCCTGCAGATCATCGCCTTCATCCGGAGACTTGAGGAGCAGGCGAGTTATCTCGTCTTTACCCGCGACGGATTCGACCAGGCCGTACTGTGCGGCACCCTCATGAACGAAGCGGCAATATTTCATGCCGCCAGTATCCCCATCTTTTTCCCGACCCGCTTCAGCACTTCCAGCGCCTGCTGCAACTCGTCCTTCGTGTGCGTCGCCGTCATGATCGTGCGAATGCGAGCCTTACCCTCTGGCACGGTCGGGAATGCTATCCCTGTCCCCAGCACGCCTTCATTAAAGAGTTCGCGCGAGAAGTCCATCGTGAGCTTGCCGTCACCGATGATGATTGGCGTAATCGGAGTTTCGCTTGCCGGCGTCGTCGTTCCGCCGATGTTGAATCCCAACAGGCCCAGCTCTTTCTTCCAGAAGCGGGTGTTCTCCCAGAGCTTCTCGATCCGCTCCGGCTCTTGCTCCAACACATCGAATGCTGCAATGCAGGTCGCCGCAACTGACGGCGGATGCGACGTTGAGAACAGAAATGGCCGTGCCCGATGGTAGAGAAAGTCAATCAGGTCGCGGCTGCCGCAGACGTATCCACCCAGAGCCCCAATCGCCTTCGACAGCGTTCCCACCTGGATATCCACCCGCCCGTGCATCTTGAAGTGGTCGATGGTTCCGCGCCCGTTGCGCCCCAGAACTCCCGAAGCATGCGCATCGTCGACCATCATGATCGCGCCATACTTCTCCGCCAGCTCGCACAAAGCCGGCAGCGGCCCAATATCGCCGTCCATAGAGAAGACGCCGTCGGTAATTAAAAGTTTCTTCCCTGGCTGATCTTTTACGCTGGCCAGCTGCTGCTCGGCGTGCGCCGCATCTTTATGATTGAAGACCAGAATCTTGGCTCTCGACAGGCGGGCGCCGTCAATGATGGACGCGTGGTTCAGCTGGTCCGAGATGATGAAATCTTCCTTGCCCAGCACCGCCGAAACCGTGCCCGCATTCGCCGTGAATCCCGACTGGAACACGACGCAGGCTTCGACATTCTTGAAGCGCGCGATTTTCTCCTCTAACTCCATGTGGATCTTCATCGTGCCGGCAATGGTCCGCACCGCGCCCGATCCCACGCCGTACTTGCGGGTCGCTTCCAGCGCCGCCTCGCGCAACTTGGGGTGCGTCGTCAGCCCGAGATAATTATTCGACGCCAGGTTGATAACTTTCTTGCCATCGAACGTGCATTCCGGCGCCTGCTCGTCATCGAGCACCCGCAGGCGAAAGTGCGTGCCCTTGGCTTTAAGTTCATTCAACTGGTCGATGAGATAAGAAAGAGGATCAATGCGGGTTGCAGTAGGCATAAGATTTTCCGGAGCTCCAGGGTGACTTATCAGTTTAATACTGTAACCGCAGCAGCGAAACCGGGATAGCTATCAATGAGAGCAGTCGTCTCCACAGGCGCTAGCAGTCCTAACGCCGCAGCGGTATTGTAGTGGTTTCGGAAATGGACTCGCTCGCAAGTATCAGGGATACGAAAAATGACCAACTCTGGTTTTCGCGTTATTACATTAGTTGCTTGGGTCGCAATGGCGGGGATTGCTCTGAACGGGCAGCAAGCTGGTCAAAGCGGACAAATCGTTGCCCTCCGTGCAGAACGCTTGATTAACGGCAAGAGCGACAACGTCGTGAGAAATGCCGTAGTGCTGATCGAAGGCGACAAAATTACTGCAGTCGGTTCCGGGCTGGCCGTCCCCCAGAGCGCGCGAGTCATCGATTTGGGAGATGCCACGCTCCTCCCCGGCTTAATTGACGCCCATACCCATTTGCTCTCACAGATGGACGGATCAAATCTGTCGCTGCAAGACGTGGAGATGCTGCGGATTGTCGCGACACAGAGTACCGCGGAACGAGCATTGCTCGGTGCGAAATTGGGGCGAGAAGACCTGGAAGCGGGGATTACGACGGTGCGCGATCTCGGGAACTCTGGAGTGAATGGCGACGTGGCCTTACGCCGGGCCATTGAGCGTGGTTGGGTGGCGGGTCCACGGTTGGTGACCTCAACCCGGGCATTGGCGGCACAAGGCGGTCAATTCGGGATCCTCACTCCAGCAGCACAAAATTTGATTGAAGAGGAGTACGTGACCATTCGGGGTCCCGAGAGCGCACGCCAGGCCGTTCGCCAGGCTCTCTCCGACGGCGCAAAGTGTATCAAGGTCATTGTGAACGGTTCGCCTGCGAACGTTACCCGCGATGAGATGAAGGCCATCGTGGAGGAAGCGCACATCGAAGGAGTCAAGGTGGCAGCGCACGCAATCGGTGAAAAGCCCACGCGGATTGCGGCCGAGGCGGGAGTCGATTCGATCGAGCACGCCTATGTCGTCCCCGATGATGTACTGAAGATGATGGTCGAGAAACACATCTTTCTGGTTCCGACCGATGCAACCTTGAAGACGTTTGTCGACATGAGCTTTGGAAGGCATCAGCCGACGGAGAGCGAACGCGGCGAGTTCGAAAAAGAATACGCTCCATTCGTCAGGCAAGAACAAGATCGTCTAACGCGGGCCCGAAAGCTCGGGGTACCGATCGCGGCAGGTTAGGATATGTACTTGTCCATACCGGGGATAAACCGCGGGCAAGCAAGCCTTCTGGTTTACCAGGCCTATGCGGAAGCCGGTATGACGCCCATCGAAATCATCCATGCGGCGACAGGCAATGCCGCTGAATTATTGGGCATGCAGGATCGCATTGGAACCCTGGAAGCGGGAAAATTGGCGGACATCATTGCGGTCCCAGGGGATCCGTTGAAGAATGTTCAGGCGCTCGAACATACGAAATTCGTCATGAAGGGTGGAGTAGTTGTCGTCAACCAGAACTAAAAACCATTAATCAGCCGCCTGATTGGTCTCAGGAGGCCGCTTCCGCCAACTCTGCCAAACTCCCCACTTCCAGATCCGGCTTCCCGCTCGCAGCTTTCGTCGCTCCAGCTCCCGCCCGCGGCGACGGACGCTTCACCCACACCGTCGCAATTCCCATTGTTTGCGCCGGAATCACGTCGTGGTAAATGCTCTGGCCCACATGCAGCCACTGATCCACCGGCACACCCATCCGCTCCCCTGCCAACTCAAAAATCCTCTTGCAGGGCTTGTAACAACGCGCTTGCTGCGCTGTGGTGATGTAGTCGAATTGCACGCCAAGCTTGGGCGCGCTTAGCGCGAACAAATCGTCATCGATGTTTGAGATCACTGCCAGCTTGTATCGTGTCTTGAGTTTGCGCAGTGCGGCAACCGTGTCGGGAAACGGTTCCCAGAGGGCCAACGATTCCGGTAGAGATCGCACTTCAGACGCCGTTGGCTCGAAGCCCAGCCTCTTCCCGAATCCTCGTACCACAGTTTCCAGCACGTCCCGGTACTTCAGATACTCACCCTGCTCCGCGTCCAACTCCAATTCTGAATACAACTCGAGCAGAGCCGCGTCGCTCACGCTTTTCTGACGAGCCGCTAAAATCGGCCGCAAGGCTGAGAAGATGCCGCTCTCCCAGTCGATCATGGTGCCGTAGCAGTCGAACGTGAGAACCGAAAATTTGGAGAAAACCAACATGGTCTGAAAAGAATCAGGCTTCGGGTCTTTGCCCGAAGCCCGAAGCCTAACTAGCAAAGCTTACTGTTTCAGCTCGACCGGCTCCTTCAAAGTAAAGCTCAACGCCGATTCCGCCGGCAGCACGATGTCTTTGTTGCCGGTGAATGCCGCACCCGCGCCACCTGCACCCGCGCCAGCAATCGCGCCAATCGCGGCTCCCTTGCCTCCACCAGCAAGGGCTCCTATTACCGCGCCTAACCCTGCTCCGCCGCCCGTCATTACAGCCGTTCGCTTGCCTTTGCCCTTTTCAGTCTGTGCCGCGCTCGAGGTCTGCACCGGATAATCTGTTCCGTTGATGTTGACCGAGGTCAGAGTCACCGTTAGCGAAGCTCCGCCCTTAAACCTTCCGAGCGGTTTCGCGTCCACCACGGTTCCGGTGACGTTGCTTCCCGCCGGAATTGCCGTAACGCCTGCAATCTCAATGGGGCTTGCCAGAGTGGCTGGAAAAGTTTGCCCTGCCTGGCTGATTTTCGATCCAATCGACTGGCCAAGTTTCACCGTCAGGGTCGTGCCAGCAGGCACGACGATAGGTTGCGGTTGCGGCTTAACTTTTTCGGCCTCAGTTTTTGTTCTCGCCGCAGTTCTGCCTTCTTTTGCAGGCGCAGGAGTACTCGAACCGCTCGCATTACTCGCATTGTCCGGGGTTGAGCTACTGGTAGCAGTCTGATCTGCCGGCTTGCTGCAACCGAGCAGACTTAGGGATACATACAAAAACAGGGTGAACAGCGACAAACGGGATCGCATAGGTCCCTCCGTGTGTGATGATTCCAGAAAATCGGCCAGAGAACAAACTTCTAGTCTGCCACGTCAGCTTTTGGTGACAGGAGATGCGGCGCGTGCCTGACTGTTATCTGGTTCCGATTCCAGTCCGGGCAAGATTGGAGGTCCGGACATCTTTTCGGAGGGGCTGCCCGCAGCAGTCTCCGGCGCTTGCGATTTCTTCTCGAGGAACTTGGCAGTGTTCAGCAGCGGTCGCCCCAGCGACCCGTTATATCCCGTCCAGGCGCTTTCGAGGCCGAGCTCCCGCTCGAAGTGTGCTCGCATGCTTTCCATCTTTGAGTCGAGATCGTCGAGGTAATGGAGTACTAAAGCCTCGGGAAACATCGGCAACTTGGGCGAACCGAATTCGTACTCCCCGTGATGGCTGATGATCAAATGCTCCACCAGGATTTTGAGTTCGTCTGGAAATCCGGGAATCTGCGCAAGCTTGGACTGCAGCATTTCCAACTCAATGATCATGTGCCCAAGCAGTTGGCCACGAGTCGTGTAAGAGAACGACCGGTTATACGTCAGCTCGTGAATCTTTCCGATGTCATGCAAGAAGGCGCCAGTGAGTAGCAAGTCCCGATTGATCTGCGGATAATTCTTGCAAATGAGATCGCAAGATCGGAACAGCGACACGACGTGATCTAGCAGCCCGCCGATGTAGGCATGGTGCAGCGTCTTGGCCGCCGGCGCGTTGCGATAGGCTTCTGCGATGTCCGGGTCAGACATGAAAGCCTCTACCAGCGACTTCAAGTAGAGGTTCTGAAACGTCGCTACAAAACCTGCCAACGTTTGCCAGAGTTCGCCAATATCCTTAGTGGTCTTCGGCAGGTAATCGGAAAAATCAATCTCCGAATCGCCCAGCTTGCGCAGCTTGTGGATCGTGATCTGAAAACGGTTCTTGTATTTATTCAGCAGCCCTTTGACTTTGATGAAATCATCCTGCTCAAAGCCATCGATGGCATCCTCGACGTTGTCCCACATTTTGGCTTCGATCTGTCCGCTGCGATCGCCGAGCGTCAATGCCAGATAAGGCTCGCCGGTTTTCTTGGGCTTGACCTGCTTGGAGGTGACCACAAAGCTCGAGGTGATCACTTTGTTTTCGTGCTGGGTACAATCGCAGAGGAAGAATTCTTTCATAGGTCCCAATATGGAAGGTTTGTGTGCGGACGAATCGCTTCCAAGGCCCCCGATTCTGCTTGCGAACCTCGATCAGCCCAAGCTTAAACTAAAAAATGCCCATTTTTTTCTTCTTTTTTAACGGCTTCGCGTTGGGATCCTTGGCGGCCGTCTCCACCGGCTTGGTTTCATTGGGGCTGGCGCCGGTATCGTCGTAGCCGGACTTGATGTCGATAAAAGCATCCTCACGAAGCTTGGTCAAGTAATCGCGGAGCGCCGGCTGCAGCTTCTGCATGTAAATCGCGTCCTGAATGCGCCCTTCAAGCTGGCTTAACGGTGGCACTCCCGCTTCCTGATGCTGCGTTACGCTGAGGATGATGTATCCCTGCTTGGTTCGAATTACGTCGGAAACATCACCGGCCTTCATGGCAAACACCTTGTCTTCCAATTCCTTGGCCAGCGTTCCGCGCTTGAACTCACCCAGATCGCCACCTTGTGCTGCCGACGGACCGTCAGAGTCCTTCTTTGCAACTTCGTCAAATTTCGCTCCAGCTTTGATCTGGGCTAAAAGATCATCCGCTTGTTTCTTGGCTGCGGCGAGTTGCGCCGCATCGTCTCCGTCAACTCTTTTCTTGTCGGTCGAGACCAGGATTTCGCTCAAGTGAACTGCTTCCGGCTGGCTCAACTCGCTCTTGTGATCTTCGTAGTATTTCTGGATTTCTTCTTTCGCGATCACAATCTTGCGGCCAACTTCGCTTCCAATCACCTGCTGCGTGATGATCTGGTTGCGCAAATTCTGCTTGAAGTCTTCGAACGAAATCCCCTGTGCTTGCGCAGCTTTTTCCAGATCTTCCATGCTGTTCAGGTTCATCTGCTTGCGCATTTCGTCGAGCTTTTTTACCAGCTCGGTGTCAGCCGTCATGTCGAGTTCTTTGCCCTTGTCGAGCAGAAGCTGCTGGTCAATAAGGTCGCGCAAAACGTCCTTTTCCTTATCCGCGATGATCTTGTCGGCGTTGACCGGGTCTTGCTGCTGGGCCTCTTTCTTGAGTTCGTCTTCGCTCTTGAAGTATTCCGTGCGGGTGATGATGCGATTGTTGACGCGGGCGATGATCTCCTCAATAACATCGGCGCTGCGCGCTAATGGAATAAAAGTGAAGGCAAAAATGCAGGAAAGCAGTAAGGTTCTTCGCATGGATATCCCGGTAATGAAAGCGTTAACTCATTGTACCCGTTACCCCACGGCGCCAGCCAACAATGCCGCGCTAGTCTCTGGGAACTGCCGTGTTTTCTGTGGTTAACTATATTGTTTGATAGCGATGCGACGGCACTTTGCAAGGAGAGACAATGCGATTCACCGCCTGCTTGGGCCTGATACTGATCGTTCTTGGGAGTCTAACCATTTCTAAAGCCGCACAAAAAGCCGCTACCCCGCTGCCGGACGCGGCGAAATTGCAGAAGATGGCGGCTCGATTCGCACCCACGCCGATTCGCGTGGATATTTCCAAACTGTCTTCCGGAGACCGTCAAGCTCTGGCCAAACTGATCGAAGCCTCCCGCATCCTGAACGACATCTTCATGAAGCAGCTGTGGGACGGCAACCCTGCCTTGTACGCCAAGCTGCAGCAGGACAAGTCCCATCTCGGCAAGGCTCGCCTCAATTATTTTTGGATCAACAAAGGCCCGTGGTCTGATATCGACGATTACAAAGCATTCCTGCCCGGCGTTCCTCCACGCAAGCTTCCTGGCGCGAACTTCTATCCCGAGCAGATGACGAAAGAGGCTTTCGAGAAATGGGTGGCGCAACTATCTCCGAAGGAGCAAGAAGATGCAAAAGGTTTCTTCACCATCATTCGCTGGCGTGAGAACAGCAAAGATCCTGCGAACAATTTGCTGGCCGTTCCATACAGTCGCGCCTACGCTGACGACCTGACCAAAGCATCCGCGCTTTTGCACGACGCCGCAAACCTGACCGACAACGAGTCGCTCAAGAAATTTCTCGATCTTCGCGCCGACGCTTTCCTTTCCAACGACTACTACGCCAGCGACATGGCATGGATGGATCTCGACGCACCGCTCGACATCACCATCGGCCCCTACGAGACCTACGCCGATGAGCTGTTCGGATACAAAGCTGCCTTCGAAGCCTACGTGAATCTGCGCGATGACGAAGAGAGCACAAAGCTATCTGCATTTTCTGCGCACCTGCAGGAAATTGAAGACCACTTGCCAATCGACCCGCAGTATCGCGCACCGAAGCTCGGCGCGGGAGCTCCTATTCGGGTGGTCGATGAAATCCTGAGCGCAGGCGACGGCGCCCACGGTGTTCAAACCGCCGCGTACAACCTGCCCAATGACGACCGCGTCGTTCAGGCAAAAGGCAGCAAACGGGTGATGCTGAAGAATGTTCAGGAAGCCAAGTTCCGCAGCGTGCTGCTACCCATTGCGCGGCGCACTCTCACGCAGGAGTCCATGGTCGACGTAAGCTTCGAGCCGTTCTTCACTCACATTGTTGCCCATGAACTCATGCACGGCTTGGGACCGCACCAGATCAAGGTCAACGGACGTGACGCAACGGCCCGCGAGGAACTGAAAGACCTGTTCGGTGCGATTGAAGAGGCCAAGGCTGACGTGACCGGATTGTTCGCCCTCCAGTACTTCATGGATCACGCCAAAGAAATGAAGCTGGACAAAATCCTGCCATCGGACGAAGCGGCGGAGCGCCAGCTCTACACCACCTATCTCGCGTCGGCCTTCCGCAGCCTTCGCTTCGGATTGAACGATGCCCACGGCAAAGGCATGGCGATCCAGTTCAACATGCTCATGGACAAAGGCGCCTTCGTTCAGCATCCGGACGGAACTTATTCCGTGAACATGGAGAAAATCAAACAAGCTGTGGCGGAACTCGATCACGATTTGCTAACCCTGGAAGCTCAAGGGGATTACGCCGGCGCGAAAAAAATGCTGGATGAGTTGGGAGTGATTCGGCCGGATCTGCGCAAGACTCTGAACCGTTTGGAAGGCATTCCGACCGATATCGAACCGATTTTCGTGACCGCGGATGAGATCGCACCAACTGGAAAAACGGCTGCGGCTAACCCTCCGCCGAGAAAACGCAGGAAGACGGCTCGCTAGGAGCGAACTACGCAGATGTTGGAGAGACCGCTTGCGGACCAAAATCCCGCGCCAAAGCGAGGGCAGTCACGTCGTCGTGCGTCGGAGGCTTGCACATGAACTCCTGCACCTGATTCATGACACCCTGACAAATATCTTTTGAGCGCTGCGCTGCCGTATCCCTGAATCCCCGCTTCACCGCTTCCAAAGTAAATTCCTCGCCGCCGCACTTGGCTTCGACAATGCCTCGTGACACCAGCAGCATGCTCGCTCCCGGCTCCAAGGCTACTGTCGACGCATCGCAGGTGCTATGCGAGAACAATCCCAGGGGCAGCCCAGTCGCAGGCAACTCCGAAATGCCCGTGTTATCCCGCACCAACCCAGGCGTGTGCCCAGCGTTGAAATAGCACACCGTCCCCAGCATTTCGTCATAGCATCCGGCGAACGCCGGAGAGGAATGAACCGAGCCGGCCGTGTTCAGGATGGTGCGATTGAGCTGCAGGCAGATTTCGATCATGGCCTCGGCTTCGTTGATGTCGTCTTTCGACAACAGTTCGCTGCCAAGCTCGCGGAAGGTATGCTGCGCGGCGTTCACAATGCTCCGGTTATCGTTGAGTGGGCCGGCAACATCCAGCAACCCGAATAGAACCCGCCGCGGGCTTACACGCAGAAAGTCGTAGAAGTCCCCGGCCATGCGCTGCCCGTAGTACACGGCAGCCAGGTTGGCCTGTTGCAAGTCCGGCACGGAGGCCTGGATGGGGTCGCGACGGGCAGGAGGCTTCGCCCGGCCGAAGTTGAAGATGGCGCGCACAGAAGACATCGAGCCGAGACGTTAGCACAGAATGAGGCGTCGGGCAAAGCACTTTTAGCCGGAAGCGGATAAGCCGTTGACAGACTGACATTTTGGCCAGATCATCTGCCCCTGTAGGGTCAGATCTCAGCGAAATCGAACTATGTTAGATAGGTCTGGTTTCATTTCCCAAGTTCTAGCGGTCGTATCGATAGCCGTGGTAAGTCGCTGGATATTCAGCGCGAAGGGAGCACTCGTTCCGAGGCAGCGCAACGGAGGGTCGCTATACACCATAAAGTGGGCATGGCGGGTGCCGGGTTTCATAAGCTGCTCCTTCTTCACCTCAGTGGCGATCTGGTCGTGGCGTGACTCCCACCAGGTCCAGATGCCCTTGCTGGTACTCGCGGTGGTTCTCACCGCCGCAGGCGTATTAGTGGGGTCTGGCTATGTGAAAACGGATGCCAAGTGCATCACTAAGAAATTCTTGTGGTGGAGGGGCTCTTTTCGATGGGATGAGATCACGGAAATCCGTTGCCTCAAGAAAAAGGGGATTATCGAAGTACACGCTGGCCCACAAAAGCTCAGCTTCGATTTGCGTTTCAATGCGTTGGAGCATTTACTCAACGAAATTCAGGATAGGACAGGATTGTCAGTCATCCGAGATTAAAGAAGAGAACTAGCTCCAGCTTCCGTATTTGCTGTTCAGATATCGGGCCAGTTCGCCTTCCAACTGCCCATAGTCGGAGTGAATCACAGTTCGCAGGGCCACCTCGGTCGAAGCCCCGTGGCCCAACTGCTCGAGAATCCGCTGCATATCTGACATGCCGTACGAATCGATGATGTATTGCGCCGCGGCCAGCGATTCGTCATAGGCCAGATTGGCTTCCAGCCCGGAAAAACGCATGAAATTCCCTTCCAGTTGATTGAGCGGAATCTCGCGTTGCGCGTGGTAAAGCTCGGCCAGTCGGCTGCCTCCGGAAAGCATCTTGGGCTCAACTGCCTGAGCGATTCCTTCGTTCAACCACTGCGGGCAGCGTCCGGCGGATAGTTGGTTGATGAACGCGTGCGCGAGCTCGTGTTTGAGCACCCGCGCCAAATCTGGCGTGACCGAGGTCAGGCCTTGCACCGGAATTCGCAGCTTACCGTCGAACACCGCCCCACTCCACGACGGCGCCTGCGTCACATCAAAGAATGCTTCACGCGTGTACAACACCACCGGAATGCTGTCGTGCGGCGAGATGCCCAACTCACGCACCAGATCGTTGTAGTCCGATTCGAGATTCTCAACTAATTGCTCGCGAAATCCGTCGGAAGTCTGGTCTCCCTCATAACGTAGAGTGAAATGATTGCTTTCATGCTCGGAGAACCGTGATTCGGTGCTGGCTTCCCGTTCCGCTTTCGCCAAGTACTGCTGGACGTTGGAGTCGGGACGAAGAGCGAGCGACTTTTTCCAGGTGCGGATCGCGTCCTGCGAGCGGTCGGCCGCGAACTGTGCGTATCCCAATACGGTCAAAGCGTCAGGCGAATTCGGCGCGCCGCGGACGGCCTCTTCGGCATAATGAACGGCTTCATTCGCCTTGCCCGTCTTTATTAATACCGCCGCATAGTAATTAAGGATGGTCGGGTCCTGCCCGTTATAGCGGAGAGCGGTGTCTAAATAAGTGCGCGCCTTCGGAAGATCGCCGTGCTCGAACTCGTGTTTGCCGGCGATAAAGTATCCAGCAGCCGCGGTTTCAGGATTGTGGGCCTGATCGAGCGCCGCCAGCGCATCGTCATCGATATGACCGCTGCGAATAATGTTGTCTTCAAGTACGGCACTATTTTTGACGTCCGCAACCGGCTGGATGGGCGGCAAGTCGGCGACAGCGGCTGCAGTAGCGGAAGACGGCGGCGGTGCGACAGCGTTATCGATATGATCGACGAGAGACTTGGGGATGGCGTAGGTGTTGTCGCCGAGATCGTATTCCAGGCGCGACCCGGCTTCGCGGACGTGGTCGGCCCAGATTGTGCGGCCATTTTTCAGGTGAATTGCTTCTGCCGAGGCCGTCGCTGGCGGCAGAATTCCGCAAAGCAACATCACAATAATGACAGGTGCCCGCACTGAGGCGCATTCTAGTGGACGGGGAGTGGCGAGCGTAGGTGACTAACGTCGTTGGACCGGGGGCGGGCAGATGGGTGCTGGGGCTCTGCATCTTAGCGTCGCTGTGCTGTCCGGCACAAAGCCTTGACACGCTGCCCAAGGCCACCGTCGCGTCGGACAATCCCAGCCAGCCGAATTCCGCTGAAACCCTCTTTCTTCAACTCGGCCGCGTCGGACTTGACCCCTCCCGCGTTTACCATGCCCGCGATGTCTCCATCGATCGCGCCGGATTTCACATTTCCATTGATGATGGCGTGATCGCTTTTACTGCCGACGTTGCTGGTCGCGTAACCGGGGCATTTTTCCAGGGCGAAGGCGAGATTCTGCTGACCCCTCCCGACCAGGCCGAGCGTGCATCCATGATGTTGCAGACCGGCGCCGCCATCCTTGAAGAGCGTTTCACCACCGCCTACTTGCGCTTCAACGACGACACTTTTGCGGAACTTCAACCTACTCTTAACCCGGTCGAAGACGGGCAGGCCTTCGTCAGCCAGTTCAATCAAACTGCACAGAACTTGGCCGATACCGATGCTCTCCGCCTTTTTGTGACCTTCAGCGAAAATCTGCCTGGAGCGCAGAGCGCTTCTCCGTCCGCGCCAGCCCAGCCGAAAGACCGTTTTCTGCACGTGCGCATGCAAGGAGCGACTAAAGGAAACTTCGACGTCTATTTCGATTCCAACGCGCCTGAGCAGGTCTGGGCGGGTCAGCTGAAAACGGTCGAGAGCGGAACTTACTACAACGTCTGGACCTCGTACTCGCTGCTGAAGAAGGTCGACACCAGCACAGCTAACGCAATCGCCACCGAAGAAGGCCGGTCGAGCGCGATCGACATCACCAGTTTCAAAATTCGCGCCAACATCCATCCTCCTACTTCCATCGTCGCGGACGCGACCCTGGACCTGAACGTTCGCAAAGGAGGCCAGCGCACTTTCCTGTTCGAGCTGGCGCGCTCTCTGTTTGTAAAAGAAGTTGACGCGGATGGCCATCCCGTCGAATTCATTCACAACCCTTCGCTTGAAGGCTCGCAACTCGCGCGCCGCGGCAACGATCTGGTTGCGGTTGTGTTTCCGCAGCCGCCTGCCGCAGGGCAGCGCATTCAGCTGCATTTCGCCTATGGCGGCGAAGTCCTGGCGGAAGCCGGGCCAGGGCTGCTTTATGTTGGTGCTCGCGGCATCTGGTATCCCAACCGCGGCCTGGCAATGTCCAGCTACGACCTTGAATTCCGCTACCCTTCGGAATGGACACTGGTCGCCACTGGCAAGCGCTCAGTCGAAGCTGCCGCGCCCGGTGAAGCCGGCGTACAGATGAGCCATTGGGTTTCGGAGCGTCCAATTCCGGTCGCAGGTTTCAATCTTGGCAAATACCAGAGAGTGGAGGCGCGTGCTGGGAATATTTTGGTTGAGGCTTACGCGACCCGTGCCATGGAGCGTAGCTTCCCCCAGGCTCACGGGAAGGTCATTCAAAGCCCGGACAAGTCCGAGCTACCCGTGATCATTCCCGCGCCTGCGGCGCCGTCCCCCGCCAAGAATGCGCAGGATGTGGCCAGCACTGCTGCCCGTGCCATCGACTTTTACTCCGAACGATTCGGGCCGTACCCGTTCAGCTCTCTGTCTCTCACGCAGATGCCCGGGAATTTGAGCCAGGGTTGGCCGGGGCTGATTTTTCTTTCCAGCCTCTCTTTTCTTACGCCCGATGAGGAATCCGCCCTGCATCTCACGCCGGCCGCGAAGGCTTTGGTCGGCATTGTGGTGGCGCACGAGACCGCTCACCAATGGTGGGGCGATTCGGTTCTGTGGAACGACTATCGCGACCAGTGGCTCGCCGAAGCCCTGGCGAATTACAGCGCTCTGATGCTGCTCGAAACCCAGGACCCAGGAAGATTTCACGAAGTAATGCAGCAGTACCGCAATGATCTTCTTGCGCAAAACAGCAGCGGTGCAGCCTTGATGCAAGATGGCCCGGTCACACTGGGGAATCGCCTGTCTTGCTCTCAATTCCCCAATGGATATGAAGCCATCAGCTACGGCCGTGGCACATGGCTGCTCCACATGTTACGCAACATGATGCGCGATGCGCAGCCGGCAAACGAAACGCTCGATTCTGCGAATGAGCCCTTTGTCGGGGCTCTCCGCCGCATCGTTTCCCAGTATCAAGGGAAGGCGATCACCACCCGCCTGTTCCTGAAGACCATCGAGGACGAACTGCCGCAATCGTTATGGTTCGAAGGTCACAAATCTCTCGACTGGTTTTACGACGGATGGGTGCAAGGCACTGCTGTACCGCACTATGAACTCAAGAACATGAAATTTGTTGATGGCCCGCAAAGTACCACCGTCACTGGAGTCCTGCTGCAAAAAGACGCGCCCGACGATCTGGTGACATCTGTGCCTTTGTATTCGGCGCGAGATGAGAGCGAGACACTTTTGGGCCGTATATTCGCCGACGGACCAGAGACCCCGATCCGTTTAACCGCGCCGCTGGGCACACGAAAGGTCGTAGTTGACCCCAACCAAACCATCTTGAGCAGACCGCGATAGGCAAAACGCCCATTATGGGCAAAAAATTCCCTCGATTTCCCCGACTATTCCTGAATAGACATTTTTGGGTCTAGATGCCTCCGACGCCATTGCCGCAGCTGGGAATAAAAGTCCTTGTAATCAGCACAACAACGCACAGTCTTGGTCCGGCAGACGACTGGCTTGTCATTTGCAACTAATTCCATGCGAAGAAAAGGGGATTATGAAATGCGAGCCAGCCATGCTGTCGCGCAACATTCATCTCTTGTCAGACCAGTCTCATCAGACCCGAGCGTCGGCGCCAAGCCTTCCGTTCTGGTCGTTGAGGACGAGACTTTCGTGCGCAATGCTGCCTGCGCCATCCTCGAAGGTGCGGGCTATACAGTCCTTGCGGCCCGCAACGCCGCGGAAGCAAAGAACCTGCTCGAAGATCATTCAGAAAGCGTCGGCATACTCTTCTCCGACGTTGTATTGCCGGGACAAAACGGCTGCGAGCTAGCTGACGAACTTAGAGCGCAGTATCCCGCAATGCGAATGATTTTGACCTCAGGATATCCCTGCGAGGCCGACGAAGAGAGCTGCCACAACGGGGTGTTCTATTTGCCTAAGCCATTCTCTGCCGACGCTCTGCTTAATAAGGTGCGTCAGGTATGGCCCCATGCGCAAAATCGAAACCAGCCTAGACGTGGCGCCGATATCGCGTAGCTTGCATGATCTGCTCTGGAATCTGATTGAGCGACACGACCTTTTGAAGCACGTCGGCTTCGGCGCAGGATCGAGGCATTTCGTTGATTGTGGTCACAACTCTCGCTGCGGCGTCGAAAGCGTTCTGGTACTGCAGCATATTGGCGGCTTCTTCGTTCAAAGAAACTCCGGAGATGCTGCCTCGCTGATCGTTCAGCTGCGTGAGAATCAGTTGTGACGAATTCAGCTCCGCCGAATTGGTCGCAACCTCGTTCCCGACATCGAAGACGAGACTCGCGTAATAGTCTGTAGGCGTCTGCCCGCCGGCCACAGACTGGTCCTGTACAGCGGAAAGGGCCGCTATGTTTCCGTTGCTCCCGGATGCGGTCGGGTCCGAACTGGCGGCAATCAGGGCGGGATCGGTGATCTGAACCTTCAGCGCAGCGGCTGCGCCTTGTCCGGAAAGCGGCGGGATTACAAACAGATTGCCTCCGGGGTCGCCATTTAAATCAAAACCTCCGATCGGATTGCCGTTGGAGTCGTAACCTCCCTGATGGGCGGCATTAATCCCATTTGCCAACCCGGCTGCCAGCGTGTCTAGATTTGCGAGGATCCCAGGCAGCTTTTGATCTCTCATCTCCAACAAGCCTGCCAGCTCCCCGGAGGTAAGATTCGCCGATATGTCCTTCCCCTGCGAATCGTAAACGTCCTGCAGCCCCGAACGGTTGGTTTTGGTGCATAGCGAAAAACTCTGCCCGCCGACCACTAGCGCGGTTCCATTGGAGGTCGTCAACGTCAACCCGTCGTCGCTCTGGATCGTCGACACATCGATCAAGTTCGAGAGCTGCCCGATCAGGACATCACGCTGGTCGACAAACGCGCTGGCATCCTGATTTACACCCTGCAGTTCGCTGATCCGTAGGTTCAGTGTCGCGATCTGGCTGGACAGCGTATTTACCTGCGCGACGTCCTGGCCGACATTCAAATCGAGATTGGAGCGTTGCTGAATGAGATTGTTGGCGGTGTTGTTGAAGGCACTGGCCATGTTGCTGGCTGCTGTCAGCACGCCTTGGCGAAGCGAAAGATTGGTCGGGTCGGTCGAAAGCTGGTCCAGGCTGCGGAAGAAGTTCGAAATCTCGGTTCCAATGTCACTGCTGCTGGAAGTAAATTGCACCTGTGCCTGCCGCATCGCCGTAACCAGCGCGTTGAGATGTCCTTGTTGACCGGTTTCTTCCTGGATGCGCCGCTGCAATATCGGATCGCGCAGGCTTTCCAGTTTCTGCAGTGAAACGCCCATGCCAAACGTCACCGAACCAAGCACCACTGGATCGTTTTCTGCAAGCACAGGCCGAAGCCGCGAGTAGCCCGGAGTATTCACATTCGCGACATTGTTGGTGGTCGCATCCAGCGCCGCCTGTTCGGCGCTCAATGCTCCGCTCGCGATCGACATCGCCCCGTATCGGCCCGGCATTAAATCATTCCTTCTGCGCCCCGCTGGGCATGGCCAAACTTTGCGGGACGTCATACGTGACCCTGGCAGCAACTAACGCCCGGCAAAAAATATTCACCGTGCGACTGGCCCGCCGCAACAAAGCCCCATAAATTCGGTTCAACCGCGTTACCTCCAACTTCACTCGCGCCAAGTTGCCTTGCAGCTCTTCCCGGCGGCCCTGCGCGTCGCCCCATACGGCTTCCGCTTTCGGGAGCCGCG
>Ga0335069_10006464_pt1 | contig 17026 bp, 17 predicted proteins | sample Lox_Sample_11_FD_206714 | JGI IMG/M metagenome (GOLD analysis project Ga0335069, IMG submission 206714) | Soil microbial communities from Loxahatchee National Wildlife Refuge, Florida, United States - Lox_Sample_1.1 | ecosystem: Environmental > Terrestrial > Soil > Wetlands | place: USA...
GCCATCGCTCTCGGGCCATCTCTGCCTCGCATCCTCTCCGGCCACGAACCGGCTGTCGCGGTCAACAATGTTAACGACTTCGGCGTGGGCGGCCGCAATCCGAACGCATCACCCATCGCGAATACTTTCGAATCGATGTATGCCCAGTCCGTCGACTCGGTTCTCCACGGCACCGGCCAGGAAACGTTCGAAGCCGTCAAGATGCTGAAGACTGCCGACCCGGCCAAATACACGCCGGCCCCGGGTGCCAACTATCCTCGTGGCCGTTTCGGCGATAGCGTTCGCCAGTTGGCTCAACTGATCAAAGCCAACCTCGGCGTGCAGGTAGCATTCGCCGACATCAGCGGTTGGGACCATCATGTGAACGAAGGCAGCACGCAAGGTCAAATTGCCAACGTGCTTCGCGAGTTCTCGCAATCACTCGGTGCCTTCTGGATCGATCTGGGCGACCTCGCCGAAGACACCGTGGTGGTCACCATGTCGGAGTTCGGACGCACCGTGCGCGAAAACGGCAACCGCGGCACCGATCACGGCCACGCCAACGTCATGTTCGTGATGGGTGGCCCGGTGAAAGGCGGCAAAGTTTATGGCAGATGGCCGGGCCTGGATCAATCGCAACTCTACGAAGGGCGCGACCTGGCAGTCACCACAGACTTCCGGCAAGTGCTAGGAGAAGCCGTGTATACACATTTGGGAAACAAGAATTTGCAGGAAGTGTTCCCCGGCTTTGCTAGCGCCAACAATCAATTCTTAAGAATCTTGTAACTTTTGTTGTCAGCAATCCTAAAATAATTGTTGTCATCCCGAGCGGAGTGAGGGACCTGCAGTTCTAAACTTCTTGCTGTCATCCCGAGCGGAGTGAGGGATCTGCAGTTGAGTTTTTCTTGTCATCTCGAGCGGAGTGAGGCGAAGCCGAACGTAGTCGAGAGACCTGCTGTTGTTTTTGTCGTCACCGCGGTCGAGGGTGTTAAACCTCCACCATCACATCCTCATTCTCAACCTTGATCGCATACACAGCGATTTTGGCATTATGATTGTGCCCCGCCTCGCCCGTCTTCGGATCCCACTGCCAGCCATGCCATGGGCACACAACCTTGCCATTCTCAATGGCCCCTTGCCCCAGCGGCCCACCACGATGCAGACAAATATTGTCGATTGCGGAAATCTCGCCGTTCACATTGGCCACGCAGATAGTCTTTCCGCCGCAGGAAAATTCCCGGGCCGCGCCGGGATCAGGAAGTTCGGACTGGGAAGCAATCTTAACGAACGACGGCATGACGTGAATGACTGATAGCTGACCGCTGAGAGCCGATAGCTATTTCGGCTGCAGCGTCTGCGCGATCATGACCTGCCGCTTGAAATTCTCCACCATGTCCGGATGCAACCGCACCTCGGTCGGCCGCTTGGCAATAGTCATCTGATCGATCTTGTCCTGCAGCTTGAGCAGCGCATAGAAAAGGTTTTCCGGACGCGGAGGGCAGCCAATCACATAAACATCCGTGGGCACAATCTTGTCCACGCCCTGCAGCACAGCGTAAGTATTGAACGGCCCGCCCACCGACGAGCACGCACCCATCGAGATCACCCACTTGGGATCGGGCATCTGGTCGTAAATTCGTTTCACCACCGGCGCCATCTTCAACGTAACCGTGCCGGCCACAATCATCAGATCACTCTGCCGCGGGCTGGGACGAAACACCTCGGAGCCGAAGCGCGCGATATCAAACCGCGCCGTCGACGACGCGATCATTTCAATCGCGCAGCACGCCAGGCCAAACGTCATCGGCCAGACCGCCGACTTGCGCGCCCAGTTGAAGACGTAGTCAACCGTGGTGATCAGGAAGTTTTTTTCAAAGCGATTTTGCAGCCAGCCCATCGACCCTCCGCAAGATGCCTGCGTGCTTTGGCAACGCCGTTGACTGCCCGGCCCTTCAGTCTAGGTCGGAGGGAAAGGAGTGTCAACGTCGCCTTGGGGTTAGAGAGAGGAAGCCGGTTAGTTCCCCAGTCATCGTAGTCCGTTGCGGTGTCTAATAGATTTGATGATCCAACGGTTGACGATTCCGGTTATGGCCGTGTCGGTAGCGGCTTGTGGTTTGCTGCTTCTATACACTCATCTACTTCACAAGCATGCTGATAGTGTGCTCCAAAATGTCTATGAGCTCTCCCAGCAGCGACCGGCTCCTGTGCTGGCGGACGTTCAACAGCGTTTCGGAAGAGAACTCAAGCAGTTAGATGGTTGCAGCGATTCAAAGTGCACATACACAGTTCTTCTTTCCAATCGGGCACTTGCCGCAGCTCGAATTGCTCCATACGCGGAAATCAAGTCGTATTTTCGGGTTGAACGCGGACTGGTCGTGGGAACGATGATCGATTACACCGCCACAGTCGGTCGTCGCGACAGTGTGGTGAGTCACGTCCAGATTGACTTCTGCGAAGGGTGTCAAATGTTCGCCCTCCATCCGTGGGACAACTCCTCGCCGTTACACACAAACGGCCTGGTAGAGATCGGCTCGGACGCGCCAGCTCAGAACATTCGCACCGTGCTCTCGCTGAATACACGGTGCATGACAATGTTCGGCGGGTGCGAAACCGTCGCTGATCTGCTACCTACGGTTTGGCAACGAACGGCAAACAAGGAGATCGCTTGCAGAATCCAGAACGACAGGGGTTTCGTCGTTAGGCCAGCGAACTGGCCTTAACTTTCAGTAATCTCCGTTGCGGTCAAAATCGAAGCGACCTGCTCAAGGGATGTTCGGATCAAGCGTGGTTTCGGCATTCTTTGCTTCAATGCGCTTTTGCAACTCGTCCGCAAGTGACTCATCAAGCGAGGCCAAGTATATTTGCTCCTGCGATGCTGCCACAACATCGCCCTTTCCGAGGTAAGCCTCGGCGAGTTGCGCGTGAAGATATCCGGCCCCAGGATGTGCTGCAATAGCCTGCCTAAAAATTGGAATTGCGTCAGCAAATCTGCCACTTTTCAAATAAATATATCCAAGCCCTTCTACGGCGGTCGTTGAATTCGGGTTCTGCTGCAGATTGGACTCGGTGACTTCAATGGCCTCGTCATAACGGTCCAGCTCAGCGTAAGCAGAACTCATCAACCAGAAGCCGATTTCTTGATTGGGGAGCAGTTGCCTGAGCTTTTTCCCGGCTTCAAGCGCATCCTGCCACCTCCCGAGTTCCCCGTAAACGACACCAATCTGAATGTAGCCGTCAGGGTCGTCAGGAGATATTCGGATTGCTTCCTTTAGGGAACCAACTGCGGCCTCGAACTGCCCTAATTCCTTGTATGCCGACCCTAAGTTACAATCCGCGTCTCCTCTACTTGGGTCGAGTCTGATTGTCTCTTTAAACTCGCGTGCACATTGATCCCATTTGTTCAGCGCTCCGAGTGTGACGCCGAGGGTGTAGTGTGCGTCCACACTATTCGGCTTAAGAGCGACAGCCTTGTTTAAGATCGGTTCCGCCTCTTCGAACCGTTTCGAGCTACACAAGGCCCAGCCGTAACGATACACAACATCAGCGTCTCTCTGGAAAAGACCGTATGCCTTCTCGTATGCGGCAACACTCTCTTTCATCAAATTGAGATGCGAGTAAGCAGAGCCGAGAGCAACAAGAAAGTCACACTTCGTTTCACACCGCGGCTCTATCCGTGAGGCTCTTGTTAGTTCATCTATTGCCTGACGATATTGCCCCAGGCAAGCGAAAGAGCGGCCCATCTGAGCACGAGCATATGCATAGCTAGGTGCTATCTGAAGTGCGCGTTCAAAAGAGCACAGCGCCTCGGGATGATTTTCAAGTTGTTGATGCGCCCATCCCACCCAGGAGTGTACGGTTGCTGAATGTGGGGACAACCTCACTGCACGTTGAAAATAGCGAAGGGCTGAGTGGTACCGCCGCCCGCGACCCAGCAGCCTGCCGATAAGCAAGTAAAGTCTTGTCTGGAAGGTCGACGGCATCGTTAATCAGCATACTCCGTTGTGCGAAAGCAATCGGTTGGGTTGGGGTGTGCCGAGCTGCAACATCCGTAGGTACGTTGTCCTATCGTCATCGGCTGAAAGCGCTAGAACTCCATTCTTATGACAGTAATGTCTTTCCCTAGGGAACCAGGCGAAGTTTTAGCTGAGCATCATGCAACGAAGGAGACTTCGCGGCCCGTAAATGGAGTCGTGCGGCGAGTAGATAAATCGCTACTACCAATGTCGAGTAGAGAATGGCACCGAGCCGGATACTTCCGAAATAATGCCCGGCTCCCACAAACGAAAATATTGCGCATACTGCTATCGACCAGGCAACCGCGAAAGCTGCGAACACGCTCAACAGAAACCCGAGCCGTCCCAAATGGTAGTAGCCGAGTAGCACAAGGAGCACGCCAATAAAGAAAACTGGGAACGTGATAAATGGATTAAGAGTGTCGGGCCAAAGTTGGAAACGGAAATGTGCGGCTTCATCGCGCGACACCGATTGCAAAGTTATCGGCAAAGCGATCAAAGCCGCCGAAACCGATGCCAGTACAAGGCTTTGCCCCGGGCTGAGGACGTGTAGCTTCCGCCACATGACGGCAATTGTAGCCAATTGGACAAGGCACGTCATCACAGTTTGTGGAATATCGCGATTTAACTCGTTGGTTCTTGAGTGGTTGCGTCAGGCTGCTTAAGCATCAGTTCCCGCAATTCTCCGCCTTCCTTGTAATCGCGTCGGGAGCCTCGCACGACATCCTGAGCACGCTTCAGCCCCCCGTCCATCTCGGCACTGATCCACACTTTCTTCAGTTCCATCAATTTAGCCAGAATCTCTCTGCGGGCGGGTTTCCCATCCCGGACGCTGCGGAGGGTGTGTCTATCGACTCCTAGGTGGTATGAGATCAAGTCCAGCGGGACACGTTCTAGCCATGCTCTTAACTGTGTTGACCCGACACCGTGGGTTGCATGTTTCCGCTTGTTGCCGCTGCGAATATACTCGGTTGCAGTCGCATCGGGTTGTTCCATTTCGTAGTTTTGTAGAATGCTCGGGTCGTTGCCCGCCTGCCAGCTTCTATTGCCTTCCTTGCGAATTGGAATTTTGCACCCGACTTGTACGTGTCGCCGTTGTAGCAATCCCCGCGTGTTCCGTCCGCATGGTTGACCGTCTGGTCCACAGAATTTCGGCTCAGGGTGGAAGCGATGCTGTTCGATGATGCCCCCATAGCAGATTGCATCGATTTGGTTGGGGTTGTTCGGGGTATCCTCATCGTAGAGGGTGTATTCATCGCCGGTTGCGATGTCCCGATAGACCGCACTTTTCCAAGTGGACCTGTCCTTCGTGAACTGGGTCACTAAACAGAGGTTCGAATCTGCACCGTTAGATATTTCTCCCATGAGCTGAACGGCAAGCATAAAGTTCAAGGGGCGAAACCCGGTCAACCCCTTGAACCTCGCAAGGAGCCCAGGAGTTGTAACCGCAATTTGCATCATTGCGGGTAGGTCGAAATATGGCTTCCGCTTAGAACGAGCAGCATCGGGGCCGTCCAGTTCCAGAGCGAGAACGTACTCCCAGGCATCCCAAATCCATTGATGCTCTTTGTGCTTTCGCTCCTTGTCCTCGAATGGTGGATAGAGGAACCCAAGGCCGTGGGCTGACGCTTTAACAATCTCCCGTTCTCCATTTCCGTTTTCAACAAACATGCAGTACCGCTTGGAACTGATGCTGTATGCGAAAAGTTGGCGCTGCGTGCCATCGGGATTGAAGTTCTCCTTTTCGATCTTGAGAACACTTTCCTTGCCCGCCTCACCTCGGTATGGATTCAACGCTCGCAGTGGTTCGACCACTTTCGTTCGCACTTCTTCCCAACTGAGGGCGTAGACAGCCTCATGCCTATCGGCTGTTCGGCGGTTGCCGCCTGGACACGGTACGAACCCGCCTCGCTCCGTCGCCACTATTGCAGCGCTGTCCGTATCCATTAACGCCCATACGCCTCCGGCATCCGTAACGAGCCGTTCTACCAGACCGAGCAACAGATGTGCACCGGACGTGATCCACGAAGCCAGGATTGGAAAGTACCAACTACCGCCCTTTTCCGTATTCACGGTCGCTGATGGGAATGGATCATCTACGCCAGAAAATACCTCGACAAGCACCTCCTCCGGCTCTACGCGCGGGTCAATCTGTGCGAACAAACCGAAAGCTCCACCATTGCCAATGCACTTAAGAAACTCGGCCAGCGGTTCATTGGTTTTCTTCACCTTGGCCCTTTGTTCTGTGACGAACTGGTAAAAATCATCCTCAATAGGGTTAACCGGGACTTCTCCCCGGAGATTCACTCCCTTCAAACCAGCTTGTTTACCATGCGGTACGACTTTAAACGCCGATTCGAGAATGGGGACCTTCCCGGTCAGCAGAACAGACTTGGCAAGATCGAATCCGGTGTAGTAAATGTGATCATTGCCGTAGGCATAGTTGAAGCTAATGTTTTGGTTTTCGTCATCGTACTTGGCGCGCAGCGGTAATATTTCGCCATCCGGTGTGATCGGTGCGAAGAAGCGCAGCTTGGACCAAATCGCCTTATCGAGAAGAACGTTTTATCGGATCATGCGCAATTCGCTCTAGCAGTACGCGTGCTTCCTCCGCACACTCATCGATGCTCAATGACTCTCCAGTCAGAATGTCCCAGTTTCGCTGAAGTGCATTGCAGGTGGGGTAGGCGCTGAGTAGGTCGCAGTACACAATGGGAACCTTTGTCCTGCGAATCTTGCATTCCGTCCGCCCCGCGTAAAACCCCTCCATCGCCGAACCCAACACGCTGGGCGGAACATCGAACTTTTTCAGCGGATAGATAACACCCATGGCGCGAAGGTATGACTTGGCGATGCTTACCGGAGAATAAGCCCGATCGGGACGGAGGCTGAGGTCTGCATGCAGATCAAATTCTTTTCGCAGCTCATTGAGGGCCCAAATAGTAGAGGTGACATCCTGACGACAATACGTGATTTTCTCTGGACTGACTGGACCCGATATGTATTCGGATTTTGCCAACTCGGGAGGGGCACCGAGCGTTTTGCAAAGAGATTCAAGGCTGTGGCTTTTGTTGGTAAGCACGAAGGCCAATGTGCGTACATCCAGAAAGCGACCCTGTCGAAATTCTTTGTTCTCTTCTTTCGTCCCCTCGGTAAAGCCGATTGAATAGAAGCTCTTCTTGCTGTCAATCGATGTGCGGGCGATACCGGGTCTGAATCGGTTCACCTCCCAGCGCTGGCGTTTTTCGCTCCAATAGTCACTTAGATAAAAGGTGAAGCCTTTGCCATCCTTCCGGTCGCTCCAATGGACGGCGATACGGCTGAGGTCAAAACCTAGATTGAAGGCGACGAGCGCTCCGCCAGCTCGTTGGGTAGGCCACAACATACCTTCCACAAAGCTTCGTCGGGATCGGAGCTTGAGGTTGTGGTCCTCTGCATATGACTCCAGCACTGAACGCGAGCTCGCGACAAGGTTTTCTGCATAAATCAGACCTTCTTCTTGCATCACGTATCCATCCGGCGTAAGCGGTCCAAACTGATAAGCACCAAATTCGAACCCTAGCTCCAAGTCCTCGGTTGTCTCCGTGTCAAAGGCGAGAACGTACAACGGATATTTAGAGATAGCAGTCGATTCAAGGCCAGCTCCTCTGGCGCGTTTCATCGGCAACACCGTGTGGCACCGGGTAAAAATATCCAGCTTGGTCAGTTCATTCATGTGATTGCTCCTCTTTCTTCAGTGCTTCCTCAAACTCGGTAGCCCACCGGCGTAGTGCTTGAGCTTCTGACGCGCGGGATTCGGCCAGCCCAAGCATGCGATTCCGCATCTTCTCGCTTGTACTCAGAGCCGGTGCAGCATGAATTCCGTTTCCAGTCAATCCGGCAACATCACGCTGAAATTCGATTTTGCGATGGCAGTTACGACATCGGATTTCCTTTAACGTCGGATCGAGCTTTTCTCCCACTACGTGATGTAATTCGAGGCATTCAATTGCAGTCTCACCGCAGTAGGCGCAGATGGGCGTGCGTGTGCCAAATTCGGCACGCCGCCGCTCCAGCCTTAACGCAATCTGCGCCGGTTCGGTCATCCCTCTCCCCCAATGCTTGCGTAAAACTGTTCAGGTTTAATTGCCCCCTGTTCGGCAAGTGCACTGATGAGCTCCGTGTCGGTGAGTAGATCAATGCCGTCAATGGACATTCCCCGCAGAGACACGAGAAGTGAGTCGTCACCCTTGCGGAGGTAGTGCAACGCTGCTCTGCGGTGCGCGGCGTTAAGGCTCGCGTTCTTCGATCCGTGAATCTTTCGAGGTACGTCGCCGAGAGAGGTAATCATCGCCATCTCACGAACACGGCGGTCTTCCTTGGTTACCCGAAGACGTTGCCCAGGCTTGGACGGCAGGATTTCCGAACCGACATACTTATGGAATGAGCGGGCAGACGTGCCAGCTTCATCTAGCGCATCCTCCAATGCGTAGCCTTTCCGGCGAACCAAGTTCAAAGCATGAAGAGTGCGGTTGCGGGTCTGCTTTCCACGTTCATTTTTCGGAATAGAGTTTCTCTTTCTCATTCTGCCTCCGACTGTCCCAAACCGAATCGGGCGATGATCGGCCTACGATGCTAAGAGAAACACTTCGAAGAATCCTTGTAAATAGCTTGTTTTCATTGTTTAATGTTGATTTACGTCATAAGATGGCAATCATTTGGTTACGCATCTGCATAGCATGGCAGTGAACTAAAGAAACAACACTATAGAGTGGCTATCAAAATTGCATGACTCACCCGATTTATATCGATGAAGTATCGCTGGAGGGGTATCGGGATCGGCTCATTTGGTTGGTCGAAGGCACTTGGCCAGAGGTGGGATTGATGCTCCTCAGAGCTAAGAAATCGGAAGACCTCTGCTATCCGTTCATGTGGGGAGATCAACGTAATTCGTTGCCGGTAGTGGCTGCCCTACTCCGATCACCCGAACAGCCTTGCCGGACTGATGCCACTGACCTCTACAAGAAGAGGAAAGAAATCGACGCAATTGGTGACGAAATCAGAGATGCCTACGAAGTCGAGAAACATTGCCGGGAAAATCTGGAAAAAGTTGAGGCTGCATTAGGCACAGGGCTGACTGACGACCAAAAGGCATTGCTTGTCGAGAAAAGAAACGAGCGCCTTCAGGCACTCTCCGATGCCACGGCCCAAAGAGGTGTCTTAGATGATCGCCGTCGAAAGGCCGACGCAATCCTCAAGAATTGTGAAGCTCATTTTGCCCGCGTTGAAATGATGAAGTTTATTAAGACTCGCCGCTACACGAAAAATCCATTGAACACAGCCAATGCTCTGGCAGGGTTGCCTTTTATTGGCTGGCGACGATCTGCAAAACGCTGTCAAAAATGGGAATGTCAGTCCGGTGGGCTGACAACCGACCTTCTACGCGTCATGGCCAGAATAGTCGAGTCATGGAACCCACAAACGGCTCTGAAATTACATGCGCGCAGTTGGCTTGAACAAAATCGGCGTTACAAGCCAGTGGCGCAATCAGAGTTATGCCGGGAGTTCTTCTATCTTAGGCGGTCGATAGATGAAGTTGTGAAAGCAAATCACCGTCGAAAGTTCTTGCCATATCTAATCACAAGCGAATACCAACGGAGAGTTGCAAATCGTTCCCCCGTGGACCGCCTATTTGAAGTCGAAGAGCGGGTCATACCGAAGGTAAAGAAATCCAAACCCCTAGTGCCGGAGAATCCACAATGAGAGCGTCTCAATCTGCCAGTGAGCCGTCAAGCGGTCCTCCTCTAACACCCATTCCGTTAATGCAGGTGGCTCCCAGGCATGGAGTGGTGACTTTGCATGGATACGGGATACGGGTGAACGTCGAGCGGGGCCACCTATTGTTGGAGGACGGTGTCGGGATAAGCCGGCGTAGATTTCGCCTTGCGCGAGTCGGGCACGGGCTGAAACGACTAATCGTCATTGGTGCCGACGGGTTCGTGTCCCTGGCTGCGCTTCAGTGGCTCACCGATCAGCGGGCTGGTTTCACGATGCTGGAACGCAATGGGAAGGTGCTCTGCGTCACCGGACCTGTACGCCCTTCCGACGCGCGACTCAGAAGAGCCCAAGCCCTCGCTAATCAGACCGGAGTCGCCCTTGAAATAGCTCGGAAGTTGATTGACCAGAAGTTGGCAGGGCAGGAGCAGGTAGCACGTCACAAACTTCTAGTGGGCGAAAGCGCTGACAAGATCACGCAATATCGAGAGGAATTGTCCGGTGCCGACACGATAAACCGACTACGTTTGATTGAATCTCTAGCAGCCAATGTATATTGGTCACTGTGGCGAAATCTGACAATCAACTTTCCTAAAAAGGATCAGCCGCGAACCCCAGCCCACTGGCAGAAGTTTGGTGCTCGTATTTCGCCCCTAACGGGTTCGCCACGTGTCGCAGTCAATCCAGCAAATGCTGCGTTGAACTACTTGTACTGCGTGCTGGAATCGGAGTCGCGCCTTGCGGCTGCTGCGCTAGGGCTAGACCCTGGGCTCGGAGTTCTGCACGTTGATACTCCAGCTCGTGACAGTCTTGCGTGCGATTTGATGGAGCCAGTTCGACCACAGATCGATGCCTTTGTGCTGGACTGGATTACCCGTGAAACTCTGAAGCGGGAATGGTTTCACGAACAGCCCGACGGCAACTGCCGTCTGATGTCCGATCTGGCCATTCGACTCGCCGAAACTGCTCCCACTTGGGGCCGTGCAATTGCTCCGCTCGCGGAGTGGTTCGCACAAAGCCTGTGGACGACAATTCGTAAGCCAGTTCACAGTGATCAGGATTTGCCGACACGCTTAACCCAACGTCGCAGGGTCGAGGGTAGGGGGAAGGAGCTCCGCAGCGACCTTAAACCTGTGCCTCATCCTTCAAATATTTGTTCCGGCTGTGGTGCTGCAACGCAGCGAGGTCAATGTTGCCCCAAATGCGGTCGGGAAATATCAAGGGGTAAGCTGATTGAGCTGGCCAAGATTGGACGAGTCGCTGCGCAAAGTCCGGAATCCCGCAAGAAGCAATCCGCGACGCAACGCCGCCACGAGGCCGCGAAGCGGAAATGGCGATTGTCTCAGAAACCGGCTTGGCCCGATGAAAAGAGCTACGTACAGGAAATTCAACCCCGCCTCTCAGCAGTCACGATATCCCGTTTGTCTATGATCCTCGGGGTCTCCGAATCCTTTGCAGCTGACATCCGTGCAGGGAGACGACGACCGCACCCGAGACATTGGCTAGTGCTAGCTGATCTAGCAGGAGTGCCAACCCGATGAGTAATGAATTTACCGCAAAGGTTCGGGCCTACTTCGCCCAATACAAGACCACGGTTACACTCGTGGACAAGCTGATCCAATCGAAAAGTCATCCACAAGAAATCCTAATCCTTATCTGTTCGCGACTGGATGCACTTGCGAACAGCATTGGTTCGGATAATGAAGGACAGCAGAAAAAGTTTGTAAGCTTCATTACGAACTATGGCAGATCGTCCAATCTCTTCAGGCGAGTGAGTATCGGGGATCTTTACTATGAGATTGGATATCACCGATGGATTTTATCGGGACTTATCCCCCAACCAGGTCGTTTCCACATTTTTTCCGACGTTAACCGAGAAGTGGCTATCCTGCTTGACGAAAGTGGTGTCGATCTTACACAACAAGCAGCCGATCGTTTCTTGCATAAAATCCAAGACTGCATTACCGCTAACTTCCGGGCTCGATGGCGGCAATCACAGAAAAAGCCAGTTTCAGCTTCGGCCGACGAAATTACTAGCGCCCTCGTTAAGGGGATTCACGGGCTGCCAAATACCGCATTAGCTAATCTTCCGAAAGCAATTGCTCCCCTGCTCAATATCAAGACGGGAGGAGCAATCCTGTACCAGCGCTTTCGTTCTCAAGTAATTCACGGCGGCAAAGTGCGCCTAGATGAAAAGAAGTTCTTTGTGGAAAAACGACCGTACTGGAAGCCCTTGTTCTCGGAATACTACGGTTCATTCCTGTTTCTGGAGTTCCCGGCGTTATTTCTATCTCAGCTTCTTGTGGACAGCATCCGAACCTATGAACATCATCTCACCGCAAAGGGGAAGGTGCCGCCCGATATTCATTTCGACATGTTCCCTGACGACACTGATGTTCATTTGGATTGGTTAGACGAAAAGGGTTTACCGCGCGGTCAGGACATTCGTTTAAGCATTCCTCGACGCTGAGTCCCCAGGAATCCAAGGATATCAGTCGATCTTCCGAGTCTTCTTCTTCCAGGCCCAGTATTCCTTAGGCGTGATTTCACCCCTTTCATACAGGGCCATCATCAGGTTCCGTGCATTCTTGATTTCCAATGCGTCGTACACGGAGTGCACCAGATATGTTACGTTTGCGGCTGTTCGCCGTGTAAAAAGATCTTTCTGAAATAGGTGTGCATGCACTCCATTTCTAGCCTCTCGAATCTCGTGAAGACATTGCTTGAGCGGTGTGCCTTGGGTCCTATTCCACCACCGAAGGGCATCATGCGGAACCCAATGCTTCTTAAAGGCTCGATTGATTAGTCCGTACAGATCACGGCAACGATGCTTGGGCCTTCTGGTTTCAACGAAATCGAAGATGCGAAGCAAGGCTTCCAGTTCGCTACCTCGGGCTACTAGGGCACAAAAATAGGCTTTGGCTTTGTAAGATTTATTAGCCTCTCTGCAATAGAACTTAGCAGCAGCCCACATTTTGTTCTGATATACACGCTTCTTTTTCTGTTTCACGGTCTTGGAACCTCGCGAGGCGACTCGGCAAGTATCAGGTACTCGCTCTTTCCGGATTGAATTAGGCGGTACCTCGTGAACGCCATCTCAATCATTTGCAGAATTTGGCCTTCCATCTCATGGTCGGTTCTGTCGTTGTACTTTAGCAGCCGCATGACAGCTCCGTAGGAGAAGACTATTACCTTTCCAAGTGATCCCGTTGGCGCGGAGAGCAGTCCTCCCAGTTTTGGAGGAAAGTACCCAACAAAAAAGATGCCGTCGGGGCGAAGCACTCGGCAGACTTCATGCAGAACACGCTGAGGATCGGGAAAGTGCCGCCACGCGCCCATGCACGTAACCACATCGAAAGAGGCGGAGCCGAATGGCAGTCTTCCCGCATCAGCCTGAACGAGTCGAATTGTGTTACTAAGCTGGTTTAGCAAACAAAGGGATTGAAAGGAGAAATCCAGCCCCGTGACGCAGAAGCCTTGTTCTTCAAGCCGACGGCTGAGAGAACCTGTTCCGCAAGCTATGTCGAGGACCTTGATTCGATGCGGAAATTCCCCACTCATGACAGCTGCCATGGTCCGAATGTGGAACAAATGATCTGTGAAGAGTTGCTCGTAGAAAGGAGAAATCCGATCATAGAAGATGCGTGTCGAGCGTGAAGTCGCGGCAATGCCAGCCATCTTCAGCAACAGTCTCAGCCTAAGCATGGCTCTTCCTAACGTAGTAGATGCGCACCGGGAATAGCGACACGTGGCTTGCTTTGGTGTATTCGATAGTCAACGAAGGAGCGAGCCTCAAATACCCGCTGAGGGCTATGGGTCGACAGTGAGGCGCGTATCCAGCAAAGAGGAACCTCCAGATAGCGTTCCACCTTCCATGGTGGTATCCCAAACAGTAGAGTTCGTTGGCAACGCGGCAGAGGAATCGGATCGGCCACCGGACGTCGTCCAACTCTGTAGTCATAGTGATCAGAATGGCGTGGCCATCCGGAGCTAGCACACGATCCATCTCCCTTATCGTAGAGCTAATCTCCTCATCATTGAGCAAATCGAATAGGTAACTTGAGATATAGAGATCGAAGGTTCCGTCGGGATACGGAAGATGTCTGCAGTCGCACCTTACAAAAAACAAGGAGGATGAAAGAAGGTTCTTCCTCGCTAGGTAGTTCTTGGCAGCCGAGATCATTTGCGGCGAAAGGTCGACGGCACTGATTGTGGTTGCATTTCCGGCTTTCTTTACTAATTGAGCCAAGAAATATCCCGTCCCAACGCCCGCCTCGATAACATTTGTTGTGTTTTCGAGAACGGGACCACGAAGTGCAGCCCTATTCGACCATCGTTCATGAAAGCCCATGATCCAGTCATAGAAAGGGTACGGATTGGGAATCAGTTTTAAGAACTTGAGATTCTTGCTGATTGTCTCGAATTGATGAGCGACTGCGTTGGAGGAACCGTACCAGACCGGGACCTGGCGGTATCCGAAGTTCCAACAGTATCGACGAACCAAGTCCCAAATTCGTCTTCCACCGACTGTGTTTTCATCTCCCGAACGCTGCATTGTGCCTGTAGCTAGCTCGAATGCTGTAATCGGAGGTCAGTATAAGGTATTGGACTGGGGAACTAACGGGCTTCCTCTCTCTAACCCCGTCAACGTCGCCTTGGGGTGAGAATACGACGGGATGGAGTTGCACCCCCCCTGGCGCTTCGATTCCGATTGCAGGAGTGCCAAGTGCACTATTCCCAAGCTCGATCGAACTCTGGGATACTGTTTCTCGAAATTCTGCAGTCGGTATGACATCCGATCTCTTGCTTCGAACGCAGCAGCGCGGGCAGGCTGCTCTTGAAGGATGCTGCAACCTTTCCTCTCATCAGTCCGTTGGTTTCGTCGTTGTTAATAACGCGCAAACGAGGAACTATTTTGATTATGCCTTGGACAAAACGCACTATGCGAAATCTTGCCAGCGATGTGTATCCAAGTTTGTGGAGCGCCTCAAGTGCAGAGGCCGAAAGGCTCATGATTTGCCCCTCATGTTGCACTCTATTTCCGCCGACTACTGTCGCATGAACGTCTTGATCCCGAGATAGCGTGAGTACTGCCCCCGCGTTAATACCAATAGCCTCTAAGTTGATCCTTGACCGCCGTTTTGTTTCAGCTTCTTCGGCCTTCTCTCGCGCCTGCTCCTCTTCCTGGGGGATATCCACTGTCCCTGGCGTCACCTCTGTGTATTGGCCCATCCGTATAGCTAGGACCACCTTTTCCGGCGGCACTTGAAAGAATTCCCTATTCGGATTGACCCGTCGATCCGAAAAAAGTTGGTGTTTCTGACTCAGAGACGACTAACCCACCGAAACTAACGCGCCTTCGATCGGCGTCCCGTCTCGCAGTACAGCCAATTCCTTCTCCGGGACGGTGAACTCAGTTAAACCGCAATCACAGCAGACGACTACTTTAGGAAAAACCCAGACTATCGGTTTATTCAGCCCCTGAAGCCCACCAAAGTGAATAGCAACCTCTCCGTTGAAGGTTCTTCGATTTTCCGAACCACACTGTTTGCAATCCATGCACCACTCCGCGTACGTTCCGATCTGCTACCCGAAAGCTTGGACCGGTTCCACACGGTTGACTGTGTTCTGCATCACAAATGTAAGTGATAAGCAAGAAGGCATGCTCAGGGATCCGGCGACCCCAAGCAAATGACTCCGGGGCATCAGGCAGCCATGGCCCAAACACTAATCATTTCTGTTTCACAACCGCCCCCCGAGGTCATGATGGTGGTTCCAGATTTATTCGCGGTGGCAAGCAGATCGTAAATTCGCCCGTCCGAACAAGCAGCCAAGGTTGGATTTGTCAATTGATATCAGTTGGCACGAGTTTGCTCCTTGTTTGCCCTTAGAAACGGTTCTTCATCAAAATTTGAGAGGCGCCCAGACTCGATTTATCGACCGGCGCTGGCCCATCTTTCTTGCCCCCTTAACCGCGTAGGCTGCCCTAAGGTTCGCGGTTTGCAGCCGAGGCTTAACCGGCTTAGAAAAACGGCATCGTCACACCCACTTTTCGCATCTAAAACCTTGACAGCAACTCACTCAAGTCTTAGCATAGCTTGAAACGCAACCAGTTATTCATTGATTTAAAAGCACTTATAAGTATAGAGAGGAGCCTTTTATGGGCAAAATTATCGGAATCGACCTTGGCACCACCAACTCCTGCGTGGCTGTCATGGAGGGCGGTGAGCCCAAGGTTATTCCCAACGAAGAAGGTGGCCGGACTACGCCTTCGGTAGTCGGATTTACCAAAACCGGGGAAAGACTGGTCGGCCAGGTTGCCAAGCGGCAGGCCATTACCAATCCCGAGAACACGGTTTATTCGATCAAGCGTTTCATGGGACGGCGCTTTGACGAAGTCAACGAAGAAATGAAGATGGTCCCATACAAAGTCGTCCGTCAGGGCGATCACGTCGCCATCGTGGCCCAGGGTAAGGAGCACACTCCGCCCGAAGTTTCCGCCATGATCCTGCAGAAGCTGAAGAAAGCGGCGGAAGACTACCTCGGCGAAAAAGTCAGCGAGGCGGTCATCACCGTGCCTGCGTACTTCAACGACGCGCAGCGACAGGCGACCAAGGACGCCGGCAAGATCGCCGGGCTCGATGTGAAGCGAATCATCAACGAGCCCACGGCTGCCGCTCTGGCCTACGGCCTCGACAAGGGCAAGGACGAGACCATCGCCGTGTATGACTTCGGCGGCGGCACCTTCGACATTTCGATTCTCGAAGTCGGCGAAGGCGTGATCGAAGTCAAAGCCACCAACGGCGACACTCACCTGGGCGGCGACAACATCGACCAGCGCCTGGTAGATTGGCTCATCGACGAGTTCAAGAAAGACGAAGGTCTCGACCTGCGTGGCAAGGGCAACGAGATGGCCCTGCAGCGTCTCCGTGACGCAGCCGAGCGCGCCAAGATTGAGCTCTCCACCACCATGGAGACGGAAATCAATCTGCCCTTCATCACCGCCGATGCCAGCGGCCCGAAACACCTGGTCAAGAAGCTGACCCGGGCGAAGCTTGAGTCGATGGTGGAAGACATCATCCAGAAGTCCGCTGGCCCTTGCAAACAGTGCATGAAAGATGCGGGCGTCGATGCCAGCAAGATCAATGAAGTCGTGCTGGTCGGCGGACAGACTCGTATGCCTCGCATCCAGCAACTGGTGAAAGACCTGTTCGGCAAGGAAGGCCATAAGGGCGTGAACCCCGACGAAGTCGTCGCGGTGGGCGCAGCAATTCAGGGTG
>Ga0335069_10006465_pt1 | contig 17026 bp, 11 predicted proteins | sample Lox_Sample_11_FD_206714 | JGI IMG/M metagenome (GOLD analysis project Ga0335069, IMG submission 206714) | Soil microbial communities from Loxahatchee National Wildlife Refuge, Florida, United States - Lox_Sample_1.1 | ecosystem: Environmental > Terrestrial > Soil > Wetlands | place: USA...
CTGGTTTCGGACGAGGAGTTTGCCGAGATGAGCTGGCAGGGCTTCGCCATCCAGTTGGGCATCGCGAATCTCATCATGGGCGGATTCAACCTGCTCCCCGTCTTTCCGATGGACGGCGGCCGCATCTTCCGCGCCCTGCTGGCCACGCGCCTCTCGTACCTGCGCGCGACCTACTGGGCCTCGGTCATCGGCAAGGTTCTCGCGCTCCTCTTTGCGCTGGCGGCGCTTTACCTGCAGCACTTCCTCCTGGCGGTGCTGTTCGGCTTCATCCTTTTCGCGGGCGACGCGGAGTACCGGCTGGTGCTGCGCCGCGAGCAGGAAGCGGCATATTGGGCCGAGATGGCCCGGCGAATCAAGTACGTCACGCCGGTGACACCCGTGAGCGATTCCCCGGAGCCCCCCCTGCTCGACCACGGCCCCAATTAGTACGGCCCCGGCTGGGCGCGGTCCGTCCTCTGCCGCCCTGGAGGGCCGGTCTCCAAACTGTTCGGCACCACCAGGCCGAACCGGGCAAGTGAACCACAGATGAACACAGCTACACACAGATAGACCGGTCGATTTGGACTTCTTGAGCGCTGCGCAGGGGCCGCGCCAAGATCGCCCCAAAGCTGTGTTCATTTGTGTCCATCTGTGGTTCCAAACAGTTTGTTTGCGCCAGCCGACGTGGAGCAGTGAGTGGATGGCGTCGGCCAAAGCGGTGATTGCGATTGCGCCCGTCAGCAACAGTCGCCATTCGCGGCTTTTGGCACGCCCCGGGCCGGGGCGTTTCCGAAACTTTTTTGTCACCCCTGCGGCAAGTATCAACCAGCCGAAACCGCCTATTCAGCCTGCACGGCCTGGGAATTGCCGCCGTTGACGTCCAGTTTGTCCGTCGCGACGCCCGGGGCGACATCGTGCTGGACAGTCGAACCGTGCCTTCGCTGGCGCAGCCGCCGCAGGCGCTCTGGAGCCCGGCACTGGCGCCGCATTCCCTCGAGAATGTTGGCTCGAGTGACTTGCACGTGATCAGCGTCGAGCTGACGCATCCATCATCGATCGGCGCCAAGGCCCGAGATGCCTGACAAAACGCCAGAGCCAACGCCGACGCCCACCAGCCCGGCTCATCGGTGATCCTTCGGCCTGTGCCCAGTCATGCCTCGCAGCAAAGTGAATATTGACGTGGTTCGCGAGATGGCCCTCGCCCTGCCGGGCGTCGAAGAAAGCAAGATTGACGGCGCTCCGTCGCTGAAAGTGCGCGGCCGACTCCTCTCCTGCCCCGCCATCCACCGTTCGGCCGAGCCGGACACCCTCGCCGGCCAAGACGATTTCGCGGCCCGCACCGAATTGCCCGACGCGAAGCCGGAAGTTTTCTACGTGACGGACCATTTTCTCGCCTATCCTACGGTGCTCGTACGCCTAAAGATGATCGATCGACGCACTTTAAGATGCTTGCTGGCCAGCTCCTGGCGCTTTGTGAGCTCGAAGCCGAAGCGAAAGCCGGCGTAACCAATCACCGCGGTCGAGGCCTGCCGCGGTTCGCCGACACGCGAGCGGGCAAGTGGCCCCGCGCCAGCGCGCTCCCATACTTGGGCAAGGCAATCCAGCCCTTCGGCATCCTCAGGGCGCCCGCACAGAATCAATCGTCTGGATCACCACGGCCCGCTAGGGCGAGCCTCGCGGTGACAAGATATCGAAAAGACCGACCGCGACTCAAATCCGCCAGCTTTGCAGGACGCGGATGTAGTTCGCCCGCTCGTAATTCCGGGGGTCCGGACAGCGCTTGAGATTCATCGCGCCGCGAAGCTGCGCGACGCTCTCGTAGCCGTGCTCGTCCATCCACGACTGCAGGCCGTTGAGCAGCACCGAGAGGCAGGACGGCCCGTGCCGCAGGAGCACCGAGACCACCTGCACGGCGTGCGCCCCGGCGAGCAGCGCCTTGATCAGGTCCTCGGCGGTGTGCACGCCGCCCGTGGCGGCGAGCGAACCCTTCAGGTGCGGCGAGATGTTGGCCAGCCAGCGGAGCCGCAGCAGCAGCTCGTTCGACTCCGACAGCTTGAGCTGTGGATGCACCTCGAGTTCCTCGAGGTTGAAATCCGGCTGGTAGAACCGGTTGAACAGCACCACCCCGGCCGCCCCCACCCGCTCCAGCTCCAGCGCGAAGTTCACCGGCGAGGCGTGGAAGGGCGAGAGCTTCACCGACACGGGAATCCGCACGGAGCCGGCCACGGCGCGCACGGTCTCGAGCATGTCCGATTCGACCTCCGACCCGGAAACCTCCGGATCGGAACCGATGTGGTAGAGGTTGAGCTCGATGGCGTCGGCGCCCGCGCTCTCGAAACGGCGCGCGAAGTCCGTCCAGCCGCCCGGCCGGCTGCCGTTGAGCGAAGCGATCACCGGAATGGTCAACGTGTCCTTGAGCTGGCCGATCTGCCGCAGGTAGTGGTCGAGCGTCAACTGGTACTCCGAGTAGTTGGGGAAGTACGTCATGGCCTCGGCATAACTGTCCGCCGGCGTCTCCAGGTGGTGCGCCAGCGCGCGCTGCTCGAGGTCAATCTGCTCCTCAAACAGCGAGCGCATGACCACGGCGGCTGCGCCGGCGTCCTGCAGCTGGCAGGCGGCCTGCACGCTGTCGCAGAATGGCGAGGCGCCGACGACGAGCGGGTTGGCCAGCTTGAGCCCCAGATAATGGGTGGAGAATTTCATGACGCGGACGGGGTTGAGGGTTTTGGGGCCGGGGCCGCCGGTGCCGCATGGGCGGCGCCGTTGCCGTTAGTGGGCGGCGGCGAGGCGAGCTGCTGGTAGGTGGCGAACCGGCGCTTGGCGTGGGCCTGGGCCAGGGCGCCGAGTTCGTTGGCGCGCTCGGGCGCGACGTTGCGGAGGATGCCGAAGCGGGTCTCGTTCGCCATGAACTTGGCGAGCTCGCCCTTCGGCGCGCCCGAATCGAGCTTGAAGGCCACCTCGCCCTTCTGCGCGAGCCGCGGGTCGTAGCGGAAGAGCGGCCAGTAGCCGGTCTCCACCGCGAGCTTCTGCTGCTCGAGCCCGAGGTGCAACGGGAAGCCGTGCGCAATGCAGTGTGAATAGGCGATGACGAGCGCCGGGCCCGGATAGGCCTCGGCCTCGCGCAGCGCGGTCAGGGTCTGTGAGTCCTTGGCGCCGAAGGCCACCTTGGCGACGTAGACGTGGCCGTACTGCATGGCCATCAGCGCAAGATCCTTCTTCGCGACCGCTTTGCCGCCGGCGGCGAACTTGGCCACCGCGCCGAGCGGAGTCGACTTGGACGACTGGCCGCCGGTGTTGGAGTAAACCTCGGTGTCGAGTACCAGCACCTTCACGTTGGCGCCGGACGCGAGCACATGGTCGAGGCCGCCGTACCCGATGTCGTAGGCCCAGCCGTCGCCCCCGATGACCCACACGGACTTCTTCACCAGGTCGTCGGCGACCGCCTCGAGCCGGCGCGCGGTCTCGCCCGTGAGCGGGGCCAGCACCTCGCGCAGGGCGGCCACGCGGCCGCGCTGCAGGGCGATGCCTCCCTCGGTCGACTGGTCGGCGTGCAGCAGCGTCTCGACCAGGTCCGGCCCGACCGGGCCGGCGAGCTTCTGCAGCAGCGCCCGCGCGGTGCGGTGGCGTTGCTCGACCGCCATCAGCAGGCCGAAGCCGAACTCGGCGTTGTCCTCGAACAGGGAATTGGCCCAGGCCGGTCCCCGACCCTCCTGATTGGCGCAATACGGGGTCGTCGGCAGGTTGCCGCCATAGATCGAGGAGCAGCCGGTGGCATTGGCGATCAGCAGGCGGTCACCAAAGAGCTGGGTGAGGAGCTTGATGTACGGCGTCTCGCCGCAGCCGGCGCAGGCGCCGGAAAACTCCATGAGCGGCGGGAGGAACTGGCTGCCCTTGACGGTGCTGGCGTCGATCCGGGTGCGGTCCGGATCGGGCAATTGGAGGAAGAAGTCCCAGTTCTTCCGCTCGGCCTCGAGGCGCGGCGGCTGTTCGACCATGTCGAGCGCCTTGTGGCGCGGGTTCGTCTTGTCCTTGGCCGGACAGACCTGGACGCAGAGCGAGCAGCCGGTGCAGTCCTCGGGGGCGACCTGGATGAGGTAGCGCTGCCCCGGGAATTCGTTGGATTTGAACGGCGCCGACTGCAGCGTCGCCGGGCCCGTGGCCAGTTCGGCCGGGTCGCAGAACTTGGCCCGGATCGCCGCATGCGGGCAAACCATCGCGCACTTGTTGCACTGGATGCAGATGGCGGGATCCCACGAGGGGATTTCCAGGGCGATGTTGCGCTTCTCGAAGCGCGCGGTGCCCGTCGGCCAGCAGCCGTCGAGCGGGATGGCACTCACCGGCATCAGGTCGCCCTCGTTGGCCAGCAGGCGGACGGTCACCTGACGCACGAAATCCGGCGCGTTGGAGTACGTCGGCGGCACCGAACGCATCGCGCGGGCCGACGGCTCGGCCGGGACCCTGATCTCGCGCAGGCCGGCCAGCGAGGCGTCGACCGCGGCAAAATTCATCTTCACGATCTGCTCGCCCTTGCGGCCATAGGTCTTCTCGATCGATTTCTTGATTTGGGCGATGGCCTCATCCTGCGGCAGCACGCCCGAGAGGGCAAAGAAGCAGGTTTGCAGCACCGTGTTGGTCCGCCGGCCCATGCCGTTGTCCTGCGCGACCTTGGTGGCGTCGATCACGAACAGCCGGAGCTTCTTCGCGATCAGCGTCTCCTGCCACTCACGCGGCAGCTTTTCCCACGTCTCCTCCGGCGAATGCGGCGAGTTCAGCAGCACGGTGGCGCCCGGGGCGGCGAAGCCCAGGACCTCGGCGCGGCCGACAAAGCTGAATTGGCTGCAGGCGACAAAGTCGGCGCGGCGGATCAGGTACGGGGACCGGATCGGCCGCGGCCCAAAACGGAGGTGCGAGGTCGTCATCGAACCCGACTTCTTCGAATCGTACACGAAATAGCCCTGCGCGTAGTTGTCGGTCTGCTCGCCGATAATCTTGATCGAGTTCTTGTTGGCCCCGACCGTGCCGTCGGCGCCCAGACCGACGAAGACGCAGCGGCGGACGTCGGCGGACTCGAGGTCAAACTCGGCATCGTAGGGCAGCGAGGTGCCGGTGACGTCGTCGAGGATGCCCACCGTGAAGCCGTGAGCCGGCTCGCTCTTCGCCAGGTTCTCAAAGACTGCGCGCACCATGCCCGGGGTGAATTCCTTCGAGCCCAGCCCGTAGCGGCCGCCTACGATCCGGGGCGCATTCGCCCGGCCGGCCAGCGCCGTGACCACGCTCATGAAGAGCGGCTCGCCAGGCGCGCCGGGCTCCTTGGTCCGGTCGAGCGCGCCGATGATCTTCGCGGTCTTGGGCAGCGCCTGCAGGAAGGCCGGCACGGCAAACGGCAGGAACAGCCGCACGGCCACCACGCCGACCTGCTCGCCCCGGCCGACCAGCCAGTCGACCGTCTCGATGATCGTCTCGACGCCACTGCCCATGGCCACGATCACCCGCTCCGCCGCGGGGTGGCCGTGGTAGTCGAAAAGGTGGTACTGGCGGCCGGTAGCGGCGGCGAGCTGGTCCATCTTCTCCTGCACGATCGCCGGGAGTTGGGTGTAGAAGCGGTTGACCGCCTCGCGGCCTTGAAAATATACGTCCGGGTTCTGCGCCGTGCCGCGCAGGGTCGGCCGGTCGGGCGTCTGCGCGCGTGCGCGGAAGGCGGCGATGTCGCCTTCGTCGATCACGGCGCGCAATTCGCCGTCGGACAGCAGCGCGAGCTTCGACACCTCATGGGAGGTCCGGAACCCGTCGAAGAAATGGATGAAGGGCAGCCGGCCCTTGTAGCTGGCCGCGTGCGCCACCAGCGCGAGGTCATGCGCCTCCTGGCCCGAATTGCTGCAGAGCAGCGCCGAGCCGGTGGCCCGGCAGGCCATCACGTCCTGATGGTCGCCGAAGATCGACAGGCCCTGCGCCGCGAGCGCCCGGGCGCTGACGTGCATGGTGAACGGCAGCAGCTCGCCCGCGATCTTGTAGAGATTCGGGATCATCAGCAGCAGCCCCTGGGAGGCGGTGAAGGTCGTCGTCAGCGCGCCGCCCAGCAGTCCGCCATGCACCGCGCCCGCCACGCCGCCCTCCGATTGCAGTTCCACGATCCGCGGCACCTCGCCCCAGAGGTTCACCTTGCCGGCGGTGGCCCACTCGTCACAGGACTCCGCCATGGGCGAGGAAGGCGTGATCGGATAGATGGCGATCAGCTCATTGAGCCGATAGGCCACCGAGGCCACGGCCTCGTTGGCATCACACGTCAGGAAAACGGATTTGGGGGACTGGGTGGACATGGCTATGGGAATTCGCTGCCTCACGCGCGAGGCCTGGTCAATGATGCCACAGCCCGCCCCCCGTCACTGTGCAGTTCTTGCCTATCGCAGTGCGGGTATTGTGAATGGTAAGACCTTTCCCGCATCTTGCGGCGGGAAAGGTCGGTCGCGGCGAGCCCGCGGGTCGCGCCGGGCGGCGCGGGCGCTCAGTATGCCGACGGCGGCGGCCGGAACACCTGCCGTAGCGTCCGGAGCGTGATCTGCACGTCCAGCCAGAAGGACCAGTGCGCGATGTACTGCAGATCCAGGCGCACGCGCTCGTGCAGTTGTTCCGGCGTCGTGATCTCGCCGCGGAACCCCCCGCTCTGCGCGAGTCCGGTGATCCCCGGCTTGACGAAGTGACGCGTCCGATACGACCGCGCCTGCCGCTCAAACTCCTGGTCGAGCAGCGGCATCACCGGCCGGGGTCCGACCACGCTCATGTCGCCCAGCAGCACGTTCCAGAACTGCGGAAACTCATCGAGGCTGTGCCGGCGCAGGAAGCGGCCGAACGGGAAGATGCGCGCGTCGCCGGGCGTGACCTGTTTCAGCTCCGCGCGCTCATCCGGCGGCGCCACCCGCATCGTCCGGAACTTCAGCATGGAGAAATTCGCCCGCTGCTCGCCCGAGCGCGGGCGGATGTAGAAGAGCGGACCCGGAGACTGGAAGCGCTGCATCAGCCAGACCCAGACGCAGAGCGGAGGCAGCACCAGCAGCACCACCGGCAGCGCCACCGCCAGGTCGAAGCCGCGCTTCAACGCCCGGTTCAGCGGCTCTTCCAACGGCTCTTCATGGAGGGTGAAGAAATGATGACCCTCCTCTTCGGTCGAGACCACTGGATGGCCCAGCCGCGCCTCGATGTCATGGCGGAGCAGCAGCCGGCAGCCGCGGGCCTGGCAGACTTCGATCACCTGGCGCGCCTGCTCGTCCCTTGATGGAAGTTCCAGCAGGATGACCTGGCCGATGCCCCTCCGGTCGATCAGCTCCGGCAGGTCGTCGAGCGAGCCGAGACAGGGCGGCGTGCTGGCCGACTGGGCGACCGTCGCCTCGAGCGACACGTAGCCTGACGGATCGACTCCGAGGTGGGCCCGCTGCCGCACCCACTCCTCCGCCGCTCCGAGGGCGGCCGCGCTCCCGACGAACAGGGTGGGCACCCGCGGGCCGCGGCCGAAGAATCTTGCGGCCAGCCATCGCGGCAGCATCAGGTGCAGCACGACCAGGCCGAGCCAGGAAAGCACGAGATAGGAGCCGAGGAACAGGCGGCTGATGCTGCGGTCCTGCGTGGCGAACATCAGGCCAAACACCACCAAGGCGACAATGACCATCTGCCTGGTGGCCAGCGCCGCCGCCTCGCCGCCGGAGAGCCGGGTCAGCCGCCCCCCCTGCCCCGCCAGCTGGCCTGACGCCAGCAGCAGCCCGACCACGACGCTGAGGAAATACGGCAGGGGGTTGGCCTCGCGGGTCAGGCGGATGACCTGCGAGAACCACGTGATGATCGTCTCGGCGTAGACCCAGAAAAAGCCGGCCAGGATCAGCAGGGTGACGGCGCTGTGCAGGTTGGTGAGTCCGCGGTGGCGGTTGAGCAGCATCGGGGTTGAGGCGCGAAACTACAGAAGCATCCGCGCGCCGCAAGCGCGCGTCGCGACGCCCGCGCTGCCGCGGCGAGGACTGGCCCAACCGCGGAAGCGGCGGGCTCGGGGGACCCCGCCCGGCAGGTGCGGCGCCCGGTCAATTGTCGGTCCGGGGTTTCCCGCCGCCGCCGCCACCCGGACGGGCGAAGCGCCCCTTCGGTTCCGCGCTAAACCTTCCCTCGAGACGCCAGCCACTTCTTCATCGCCGCCAGCGGGCGCGTCGTGATCACGTGCTCCCGCGTGAGCCAGCCCTTGCGCGCCGCCGCCACGCCGAGCCGGTAATAGGCGAGCTGGTCCACCGCATGGGCGTCGGGATTGATCGCGCAGCGCAGGCCCTTCTCCGCCGCCCGCCGCCAGAGCCGCCAGTCCATGTCCAGTCGCAGCGGGTTCGCATTGAGCTCGATGACGACGCCGCGGGCGATCGCGGCGTCGATGATCCGGTCGGCGTCGACCGTGTAGCCCTCGCGCTCGAGCAACAGCCGGCCGGTGAGGTGGCCCAGCATCGTCACGTGCGGTTGTTCGATCGCGCGGAGGATGCGCCGTGTCATGTCCTCGCGGCTCTGCTGGAACGACGAGTGCACCGACACCACCACGTAGTCGAGTTCGGCGAGGACGTCCGGCCCGAAGTCGAGCCGGCCGTCGGGCAGGATGTCGCATTCCGTGCCGGCAAACACGTGCGTGGCGTATTTCTTCGAGGCATTGAGCGCGCGGATGGCCGTCACCTGCTCCGCCAGCCGGCGCTCGTCCAGTCCGCGGGCCTGGAAGCTGGCCTTGGAGTGGTCCGCGATCCCGAGGTACTCGAATCCCAGCGCCTCGGCGCCGGCGGTCATTTCCTCGAGCGTGTGATGCCCGTCAGACGCGGTGGTGTGGTTGTGGAAGACCCCGCGGATTTCACTCTCTTCGAGCAGCACCGGGAGCTCGCCCTTTTCCGCCGCCTCGATCTCCCCCGCCCCTTCGCGCAATTCGGGCGGGATGTAGGCCAGGCCGAGCTCCCGGAAGAGCGCCACCTCGGCCCGGAGCCCGCTCCGGCCCCCCTGGCCCGCCGCCTTTTCCTTGGCCGTCCCCTCGCCTTCCGCCGGCACCAGGCCCCACTCGCTGAGGGAGAGCCCGCGGGCCAGCGCGCGCTGCCGCATCTGGACGTTGTGATCCTTCGAGCCGGTGAAGTGGTGCAGCGCAAAGACGAACTGCTCCGGTGGCACGAGACGCAGGTCGGCCTGGAGGCCCGACTGCAGCCGGACGCTGGCCTTGGTCTCGCCGTGGGCCGTGACCTCGGCCACGCCGGATTGGTTGACGAACCATTGCGCCACCGGGCCCGGCTCGGTGGTGGCCACGAGGAAATCCAGATCCCCCACCGTCTCCATCCGCCGCCGCAGGCTGCCGGCGTGTTCCGCCTGCCGCACCTGGGGCAACTGGCGCAGACCCGCCAGGATCGGCTCGGCGACCGTCCAGGCCGTGTACCAAAGGTGCCGCTGACTGTATTTCTCCCGGTGGCGGATGCCCTCGAGAATTTTCTCCTGCGTCTTCTCGCCGAACCCTTCCAGCGCGGCCACCCGTCCGTCGGTGCAGGCCTGCTGGAGCTTCGCGATCGAATCGACGCCGAGCCGCTCGCGCAACGCCCGCACCTTCTTCGGCCCGACACCCGGAATCGCCAGCAGTTCGATCAGGCCGGCCGGCACGGCCGCTCGGAGTTTCTCGTGGAAACCCAGTTTCCCGGTGCGGCTCAGCTCGGTGATCTTCTGGGCGAGCGCCTCGCCGATGCCCTTGACCTCCTCCAGCGTGCCGGCCTCGATCCGCTGCGCCAGCTCCGCCTCGGGCAGCCCCTCCACCACCCGCGCCCCGGTCTGGTACGCGCGGATCTTGAAGGGATTCTCGCCCTGCAGCTCGAGCAGCGTGCCGATGTCGGTCAGCACGGCGGCGATCTCGGTCTTGTTCACGGCGGGAATCTAGCCGGCCGCCGGCAGGCCGCCAGATCGAAGGTGCCCGTCAAGCTGCCGCATCAGGGCCGCCCGGTCCGGCTTGCCCGGGGTTGTCTCCGGCCACACTGGGAGAGCGACGTAGCTCTTCGGCCGCTTGGCCGGCGCGAGCCGCGAGGCCACAAGGGCCCGGAGGCGGTCCAGGTCGGGCCGGCCGCCGACGGGAAACACGGCCACGAGTTGCTGCCCCCACTCCGGATGCGGACGGCCCAGGACGGCCACGCAGGACAGCTCGCCGCTCTCGCGCAGCACGGCCTCCACCTCCTCCGGGTGCACCTTTTCGCCGCCCGTGATGATGACCCCGTCCCGCCGGCCGCGAACGCTCAGGCGGCCGGCCGAGTCGAACTCGCCCAGGTCCCCGGTCACGAATCGTCCGGCCGTGTCGCTCGCCGGATAATAGCCGCGGAAAACGGAGTCGCCCGACACGGCGATCGCGCCCTCCGCGTCAATCTCGAGGCGAGCGTGCGGCAGCGGTGCACCGGCGTTCCTGGCGCCCGCCAGAAATTCCTCGGGGCGCAGGGACGTCACCATCGCCGCCGTCTCGGTCATGCCGTATCCCGGCGCCAGCGGCAGCCGCGCCGTCGCGGCGCGGTCGAGCAGCGCCGGCCAGGCCGGCGCGCCGCCGAGATGAATGATGCGAAACCTGCGCAGCCAGTCCGTCGCCGCCGGCGCTGCGAGAAGTCGCTCCAGTTGGGTGGGCACGAGGGAAAGCACCCAGTCACCGGGCACCCTCTCGAGCGCCGGGAAGTTGCCCCGCTCGATGTCCTTCCAGTCGCCGGACCGGAAAACACCGCCGGTCAGCGCGGTTCGCAGCCACCCCATCAGCCCGCTGACGTGGTGCAGCGGAAGCAGTCCGAACGCGTTAACGCGGTCGACCCCAAAATGCCGGGCAAATCCGGCGACGGCGGCGCCGACCGTCGAATGGTCGTGGCGCGCAAAGCGCACGCCGCCGGTGGAGCCGCCGGTGGGGATCATCAGCCAGCCCTGTGCGGACGGCCCCGCGGGAGGAGCCTCGAGCAGCCGGCGGACCTGCTCCCGCTCGCGAACGCCCCACTGCGGGTTGCAGAGAAAAACCTCGCCATTGCCCGCCGCCGCGGCGCCGAAGGCAGCGACGAACTCGGCCGGATCCGCGGACTCGATGGAGGCGCGGACTGCCGTCGTCGGCCGGACGCCGAGGCGCGCGGCAAATTCCTGGCGGGTCAGGATCATCTTGGTGGAGCACGAAAATCCCGTCCGTCCGCCTGTCTTTCAACCTTCATCTTTCGCCCCTTCGCTTCCGCTCGGGAAGCTTTTCACGCTGTCGCACTGCACGTGGCAGCCGGCCTCGGTGCGGCCGAGGCCACCGACCTCGGCCGCATCCGCCGGAAAGGCCGACCGCTCCCTGGCCCGAAAGTTTCAGCTGCAGAGTGGTGAGGCATCCGCCCTGTCGGCCCGACTTTGCCGGGGCCAGCCGCGCCGAAGCCGCTCCTCCCGCAGGGCGGACGGATATTTCTCTGAGAAAATCCTTTGTGAGCGTGAAGTTTCCGGGCTAGGCCAGCGTTTGCCACAACTCTCCCGGATCGACGCCCGCCGCCCAGGTCGCGTCCACCAGCGGGCCGATCGGCGGGCCGTCCCACCGCGGGTCGCCGAACACGCCGTCGACCCCAAAACCCAGGGGACGGTGCGTGAGCTCCTGGCCCGCCGCCAGCCGGATGATGGCCGCACGGCCGAGCGCGGTTTCGATCGCGCTCGAGAGAACGATGTCCGCACCGGTGGACTTCACCCAGGCGGCGAGTTCGGTCAACGGGCCGGCCAGCGCCGGCTTGAGGACAAACACGCCCTTCCAACCGCGCTGCTGCCAGGCGCGCGCCGCCGGAAAGCCCGTGACCGACTCGTCGAGCGCGATTTTGACGGGATAGTCGGCCGCCAGTCCGAGCAGACCGTCCTCGTCTTCCGGTGCAAGCGGCTGCTCGACGAATTCCACGGGGCGCTCCGCACAGCGCCCGAGCCACCGCGCGGCCGCAGTCCGGCTCCAGCCGCCGTTCGCATCGAGGCGCAGCCGGGCATAGGCTGGCAGCCCGGCGAGCACCTCGTCGAGCAGCGCCAGCTCATCCTCCAATCTCCCCGCCCCGACCTTCCATTTGAATGCCATGTACCCTGCCTGCAAACGCTGACGCAGGGCCTCGAGCACCGCCCGCCCGGCGGGCAGCAGCGCGGCCACGGCCAGCCGGCGCGAGGGGCCCGCGGGCTCGGGCTGCGCCCGGGCGGCGTTCAGCGCGAAGCGAACACAGCCCAGCCGCGCGGGCGCCGCGTCCAGTGCCTCGCCGTCGGCGCGGCCGCCCAGCGAAGCGAGAAAGTCCCGCGCCTCGGCCAAGGTTTCCGTGCCGAACCAGGGGATCGGCGCAACCTCGCCGTACCCGACCCGACCCGCCTCGTCCTCGAGCCGGACCAACAAACCCTCCCGCTCGGCCCAGAGGCCGTGGGCCGTGCGCAGGGACGTACGCAGCGGCAACTGGTAGGCCCGGTTGGCGACGAGGTAGTTCATCCCGCGTCACCGAACACGCGAGGCCGCCCCGGCGCAACCCAACATCGGCGCTGACGATCGCGCCCCCCCGGCGCGGCGGGCAGAAAATTGCGTTGAGCTTTCGGCGACGGCGAGTATTGCGCTAACGGCAACATGACCAAGTCCGTTGCCGCCGATTCCGAGTTCTACCTGCCTGCGGGACGCTTTTTTCCGGCCAATCAGCCGGACGCGCTGACCTACGACGACGTCTCGCTCGCGACGCTTTACAGCGAGGTCCTGCCCAAGGAGACCGACCTGTCCACCCAGCTTTCGGAGACCCTGCGGCTGCAGATTCCGATCATCTCGTCGGACATGGACACGGTCACCGAGTCCGGCATGGCCATCGCCATGGCGCTCAACGGCGGGCTGGGCCTGATCCATTACAATCTGGCGCCCAAGGACCAGGTGAAGGAGGTGGCCCGGGTGAAGCGTCACATCCACGGCCTGATCCAGGACCCGATCACCGTGCCGCCCGACGCCTGCGTCGGCGACGTGCTGGCGCTGATTGAGCAGCGCCGGTTTGAATTTCGCACCTTCCCCGTGGCCGACGCGCAGGGACGGCTGGTCGGCCTGCTCTCGGGAAACCTCGTGAAGGAGCGCTACAAGGCCCGCCGGATCGCCGACGTGATGACGCCGCGCCAGCAACTCATGACGGTCTCGCACAAGCGCATGGCGAGCGACCCGATCAAGGAGGCCGACAAATTCTTCACCGCCAATGTCGGCATCCACAAGATCCTCGTGGTGGACGATCGCGACCATCTGCGCGGGCTGGTCACCATCTCCGACGTCGAGCGCATCACCACCGAGGCCAAGTCCCACCGCAAGCCGGCCCGCGACGGCCAGTTCCGGCTCGTCGCCGGCGCCGCGATCGCGCCGGTGCGCAAGTCCGACGGCGCCCTGGACCGCGACAAGATCCTGGCGCAGGTCGGCGCGCTGGTGGAGGAGAAGGTGGACGCCGTGGCCGTCTCCACCGCCCACGGGCACACCGCGGGCGTTGGGGAAATGGTGCGGATGATTCGCCAGGATTTCGAGGATCTCACCATCATCGCCGGCAACGTGACGAGCGGCGCCGGCGTCGAGTACCTCGCCGACTGCGGCGCCGACGCCATCAAGGTCGGCCAGGGCCCCGGGTCGATCTGCACGACGCGCATGGTGGCGGGCGTCGGCATCCCGCAGCTCACCGCGCTCTACGTCGCGGGCCGCGGCGCCACGGCCAGGGGCGTACGGTTGATCGCCGACGGCGGCATCACGAAGTCCGGCGACATCGTCAAGGCGCTGACCCTTTCCGACGCCGTGATCCTCGGCGGACTGCTCGCCGGCTGCCGCGAGGCGCCGGGAGAGATCATGGAAATCTCCGGCAAGCTCTACAAACAGTACCGCGGCATGGGCAGCATCGCCGCGATGAAGGCCGGTTCCGCCACGCGCTACGGCCACGACAAGGCCGACACCAACCGCAAGGTGGCGGCGGAGGGCATCGAGGCGCTGAAGGAAGTTTCCGGGTCGGTCGACGACGTCCTCGGCACCCTGATCGGCGGCGTGCAATCCGGCATGGGCTACCTCGGCGCCCGGTCGCTGCCCGACCTCCGGACCAAGGCCCGCTACGTGCGGGTGACGCCGGCCGGCCAGAAGGAGGCCGCGCCGCACGACGTCATCGAGGTCGCCACGCGCAAGGGCTGAGCGGAATCATGGGTTGGCCCGCCCCATCGCCTGGCTCTGCCACCACGGTCGCCGAAATCCCGGCCGGCGCCCGGCGTCGGTCCGCCCCTCGACTGGCCCGGAGTCGTCAGCCTGCCGAAGGGAGAGACCAGCGCCCAGCGACGGCGTGATCCCGGTTCGACGATTCCTGTGCTGCGACACAACCTTGGCCCGCCGGATGAATTTCAGCGATGTCGCCGACTGAACCAGCTCCGGCAGCCCAGGGAAGTTTTCCGTGGGCGACCGCCGTGCTCGCCGGCGCGGCGGTCGCGCTCTTCTTCTGGCCCGCCGGCTCCGCCGCCTGCATCTATGAACGCGAGGCCATCCTGCGCGGCCAGTGGTGGCGGGCGTGGAGCGGCCACCTGGTGCATTTCGGACCGAGCCACCTGTTCTGGAACCTGATGGTGTTCCTCCCGGCGGGCGGCTGGCTGGAACGGCTCCGGCCCGGCGTCGCGCGCCTTTTCTATCTGACCGCACCGCTGGCGATTTCCACGCTGTTGCTGCTGGCGGACCCGACGCTCGGCCGATATGCTGGACTGTCCGGCATCGCGACCGGCGTGCTCGTGCTGCTCGCCTGCGGGCAGTTGCAGCGGACCCCGGCGGAGCCGCGCTGGTTTTGGATCGCCGTCCTGGCGCTCGTCGGCGTGAAGCTCGGGGCGGAAAGGTTCACGGGAACGCCGCTTTTCGTCAGCGGATTCCAGGACATCCGCGACGTGCCGCTGGCCCACGTCGGCGGCGCCGCGGCGGCCATCGCCGGCTGGTGGCTGAGCCGCCGCGGCTGGGCGGCGTGTCATCGCTGACGTTTAACCTTGCCGCCCGGCGGTCGCTGGCGTTTTTGCTTTTCGGCAACCGGGACCTCAGACTCCGGCTGCCGCATTCCGCATGTCGCTTACCGCATTCAGCAGCCGGCTCATCGCCGACGTGGGCATCTCCTTCGGGGACGAGGGCAAGGGCCGGCTCATCCCCGAGGTGGTGGAGGAACTGCGCGCCTCGCCGGCGGCGGTCTCCGTGGTGTTCAAGGTGAATGGCGGTTCGAATTCCGGTCACACCGCCGGGGGGCTGAAGCTGAACCTCCTGCCCGCCGGCGTGGTCGAGGCGGCGGTGCCCCACCTCTGTCTCGGCGCCGGAGTCGTGGCCGACCCGCGCAAGATTCTTTGGGAAACGCTGCCGCTCGAGCGCAAGGGCTACGCGATCTTCCCGCGGCTGCTGATCGACGAGCGCACGATGGTCTCGGACCTGTCGCACCGGCTGCTCGACCTCGCGTGGGAGGACTACCGCGTCAACGTGCTGCAGGAGGAGGCGCGCGGTTCGACCGGCCGCGGCATCACGCCGGCCTACCAGGACGAGACGGGCCAGTGGCAGCTCACGTTCGCCGATTTTCTCGGCGGGCCGAATTTCTTCGCCCGCAAGCTCGCCCAGCGGGCCGACCGCGCGCTGCGCACGATCCAGCACGTCTGCCGCGTCAGCCCGAAGGCGTGGGACGGCTTCTTCGAAAAGCTGTCCGCAGCCGAAACCCGGGCCCACGCCGAGGCCGTGGAGCTGGGAGTATTCGGTGCCTCCGAGTTTGACTTCCACCAGTTCCGCGGCCCGGAGCCGTTCACCCTCGACGTGGCGCGGCTCGGCGCGGTCTATTGGGAGGCGGGTCAGCGCCTGCGGAAGAACATCGGCGAGGTCCGCGAACTGATCCTCGGGGAACTCGCCGCCGGCCGTTCCGTGATCGGCGAATTCGGCCAGGCCTACTGGTTGGACAAGCGCCATGGATTTTCGCCCAACGTCACCGCCTCGCACACATTCACGCCGGAGTTTTTCGCCAGCTCGGGCATTCCGCTGCAGGCGGTGCACACCTTCGCGGTGGCCAAGGCCTACGACACCAAGGTCGGCACACACACCTTCATCACGCAGATGGACGATGCGCTGCCGGTCTGCCAGAGGCTGAAGCAGCTCGAATTCGGCACCACCACCGGCCGCCAGCGGATGGTCGGCTGGTACGACGCGGTTGAAAAGGGCGACGCGCTCCGGTACGGCGGATTCGAGGATCTGATGATCAACAAAATCGACGCGCTCACCGGCGCGCCCGAGCTGCTGATCTGCACGGCCTATGACGATCCGACCGGCCGGCGGCACCACCATGTGCCGCGCAACGAGGCCGTCCGGCGAGTGCTGCGTCCGGTCTACACGACGCATCCCGGCTGGGCCGAGGATCTGTCTGGCGTGCGCCGCTTCGCCGACCTGCCCCTCAACGCCCGGCGGTATGCCGCCGCCATGGTCCGCAGCGTGATCGAGGTCGCCTACGGCGAACGGCGACCGGCGCGCCTGCCTAACCTGCGTTACCTGGGTGTGGGCCCGGGCCCGTCCCAGATCATCAAGGACGTCCCGGCCACGACCGAGCTGCTGGCGATTGCGTGAAGCGGCTCAGCCGCGCTTCTTCACCAGCCCGAGCTCGCGCTTGATATTCTGCACGCTCGGCAGCGAGATGCCGAGCCGCCCGGCGATCTGCTTGCCGGTCTTGCCGGCCACCGCCAGGGCCTTCAGCTTCTGCTTGATCTCCGGTGTGATTTTGGCGCGACGGCGCCGCCCCGCCGGCCGGCCGCCGCCACCGGCCTTCTCGGCGCGGTGCAGCTCCTTGATGAATGCCGCCATCGAGCCGAATCCCTGCTCGCCCGGAAGGGCCCGCAGTTGCCGGTAATGCCGGTCGATCTCACGCTTGAGCGAGTCGATCTTCTGTTGATATTTCTGCAGCGTGCGTAATTTATTGGTGACCATACTTACCTTATATACTTTTGTTATTGTGAGACAAGCCCACAAATTATCGTTGCTGCGCCGCCCGCGGACAGCCGTCGGGCCCGGCGGCTGGCCGGTGTCGCCAGGGCT
>Ga0335069_10006466_pt1 | contig 17025 bp, 29 predicted proteins | sample Lox_Sample_11_FD_206714 | JGI IMG/M metagenome (GOLD analysis project Ga0335069, IMG submission 206714) | Soil microbial communities from Loxahatchee National Wildlife Refuge, Florida, United States - Lox_Sample_1.1 | ecosystem: Environmental > Terrestrial > Soil > Wetlands | place: USA...
AGCCCGGCGGCATTTTTCTTTTTGGGGCGGCGGCGCAAAACGAAACCCCGCCGAATCGATTCGGCGGGGTTGGTCCATCAGTGGCCGTAGTAGCCGCCGGCGGGCGGCGGCGGGGGCGGTTGGTCGGCGCGGTCGCGGTCTGTGCGATCGCGGTCGCCGTAGGCGGGGGCGGGCGGGGCGGCGCCGCGCACGCGCTGGACCAGGCCGTCGAAGCGGCTGTTCAAATCGTCGCGCATCCAGGGGGCGAAACCCTGCTGATGGTAGCGGTACTCAAGCGCTTCCAGACCCTGCATGTCGCGGCGCAGGTCGCGCGCCTCGCGCCGGCTCATGTCGCCGGAGGCCAGGTCGCGATCGATTCGGCGGTCGAGCCAGACGTCGCGCTCGCGGATCGACACCCATTCGTCCGGACGATGGCCATAGCCCCATCCCTGCTGGCCGTAGCGCCAGTCGCCGCCGCCCGGAGGCGGGGGACCCATCTGCGGCTGCTGAGCGTAGGGTTGAGGCCGCTGCTGCGGCGGGTAATCGTTGGAGGCGTTGGCGCCTAGGGCCCCGAGCACCGCGCCCGCCACTACCCCGGCCGCGAGTTGGCCGTTGTTGTTCCGCCGTCCGCCCGCGCCGTCGTCCTGGCCGGGGGGAACGCTCGCCGTGGCGCCCTGGCAGGTCAGAACGCCGTTCTGATTGCTCAGGTCGCCGCGGCAGGCGGTGAAGTTGATGGTGCTGACGGGATATTTGTCGTGGATGTTGTGGCACTCGGCCGTGACGTTCGCGCCCTGGACCTGGACATTGCGGCAGGAGGCCGTGAACGAGCCCGTGGGCTGGGCGGCGCTGGCGCCCTGGCGCGGAGCGGCCTGGGATTGGCCCGCGGGCTGCTGAGCGCCCGCCTGGCCGCCGTATTGGCCGCCAGCCTGACCGCCGCCATAGGGAGCGGGGCGATTCTGGGCCAGGCCCGCACTCCCCGAAGCCAGGGTCGCCAAGGCCGCCGTGGCCATCATGATCTTGCGCATAAGTTTCCTCCGTTCGTCATAGGCGAACCCCTTCAGTGAGCGCCCGCATAGGTGAATGCGACCTGACTGCCCGATTCACCGCGTATATAGCGAGGCTTAGACGCCGGAGCGAACCTTGGCCCCACATCGCGCCGCCTGAATTTGTTGGAGGCAAACAGCTTGACGGATGGGACAGGGCGGAGTATCCACCGCGCCTCTGTTGGACCGGCCGTAACCGAGGGTTTCCCGAGGTTAGACGCGGTTCGCGAGACGACCTGACATAGCGCCGCGTTTTGGCGCCTTATCTGGACGGGGGCCTTCGCGAGGGCGCGGGGGTCTTTATCGTTTTGCGGATTCGCACGTCCGAAGCTGAACCGGATTGTCCGGGAAGGCCTCGGGTTTGGTCTTTGACACAGTATTCGGGCGTTGCGAGCGCTGTAGAGAGAGCGAGATGGATCGACAAAATATCCGCATCCGGCTCAAGGCCTTCGACCACCGGGTGCTGGACCACTCCACGCGAGAGATCGTGAACACCGCCAAGCGCACCGGCGCGACCGTGCGCGGCCCGATCCCGCTGCCCACGCTCATCGAGCGTTTCACCGTCAACCGTTCGCCGCACATCGACAAGAAGTCGCGCGAGCAGTTCGAAATCCGCACGCACAAGCGCGTGCTCGATATCGTCGACCCCACCCCGCAGACCGTGGACGCGCTGATGAAGCTCGACCTGTCCGCCGGCGTGGACGTCGAGATCAAGCTCTAAGGGGACCACAGCCATGCGTACCGGCGTGATCGCCAAGAAGCTGGGTATGACGCGGTTCTTCGACGAAGACGGCGTCCATGTGCCCGTGACCGTGCTGTCGCTCGACGGCTGCCAGGTCACCGCCCAGCGCACCAAGGAAAAGGACGGCTACGTCGCCCTGCAACTGGGTGCGGGCGCCAAGAAGGCCAAGAACACCAACCAGGCCGAGCGCGGCCAGTTCGCCAAGGCCTTGGTCGAACCCAAGCGCGTCGTGGCGGAGTTCCGCGTCGACGAGGCCGGCCTGATCGAAGTTGGCGCGGAGTTCACCGCCGACCACTTCGTGCCCGGCCAGAAGGTCGACATCCAGGGCGTGACGATCGGCAAAGGCTTCGCCGGCGCCATCAAGCGCTGGCACTTCGGCGGCCTGCGCGCGACGCACGGCGTGTCGGTGTCGCACCGCTCGCACGGTTCGACCGGTCAGCGCCAGGATCCGGGCAAGGTCTTCAAGAACAAGAAGATGGCCGGCCACCTGGGCCAGGACAACCGCACCACCCAGAACATCACCGTGTGGCGTGTCGACGTCGAGCGCGGCCTGATCCTGGTCAAGGGCGCTGTCCCAGGCTCGGAAGGCGGCTACGTGAAGGTGCGCGACGCGATCAAGCGCGGCGTCCCTAAGGACGCGCCGACGCCCGGCGCCGTGCGCAAGGCTGGGGCCGCCCCGGTCGAGGCGCCTGCGGAAACCCAACAAGCCGGGGGCGAAGAATAAGATGAAGCTCGACGTCATTACCCTGGACGCCGACAAGGCGGGCACGATCGAACTGGCGGACGACATCTTCGGCATCGAAGAGATCCGCGGCGACATCCTGCAGCGCGTGGTCACCTGGCAGCTGGCCAAGCGCCGGGCCGGCACGCACAAGATCCAGGTCCGCAATGAAGTCTCGCGGACCGGCAAGAAGATGTACAAGCAGAAGGGCACCGGCGGCGCCCGTCACGGCTCGCGCCGTGCGGCTCAGTTCGTCGGCGGCGCCAAGGCCCACGGGCCGGTGGTGCGCAGCCACGCTTTCGACCTGCCCAAGAAGTTCCGGGCCCTTGGTCTGAAGCATGCTCTGTCGTCCAAGGCCAAGGACGGTTCGCTGGTGGTGCTGGACGCCGCCAAGCTGGACTCGCCCAAGACCGCCGCCCTGCGCGCCCGGTTCGACAAGCTTGGCCTGACCAACGCTTTGATCATTGCCGGGGCCGAGGTGGACGGCGCTTTCAAGTTCGCCGCCCGCAACATCCCCAACGTGGACGTGCTGCCGAACGCCGGCCTGAACGTCTATGACGTGCTGCGTCGCCACACCCTGGTCCTGACCCGCGACGCGGTCGAGGCCATCCAGGCGCGCTTCGCCGAGAAGGACGCCGCCTGATGCCGACCGCTCGCCATTACGACACAATCGTCTCCCCGGTGATCACCGAGAAGGCGACCCTGCTGACCGAACAGAACAAAGTCGTGTTCCGCGTGGCCGAAGACGCCACCAAGGACGAGATCGCCGCGGCGGTCGAAGAGTTGTTCAAGGTCAAGGTGATCAAGGTCAACACCCTGATCACCAAGGGCAAGACCAAGCGTTTCAAGGGCATCCTTGGCAAGCGCTCGGACGTCAAGAAAGCCATCGTCACGCTCCAAGAGGGCCAGACGATCGACATCTCCACGGGGCTCTAAGTCATGGCTCTGAAGACCTTCAATCCGACCTCGCCCGGCCGTCGCGGCCTGGTGCTCGTCGACAAGTCGGACCTGCACAAGGGCCGTCCGGAAAAGTCGCTCGTCGAGGGCCTGACCAAGTCGGGCGGTCGTTCGGGCAACGGGCGCGTGACCACGCGCTTCCGCGGCGGCGGCGCCAAGCGCCTGTACCGCATCGTCGACTTCAAGCGCCGCAAGTTCGACATGGCGGCCACGGTCGAGCGGATCGAGTACGACCCGAACCGCACCGCGTTCATCGCCCTGATCAAGTACGCCGACGGCGAACTGGCCTACATCCTGGCGCCGCAGCGCCTGAAGGTGGGCGATGAGGTGATCGCCGGCGAAAAGACCGACGTGAAGCCCGGCAACGCCATGCCCCTGCGCGGCATGCCGATCGGCACGATCATCCACAACATCGAGCTGAAGCCCCTCAAGGGCGGCCAACTGGCCCGCTCGGCCGGCGCCTACGCCCAGTTGGTTGGACGCGACGCGGGCTACGCCCAGATCCGCCTGACCTCGGGCGAACTGCGCATGGTGATGGATGGCTGCATGGCTACGGTGGGCGCGGTGTCCAACCCCGACCACATGAACGAGAGCCTCGGCAAGGCCGGCCGCGTTCGCCACAAGGGCCGCCGCCCGCACGTGCGCGGCGTGGCCATGAACCCGGTCGATCACCCCCACGGCGGTGGTGAAGGCAAGACCTCTGGCGGCCGTCACCCGGTCACGCCGTGGGGCAAGCCGACCAAGGGCCGCAAGACCCGCACCAACAAGGCGACGGACAAGTACATCATCCGCTCGCGCCACGTTTCGAAGAAGGGCCGCTAAACGATGACCCGCTCGGTTTGGAAAGGTCCGTTCGTCGACGGCTTTCTGCTCAAGAAGGCCGACGCCCTGCAAAGCGCGGGCCGCAAGGACGTGATCAAGACCTGGTCGCGCCGCTCCACCGTCATGCCCCAGTTCGTGGGCCTGACCCTGGCCGTCTACAACGGCCAGAAGCACGTTCCGGTGCTGGTGAGCGAAGACATGGTCGGCCACAAGCTGGGCGAATTCGCCCCGACCCGCACGTTCTACGGCCACGCGGCCGACAAGAAGGCCAAGAGGAAGTAGCTATGAGCAAGAAAGCTACAGAACGGCGTCTGAAGCCCGTCGAGGCGATGGCCAAGGTGCGCACCCTGCGCATCAGCCCGCGCAAGCTGAACCTGGTGGCCCAGTCGATCCGGGGTCTGAAGGTGCAGCGCGCCCTCAACGAGCTGGAGTTCTCGGCCAAGCGCATCTCAGGCGATGTGCGCAAGGCCCTGTATTCCGCCATCTCGAACGCTGAGAACAACCACAACCTCGACATCGACAACCTGATCGTCGCCGAGGCCTACGTGGGCAAGAACCTGGTGATGAAGCGCTTCTCCGCCCGCGCGCGGGGCCGCTCGTCGCGTATCGAAAAGCCGTTTTCCGAGATCACGATCGTGGTCCGCGAGCTGGGCGAGGCCGCCTAATGGGTCAGAAAGTCAATCCGATCGGGCTGCGGCTCGGCGTCAACCGCACCTGGGACAGCCGCTGGTTCGCCGCGGGCGCCGACTACGGCCGTCTGCTGCACCAGGACATCGCCATCCGCAAGGAGCTGAAGAAGCGCCTTGGCCAGGCCGGCGTGTCGCGCATCGTGATCGAGCGCCCGCACAAGAAGTGCCGCATCACCATCTATGCCGCGCGCCCCGGCGTGATCATCGGCAAGAAGGGCGCGGACATCGACAAGCTGCGCAAGGATCTCTCGGTCATGGCCGAGGGCGAGGTGTTCCTGAACATCGTCGAAGTGCGCAAGCCTGAAGTCGACAGCCAACTGGTGGCCGAGAACATCGCCCAGCAGCTGGAGCGCCGCGTGGCCTTCCGCCGCGCCATGAAGCGCTCGATCCAGTCGGCCATGCGTCTGGGCGCCAAGGGCGTGCGGATCAACGTTTCGGGCCGCCTGGGCGGCGCGGAAATCGCGCGGATGGAGTGGTATCGCGAAGGTCGCGTTCCGCTGCACACCCTGCGCGCCGACATCGACTACGGCTTCGCCGAAGCCAAGACCACCTACGGCATCATTGGCGTGAAGGTGTGGATCTTCAAAGGCGAAGTGCTCGAGCACGACCCGATGGCGCTGGACAAGCGCCTGGCGGGTGAAACCGGCCCGGCTGGCGAAGGCGGCGGCCGCAACGAACGTTCGGATCGTCAGGACCGTGGCGATCGCCGCGACCGGCGTGATCGGGCTGGGTGAGGTAAGTCATGCTGTCACCGAAGAAAACCAAGTACCGCAAGGCGTTCAAGGGCCGCATCCACGGCGCGGCCAAGGGCGGTTTCGCCCTGAACTTCGGCGCCTATGGCCTGAAGGCGATGGAACCGGAGCGGGTCACCGCCCGGCAGATCGAAGCGGCTCGCCGCGCGATCACCCGCCAGATGAAGCGTCAGGGCCGGGTGTGGATTCGGGTGTTCCCCGACCTGCCCGTTTCGGACAAGCCGGCGGAAGTGCGGATGGGTAAGGGCAAGGGCGCGGTCGAATACTGGGCCGCGCGCGTTCACCCGGGCCGCATCCTGTTCGAAATCGACGGGGTTCCGGACGACGTCGCCCGCGAGGCGCTGCGTCTGGGCTCGGCCAAGCTGCCGATCCGCACCAAGGTGGTGACCCGGATCGACGCCGGTGTGGCGCACGCTGCGGAGTAGGGCGCGATGAAGATTGATGACATCCGTCGGCTGACCCCCGACCAGCTCCAGGACCAGCTGCTGCAGCTGAAGAAGGAGCAGTTCAACCTGCGTTTCCAGGCGGTCACCGGCCAGCTGGAAAAGACCCATCGCGTGGACGAGATCCGCAAGGACATCGCGCGCATCAAAACCGTGCTGCGCGGCAAGGCCGCCGCGGCGGCATAAGGACGAGCCAGATGCCCAAGCGAATTCTCGAAGGCGTGGTGGTCTCCGACAAGGGAGACAAGACCGTGGTGGTGAAGGTGGAACGCACCTTCCTGCACCCCGTGCTGAAGAAGACCATCCGCCAGTCCAAGCGCTATCACGCGCACGACGAAGCCAACGCCTATAAGGCCGGCGAAGTCGCGCGCATCATCGAATGCGCGCCCAAGTCCAAGCTCAAGACCTGGGAGGTCCTGCCCAAGGACGCCCCGGGCGCGAACGCTTAAGTTAGGAAGGTCTGACCTATGATCCAGATGCAGACTAACCTGGACGTCGCCGACAATTCAGGCGCGCGCCGGGTCATGTGCATCAAGGTGCTGGGCGGCGCGGGGCGTCGTTACGCCAGCGTCGGCGATGTCATCGTGGTGTCCGTGAAGGAAGCCATTCCGCGCGGCCGCGTGAAGAAGGGCGACGTTTTGCGCGCCATCGTCGTGCGCACCGCGCAGGGCGTGAAGCGCAAGGACGGCTCGATGATCCGCTTCGACAAGAGCGCGGCGGTGATCGTCAACAAGCAGAACGAGCCGATCGGCACCCGGATCTTTGGCCCAGTTCCTCGTGAACTGCGCGCCAAGAACCACATGAAGATCATCTCGCTCGCGCCGGAGGTGCTGTAATGGCCGCCAAGATCAAGAAGGGCGATCGCGTGGTCGTGCTGGCCGGCCGTGACAAGGGCCGCCAGGGCGCCGTGCTGAAGGTTCTGCCCAAGGAAAGCCGCGTGGTGGTTGAGGGCCTGAACCTGGTTCAGCGCCACACCCGCCCGACCCAGGCCGACCCGCAAGGCGGGATCAAGTCCAAGGAAGCGGCTCTGCACATTTCCAACGTGGCCGTTGTCGATCCCAAGAGCGGCGAGGCGACCCGCGTCGGCTTCCGTATCGAGGACGGCAAGAAGGTCCGTTTCGCCAAGAAATCCGGCGAGGTCATCAATGGCTGATGCAACGACATACGAACCGCGGCTGAAGGGCATTTATCGCGAGCGCATCCGCGCCACGATGAAGGAGCAGTTCGGCTACACCAACGAAATGCAGATTCCCAAGCTGGACAAGATCGTCCTGAACATGGGCATCGGCGAAGCGGTCAACGATTCCAAGAAGGTTCAGGCTGCGGTGAAGGATCTGACGGCGATCGCCGGCCAGAAGCCCGCCCAGACCCGCGCCCGCCAGTCCATCGCCGGCTTCAAGCTGCGCGAGAACATGGTGATCGGCGCAAAGGTCACCCTGCGCAAGGACCGGATGTACGAGTTCCTGGACCGGTTGATCACCATCGCCCTGCCGCGGGTGAAGGATTTCCGTGGGTTGAACGGCAAGAGCTTCGATGGCCGCGGCAACTACGCCATGGGCCTGAAGGAGCACATTGTGTTCCCCGAGATCAACTACGACCAGATCGACCAGATGTGGGGCATGGACATCGTCGTGTGCACCACCGCCAAGACCGACGACGAAGCCCGTGCGCTTCTTCGTGAATTCCAATTCCCGTTCACAGCCTAGAACGGGGGGGACACACACATGGCCAAAAAAAGCGCCGTCAATCGCAACGAGATGGTTCGCCGCCTCGCCAAGCAATATGAAGCCAAGCGCGCCGCGCTAAAGGCGACCGCCAACAACGAGGCTCTTCCGCTGGAAGATCGCTTCGAGGCGCGCCTGAAGCTGGCGAAGCTGCCGCGCAACTCGTCCAAGACCCGCATCCGTAACCGGTGCGAGCTAACGGGCCGGCCGCGCGCCTATTATCGTAAGCTCAAGATGTCCCGTATCGCCCTGCGCGAACTGGGTTCGGCCGGCCACGTGCCCGGCCTGGTCAAGTCGAGCTGGTAGGGAGGGGCAAATGTCAGTCAACGACCCCATCGGCGATATGATCGCCCGCATCAAGAACGCCGCCATGCGCAAGCGTTCCAAGGTGTCCACCCCGGCCTCGCGCATGCGCGGCCGCGTGCTCGACGTGCTGCAGTCCGAAGGCTACATCCGGGGCTACGCCCTGGTTGAAGAAGTCGGCAAGCACCCCGAGTTCGAGATCGAGCTGAAGTACTTCGACGGCGAGCCCGTCATCGCCGAGATCTCGCGCGTGTCCAAGCCGGGCCGCCGGGTCTATTCGTCGATCAAGGACCTGAAGCCGATCAAGAACGGCCTGGGCATCTCGATCCTGTCGACGCCGAAAGGCGTCATGTCCGACGCTTCCGCCCGCGACCAAAATGTCGGCGGCGAAGTGCTCTGCCGCGTCTACTAGGGCAGGGGGGAATTAGAGCCATGTCACGGATCGGCAAAAAAGCCATCGCCATCCCGTCCGGCGTGACCGTCACGCTCGACGGTCAGACCGTCACGGTGAAGGGCCCCAAGGGGCAACTCGCCTGGACGGTTTCGGACGAGATCGAAATCACCCACGAGGCCGGCCAACTCTCGGTCGCGCCGCGCAACGACACCGCCAAGGCCCGCGGCCTGTGGGGCCTGTCGCGCACCCTGCTCGACAACATGGTCACCGGCGTGACCAAGGGCTACGAGGAAGTGCTCGAGTTGGTCGGCGTGGGTTACCGCGCCGCCCTCAAGGGCCAAGCCCTGAGCATGCAGCTCGGGTTCAGCCACGACGTGGACATCCCGCCGCCCCCGGGCATCAGCTTCGCGGTGCCCAAGCAGACCGAAGTGCGCATCGCCGGCATCGACAAGCAGCTGGTGGGCGAAGTCGCGGCGCGTATCCGCCGCATCCGGCCGCCCGAACCCTACAAGGGCAAGGGCGTGCGCTACGCCGGCGAAACCGTCCGCCGCAAGGAAGGCAAGAAGAAGTAAGCCATGGCTCTTTCTCCTCGCGAAACCACCAAGCGTCGCGCCCAGCGCGTCCGCACCCGCCTCAAGGCGCTGGCCAATGGCCGTCCGCGCCTGTCGGTGTTCCGCTCGTCCAAGAACATCTACGCCCAGATCATCGACGATCTGAACGGCGTGACCCTGGCCGCCGCCTCCTCGCTGGAAGGCGAGCAGAAGGGCTCGGACAAGGAAGCGGCCACCCGCGTGGGCAAGCTGCTGGCCGAACGGGCGATCGAAAAGGGCGTCAAGGACGTCGTGTTCGATCGTGGCGGCTACATCTATCACGGCCGCGTCAAGGCGCTGGCTGACGCCGCGCGCGACGCCGGCTTGAATTTTTAAAGGGAATCCAGATGGCCCGCAGAGAAGAACGCGGCGAGCGTCGCGACCGTAGCCCGGCCGGCGGCGATGATCGTGAAAGCGACATCGTCGAAAAGCTGGTGCACATCAACCGCGTCGCCGCCACCGTGAAGGGCGGTCGTCGTTTCTCCTTCGCCGCCTTGATGGTGGTGGGCGACCAGAAGGGCCGCGTCGGCTTCGGCCACGGCAAGGCCCGCGAAGTGCCCGAGGCGATCCGCAAGGCGACCGAGGAAGCCAAGAAGACCATGATCCGCGTGCCGCTGCGCGAGAGCCGCACCCTGCACCACGACGGCGCGGGCCGTCACGGCGCGGGCAAGGTCACCCTGCGCGCGGCCCCTCCGGGCACCGGCGTGATCGCCGGCGGTCCGATGCGGGCGGTGCTGGAAACCCTGGGCGTGCAGGACGTGGTGGCCAAGTCGGTCGGTTCGTCCAACCCCTACAACATGGTGCGCGCCACCTTCGACGCCCTTTCGGGCCAGTCCTCGCCCCGTCAGGTCGCGTCCAAGCGCGGCAAGAAGGTTGGCGACCTGCTCGGCCGTCGCAACGACGGCGCGTCGGCCGTGGCCGAAACCGCCGAAGGCTGAGGATCGCGATATGTCCAAGATTACCGTCGTCCAGACCGGCAGCCCGATCCGCCGCAAGAGCGACCAGCGCGCCACCCTGGTGGGCCTGGGCCTCAACCGCATTGGCCGCAAGTCCGTGCTCGAGGACACCGCCTCGGTGCGCGGCATGATCGCCAAGGTGCAGCACTTGGTGACCGTCGAAAGCTGAAGTTTCCCGGCCTGCTGATTCGCATCGGCGGGCCGATCTTCGTTCCATACAGCCGAGTCGGGCGCTCTCGCCCGGCGTAGATCTCCAAGGAGAGGCGCACATGACCAAACTCAATCAGATCGCCGACAACGAAGGCGCGGCCAAGGCCCGCATGCGCGTCGGCCGTGGACCGGGCTCGGGCAAGGGCAAGACCGCCGGTCGCGGCGTGAAGGGCCAAAAGGCGCGCTCGGGCGTGGCCATCGCCGGCTTCGAGGGCGGCCAGATGCCGCTGCACATGCGTCTGCCCAAGCGCGGCTTCAAGAGCCTGTTCCGCAAGGCCTACGCCGAAGTGAACCTGTGGCGCATCGCCCAGGCCATCGAAGCGGGCAAGCTTGATCCCAAGAAGCCGATCGACGCGGAGGCCCTGATCGCGGCCGGCGTCGTGCGCCGCGCCAAGGACGGCGTGCGTCTGCTGGGCGAAGGCGAGATCAAGGGCAAGCTCGAGATCAGCGTCCATTCGGCGACCGCTTCGGCCCGCAAAGCCATCGAAGCGGCCGGTGGCACGGTGACCACCAAGGTCGCCCCGGCGGAAGCGTCGCAGGCGTAAGCACTTGACGGAACCGGGCCTGTAAGGCTCGTTGCCAGCCCGCGCTCGCATTTCGAGCGCGAACGCCTATCTCAGGCGCGTTACCAATCAGGGGGAGGCGTCATGGCCTCGGCGGCGGAACAACTCGCAGCCAATATGAACGCAGGGGCCTTCGCCAAGGCGACAGACCTGCATAAGCGCCTGTGGTTCACCATCGGCGCCCTGATCATCTACCGGCTGGGGACCTACATCCCCATTCCGGGGATCGACGCCGACGTGTTCGCCAAGGCGTTCCAGGGGCAGGCCCAGGGCATGCTGGGCATGTTCAACATGTTCTCGGGCGGCGCCGTGCAGCGCATGGCCGTGTTCGCCCTGAACGTCATGCCCTACATCTCCGCCTCGATCATCGTGCAGCTGATGGGCACCATCTATCCGCCCTGGGAAAAGCTGCGCAAGGAAGGCGGGGAGGCAGGCCGCAAGCAGCTGAACCAATACACCCGCTATCTGGCGGTGGTTCTGGCGCTGGGCCAGTCGTTCGCCATCTCCATGGGCCTGCAGAACACGCCCGGCCTGGTCGACGATCCGGGCCTTGGCTTCGTGGTCTCGACCGTGGTCAGCCTGACCGGCGGCAGTCTGTTCATGATGTGGATCGGCGAGCAGATCACCACGCGCGGCGTCGGCAACGGCATTTCGCTGATCATCTTCGCCGGCATCGCGGCGGGCCTGCCAAACCTGACCATGCAGCTGCTGTCGATGGTGCGCACCGGCTCGCTCAGCGGCGGGGTGCTGCTGCTGATCGCCGTGATGTCGGTCGGCGTGGTGGGCTTTATCGTGTTCGTCGAGCGCGCCCAGCGCCGCCTGCTGATTCAGTATCCCAAGCGCCAAGTGGGCAACCGCATGTTCGGCGGCGACACCTCGTTCCTGCCGCTCAAGGTCAACACCGCCGGCGTGATCCCGCCGATCTTCGCCTCGTCGCTGCTGCTCCTGCCGACCACGGCCATGGGCTTCCTGGCCACCGCCAACCTGCCGACGTGGGCCCAGTGGGTGCCCGGCTTCATCGGCCAGCTGCAGCACGGCCGGCCGTTGTTCATGGTGCTTTACGGCACGCTGATCATCTTCTTCTGTTTCTTTTACACCTCGGTGGTGTTCAATCCCGAGGAGACGGCGGAGAACCTGCGCAAGTACGGCGGCTTCCTGCCGGGCATCCGTCCGGGCAAGCGCACCGCCGAATACATGGACTTCGTGCTGACCCGCCTGACGGTGATCGGCGCGGGCTATATCGCCATCGTCTGCCTGTTGCCCGAGGCCCTAATGGCCAAGATCGGGGGCAGCCTGTATTTCGGCGGCACCTCGATCCTGATCGTGGTGACGGTGACGATGGACACCGTGGCGCAGATCCAGTCGCATCTGCTGGCCCACCAGTACGAAGGCTTGATCAAGAAGTCGAAGCTGCGGGGAGGCCGGGGCAAATGAACCTGATCCTGTTCGGGCCGCCGGCGGCGGGCAAGGGCACCCAGGCCAAACGCCTGGTGGCCGAGCGCGGCATGATTCAGCTGTCGACCGGGGACATGCTGCGCGCGGCGCGGGCCTCCGGTTCAGATCTGGGCGTCAAGGTCGCGGCCATCATGGACTCGGGCGCGTTGGTGTCGGACGAGATCGTGATCGCTCTGATCGAGGAGCGCCTGCCCGAGACCGAGGCCGCCGGGGGCGCGATCTTCGACGGCTTCCCCCGCACCGTCGCCCAGGCCGAGGCCCTGGACGCCATGCTGGCGCGACGCGGTGAGCAGATCGACCATGTCGTGCGGCTGAAGGTGGACGACGAGGGCCTGCTGGCGCGCGTGGCCAAGCGCTTTGCCGACGAGGGCCGGGCCGACGACAACCCCGAATCGTTCAAGGTGCGCCTGGCGGCCTACAACGCCCAGACCGCACCGCTTTTGCCGTTCTACGTCCGCCAGGGGAAACTGGCGGAGGTCGACGGGATGGCCTCTGTAGAGGATGTCGCCACGGCTATCGCCGCGGCGCTCGACCAACCCTCGCCGCACCCGGCGGGGAAAGAAGTTTTTGTGGCGTCGACCAACGCCGACCATTGACGGAAGTGTATTCGTACCTATAACGGTGCCCTTCCGCGAAAGGGCGCGATTGTCGCGCCGGCGCATCCGTTTACCGGGTGGCCGGGGCGCCGTTCGCGTTTATAAGCGCGACTAGGAGATTATGCGTGGCCCGTATCGCAGGCGTCAACATTCCGACCAACAAGCGCGTGATCATCGCGCTGCAGTACATTCACGGCATTGGCCAGGCCAAGGCCCGTGAGATCGTGCAGAAAGTGGGCATCGAAGATGCCCGGCGCGTCAATCAATTGACCGACGCCGAGGTTCTGCAGATCCGCGAAGCGATCGATCGCGACTACACCGTCGAGGGCGATCTGCGCCGCGAGACGGCGGTCAACATCAAGCGTTTGATGGACCTGGCCTGCTACCGTGGCCTGCGTCACCGCAAGGGCCTGCCGGTCCGCGGCCAGCGCACCCACACCAATGCCCGCACCCGTAAGGGCCCGGCCAAGCCGATCGCCGGCAAGAAGAAGTAAGCGAGACTCTCATGGCCAAGGAACCGGCGCGCGTTAAAAAGCGCGAGCGTAAGAATATCACCTCGGGCGTGGCGCACGTGAACGCCTCGTTCAACAACACCATGGTGACCATCACCGACGCGCAGGGGAACACCATCTCCTGGTCGTCCGCCGGCACCATGGGGTTCAAGGGGTCGCGCAAGTCCACGCCCTACGCCGCCCAGATGGCCGCCGAGGATGCGGGGCGCAAGGCGATCGAGCACGGGGTCAAGACGTTGGAAGTCAACGTCGCGGGCCCGGGCTCCGGCCGCGAGTCGGCCCTGCGCGCCCTGCAGGCGGTCGGCTTCACCATCACCACCATTCGTGATGTGACGCCGATCCCGCACAACGGGTGCCGGCCGCCCAAGCGTCGCCGCGTCTAAGTCGACTTTCTTTTATCCCTTCGCCGGCGCGTCGTTCGCGCCGGCCTTCGCGTTCGAGGGACCAAATCCGTGATCGAAAAAAACTGGAATGAACTGATCCGTCCTGAGAAGCCGTTGATTGAAACCGGCTCGGACGCTCAACGTAAGGCCCGCATGGTGGCCGAGCCGCTGGAACGCGGCTTCGGCGTCACCCTCGGCAACGCCTTGCGCCGTGTGCTTCTGTCGTCCCTGCAGGGCGCGGCCGTCACCGCGGTGCAGATCGACGGCGTGGTGCACGAGTTCTCCTCGATGGAGGGCGTGCGCGAGGACGTGGTCGATATCGTGCTCAACATCAAGCAACTGGCCGTGCGCATGCACGCTGAGGGCCCCAAGCGCATGACCCTGCGCGCCACCGGCCCCGGCCCGGTGACCGCCGGCCAGATCGACGCCCCCAGCGACATCGAGATCCTCAACAAGGATCACGTGCTGTGCACCTTGGACGACGGCGCCCAGGTGCGCATGGAGTTCACCGTGCAGAACGGCAAGGGCTACGTCCCGGCCGAGCGCAACCGTCCGGAAGACGCGCCCATCGGCCTGATCGCCGTGGACGCGCTCTACAGCCCGGTCAAGCGCGTGGCCTACCGTGTCGAGCCGACCCGCCAGGGCCAGTCGCTCGACTACGACAAGCTGATCATGGAAGTGGAAACCAACGGCGCGGTCAGCCCCGTTGACGCGGTGGCCTTCGCCGCCCGCATCCTGCAAGACCAGCTGCAGATCTTCATCACCTTCGACGAGCCGACCAAGAAGGTCGAAGGCGAGGCCAAGCCCGAGCTGCCGTTCAACCCGGCCCTGCTCAAGAAGGTCGATGAACTGGAACTGTCGGTCCGTTCGGCCAACTGCCTGAAGAACGACAACATCGTCTATATCGGCGACTTGATCCAGAAGACCGAAGCGGAGATGCTGCGCACCCCCAACTTCGGCCGCAAGTCCTTGAATGAGATCAAGGAAGTGCTGGCGGGCATGAACCTGCACCTGGGCATGGACGTGCCCAACTGGCCGCCGGAAAACATCGAAGACCTGGCCAAGAAGTTCGAAGACCAGATCTAGGACCTAAGTTTTGAGCCCGTCGAGAGACGGCCTCGCAGAGGAGAGACCGCCATGCGCCACGGTTACGCGCACCGCAAGCTGGGCCGCACGTCGAGCCACCGCACCGCGCTCTTCGCCAACATGGCGGCGAGCCTGATCAAGCACGAGCAGATCGTGACCACCTTGCCGAAGGCCAAGGAACTGCGTCCGTTCGTCGAGAAGCTGGTGACCCTGGCCAAGCGCGGCGACCTGCACGCCCGCCGCATCGCCATCAGCCGCGTGCGCGACGTGGATCAGGTGGGCAAGCTGTTCGCGACCCTGGGCCCGCGCTACAAGGCGCGCGAAGGCGGCTACATCCGCGTGCTCAAGGCCGGCTTCCGCCACGGCGACAACGCCGCCATGGCCGTGATCGAGTTCGTCGACCGCGACCCGGCCGAAAAGGGCAAGGACTCCGGCCCGGTCCAGGTTCACGCGGAAGACTGAGTCCTGACGGGCTAACGCCCAAGCGCGACATCCTCCGGCTTGACCGGGAGACATAAGCGGCCCCGCCAACGCGGGGCCGTTTTTGCGTTTGGGCGCATGCCTTGAAAAGAACAAAACAAGAACATATGATGCTGACTCGGCTTTGAGGGGCGCGATTGGCGATGCAGGGTTGGCATGTTCACGAGGTCTTTCCAACACAGGGGCCAGCGCCTGACGATGGCGCACGGCGCACCGTGGACCTGCTGCTCAGGCACAGTCCGCAGGCCGGAACCCTGCGCCGTCTCGGAGTCCACGACGCCATGGCGGCGGGCATGCGATCGCGTCTGGCGCGATCGTCTGTCTCGATTGGCGCAGGGGCAGGCTACAATCCCGACGAACCAAGGGATTGGCACGGTCGCTGGACGACCGATGGTTCAACCGGCCCTCCGCCGGAAAGCCGTTGGACAGGCGGCTACGGCCTCTACGGCGGCCGGCTCATCCGTATCCAAAGCGCGGAAGAAGACGAACCGGGGATCGGGCATAACGGCGCGCCGGGCGAGGATGACGAACTTCCCGAGGGTGAGGCGCGTCCGGGCTTTGAGCCATCGGGCCACACCGTCGGCGGCCTCTACTTCCAAGATCATCCGCTTCTGGACGGCAAGCCTTGGCCGATCGTCAGCCACGATCTGATCAAGTCAGTCTTGGCGCCGCAAGGCCGCGCCATACCGACGATGCAGATCTACGTTCCTCAAAGCGGCTATGGCCCTATACTCGTTGGATCGAACAGCACGACGGATTTCCCGCCGCCGCCGATGGGCTACGATATCATGGCGCTGAAGGGCACGCCCCAGGTTACTTATTCCCGAGGTCAAGAAACCAAGCATGCCCCCGACAGCATCGAAGCCGCGCTCGCCATGGCCATGACCAATCGATACTCAGAGATATTCTTCAACCGAAGCTTTTCGACGCTCACGGGCGGCATGGTTAAAAGCCCGCTTCGCCCTGATGTGGTTGGGATAGTCAGGCCAGAGATCAAGGCCATCGAACGGTACTATCCGCATGAAATCCCTTCTCCAGGACAAAACATGATCAAACGCGGGTCGCAAATGCCGCCTCATCCCGGTGTCGCTCGGATGACTCATGATGGGCAGATATGAGCTCGAGAAATTTAGAGGATTAGGGCGCGGCCGATGTTTGTGACGTCGGATATTTTCGACATCGGATCGATGTGGGGCGCTCGACGCATCGGTTGGAGGGAACATTTGGTCGGGGGCATTAATGCCCATGGTACGGTATGGCCAGGGCACGAGGTGGCGGCGCGTTTCATGTTGGACGCGGCAAAGCGATGCGGCTTCGAAGAAATGCACTACGCCGGCTATAATCAGCCCGGTAAGTGGCGCACCCGTTCCATCGCGCCCAAGTCTTTCGAGCGACTCGCGCAAGGGAGGTTGGCGGGCGCGAAAGACGCCACAAGCGTTCTTCTCCGGTGCGGGTGGGAAATTGCAGGCCTTGAGCCCAGAGTTGTATATCTAGGGGGCACCGCCGGCTGCATCGACGAAAAGCCAGGTTATCCCAAACCTATTCCCTTGCCGGGACCGCCTTGGCGGTTTGAGGCGGGTTTCACTTTTCCTATCGACAAAGATCCGATCAGAACCGCTGGCGAC
>Ga0335069_10006468_pt1 | contig 17020 bp, 15 predicted proteins | sample Lox_Sample_11_FD_206714 | JGI IMG/M metagenome (GOLD analysis project Ga0335069, IMG submission 206714) | Soil microbial communities from Loxahatchee National Wildlife Refuge, Florida, United States - Lox_Sample_1.1 | ecosystem: Environmental > Terrestrial > Soil > Wetlands | place: USA...
GCAGTTGGTCGGATCGCTGGCCGTGTTCACGCAGAAGGGGATCCCGTTGACCGGGCAGTTGGTCGTGGGCGGCGTACACGTGATGCCGGCGTCGGTGACGAGGCTGGTGCAGGTGCTGTTGATGCAGAACGGCTGCCCGACCGGGCAGGCGTTGCCGCACGCACCGCAGTTGAACGGATCGCTCGCCGTGTTCACGCAGACGGGGATCCCGTTGACCGAGCATGAGGACAATGGCGGCGTACACGTGATGCCGGCGTCGGTGACGAGGCTGGTGCAGGTGCCGCTGATGCAGAACGGCTGCCCGACCGGGCAGCGGTTGCCGCACGCGCCGCAGTTGAACGGATCGCTGGCCGTGCTCACGCAGAAGGGGACTCCGTTGACCGGGCAGGAGGTCAACGGCGGCGTACACGCGATTCCGGCGTCGCTGGCGACGCTGCTCGTGCAGCTGCCGTTGATGCAGAACGGCTGCCCGGCCGGACAAGCGTTGCCGCACGCTCCGCAGTTGAACGGATCGCCGGCCGTGTCCACGCAGACGGGGATTCCGTTGATCTGGCAGGAAGTGAAGGGCGGCGGACACGTGACGCCTGCGTCGGGGACAGGGCACGAGGAGTCAGGGTCACCGAGTTGCGCCGTCGACTGCGAGTTGCCCGGCGTGCTGCCGTGGCCCGAGCAAGCTGCGAGCGCGATCATGCTGACGAGGGAGCCGACGGCCATGGTTGCCGCGCACCAATGAGAAAGGACCCGGAATGCGATCATGAGTTTCTCCTCCCTGAGGTGGCGAGCAGCGGTGCCGTCGACACCTCAGCGGCAGAGTGCGAGGCCTGTGCCGCTCGCCGCACCAGGTCGGCCGCAAAGGCGGACGCTCGCGGGCGAACGTTCCAGGAAGCGACACCGCACACCCCGCTGAGCGCATCGCGCCGACGCTCTCGGCCGCGCGGGTACACACGCATGGAGCGCACGCGACGCCGCTCACGGTGTCATCAAGCGCGAATCGTGAGCGCTCCGCGGGCATCATGCCACGAGCTGCGGGGGCGTTCCGATTAGGGGCTGACGGCGCTTCACGTTGCGTCGCAACGACCCGCTCGCCCGACTCTTCTCCGGACGAACGCGCTACCACCTTCCTTCTCGCCACGATGCTCGGAACGAAGAGGGCGGATTCTCCGGAACCGAGGGCGCTCCGTCACGTCGACGCGCACCCGCTTCGGAATTCCGCTTGCAGAAGGAGGACCGTCCGTCCCGGCTCGCAGTCTTCGAGCCGGGCGACGGGAGGAAGGGTCCTGAAATGAGTCATCGAATCGCTCTGCGCGCTCTCTCCGTTGCCCTTGGTTCGGTCGTCCTCGCTGGCTGCATCGCCGACGCCCCCAGCCCTGCCGACACGGACGTGGAAGCGCTCGGTACGAGCAAAGCGGAGTGCAGCGAAGCGCCGCCGGACGGCCGCATGCTCTACGGAACGTTCTGTTCGCACATGGTGCCGGACAGCCCGTTCCCGCCCGGCCTGTGCATTCAACTCGCGTTCGGCGACAAGACGGTCCAGGGCTTCTACAACTCACCCGGACGGATCAGCCTCAGGCCCGGGACCTACTGGTTGACCGTGACCGACAACAGCCCCAACCACAACTTCTCTCTCAGCGGGCCGAAGGGCCTCGACGAGGATCTCACGACGATCCCCGAGGGCTCGCCGGCCGACCCGGTCGTCAGGACATTCAAGATCCATCTGAAGCACGGCAAGTACTCGCTATTCTGCGACGCCGACGACCATGCAGCGGCGGGGATGAGGATCACCATCGACGTCGGCGGCGCGGGCCAGGTCGGCCACTGAGACCGCTGCTTACGGGGCGCCGAAATCGTCTAGCGCTTTCGTCGTCCAGTTGAGCGGGTCGAGCTCTGGATCTCTACGTACGACTGGGACTCGCCCTCACGCCGCGGCGGAGACGCGATCCATGGTGGGCCTCGCATCGCGTCACTGGAGCCCGCGTCCGTCGACGACGGGTGTCGTGAGGGCGACCCGGATCACCGCGCCTTTCGCCATGGAGGTCTGCACCGTTCCACCGTCACTCGGGTAGAAACGCGGGATCACAGGCGAAGGCGGGGCAGCCACGAACGGTGCGCCACGCGCGCAACACGTAGCCCGGCCTGCACTGGGGTGGCTGGCCTCCGCAGGACCTCGGGGTGCTGCAGCCGAGCGGTACGAGACATCGATCGACGTCTCGCTCGTACGTGGGGACGGTCCCTCGGCTGCACGCCTGGGCCGCAGGCGCGCACGGTGCGCTGCGGTCGGGAACAGGAATGAAGATCTGGTGGGCGACGAAACTATCGATGCCGAGGCCGGGCCTGCCGGTGAACGTCCCCGAGAGCACCGCTCCGCGTTCGAAGACGCGGTTCTCCAGCCAATCCGTGTCGACCCCTGCGCTCGTCGCGGGAGAGAGGTCCACTGAGCGGAGTGACACGTCCAGGTCGAAGTTCAGTACCTGGGCGACGCTGGGAGGGCACACGGCCTCGAGGCAGTGGTCCGGAGGTCGGGCCGTCACCCGCACGAAAGAGCCGCCGACCGGGGGCGCCTCCAGCGGCAAGGCGCGGTAAGCCTGGTCCGCAAGGAGGGTCGATCCCTCGAGGCGGCCTCGAAGCACGACGGCACCATCGAGCGCATCGGTGATCGCTCGGCGTTCAGTCGCGCTCAGGCCGGCGGCCGCGGCGAAGCTCACCCGGACGACGTACTCATCGGCCGCGTGCTCGTTCAGCCGGTGCAGGAGCCAGCCGCACTTCTCGGGAGCGCTCGAGCATGACCCGGGACCCCGGCGGAGCGAGCCCCAGATCGGCTCCGCTGCGGTTTCGCCGGCGCCGGGCTGCATGCTGGTCCGCCCGTTGGTCCCGTCATGGTCTCCGCGGCAGGCGGCGAGACAGACGGCGAGGCAGACGGCGGTCGAGCAGAGCCGGACCGGCAGCCGTGAGCGAGTCGGTGTCACGTCACGAGATCCCGCATCCCGCGTACCAGCGCGTCGAGGCATTCGGACCCCCGGCGCGGCAGATGTTTCTTCCACGGCATCGGCTCTTCATGGCGACGTGGCGCCGCGATGGCTGTTGCTGCGTGGCTCGTCGGGCGCCTCCGGGCGGCGCCAGCCCAGGAGCCCCACAGCCACGCCGAGCGAAGCGGCGAGCGAGGATGCCAACAGCACCGCGAGCTTGACCGTGGACTGCAGTCTCTCGTCGTCGAAGGCCAGCTCGGCGATGAAGATAGCCATCGTGAAGCCGATTCCCGCCACCGCGCCGACCAGGGCAACGCCGCGCCAGCCGACCCCTTCGGGCAGCGCCGCCAGCCGCACACGCACGGCCACCCAGCTCGCGAGCACGATGCCGAGCGGCTTGCCTGCGACCAGTCCCGCGACGACGCCGAGCGCTGCGAGTTTCGCGGAAGGATTGTCCAACGAGACTTCGCGAACGGACACGCCGGCGTTCGCGAGCGCGAACAGCGGAAGCACGAAGAACGACACCGCCGGGTGGAGCCTGGCCCGCCACGCGACGGCCGGTGGGAGGGTCTCCCTGCGCGCGATCTGCGCCCTGCGCAGCAGCTCGAGCACGCTGCGCTCGTCGCGTGCCTCGAGCAGGGCATCGCCGACTGCGTGCGCGGTCGCGGCGAATCCCTCCCTGCCGTACCAGGCCCGCACGGGTGTGAGCAGGCCGAGCGCCACGCCGGCCAGCGTCGGATGGATTCCGCCCCGTAGCATGCCGCCCCAGAGCAGAAGCGCGGGGATGGAATAGGCCGCGAAACTCCGCACTCCCAGCTTGCGCAGCACGTACACCCCGCTGGCGCCGCCTGCGGCGACGGCCAGACCCGCGAGCGACACGTGGACCGAGTAGACGACGGCGATGACGAGGATCGCGCCGATGTCATCGATGACCGCCACCGCGAGCAGAAGGACGCGAAGCGATGGGGGCAGCCGCTTCCCGAGCAACGTCAGCACGCCCAGCGCGAACGCAATGTCCGTGGCGATCGGCACGGCCCAGCCGTTGGCGCCCGACGACGTGTGGTTGATCGAGAGGTAGACGAGCGCGGGTGCCACCATGCCCCCGAGCGCGGCGGCGGCGGGCAGGATCGCGGCGCGGGCGCTCGCGAGGCTGCCGTCGTGAAGCTCCCAGCGGATCTCGAGGCCGACCATGAAGAAGAACACGGTCATCAGGCCCTCGTTGATCCAGAAGTGCAGCGGCTTCGCGAGTTCGTGAGGACCGAGGCGAATACCGATTGAGATGTGCCAGAGGGCTTCGTACGAGTCCCGCACGGGCGAGTTCGCCCAGAGGAGAGCGAGGATGGTGGCAGCGGCGAGCACGATCCCGCTTGCGGCCTCGATCCGCAGGAACCGCTCGAACGGTCGCGTCAGGGTGCTGAGCAGTCCCCGGCCGTACCTCCATGCACCCGGGGGATGCGAGGGCACGTCCGGTCCATGCGCGCTCTGAGACGCTGCTCCACTCTCTGGAGCCATCGCACGGACGCGCGAAGCAACGCCTGTTCCCCGGCCAGGTCCTGCGTCGTCTCCCGTCGCCGTGCATCCCATGGTGCCAATGGGCACGGGCGATGCTCGGCCCAAACGCATGGCCGAGCAGACGCGCGAGGGCTCGTGCGACCTGGCAAGGTCCGTGCTTTCGCCCGTCGAGTGCGCCGCTACCCTGGCATGCTCTGGTGGATCGCGGGAGGGTTCGGCCTCGTTGCGGCCGCGTTCGTGGTATCGACCGCCGTCGCGGCTTGGCGGGCGAGCGCCATCGACCCGCAGGTGCTGAGCCTTCGCACGAACGCGCTGCCGAGCGTCGAACGCCTCATCGCGGCGCGAACCGCGCTGCGGCATCTGGACACTTCGAGCGCCGTTTTCGCGGCCGAGCCGGTCGGGAACGGCGCGGCCGACGAGCTGAAGACCGCCGCCGACGGGCTTCACGACCAGCTTTCGCTCTACCTGCAGCTTCCGCAGTTCCCGGGCGAAGGGGCGCTCTTCTCGGCGTCGGTTCAGCCGCACCTGCAGCAACTCGACGCGTCGGTGAGCCACTTGCTCTCGTCCTCCCCCGGCGGGCACGCGCGCGCGCGGGCAAGAACCGAGACGCGTCTCGCCATCGATTCGACCGACGAGGGGCTTGGAGCCCTCGTGGAGCTCAACACGACCGAGGCGGACAAGGCGGTGACCGCCGTCTCCCTGGCTCGCGGCGCCTGGAACTCGTTGACGTGGATCTTCAGCGCCTCGTCCGTTCTCCTCGCGCTGGGTGCCGCCGCCGCTGCCATCCGAACCGCTGCGCGCTACGTCCAACAGCGGCAGAGGGACGAGGACCGGCTGCGCACGCGGATCGACGAGCTCGACGTGTTCGCGGTGCGTCTGGCTCACGACGTGCTCAGCCCGCTGTCGGCCGTGAGCTTGTCGCTCGCGGCGCTCGGCCGTCTCCATGGGGACGAGCCGTCGCGTCGCCTGCTCGCGCGCGCGCAGCGTTCCCTGCTTCGCTCGCGTGACTTGGCCAGCGCGATCTACGACTTCGCGCGGTCTGGAGGCGCGCCCGCCCCCGGTGAACGGGCCTCGCTGCTCGAGAGCATCCGGGCCGCCGCGGAGGATCTGGGCGGGAGCGAGCCGGAGCATCCTCCGAAGGTCGTCCTCGAGCCGTTCGAGGATTGCGACGTCGTATGCGAGCCCGGCGTCCTCCAATGCGTGCTCGCCAACCTGCTCTCGAACGCCGCGAAGTTCTCGAGCGAATCAGTGGAGCCGCGGATCGCGATCCGCGTGCTCCCGGCGGGCGATCGCGTCCGCGTCGAGGTCGAGGACAACGGCACCGGCATCCCTTCGGGGCTCGAAGACGCGGTTTTCGATCCATACTTTCGCGCGGCCGGGGTCGCCAAGCCGGGTCTCGGACTCGGCCTGGCGGCCGTGAAGCGGTACGTCTCGGCCAGGGGCGGGGCCGTGGGAGCGCGCCGCGTCGACCACGGTTCGGTGGTGTGGTTCGAGCTCCGCCGAGCCCCGGGCGCGCCAGCGCCCGGAGACCGCGCGAGCCCATCCGCACCGCCCGGGCCGCAGCCCTCGATCCATTGAGCATCGGGAGCGGAGGATGGCGGACATCCTGGTAGTCGACGACGACCGAGACACCGCCGACGCCCTCTCGGACTTTCTCACGATGGAGGGCCACCAGGTCCGGATCGCTGGCGACGGCCTGGAGGGTCTGACGTGCCTGGATGCTCGTCTTCCAGACCTCGTGCTCCTCGACGTGGAGATGCCGCGCCTCACCGGGCCGGAGATGGCCTACGAGATGCTCGTCAGGAACGTCGGTAGAGAGAAGATCCCCATCGTTCTGCTGTCCGGCTTTCTGAACCTGCGGCAGGTGGCCGCGAGGGTCGGTACCAAATACTTCTTGGGCAAACCCTACTCGATCGACGCGGCCCTGGCGCTCATCGCACGGGCGCTCGAAGAGCGGTCGGCGCCTCTGCCCGACACGTAAGGCCGGAGCAACGGCACGCGCATTGCGCCGCCTGTCGTCGATCCACGGAGGTCCGCCATGCAGACCCGCTATGGACGATCTCGTACGGGGTATTCCGCCGGCTCGTACAGGCTCCAGCTGATCCTTCACCCCCTCAACGCTCTCGCCGTGTTCTGCGGATTGGTCGTCGGCGAGCTCACGGGCCGCCCAGGCCCAATCATGCTGGCGATGGCTGCAGCAGAGGGGCTCGCCTTGGCGGCTGCACCGTGGGCGGGCTGGGTGCGTCGGGCGCTGGACCCGAGCATCGCGCTCGCGGAGGGCGAGAGGGCCTACACGGCTCGCCAGCGGAGGGCGCTGCGAATGGCGCCCGAGTACCTGAGCGGATACCGCGAGCTCTTGGCGCTGGCGGAGGTCGTTCGCGCCTCCTACGGCGCCGAGGTGTACTCACTTCTCGGGGTCGACCAGCTCCTGGACCTCTACGTCCGACTGGGACTCGCCCATCGCTTCGTTTCGACGCTGCTCGCATCGAGCGGGAGCGATCGTCCGGAGGAGTCGTTGGCACAGGTCACGCAAGGCCGGGTAGAGAGCGCGTCGACCGAAGGAAGAGCCGAGCTCCTGCGCATGCGCGTCGAGGCTCGGCGCGCCGCACGTGGCGAATTGGCCGCCCTCGCAGAGGAGCTGGCAGCGGTCGGGGACGCAATCCGCTTGATGGCGGAGCAATGCGCTGCAGCTCGCGACCCCTCCAGGGAGGTGGAGCTGCAGTGCTGGCATTCGAGTCGTCGGGCGGACGCGGAAACCGCGCGGGACCTGCTCGCCATGCGCCGCGAGGTCGACACCGACGACGTTCCGGATGATGACGGCGTCGGCGTGGCCGGATCTCACTCGCTGAGGGGAGGCCTGTGAACGATCGGGCGGGACAGCTCGAGTTCGACGGCAGCCCCTTTGGGCATCGAGATCTCGGCGTTGCTCGTTCGCCGCCGGCTGCACCTCCGCTCGGCGGCTGTGCGCTGGTGACCCCGCTTCTCGCAGGCAACGTCTGATACCGGCTCTGCTGGGCCGACAGAACGCGTGTCCCGATGGAAGCCTCTCCGCCCTTCAGTCGGAGCGCATCGAAATCGAGCGTGATGTGTGGCTCGACATTTCCTATCTGCCCGCACCCGCGAAACGACGATGAGTCGCCTAGCGCTCCGGAATGCGGTACCGGCGGCACGCTTGATGCGATGCGATCACGACATCCATACGGTGCCTCAAAAGCCGAACTTCCCCGAGCAAGGCTCCACGGGAGCTCGGCCCCAGATTCCCTCGCGCAGCCATGCCGGTCTTGCCGAGAACGCGAACGGGGCTGAACGGCCCTCGGCGGCTTCTGCACGAAGCCTGCCGCAACGCCCGTGGCCGCGGCGTGGACGAGGCCTGCGTGCCCGCAGGTACGCTCGTGGCCCACGCCGGGCGAATCACCAGCGCTCCCTCCTATTGAGTCTCGCCATGCACGAGGTGTCCCCATGAAGCTCGAGTCAATCGTTGTCGCGGTACTGGCGCTCTCGACGGCTGGTGGAGCAGCTGCGGCGACAGCACTTGCCAGTCCCTTGGTAACGCCGGTCCCGGCGAAGCCTTACGTCGGCGACGTCCTGGCTGCTGCGCGCAGCAATGACGCCTATCGGCGCGTCGTGTTCACCGGTGCGAAGACGCAGTTGGCGCTCATGAGCATTCCGGCAGGGGGGGACATCGGCGTCGAGGTGCATCCGCACGCCGAGCAGCTCATCTTCGTGGTGGACGGTCACGGCAAGGCGATCCTCGATGGGGCAGAGTCGCGTCTCGCCCCCGGCGACGTCGTCCTGATCCCGCCCGGCAGCCGTCACGACGTCGTGAACGTGGGCTCCGAGCCGCTTCGCCTCTACACGGTGTACGCGCCGCCGTATCACATCGACGGTCGCCTCCAGCAAACCAAGGCCGACGCCGACGCCGACAAGGCGGACGAGGCCTTCGGCGACGCGGTTCGCTGAGGAGTCGACCTCAGTCGAGCACCCGCGGCGCACGCTGGATCAAGACGATGCGTCGCCTCAGGCCGACGAACGCGACTACGACGCACAGGAGGGGGACCACGTAGAGGGCATTGTACAGCGCGAGATAGGCGAGCAAACGGCCCGAGCGGCGGTCAGGGGGGCTGTCGCCGGTCATCATCTTCACCCGGATACCCGCCGCCCGGCACGCGGCTACGGCAGCGATGGCCTCGGGGCGGGGCGGATCGATCATTCCCGTGCGGGCGCAGGAAACTACCTCGGAGACTCGCGAGCATGGATGTGCCGCGTGCGCCCGCCTCCGCGCCGTTGCTGAACAGCCTGGGCAGCGCCGAGAGATACCGGCGATTCAAGGAAGGGCGCCTCGGGCGTGCCTCGCAACGGCCCACGACGGGAAGTTGAACGAGACCCTCTTCGAGGTGCCCGCCTCGAGCGCGACGCGGTCCTGCATCGGGACCGACACCAGACGGCCCCTGTAGTCCTCGGGCACCGCGCGAATCTGGTAGCTCCCCTCCGGGAGCGCAGCCGTCGCCGCGAAGGAGGCGCATGGCGGCTCCAGATGCGCGATCTCCGACGACGACCGGTCGAAGACGTCGATCTCCACGGTGGTGACCCGCAGCTGTTCGCACGCGTCCGACGTCGCTCGACCGCCGAAGGTCCAGCTGACGACGAGGGTCCCAGTGCGCGAAGCATGCGGTGGGGCAGGGGTCGGCCGCAGCGGCCCCGCTGCGGCCAGCAAAGCGATCGCGATGATGAGGATTGCGCCGTGCACGAGGTGCTCCGTCGCCGTCGGGCCTGCCGGCGTCGGGCGTGCAAGTCCTGCGCTCGCAGAGCGCCCCGTCCGTCTACTTTCCGAAGACCGACTCGCAGTACGACAGGCCAGCCGGATCGATCGTCGGCTGGGTGATTGACGGCGGCGTCGCGAAGGATGGGTGAGTGAAGTCGAACAGGTCCGTCGGCGGCTCGGCGTTGGCGTCACGAGCGGTCAGCGCCGGTAGCTTGAACCTCGCCTCGATGAAGCGCGTGAGGCTCGAGTGATCGTAGACGTGATGGCCGACGTAGCCCTTCTTGGCGTACGGGCTGACGGCGATGAGGATCACGCGAATGCCGTAGATGTCGAAGGCTCCCGCCAGGGGCCTCCCGTTCTCGTCCACCGGCTTCAGCGAGTCCGGCGGACAGGCCGGCGGAGGCGGCACATGGTCGTAGAAGCCGCCGTTCTCGTCGTGAGTGATGAAGAGAGCGATGTGTCCCCACTGAGGGCTGGTCGTCACCGCCTGCACCACCTGGCCGACGAAGGCCTCGCCCGACTGGACGTCCCCGGGCGGGTGCTCGTCCTGTCCGGCGCCGCCGCTCATCTCGCTAGTCAGGTTCGGGTCCACGAAGGAGACGGACGGTAGCTTTCCGGCCTTCGCGTCGCTCATGAAGGTGGCCATGTCGAACTTGACCTGGCGCCCCCAGCGGTCGAGCAAGCTCGTCGCGTACACCGTCGCGGCGCCGGGCAGGCCGTCCGAGTAGAGCTGCCAGTTGACGTGGCGCTTCTCGAGCTCGTCGAGCACGGCGACGTCGTGCTCTGGAAACGAATCATCGGGCAGGTTCGGCAGGGTGTTCCCGCCCAGGCCGAAGCTCGTGGCCGCGAAGAGGTACATCCGGTTGGGATCGGTCGGCCCCGGAAGCGAGCAATGATAGTGATCGGCCACCGCGAAGGTGTTCGCCAGCTGGTAGTAGAGGGGCAGGTCGGTCTGGTCGTACCACCACATGGATCGCGACCCTTGGTAGATGGTCGGGTCGGGCAGCGGGCCGGCGTCGGGCGGCGCCTGCTCGTTGGTGACGACGAAGCCGTCCATCTTGCCGTCGTCCATCTCGGCGGCCGTGCCCTTCCACGAGTGAGTGGTGTCGAGGCTGCACTCGTGAGCCGCGTGTTGCCAGGGGACGGTGCCACCGTCGACTCCGGGGTTGGAGGCGCCGGCGGGAGCGCTCTCGACGTCGCTCCGGTGACCGTACTCGTTGAGGTGACCGAGGTAGCTGTCGAACGAGTGGTTCTCCATCATCACGACGACGATGTTGTCGATGGGAAAGTCGGCGGGCAGCGCGGTCGGACCGAGGGTGGCCTCGGGCATGTCGCCACGCGCGTACTTGCATGCGGCGCGGTTGGCGGCGGCCGTGTCGTCCGAGGGCTGCTTGACCGGCGCGTCCCAGGCACAGGGCGTGAGCGCCCGGCCATCCACGAAGTCCGCATCCGCGCCGCCGTCGTAGGCGCCGCAGGCGGGAGTCTGGGCGGCGGCGCTACTTTGCGAGCTACCCGAGGTGCAGCCGATGGCCGCAACCCAGAGGGAGAATGCGCACGTTGCGGCGAGCGGACCGAGCATCGTGAGCGAGCGCATGGGCGCCGGGATACTAGCCGCGGCAGCTCATCGACACGATACCTGCCGGTGCCCGCATCACGGATCGATTGCGAGCAGGTTCGCCATTGCGTCACCCGTGCGCCTCGGCCCTGGGAAGCTCGAATCAGAAGACGCTTCCCTGCCCGAGAACGGAACGAACGCCGACTCCTCCCCCGTAGGCTTCGACGATGCGCTTCACCGTCGCCAGGCCCAGACCCGTGCCTGGCTGACGGTGTCGGCCAATCGGACGAGCGGGAGGAACACCCGCTGCTCGGCGCCGGCTGGCAGTCCCGGGCCGGAGTCCGCAATCTCGACGCGCACGTTTCCTTCGCGATCGTGGACGTGGACCGCAATCCGCCGGACCGGCTGCCGGCCTTCGACCACGTACTTCACGGCGTTGCCCAGCAGGTTGGAGAGCACGCTGAGATGTCCGTGCGGGCGTTCTCGAGGTCAGCCTGGGCTGCCGAGCGCTCGGGGCTGTCCGATTGGGAGAGGAGGGTGTGTAGACAGTCCGGCTTCCAGGTTCCCGTCGCGGAATGCGGAGGAATCCTCGCCAACTCCAGCTCACGAGAGGCTGGAGCGGCGGCATCCACCATGCCCGACCACGACGAGCCTGCTGGCGTCTGGCGTGCAAGCCCTGCGCTCGCAGAGCGCCCATGTCCCCCATGGACTCGACCGCAGGCCTCGCGAGCCATGAAGCGGAGCGTCGCCTTCGGGAGCACGGGCCGAATGAGCTTCCAGTCGCGCCGCCCCAGCCGGCATGGCGCGTGTTCCTTCGCCAGTTCCGCAGTCCGCTCATCTACGTGCTGCTCTTCGCCGTCGCGTTCGACGTCGGCGACTGGTTCTACGACCGATTCGAAGGTTGGCCCGTCGAGGGCGCGGTCATCGCGGTCGTTCTCCTGCTCAACGCCGGGCTCGGCACGTTTCAGGAGCTTCGCTCCGAGCAAGCGCTAACCCAGCTCCGCACGCTCACGGCGCCGTTCGCGTGGGTCGTCCGTGACGGTCGGCTGCTGCGCGTGCCGGCGCGCATCCTCGTTCCGGGAGACCTCGTGCGCATCGAGGCGGGCGAGAGACTCCCCGGCGACGGCGACCTCGTCGACGGCGGGGGCGTGCTGGCGGACGAGTCGATCCTGAGCGGCGAATCGGTCCCGGTCGAGAAGCCCATCGGCAGCGAGCTGCACAGCGGAACGCTCGTGGTGCGCGGCAAGGGCGCGCTCCGCGTCTCCCGGACGGGCGCCGGGAGCGCGATGGGTCGGATCGCGAGCCGTCTGGCTACGATCGAGCGCGAGAGAACGCCGCTCGAGCGACGCCTCGACGCGCTCGGAACGCAGATCGCGCGCTGGATCGGGGCCCTGGCCGTGCTCCTCGTCATCGCCGGGACGCTCACCGAAGGCGTTCGACGGCTGGACGAGGTGGTCATGTTCGCGGTCGCCCTCGCCGTCGCCGCAATTCCGGAAGGCATGCCCGCGGTGGTCACGCTCACGCTCGCGCTCGGCGTGCAGCGCATGGCCCGGCGCAACGCCCTCGTGCGCCGGTTGACCGCCGTCGAGTCGCTCGGGTCGGTGACGGTCATCGCCACGGACAAGACCGGCACGCTGACCGAGAACCACATGACGGTGCGGGAGGTCGTCGCCGACGACGAACGTGGAGCGCTGGCCGCGATGGTTCTCGCGAACGACGCGGACGACGCCGCCCAGGCCGGCGACCCGCTCGAAATTGCCTTGCTGCAATACGCTCGCACCCAGGGTGTCGACGCGGCCCTCGAGCGCAGCTCGCAGCCCCGCGTCGCCGAGCGCCCCTTCGACAGCGCATGGAAGTTCATGCGCGTCACGGTTCGGCAGCGCGGGGACCTTGTCGCTTACGCCAAAGGAGCACCCGAGATGGTAATCGCCCGCTGCAGTTTGCCGCCAGAAGCGCGCGCGGCCTGGATGCGGCGCGCCGACGAGGCCGCGACCCGCGGCCTTCGGGTACTGGCCCTCGCGCGCGGAGCGAACGAGGCCGACGAGGGCTGGACATGCCTCGGGCTCGTCATGCTCTGGGATCCGCCGCGCGCCGAGGTCGCGCGGGCACTGAGCATCGTCAGGCGGGCCGGCGTGCGCGTGCTCATGGTGACCGGGGACCACCCGGCAACGGCCCGCGCCGTCGCCGAAGCGATCGGGCTGCAGAGGATCGAGATCGTCACGGGGGAGGCGTTCGACCGCTTGTCCGATGAGCAGCTCCGGACCACGCTCCGCAGGGCGACCGTCTTCGCGCGCGTCGGTCCGGAGCACAAGCTGCGGCTGGTCGAGGCGCTGCAGGCAGACGGGCACGTGGTCGCGATGACCGGGGACGGCGTGAACGACTCGCCGGCCCTCAAGCGCGCGGACGTCGGGATAGCGATGGGAAAGCGTGGAAGCGACGTTGCCCGCGAAGTGGCCGATCTGGTCCTGCTCGACGACGACTTCGCGACGATCGTCGGCGCCATCGAGGAAGGGCGAGGGATCTTCGAGAACATCCAGAGCTTCATCCGCTTCACGTTCTCGACGAACGTCGCGCTCATCGCCCTCGTCGTGACGGGCGCCGCCGTCGCGTATGCCGAGCGACTGCGAGACCCGACGGGACTCTTGCTGGTCCCGCTGACGGCGCTGCAGCTGCTGTGGATCAACTTCCTCGGCGACGGGCCCCCCGCGCTGGCCCTCGCGGTCGACCGGTGCCCGGGCCTCATGGATCGGCCACCGCGGCCGCCCCGCGCTGGCCTGCTCGACGCGCCGTCGCGGTGGTTCATCCTCCTGACGGGAGCCTTCAAGGGCGCGCTCGGGATCGCGCTTCTCGTGGTCATCCCCGAAGTGGGGTACGGGGTCGTCGTCACCCGCACGCTGTTGTTCCTCTACGAGTCGATCGGAAAGCTCGCGTCCGTCTATCCCGCGCGGTGGGCTGTGCCCTGGCATCGGCCGAACTTCGCCCTTCACGCTGCGGTGTCGCTCGGCGTGTTGCTGCAGGTCCTCACGGTCGCGGTGCCCGGGCTGCGCCGCTTTCTGGGGTTGGAAGCGCCGGGCCTCGTCGGGAGCTTCGTGGTCGTGCTCGCCGTCGTGGCGACGTGGGCTTGCGCGTGGCTGACGGGCCGGGTGGCTCGCAAGGTCGGCCTCGAGCAGGCGGAGCCGGGGCATCCGCGCCGGACGGGCCGGCACAGCGGAAGCATGGCGGAGGCCCCGTGAGCGCTGCTCCGCCGAGTCGAGCGCCGCTGAGCCTCGTGGTGGTGGCTCTCTGGCTCGCGGCCGTCGTCGTCCTGTTGCCTTTCACGGTTCCGATCGTCCTGGCGGCGTGGGTGTCGCTGCTCGGGCGCCCGCTCCTGGCGGTCCTGGAGCGCGCCCTGCGCGGACGCCACGTCGCAGCGGGGGTGCTGACGACGGTCCTCGTCGTGGTCGTGGTCGGGTTGCTCGGCTCGGCGACTGCGGTGCTCGTCTTGGCGGCCGACCAGCTGCTCGCGCAGCTGCGCGACGCGATTCAAGGAGGATCACTCGGACCGTTGCCGCCCCTGAGGGCCGCGACGCCCACGGTCGAGGGAATCGCCGATCTCGTGCGGCACGAGGGCGCGGGCGCCGTACGTCTGCTGGCCGGGACGCTCCGAGGCTCGTTGCGCGTGTTGGCGGCGACCGTCGTCTTCTTCTCGGGTGTGTACAGCCTGTCGGTCCATGGCCCAGGCGTGCGGATGTGGCTCGAGCGCTCGCTACCCATCCCAGCTCGCGCGTTCGAGCGCTTCGCGACCGCTTTCGCGGAGACGGGCCGCGGTCTGGTCGTCGGGGTCGGGCTCACCGCGCTGGTCCAGGGTCTCCTCGCGACAGTGGCCTACGCGGCGCTCGGGGTGCCGCGCGCTCCGGTCCTCGGCTTTCTGACATCGGTCGCGGCGCTCGTTCCGGGCGTCGGAACGGGCATCGTTTGGGCGCCCCTCGCCGTTGCGCTCGCGGTATCGGGCGAGCCCGTCCGCGGCGTCGTGCTCGCGCTCGTCGGTTTCTTCGTCATCTCGCTCGTCGACAACGTGCTACGCCCCGTGCTCGCTCGCTACGGCAGGCTGCAGCTCGGCACGTTCGTCCTGTTCCTGTCTATCCTGGGCGGCTTGCTGACTCTCGGCGCCGCAGGCCTCGTGCTGGGACCTCTCGCCGTCCGGATGGCGGTCGAGGCGGCCGCGATCGCGCACGAAGAGGGTCTGTTTCGGCGAGCGCGAGCTTGACCATGGCGCGCCGCCGCGCGATGGGCACGGCGATGCTCGACGCGAAAGCGTGGCCGAGAAGACGCTGTGGTGCCGGAACGCGTCGTGTCGCCGCGGGTGCCGAGACGACGATGAGTCGTCTGAGAAGCGTGCCGCCAGAACGCGCGGACGGGAGGCGCGGGTTTCGACAAGGAGCGTGTCGAACGGAGTCCACCTTCTGTTTGCGGGTTGTGCAACGCAGCTGCCGGGGCCGGAACGCCTGCCGTTCCGGTCTTGAGCAGACGCGAATGGTGGACCTGGGGACGTCCACGGACGCATGAGCGTGCAATTCGGGTCCCTCGGCGCACGCGACACGCACGAGATCACGACGTTCGTTGCGGCACGCGAGGCAAGGCGCTGATCGAAGCGCTACGACCGCGGCGCTGTCGCGGGACGCGTCTCGGGCATCGCGACGAGGAACAGGATGGCGCTTGCGGCGGCGATCCACGCGAGCGCGCCAATCGCCATCCAGTAGCCCAGGCGGCCGACGACGAATCCCGTCGCGAACGTCCCGGCGACCCCGCCTGCGACCATCGCAGTGCGCGTCGTGCCGATGAGCGCTTGAAAGTGCCCCGTTCCTCGCGTCAGGTCGGCGCAGATGACGACGAGTGCGACCGCCAGGATGCCTGGGCCAACGCTCCCGAGCGCCTGCACGCCGACGAGCGCGCCAGGGCTCTGCACGAAGACGCAGGTGAGCAGGTAGACGACCAGCGAGACGAAGCCGAAGCCGAGCACGGGCTTGCGTCCGAGGGCTCCCAGCAGCGGGCCTGTCACGCTCGCGACGGGAACCATGAACCCCTGCGTCACGAAGATCATCTCGGCAACGGTCGTGTCCGAGCCACCGGCCAGGCGCGCGCGGAGCACGATGAAGGGAAACGCCGAGGCGTAGGCCGTGTGAAAGAGCATCGCCGAGGACACGAGCACCAGCACTCTCCCGTCCTTCAGCAAGACGCGGAACGGCACGGGCTTCTCGGTGCCTCCGGCCGCGCGGTCCCGATCGAGCTCCTGGTCCCTGATGAGGAGCGCCGACGCGGCCGCGAGGGTTGCGTACACGCCGACGAGGTAGAAGACGCCTTCGATGCCGTGTTGGATGATCAAAAGCGCGACCAGCGCGGCGGCCACGTCACCCAAGGAACAGAACGCCTGGTTGGCGCCCGCGGTCCGATTGATGTGCGCGTGACCGACGAGGCCGAGCGCCAAGCCCGCGAGCAGCGGTCCGAATAGAGCCTGGCCGAGGCCCGAGCCGAACAGCGTCGCGTACGCGGCGAAGTGCTCGCCCTGAACGAGCGACGGGAGCACCGCGTAACAAACACCGACCGCGACCGAAGCGGCGGCGAGGATGACGCGCGCGCGACGGGCGCGGTCGAGGTAGAAGCCGGCGAAGGCCTGGAGCAGGCCCACCGCCACTCCGGGCATCGCGACCGCGATGCCGATCGAACCGTAGGTCCAGCCGGCGTCGCGAAGCAGATCGCTCAGGAAGGGCGCGCCGATCCCTGTCAAACCGGCGAGGAAGAAGTTGACGGCGTCGAGCGCGTAGCGGCTCCGCGCGCTCGCCGGCGGCCGCCTGCGCTGCACGATCGCTTGCTTCGCCGTGCTCCAGCGTTCGGCCATCGGCGACATGCCCCTGCACGTGCGCGACCAGCGGTCGCCGCGGGACGTCCATCAATCCCGTCGCTCAATGTCTTGGCAGGCGGCAGGGCCATGGAATGCAACCTGCTCCGGGGAGGACCCGAACCCGCGACGGGAGAACGACCATGGCCGAACCGAAGGCGGCGTACCGTCGGCAGCAGCCGCGTCCTCGCGAGCGCTACCACGATGACGTACGAGAAGCCGAGCCGAGCCCGGACCGGCCACCGCCAGCCGAGGAAGAGCGCGAGCGCACCTCGGACGACGTCGGGGAGGAAGAGGAGCACGGTCTGCCCCCCGCTCCTCGTGAACGCATCGAGGAGTAGGAACAGGCGCGG
>Ga0335069_10006469_pt1 | contig 17019 bp, 13 predicted proteins | sample Lox_Sample_11_FD_206714 | JGI IMG/M metagenome (GOLD analysis project Ga0335069, IMG submission 206714) | Soil microbial communities from Loxahatchee National Wildlife Refuge, Florida, United States - Lox_Sample_1.1 | ecosystem: Environmental > Terrestrial > Soil > Wetlands | place: USA...
CGCTGGGCCGCGTAGTCGCCTTGGCGCGGCATACGAAGAAAGATTTGCCGGAAGACCTGACGGCGACAGGAAGCGCTGACATTGTCTTCAGCCTACGGCGCGAGGCAGGCGGCATTCCGGCGTGGTCGGGCGGGGGCAACACTACTCGTCTGTTGCTCCAGTCGACCGTGCTCAAACGGGATCTGGAATTGGGGCCAATCGAATTCATCATCATCGAGCCACAGAAAAGGCATCTCGTCGGGAAGGCCTCGATTCGCGGCGAGAGGGAGCCGATGGGAGCTGTTCTGCAGGTCGTCATGAAGCCGTTCGCAATGCCATTGGGTGCGACATCGCCGGCAACAGCGAGCGGCTACTTCAACCTCGATCGATATCGCGTGAGTCTCAAGGGCGACTCGGAATTGACACGCTTACTGGCAGTCGCGCGCGCCATGGGCTTGAGCGGTCCGACTGTGGGTATGGCCGGACCTGCAAAACTGGATCTCGACATTTCGGGTACGTGGACGGGATTTTCTCCGCCATCGCTCGAAGGAAAAGTGCAGATTCACAATGCTACCGTAGAGTTGCAGGGAGTGCTCGAACCTCTGCACGTGGGCACAGCCACAGTGTCTCTGGCCGATCAGTCCGCGGCGATCGATTCGCTTGCAGCCGAATTTGCGGGCGGACCATCTATAAGCGGCACGTCGAGCTTTCCAGTGCGATGCATGAATCCGGAGTACTGCACGCTGCAGTTCGAGCTGCACATACCGGATCTGAGCCTAACGCGCTTGAACCACCTACTGAATCCTGAGATGCAAAGCCGACCGTGGTACCACTTGCTATCACTGGGTCAGCGCGACGACTATGCGTTGAGTAAGGTACAGGCGCAAGGGCACGTTACGGTCGGCCGGCTGGAAATCGCCAATTTCGCCATCACAAACGTCAGCGCGAAGCTTCTGTTGAGATCCGGAGCGCTCAGCCTGAAGGAATTAACAGGCGACGTGCTAGGCGGACACCACATGGGCAACTGGGACGCCGACTTTACCGCGCGTCCCCCGAAGTTTTTTGGCTCCGGCAGTGTCAGCAAGGTCGCCATGGAGCAGGTATCGAGCGAGATGCGTGACCCATGGGCGACGGGAGCATTAAGCGGAGACTACACGCTCGGGCTCAGCGGGTTTGACGCTGCGACGCTGCGCAGTTCGGCGACAGGCTCGGCCAAGTTCAAGTGGACCAGTGGGTCGTTGCGACACATTGAATTCGATAGCAAGTCAGTGCCGCTTGCGTTTTCCGACTTTGTCGGTAGAATCGCTCTGCGCGACGGCACGCTCACATGCCTGGATTGCAGGCTAGAAGCTGGGCGAACCAACTACGCAGTCACAGGCACCGCGACCTTCGACCGCGCATTGGACGTGCGATTCGACAGGCCAGGTGGTTCGTGCTACACCATTTCAGGCTCTCTCGAGAAGCCGCAGGTACAGCCGGTGACCAGCTCCACGTCCGAAGCGAAGCTCCGCTAGAAGCACGTAGTCTGCGCTCTCGCGGGGCGGCATTGGGGAGTCCGATTTTGCCCCGCGCGTGCGTGTTACTATCGAAGGCAAACAGTCATGTTGCGGGATCCTGTCACCATTTTCTTCGAGATCGTCGTACTGCTGTTCGGGATCAGTGTCCACGAGTCGGCACATGCCTGGATGGCTAACAGGCTGGGCGACCCGACGGCTCGGATGATGGGGCGCATCTCGCTGAATCCGTTAGTACACATCGATCTGTTCGGGACAATTTTGTTGCCAGCAATGCTGATTCTGGCTGGATTTCCGCCGTTCGGGTATGCGAAGCCGACGCCGGTGGACAGCCGCAACTTCAAGAACCTGACGCGCGACGATATATTGACCGCAGTAGCCGGGCCGATGAGCAACTTCCTGACGGCGTTCGTGGCGGTGATTTGTCTTGCCATTATCCTTCACGGCACTACGCGTTACGTTCCGCCGTCGTTGGGCGGGGCCAACGTCGGCATACCATTGGCCCAGATGTTCGAACTGGCGATTTCGATCAATGTGATCCTCGCGGTCTTCAATCTGATTCCGCTGCCGCCCTTGGATGGGAGCCACGTGCTTCGACACTTTCTACCATACAACGCCCTGCAAACATATGACCGCCTCGGCTATTTCGGGCTGATCATTGTGCTATTCATCCTTCCCCTGGCGGGATGCTCGATCGTGGGCTCCATAGCGACTCCGTTCGTCGCGTTCTTCTATTCCCTGCTGAACGTATTCACGCGATTCTGATGGCCGAACAACAAAACACCAAGCAAGGGCGCATCCTGAGCGGCATGCGTCCCACGGGCAAGCTGCACTTAGGCAATTACGTGGGAGCGCTGCGAAACTGGGTAAACCTCCAGAACGACTATGAGTGCTTCTTTTTCATCGCCGACTGGCACGCCCTCACAACTGATTACGCAAACACCAGCTACATCAAGCAAAGTTCACTAGAGGTCATCATCGACTACCTCGCGGCCGGGCTCGATCCCGAACGCAGCACGCTCTTTATTCAGTCACACGTGCCACAGCACGCCGAGCTCCATCTGCTGTTCAGTATGATTACGCCGCTAGGCTGGCTCGAGCGTGTGCCGACGTATAAGGAGCAGCGGGAAAGTATTCGCGACAAAGACCTGAGCACGTATGGATTTCTAGGCTATCCTTTGCTGCAGTCGGCGGACATTCTGATGTATCAGGCTAACTTCGTGCCCGTAGGCGAGGACCAGGTGCCGCATGTCGAGCTTACGCGCGAAGTCGCAAGGCGGTTCAATCAATTTTATCCGCGAAAGCTGTGGCCGAGTGTCGCCGAGCCTCAGCGTGATGTAGTCTTCCCAGAACCGAAGCCGTTGTTGACTCCGGCGGCCAAGCTTCCCGGCACCGATGGACGTAAGATGTCCAAGTCATATGGCAATACGGTGCTGTTGAGCGAGCCTGAAGACTCGCTGCGCGCAAAGCTGAAGACGATGGTCACCGACCCGGCACGAGTTAGGCGCAGCGACCCGGGCAACCCGGACGTTTGCCCGGTTGGCGACTTGCACAAGATCTTCAGCTCTCCGGAGACGATAACGAAGGTGTATGAGGGGTGCCGCAGCGCTGGCATCGGATGCATCGAGTGCAAGAGATGGGCTGCCGACCACCTGTGGAAAGTACTTCAGCCCATTCAGGAGCGGCGTGCGAAGTACGTCGCCGATCCGAAGCTGGCTTGGGATGTGCTGGAAGCCGGTTCGGCGAAAGCCCGCGTCACTGCCGAGCGCACGATGAATGAGGTTCGCGCCGCAACGAACTTGTCGTTTGAGTACGAACCGCCAAGACCGGATGGCGAGGACGTGTAGACCATGGTCGATCAAGCCCAACCCGAGTGCCATCCAACAGCAGCGGCTGACTCACAGCGCAAGGAAACGGCGAACGAGTCGTCATTTTCGGTCGTCGTCGGGCAGGTTTACGATGGGCCTCTTGATCTCCTTCTCGACCTGATCCGAAAGCAGAACATCGACATCTACGACATCCCGATTGCGAAGATAACAGAGCAATACTTGAAGTACGTAGAGAACATGCAGCAGCTCGACGTCGACGTAGCGGCAGAGTTCATCTACACCGCGTCGCTGCTGATCCACATCAAATCGAAAATGCTGTTGCCGCGCGATCCGGACGCAACTGGAGAAGCAGAAGACCCGCGCATCGAGTTGGTCAACCGCATTCTGGAGCACGAGCGGTTCCGAACGGCGGCGCAGATGCTGATGCAGAAGCAGCAGCTCGAAGAAGCCGTGTGGACAAACCCTGCGTTGAAGGAATTTCGCAATGCCGAAGGCGCCGAAGCAGAGCTCGCCGCCGACATCGTGGACCTGGTGCGAACGTTCCAGCAGATTCTAAATCGCGCCCGGACCAAGCCGGCGTTTGACGTGCTGGAGGACAACGTCACAGTCTCGCAGATGATCGACTACGTGCGGCGGCGCCTGTCGCTGGAAGACAAGCCAATCCGCCTGAGGTCGCTGCTGCGGAGCCTGCGGTCGCGAACGGCTCTAGTCTGCGCCTTCCTTGCGATCTTGGAACTTATTCGCCTGCAGGCGGTGCTCGCTCGCCAGGACGCCGTATTTGGAGAAATTGTGCTGAAAAAACACACCGCATTCGACAATCTCATGCCTGAGCATTCAGCTATCAGAGACGACTGGCGGTAGATTGAACGGAGCCGGTTTCACACGCGTATGAACGTGAAGGCCAAAGTCGAAGCAGTGATCTATGCCACGGAAGAACCGGTCACGCTGAATCAGCTCGCGTCACTGCTGCGCGATGCCGTACTCGCAGAACTTCGCAGCGAAGAAGAGGCCCGGCTCGCACTAAACAAAACCGTGACGGACGCTCAGCCTGACACCACTGAAAAATTTAGCGACGAACCCGTGGAATCTCCGGCCCGGGAATTCACTACAGAGACAGCGTCCGATCCGCGAGCAACTCCGCAAGGCGAAGCAACTGAGCAAGCCGCGATGCCCGGAATCTCCGCCGAGCAGCACAAGGAAAAGGAAGAGGAAAGGGAGGGCTCGCGGACAATCAAGGCTTACCTGAAACAGATTCTGGACGAGTTGACAGCGGACTACGCAACCGCCGCTCATGGCGTCGAGGTAAGACAGATCGCAGGCGGCTATCGCATGGGTACCAAGCCCGAGCACCATGACATTGTGGTTGGGTTCGCCAAGAGTCTGAAGCCTCCGATCCGGCTCTCACTGCAGGCATTGGAGACGCTCGCAGTCATTGCCTACAAGCAACCGGTCACCGTTCCCGAGATCAGCGAAATTCGCGGCGTGGACTCGTCCGGTGTGATAGCCACTCTCCTCGACCGCAAGCTCATCACAACCGGTGGACGAAAGCAGGTCATTGGCCGGCCGATTCTTTACAAGACCACCAAGGAATTCCTGCTTCGTTTTGGACTCAACAACATCTCGGAATTACCCAGCACGGAGGAGTTCGAAAAGCTGGGCGACCCTCAGACAGAATTGTTTCCCGGGCCGAACGAACAAGGACAAGCAGCAGTCGTCGCCTCGGAGTCGGGAGGTGTGGAAGCTGTCGGCGAGTCACCCGAAGTGAGAGGAGCAGCGGCAGAGAATGCCGAGCCGAAATCAGAACCAAAAGATGTGACCAAGAATTCACAGATTTGAAATCAATAGAATTGACGAACTTCTTTTACTGCCTGTTTCGTGCGAGTTATCATCCAAGCCAGATACCCTTGGCGGAGCCCTTCGATGCGTAAGCTTGTCATGACTGCACTATTCTGCTTTGCCGTATCAAGCCTGTGGGCGCAGCTTCCGCCGGGCACGCTGTTGCCGGTCATGCTCGACAAGTCGATCGACTCGGATAGAGCCAAACCCGGCGATGAAATCGAAGCTAGACTGATGCAGGAAGTGCCATTACCCGACAATGGCAAGATCAAACGCCTAACGAAGGTGATTGGGCACGTCGTCGCGGCCGCTCCACCATCGGGTGGCAAGCCCGCCATGATCACGGTGCGATTCGACAAAATCGAGGACGGTAAGGAGCTGGTGCAAATCAGCAGCGGCCTTCGAGCTTTCGCCTCAATGGAACTGGTGGCCCAGGCCAGGAACCCAATTAATACGAACTTTAGCCCTGGCACTTCCGTTTGGGATCTCAATGTCAGCCAGATTGGCGGCCAGATTGCTTACAATGGACAGAAGATTGTAAAGGCACCGAATGGGCAGGTGGTGGGACGTGTGGTTGAGCCCGGGGCGATTGTAGGCGTCCCGATGGCTAACCCGGACCGCGGCTGTGCGGGGCCATCCGGCAACAATATGGCAGAGCAGGCCTTCTGGGCATTCTCCACCAGCGCGTGTGGAGTATACGGCGACGACAAGCGAGTTTCGATGGAGAGCGGACTGGGCGGTGCGATGCCCGGGCAAATCACGTTTAAGTCGGCAAAGAACTTCTCGCTACGTGGTGGGAGCGGCTGGCTACTGCAGGTGAACTGATCGTTATCGCAAAGAAACAAAGAGACAACGCGTGCCATCGGAACGACTTCAAAAAATCATAGCCGCAGCCGGACTGGCTTCGCGCCGGAAGGCCGAAGAATTGATCTCGGCGGGATTGGTGTCCGTCAATGGACAGACTGTCACAGAGCTGGGAACGAAAGCAGACCCCGATGTTGACAGCATCAGAGTGAATGGACGTTTGTTGCGTGGTGCAGAACGTCGCATATATCTGCTGTTGAACAAGCCCAAGGGATATGTCACAACCGCGAGCGATCCGGAAGGACGTCCGACCGTCATGGATCTGGTGCGGGGAGTCCACGAGCGGGTCTACCCCGTCGGTCGACTCGACTACCTGAGCGAAGGCCTGCTGTTACTAACAAACGACGGCGCACTTGCACAGAAGCTCACGCACGCATCGTCACATGTGCCCAAGACTTATCTGGTGAAAGTGAGCGGCAAGCCGACTGACGCGGACCTGGCGAAGTTGCGCGCTGGGGTTTTCCTGCCCGCCGAGCGCACACCGCTTAGGCCCCCTGAGGTACAAGCGGGCGGGCGTTCGCCGCTACGGCGCTCGAAAGCGGTGAAAATCTCGCCTATCAACATCCATCTCCACCGCGATGGGTCAAACCCATGGTACGAAATCACGCTGATAGAAGGACGGAACCGGCAACTCCGCCGTATGTTTGAGCAGGTGGGCCACCACGTCGAGAAAATAAAGCGGGTGCGCTACGGCTTGCTTGAATTGGACGTGGAGCCGAGTACTTTTCGCCACCTGACCGTGCCCGAGGTCCAAGCGCTTCGAAGCCTGAGGACGATGTCACGGCGCGAGGTAAACCACCTGCCGGCCGACCGGAGTCGCGCTGAAGTCTCTCGCCCTCGCCGCCGCAAGCAATAGGTACTAGTGGCGGGCCTTTTCCGTCTGCGAGAAACCTTCAAGCATTGGTAATCTTGCTGCGCCATACAGTCCGGCATCGCTTCCCAGCAGCGCCCTCGTGATGAGTGTTCCTTTATCGTGGCCAATGCGATCCGGCAAGGTCAGCGAGTAGATCGAAGAACGAAATTTCATTTCCTGAAACATCGAGGGCGCAAAGGCATCCCATGCGCTCGAGACGCCTCCACCGATAACGTACATCGGCAGGTTAAGCGCGTTGACCATGGCGCCGATACCAATACCCAGAGCACAACCAACGGTTTCGAAGACTTTCTTCGCCGCGGGTTCGCCCTGCACCGCAAGGTTGTAAATGGAGCGCGAGGTGAACTGGTCAGCATCGTGGGAAAGCAATTCAAGTTCGGCTGACTCTCCTCGGGCAATGGCCTCGCGGGCCATGCGCACGACCGCCGTCGCCGACGCATACTGCTCGAGGCAGCCACGGCTCCCACACCCGCAAGGATGCCCGTCGGCAAAAACCGTAAAGTGTCCAAGCTCTCCCGCCATGCCCGTCATTCCGTGCCATAGCCGACCATTGAATACCAGGCCGCCACCAACACCGGTGCCGAGTGTGTACATGGCCATGTGCTCGTACAGACGTCCAGCGCCTAGCCACTTTTCCCCCATCGCGGCGGAGTTTGCATCGTTCTCGAGGATCACCGTGGTCTGAAGGCGCCGTTCGATTTCGTCGCGCACTGGAAAGTTCTTCCAGTCAGGCAGATTCGGTGACTCCATCACCATGCCTGCGGCCATATCGATGAAGCCCGGCACGCCGATTCCAATCCCCTCCAGTTTGCCAGTCCCGTGGTACTTGGTTCGAAGGGTCTCGATGGCTTTGCACATTTCAGTAATGATGTACTCTCGGCCGCGGGCGACTTCTGCCCCCAGGGTAAGCTTCTCGAGCAGCTTTCCATCGCAGTCTACCGCTGCGATGCGAAGATTTGTCCCACCCAGATCCACACCAATGGAATAGTCACCCATTATTCAGATCGCTCCTGTTTTGGTAACCAAAAACACTCCACTCCATACGGAACATCAATCTTCGCCGCCGGCTACTTCTGGCAATGCGGGCAGTAGTGGCTGCTTCGCCCTGCAATTACGATCCGTTTGACCGGCGCGCGACAAGATAGGCAAGGTTCGCCCTCTCTACCGTACACCCTATGCTTCAATTGGAAAAACCCTTCTTCTCCGTCGGCATCTACATAGTCGCTGACGGACGATCCGCCCAGCGCAATCGCTTCGTGCAGAACCTCCAGCAGCGCCGCGTGTAGCTTCCGCAGTTGCACGCGGGTCAGCGATGCAGCGCACCGCCTCGGACGAATCCCGGCACGAAACAGCGATTCGTCGGCATAAATGTTGCCGACTCCGCTCATGAGCTTTTGGTTCAGAAGAGCGCTTTTGATCGGCGTTTTGCGGCCGCGGAACAGCTCGACAAACCGTTGGGACTGCGATTCCAAGGGCTCGTCGCCAGGCGCCCTGAATCCGTCCGGTTCATTACTGTCATCACTCGTAACGGCGAGGCGTCCAAATCGCCGCGGATCAACGAACCGAACTTGCCTACCAGATGCGAGCCTAGCTATGGCGTGAGTATGGCGTTGTACTTCTTCGTCCGCTGACGCCACCTGCATTCTTCCCGTCATACCCAGGTGAACCACCCACTGCGCCTTCGCAACCGTTTTGCCGATTCTTCGTGATTGCCGCTCAAGGTCAAAGACAATATGCTTGCCGACGCGACGCACTTCGATAATCCGAGAGTGCTCCAGTACCCCCACGATTTCTTGGGCCGATGACTTAAGCGGCTCCGGCTTCGCTCCCAGCCATACCGACTCGATAACGTCCCCTGCCACTCGTTTGTGCAGACCGCGGGCGATAGTTTCCACTTCGGGAAGTTCAGGCATGAAAACTTAGTGTACGGCAAAACTCCTAAATGATACCGAGCAGCGCGTTTGCGCCCGCCTCGAAGGGCTTGTAAAATATAGGCTTGCACAGCGTGTCTGCCTGCGAACCTCCCAGAATTTAGGACCTGAATTCGGATATCGCCGGCGAGTTGTGTGCGAATCAGGGTACTCGCATCGGCGCGGCTCGTGCCATCGCCGGCGTACCGAAGTGGAGCAGCAAGTTGAATCCTGGCAAGACAGCAGTGGTCGTCGGAGCACAGTGGGGTGACGAGGGCAAAGGCAAGATCGTCGACGTGCTCTCCGAGCGCTTCAACGTGGTAGCGCGCTACTCCGGAGGCCACAACGCCGGTCATACCGTCACGATCAAGGGCAAGAAATTCATTCTGCAGCTGATTCCATGCGGCGTGCTGCGCGAAGGCTGCCGCGGCGTAATCGGCAACGGCGTAGTGCTTGACCCGTTCGCTTTCATGAAAGAAGTAGACGCCTTGCGTGCCGCCGGAGTAAATATCAACGGCAACCTCTTCGTTAGCAATCGGGCGCATGTAATCCTGCCGTACCACCGTATGATCGAGCTTGCCGCCGAGAACGCGCCTGGCCGGGTGACGATCGGCACTACCTCGCGCGGAATCGGCCCCGCCTACTCGGACAAGATGGCGCGAAGCGGCCTAAGGCTCCAAGACCTGCTTGATAAGGCCCTGCTGAAAAAGCACATTGAGAATGCATGCCGCGAGAAGAACACCGTCGCTCATGCGCTGTTCAACAGCGAACCCATTGACTCAGACAAGATGTACATCGAGTATGCTCAGATTTCCGATCGCGTAGGACCGTTTGTAACCGACACAGCGTTGCTATTGAACCGCGCTATCGCAGACGGCCAATCAGTGATGTTCGAGGGTGCCCAGGGCACTATGCTCGACATCGACCACGGCACATACCCGTTCGTTACGTCGTCGAGCGCGACGTCGGGCGGCGCAGCCACGGGAACCGGCGTTCCCCCCAACGCAATCGCTTTGGTGGCTGGCGTCACCAAGGCATACTGTACCCGCGTTGGCGGCGGCCCGTTCCCCACCGAATTGAATGACGAAACTGGTCAGGTCTTGCGCAAAAAAGGCAATGAGTTTGGCGCCGTAACAGGTCGTCCGCGCCGCACTGGCTGGCTGGACCTACCTCTACTTCGCTACTCAAACATGGTCAATGGAACCAATTGGCTGGTGGTAACGAAGCTCGATGTGCTGGACGATCTGGTGGAGATTCCGGTGTGTGTCGCGTACAAAGTAGACGGCAAGACCACGCAGGAGATTCCCGCGCAGGCTTCCGGCTACGAAAAGATCGAACCTATCTACACCAAGGTTCCCGGGTGGCAGTCGCAGACCTTCGGTATTGCCCAGTTCGAACGCCTGCCGGAACAAGCAAAAAGCTACCTTGCTTTTGTCGAAAACGAAACTGGCGCAAAGGTGGGAATCGTTTCAACCGGACCGGATCGCGAGCAGACGATCTTCGTCGACGCCTTCACCAGCGCGCTGAACACGGTTTGCGGCCGGTAAGCAGATGAGGAAATGACTAATGGTGGCACTCGGAGTAACCTGGATCGCAAAGCCCGGCACAGAGTCCGAGGTTGCAGAGATCTTCGGCAGGCTTGAAGCAGTTTCCCGGCAAGAACCTGGTTGCCTGATGTATATCGTCCACCGGCACCGCACCGAAGTTGGACGATTCTTCATCTACGAACAATATATCGATGACGCCGCTTTGGAGGCTCATCGCCGATCGGCTCACTTTCAGCAATACGCCGTGAACGCCCTCAAGGACATCGGCGAGCGCCGCGAAGGGGAACTCTACGCGCCGCTCGATTCGACCCTCTGAAGCACGTACGTACCGCTATTTGCGTCGCGCTCAAACCCCGTAACCGCGTATCCCTTCGCGAAAAGCTCCTGAAACTGCGCCCTGACCTTGTTTTGCACACGAACTGCGCTATTGGGATCCGCTTCATCAACCTCGACTCGCAAGCGTGCTGCTGGATGCGGCGGCGATTGCGATGTCTTGCCGCCGAGAACCGCCGCGACGCGGGCAGATCCCAGATGCCATTCCGCGACAAGTCTGTCCGTCGGAAGACCGGCATGCAGCGGGCTACTGGTTGAGCCGTACACATCCAGCAGATATCTCCGGCACACAACTCCCAGACAGCAAATATTGAAATAAGCGTTCCTCGTCTGCAGCGGATCGAAAGTCCACTCGATAAGATCGATCCCCCGCCTGAGCGCGTCGTCGCGCTGGGCCAGCTTCAGGCTGCGCCCAATACCGAGGTCTCGATACCGAGGTAACACGGCAGCCATGTGCGAATGAAGATAAGCCTTACCTTCTCGAATTCCCGGGTAGGCGAGCACGAACCCGACTATGCGGTTATCCACGAATGCACCGAAAACCTGTCCGCCGACTTTCACGGCGACCACATACATTTGTGAAGGTACTACGTCTCGCTGGCCAAAACCCCACACCTCAAATTCCAAGTCGACCATCGCTTCAAACTCCTCGATGGTGTGACAAGGTCGGATGGTTACCAGTAGTTGCGGCATGACTCTGGAATTGATTTGCACGGTCCGAACTTCCGGACTCAGTATTCCGCCTTGTACCAGCGGAAACCGCGGCGCTGTTCTTCATCGGCCTGCTTGACCATCGACATAATGCGCCGCGGCTTCAAATTGCCTACGGCGGAAACGATTGCGTCAATCAGGGCCATCGGGGCCACATAGGAAGCCCCGAACGAGGGTGTCTCCACCGAGGCGATAAAGCATTCGTCGGCAATTCGGGCCAGGGGTGAAACGAATGTATCGGTGATTCCAACCACAAACGCGCCATTCTTCTTGGCAGCTTGCAGGCCCTCCACAGTCTGCCGCAAGCCACGCCGAAAGCTGATACCGACCACTAGGTCGCGGCGGCCCACCGTGCGGACCACATGGCTAACACGCCCGGCGGTTGTTGCCGACAGTACCGGCAAGCCAATCATGGTGAGGTGGTACTCCAGGTGATGAACCAGTGAGGTTGCCGCATCGCCCCCCAGCAGAAGTATTTTGGGTGCGTCGTAGATCCTCCTGGCAAGTCCACATACTTTGTCCGCGTCGAGGCTGTTGTTGAGCGCATGCAGGTTCTCCATGTCACGTCGCAATGCAGCGCGCACGAACGCCGCGGGACCGCTACCTTCGCGCTCCGCGGCTTTCATCGTGTCCAGCGACGTCGCAAACGCGACAGAAAGATCATGCAGGTGCCTTTGGAAATCCTTATAGGTGTTAAATCCCAGACCGCGAACGATTCGTACGGTAGTAGCTGGGTCTGTGCCGAGCCGGTCCGCAAGCGCGCGCACGCTGAGCAACACGTACAACCGCGGATTTTCCAGCACGGGCCGAATTATTTCCTGGCGCTTTGGACTAAGGTCCCTTAGCTTCTCCACGAGGTTGCCACCCGTCGAAGGCGGCTTCTTCGATCTGCGGCTACCGGACATTATCATCGCAGGATTTCGCATTTGGTTATGGTCTGTCAACGAGTTTTCGCGCGCAAGCGATGCATGGCGTGAGTCTGAGTCGAGAAATTGCATCAATTGTTCCACCCACCATTAGTCATGCACTGGACGCCGCTGACTGCTCGCTCGAAAGCTCCGTGCGAAACATGGCAAACAGCACAGAGAGGACCGACGCAATCACTGGTCCAAGGAACAATCCCAGGAACCCGAACACTTGCACGCCGCCCAGGATGAAGAAAAGCAACACCAGAGGATGCAACTCGACCTTCCCGCTTACTACCCAAGGACGAACTACGTTGTCGGCTGCACTGATGACGAATGTTCCCCATGCCAGGACAAAGATTCCTTTCCACGTAGACCCCGTAAAGATGAGGTACAGGCCGGCTGGAATCCAGACTATTCCGGCACCGACGACCGGCACCACAGATGCGAAGCCGGCGCCAAGTCCCAATAGCAGCGGCGATGACAACCCGGCGATTGCCACCGCCATTCCAGTCAAGATTCCCTGCACCACACCTACCGACAATATTCCATGCACGTTGGCAATGATCGTGTCGGAGATATTGTTGAGCAATCGCTTCGATTGCTCGGGAGAGAGGGGTAACGCTCTCGCACCGCTCTTTACCCAAGATGACCCGTCGCGAAACATAAAAAAGATGATCACTAGCGTTATCACGCTGTTCACGATAACTCTGGCGAATCCACTGAGAATGGAAGCACCCGAACCCAGCACCCACATGCCGGTTTGCTGTACATGCGAGGTGATCGCACCCTTAATATCGAATTTCGATACGTCAATGAATCGTCCAGCAAATGACAACAAGCGGTCAGCCATCGTCGCAAGAAAGCCGGTGAAGCCACCTGCCTCAGTACTACGTCGAGTAAGGTACTGGGCCGCGTTTGCCGCCTCATTCGCGGCAAGGGTCAGGATTACGAGGATCGGCACACAGAATGCAAACAGCAGAACCATGGTTGAAAGCAAAGAAGCCAGCCCATTCTTGCCCTTGGCCCATCCCAGAATCCGCACGTGCAAGGGATAGAATACGACTGCCAGTATGGTGGCGGTTGCTATTGGGGTCAGGAATGGCCGGGTAATCACCAATGCGAAACCCAGCACCACAAGCGTAGAGATCCCCAGAAACCAAATGGTGGTGTTGCGACTGTACATGTGCAGCGATCACCTCTGAGTCGTAGCGAAGCCTTTCGCGCACCGACCTGCCAAACACGGCCCTGCTAAGGTACGAAAGAGCCAATCATATCGCACTGACTTGTTCAGGCCTCTGACTCTCTGCCCGCCGCAGCCATATTCTGTGTGATTCTCTGCAAAAAAATCTCCCGCTGGTGGGAAGCGGGAGTGACATCGAACAAAGAGTCTGGCCTGACATGAGCAGAGACTCTGAAACTCAATCCGGGAGGAAGACGAGACTTCCTCCCGAATGGTCTTGAGCTGACGTTGCGTCCTAGAACTGCACGCGCAGCGCGAACTGCAGTGCACGCATGGTGACGTTGGGATCCAGACTCTGCACCAATCCGGCGTTGCCGCCGCAGTCGATACAGGTGTTGCCCTGGTTGCCGTTAAAGCCCAACACCGGGTGGTTAAAGATGTTGAAGGCGTCCATGCGGAACTGCAGGTTAAACCGCTCGGTCAACGGGAAGTTCTTCATCACCGACATGTCCGAAGTGAATGAGCGCGGTCCGCTCAGCATGAAGACGCCGGTGTCTCCCAGTGTGCCCGGCTGCGGACGGCCCCATGCCCCGTAGTTGCCTGCACTCGTCATTGGAGCGATCGGCGTGAAGAAAACCACGCTGTGTGTAATCGGGTTAAAGGATCCACCACCCATCTTCCACTGGGCGAGATTGCCCTTCATCGGGAAGCAGATACCCACGTCGTTGTCCTGACCGCATTCGCCGTAGCTAGGCGTAAATGGCAGGCCGGCCGAGTAGTTCAGCGTGCTCGTGATCTGCCAGCCGCCGATGATTTCGTTTTCCCACGTGCTGGCGTTCGCACCGAACTGCTTACCCTTGCCGAACGGCAACTGGTAAACCACGTTGGCAACAAACACTTGCGGCCTGTTCTGGTCGTCCGGACCATAGCAGACACGCGGACTGGCGGCGAAGTAGCCGCAGTTGTAGTTGAGTGCCCGCGACCAAGTGTAGTGAGCGATGAACTGCAACCCGTGCGACATGTTCTGCTGCAGCTTGACCTGTAGCGCATTGTAGTTACTGTTGGCGTTGTTGCCAAAGTAATTGCCCATGATGCCGCCGTTACAGCAGACTACGTTGGTCGTTACCCCGTTGGCGTTCGTGTAGGGAATCGAGAACATATTGTTGTAGTACTGGCGCTGGCTTTGGGAGACGATGCCCTGCTGCGTCAGTGCCCAGTTCTGAATGTTAACCGGGTTAAGGTTGTAAGCGGAACCGTCGCCGACGAAACCGTGGCGACCCTGAACACCGATGTACGCGAGATCCAGCGTCAGGCTATTCGTGAGCTGGCGTTGAATCGATACGTTCCAGGTTCCGACAGCGGGCAACACCTGCTTCGTGGGACGCATTCTGGGCTGGACGTCACCCCCTGGTCCGCCCAAAGGCAGCACACCGGAGGGAGGGACAAAAACGGGAGTGAATGGAGTCGGCCCCTGCGCCAGATTGAACGCTGCAATATAGTTATCTGAAGCCGCTGAATTGTTCGTTGACGCCGAGATGGTCTGGTTCGCCAAAACCGGCAGGTTTTGGGTCACTGCGTGTCCGAAGTTCGAACCGAACACGCCAATGTCATAACTAACCCCGAAGCCCAGTCGAATGACCGTCTTTTCGTTCATCGAATAGGCTAGGCCGAACCGCGGAGCAAAGGCGTGATAGTCGTTGTCAATGTTGCCGTTTAAGCCAAACGGACCATACCCGGCAACTCGGATGATTCCTTGCACTGGATTAGCGAATCCACCATTTCCCTTGGCATTGACCGATTCGGGCGTGTAGATTTCCCAGCGCAATCCGTAGTTCATTGTTAACTTCGGCGTAATGCGCCAGGTGTCCTGCCCATAGAAAAAGTATCGCCACTGGTGTTCAGACGCGTTCAAACTGGTGCTTACGAAGCGCTGGAAGTTCGTTACGTTGCCAAACAGGAACGTGGCTACGTCCAGCCCGCCAACACCGCCGTCCGACGTATTCAGGTGGCTGAACGTGATGACGCCCGTGCGGTTCGCATCGCTAGGCACGCGCAGGTTGTTCGCACTACGTATGTCAGCACCGAACTTGATCGAGTGGTTACCCCAGATCTTCGTCCAGTTGGTCACCCCTTGCCACTGGCTCTCGTTCTCAACCAGCGGACAGTTGCAACGGCCAACGTTCAGACCTTCGCCCCAGTTGGTGAGGGTTCCGTCCCCGTAGAATGCGGGGTAGCCGGAGGTGAAGAGCGCCGTCTCCGCGCCCTGGTTGGTGATGTTCAGTCCGGGAATTCCCAGATCGTTCATTGGGGTCAGACCCTGGAAGTACTTCGAAGTCTGTGGATTGTACTTGAACCAGCCCAGGCGGAAGTCAGCAACCCAGGTCTGGCCAAGCGTCTTCGTGACTCCGACTGACACGCTGTAATTATGGATGGTGGAGCTGCCCGCCAACCCAGGACCAGGTCCAAATCCGGTGCCGCCGGCATCGCCAAGACCCGGCGCGCCCGAGAGGTTAAACCACTGCTGGCTGTAGCGGCCGAAGACATTCATCGTCGGCGTCGCGACCCAGTCGACACGGCCGTCCCATGCATTCTGCTTGTACGGGCCGGACCCGCCGGCGATGTAGTTGTTAAGCGTGCCGTTGGAGTTGCCGGAAACGTTCGGGTCCGGGAATAACGCCAGCAGCGCGCGCGCCTGAGGCGAAATCAGGCTGTTTGGAACCATGTTGCCGGCAAACGCCGTGCGGTTGTTACCCTGCAGGTTGCCAGTGTTGGGATCAAACACCTGGCCCTGCAGATAGGTCACACCGTTCGCCGTTCCGCCGTTGCCGCCGGTCTGCCCCAGATAGTCGCTCAAGTCGCAGAAACCCGTGGTCTGTGAGCAGGTCTGCTGTACCTTCAGCGTCGGGATTGTATAGGTGTTGGTTACACCGGTTGCAGTGGTAAATCCCTGATAGTCGCCAAAGAAGAACAACTTGTTCTTGATGATGGGGCCGCCGATCGAACCGCCGTACTCCTGCCACTTGCTGCCCGGGATGTAGCGGCCATTCACCTTCTGATACTGCGTGAAGGGATCGCGCGCCTGGTTTGCGCCGGTGCGGCGGAACCAGAAGCCGCTGCCGTGAAATTCGTTGCTGCCCGACTTTGTTTGCGCAGTGACGTATCCGGCAACGGCCTTGCCCATTTCAGCGTCATACTGCTGCAGAGCAACCTTTGCTTCGGTTACAGCGTCAAGATTGGGGTTGATGACGATGATGCCAAGGATCGGGTCCTGGTTGTCCGTGCCGTCCAGCTGGAAGTTCGTCCCGCTGAAGTGCTGGCCATTTACGAAAATCTGCTGGCCGCCTTGCGGATTCTCCGTAGCTGCGTGGCTCCAGCCGGTCAGCTTCTGCGTGCCAGGCGACATCAACTCGAACTGCGTAAAGTTGCGGTTCAGCGTCGGCAGGTCCTGCACGTAAGTCTGGTTGTACTGAATCGCGATGTCAGACTTGTCGGTCTGTAGCTGCGGAGGCTCACCGGTGATTTCCAGCGTTTCAG